>Ga0187887_10003379_pt1 | contig 12360 bp, 5 predicted proteins | sample June2016WEW_7_10_FD_132977 | JGI IMG/M metagenome (GOLD analysis project Ga0187887, IMG submission 132977) | Peatland microbial communities from SPRUCE experiment site at the Marcell Experimental Forest, Minnesota, USA - June2016WEW_7_10 | ecosystem: Environmental > Terrestrial > Soil > Wetlands...
CAGGGGTTCTCTCGCCCATCGAGCGTCGCAGGGATGCCATCGATTTCGACATAGCCGGCAGCACAGTGCGCGATGCTTTGCACTCCACCATCCAGAGCTTCCCACGGCTGTCCGGAAACAGAAAATCGACTTCGAGCCCTTGCTGGTCGCGGAAATGATACAGCTCTTTCCGGCGGCCCTTGTTGATCTGGCTCTTCAGAATCTCGGACGCGACATACCCCTCAAACAGCGGCCCAAGGAACGGCGACCTTTCCAGTTCGGCTTGTGAAGTGATCCCCAGCAGATAACAGGCGAGCCCGGAGTCTCCGATGTAGACCTTGGGCGATTTGATCAGGCGCTTGCCGAAGTTTTCGAAATAAGGCGGAATCAGCATCACCTGACCGGTGATCTCCAGCACGTGCAACCACTCGCTCAATGTCGGTATGGAGACGCCAAGTGGGGCGGCGAGATCGGCTCTGTTCAACACCTGCCCGTGACGGCTGGCCAGCAGCGCGATGAATCGGCGGAACGCGCCGAGATCGCGCACGTTGATCACACTCCGGACATCACGCTCCAGGTAGGTCTGGATGTACGAAGCGAACCACAATCCCCGCCCTTTCGGGCGGGCCACTACTTCCGGATATCCACCCGCGAGCAGGCTCACGCGATCGGTCTCCGCGAGGCTGAACGGCAGCAATTGCAGGATGGCGGCGCGACCGGCCATGGATTCGCTGACGCCCTGCATCAACGGCGCTTCCTGTGAGCCGGTAAACAGCCATTGGCCCATCCTGCGGGGCGCGCGGTCGATACGGGTGCGGATGTAATCGAACAGCTCCGGTGCATTCTGGATCTCATCGAACAACACGGGAGTCCGCAGTTCGTCGAGAAATCCGCGCGGATCCGAGTGAACGCGGGCCTGCACGTCCGGATCCTCCAGCAGGATGTATTCAGCGGTTGGAAATGTATGGCGCAGAAACGCCGTTTTGCCGGAGCGGCGGGGCCCGGTCATCACGATGGCGGCGAAGCTGCGCGCGGCGCGGAGCACCTCGCCCCGAATCGCCCGCTCGATAAACCGCATATGAGTATTCTATACCAGAAGTTTAGATTTCTCAATACTAATCTAGATGATGAGTATTCTAAATCAGAAGTTTATACTTCTCAAAATGAACTTGGGGAAGAAGAGCCTAGGCCCTACCGCCGCGGCTCCAGCTCCAGGTTGAAGTTCTCGCCCAGGTACACGCGCCGCACCTCCGGATCGTTGCCCAGTTCCTCCGGCGAGCCCCACCGGAAGATGCGCCCGTTATTGATGATATAGGCGCGGTCGGTCACCGCCAGTGTCTCGCGCACGTTGTGATCGGTCACCAGAATTCCGATGCCGCTGTCGCGCAGGTCGAAGATGATCTTCTGCAGTTCCAACACCTGGATCGGGTCGATGCCCGAAAACGGTTCGTCCAGCAGCAGGAACTTGGGATCGATTACCATTGCGCGCGCGATTTCCACTCTCCGACGCTCGCCGCCCGAGAGCATGTAGCCCTTGCTGTGCCGCACCGTCTCGAGTCCGAGTTGCTCGATGCCGCGGTTGAGCCGTTCGCGCCGCTCCCCCGACCGCAGCGGCAGGGTCTGCAGAATGGCCAGCAGATTCTCCTCCACCGTTAGCTTGCGGAACACCGAGGGCTCCTGGGGAAGATAGCTGACGCCGCGCTGTGCCCGCCTGTACATGGGCATGTTCGTGATGTCGGACTTGTCCAGCGTGACCGAGCCGGAATCCGGCGTCACCAGACCTACAATCATGTAGAACGACGTAGTCTTGCCGGCGCCGTTGGGACCCAGCAGCCCCACCACCTCGCCTTGCTCCACCCAGAGTGAAACATTGTCCACCACTTTGCGGCCGCGATAAGTCTTGGAGAGTTCGGTGGTTTCGAGGGTCATTCGTGCGGTTGCCGGAACCTACTTCTTCTTGCGCAGAACCAAGCTGTGAGCGGGCTGTTTTTCCGCTCCATCAACCAGCAGCCTATCATCCTGCGAAAACCACGTCAATTGGCGGCCTTTTGTGGTCCCCTTGAGGCTGTCCACCAGTTGCGGTTTGCCCTCAGTGAGCACCACCCGGCCCTCGGCGGTGAAGTACTCGGCATGATCGGACGTACCGGTTCGCGTGCGCCCCGGCTGAGTGGAAACAACTTCGACGTTCCCGTCGGCAATGGCGTGATCGAGCGAGGAGCTCTCGTCGCCACCACCGTCGGGTTTTGCCGGGTCATTGCCGTCGGCTTTCGCAGGCCCGGTGTTGGCCACCGGAACGATCTTCCCGTCTTTCCCCTTCGAATCGTCCTGATGCGGCTTGAGGAAAGCACGAATCTCGCGCGCTTTCACATGCAGATCGGGACGCTCCATCGTCGCCCCTCCCGTGTAGTGAGCCAGGCGATCGTTATCCGAATAGACCATGTCCGGCGCCCGCACAATCGTATAGACGGAAGCCTTGTCGTGGCTGGCAGCCGCATCGGCGTCCTTCTTCTTGTCCAAAAGCTGGCTGACCACGTGCCCATGCGCCCGGAGCAGGCCGGCATCGCGATCGATGTCCACAACATCGGCCTGAATGCGGCTGGCGCCCTGCCAGAGCACGGCATCTCCCTCATAGTGGATTTTCGCGTTGTCGTCGCTGATCCGCATTTTCCGGGAGCGCGCGTGCAAAGGCTCATCGTTTGACAGCATCGAGTTGCCGGAGTTCTGTTCAGGCAGGCGCGTGGAATTGACGTTGCCGTCGGCCATGAAATCGCCCTGTGCCTGATCCAGCACCACCGTGTTAGCAGTAGTGGTTCCCGTCGAATCCCACACGTGGGCGGCGTTGGTCAGTGTGATAACGTTTTTCTTCTGGTCGATGTCCGCGTGCTCTGAACGGGCTTTGCGGTCGCCCTCCTGATAGCGAAAGTCGCCCCATTGCTGCAACCGTGAGAGCTGCGCCGTGGCCGGGTCGAAATCGGCCCTCATGTCATGACTCCAGGTCAGAGCCGGCGGCGGAGAGTCCTTTGCTCCCGGTTCCATCGGCTTGTCGGTGTGAGTGGTCACGTTCGAACCCAGGAAGTTCTGAATCTGATTCGATGGACCGTAGTGAATGCTCATCCAACTGGTGGTCATCACGCGATGAACCTGTCCCGCCCGCACCGGTATGAACTCAATCGTGCTCGGTGTGGCCGAATCCACCGAATCGATCTCCCGCCCATTGCCGCGCATATGCGCCGTAAGCACGTCGCTGCGCAGGATGCGGCGCTCCGGAGCTTGTCCGCCTTCAGACACCGCGGGAACGGATTCCACCGCCGCGTGACCCATCGCCGTGGCCATTTGCAGCGAGCTGCTCTTCTCCGTGGCGGCCATGACAAGGTAGACACGATCCGAATTCACGTGGGTCACTCCGGCCGCCGCGGTCGAAGTAAGATGCGCGTTGTGCTCGCCGGCGATGTGGTTCATCTGGCCGTTTTCATCGAAGTTCAGCGAGAGCTGATCTGCCGAAAACTCAAGCCGGCGGCCGGTCTGATTGTCGACGCCCTTCGCGTTCTGCGCTTCCACCAGTTGGAGGCGCTTGTCCGACAATGTCACCACGGCGGGTCCGCCACTCATCGAAAGCGTATCGCGCGTGAGCTTCGACCACGGCGACAGATACACTTTCGATTCGAGCTCCTTGTAAACCGCATTGCCGGCCTCGATCCTCATGGGAATTGTTCCCGGCGTTGTCCCCCGCCAGATGAGTTCCACCTGGCTTTGCAGAATCAGCTCATGCGTTTGCGGATCGTAGGATGCGCCAACGCATTTGCCGTCGCCCTTCGAGAAGCGAAACGACGCCGCGCGATCCGTGGACGCTTTGCCGGTCTTATTCTCGAAATGGATTCCGGACGACTCGATGATGAGCGAGTTTTCGTCCGGCGCCTCACCGGTTGGCACGTCCAGCGCGATCAGCGCCGTTCCATCGGAATAGAGAACGCCGGATCTCGTGTCGAAATCGGCGCTCGCGGAATTCACCTTGTCGAAGCTGGAGCCGTCCGGCTTGTAGAGATCCAGCTCCATGCCTTTCAGATGGAATTTGTCGGGTTCGGCAATCTGCTGAAAGTCCTGTGCCCGCACCACTACGTGAGTGCCGTTCGCGTCGCTCTGGCGATAGATCCAGTCCTGGGCAGTGGAGGAAGTGTTCGGCGGGAGCATCTTCGGAACTGCCGGGATAGTGCGGCGCTGATGCCTGACCCTCGAGAACCACGAGTTGACCACTACACCCGCAAGCACGAGAATAATCACCAGCACGAGCGGGCCGATCCTTCGCATCTTTCTCTATTGTAGTAATCGGTCGCGAATGCCATACGCGCGGGAGTCGCAGCGGCTCCCTGGCCCCTTGTCAGGTCGGCCCGTCCCGAACCGTCCGCTACGATGAAACGGGACGCATGTTCATTGGCGAATCACTGAAACTCAGCGTGGAGGCGTTACGAGCCAACAAGGTCCGCACCTTCCTGACCTCGCTCGGCCTGGTAATCGGCAATGCCTCGGTGATTCTGGTGGTCACCATTTCCGTCACTGGACGCGATTACATCCTCGATCAAATCCGCGCCATCGGGTCGAACATCATCTATGGCAGCTATCAGACCGGAAGCAACGAGGAAGCCACCGCGGCCGCTGATTTTGTGAAGCTCTCCGACATTAGCGCCGTTCGCCAGCAACTGGGAAGCCGCATCGTCGCGGCCACCGGCGTCATGACGACATTCGACAGCATGCTCATCGAGGGCAAGGAAAAGGACGTCAAAATCATTGGTTCCGACGATCAATATGCTTCGGTGCGCAATCTGAAGCTTCTGGCCGGCCGCTTCCTCGATCAGAACGACGTCCTGCTTCGTCAGAAGGTCGCCCTGCTCACCGAGAAACTCGCCATTCGGCTTTACGGAAGCCAGCCCAGCGCCATCGGCCAGACCATCCGTATTCATCAACTCGAGTTCACTGTAGTCGGCACCTTCAAAGAACGAACCGAAAGCTTCGGGCTCTCGGAGTTGTCGGCTGAGACCATCCTCATTCCCATCACCGTGATTCGTTACTTCTCGCCGATCGAGCGCATCGATCCCATCTACGTGCAGGCAAGAACCGCCGAAGACGTCGGCCCTCTCACCATTGCCGTCCGCCAGATCATCGAAAATCGGCATCGTCCGGGCGCCCGCTACGATATCGAAAACCTCTCCTCCATCCTCGACGCTGCAAAACGAATCGCTTTGGTGCTCTCGATCGTTCTGCTGCTGGTCTCGGCCATCGCCCTGGTGATCTCCGGAATCGGCATTATGAACATCATGCTCGTAACGGTGACCGAGCGTACGCGCGAAATCGGTTTGCGCATGGCCGTCGGCGCATCGCGGCGCGAAGTGCTTCAGCAGTTCCTGACCGAGGCGGTCCTGATCAGCGTTTCCGGTGGCGCTGTTGGCATTCTGATCGGGATTTCCGTTCCGCTGACGATCCGTTTTTTCACCGATCAGATCCGCGTGCCCATCTCAATCATCTCCGTGGTAGTGGCTTTTCTCTTGTCCGTACTGGTGGGCGTGGCGTTCGGACTGCTGCCAGCCAGCCGTGCCTCCCGCCTGAATCCCACCGAAGCGCTTCGTTACGAATGACTATTTTTCGGGAACGGATTCGCTGAGGCGAGCGTATTCGGGGCATGAGCCTCTTTTGGCGAGATCTCCGCTTTGCCGTTCGCGGCCTCAACAGGGATTGGAGATTTACCGCGCTAGCGGTGCTGGCTCTCGCGCTGGGAATCGGCGCAACCACGGCGATCTTCAGCATCATCGATAACGTCCTGCTCGATCCTTTTCCCTATGCCGACTCACAGCATGTTGTCCAATTCCAAATTCACGACACGTCTCGCAGCGAAGCGGGCGGGCGGCAATCGCTGCTGATTCCGGAGTATCTGGATTATCAGGCCCAAAACCACGTCTTTGACCGCATGATCGCCAACGGCGATACGGACATCCTCTACACCAACGGCGAGGGCACTGAGAGATTCAAGGGCACTCGGGTAACCCCGGGCACGTTCGAGTTTCTCGGAATGCCGGCGCTGCTTGGACGGGCTTTCGGCCCGGACGACTACAAGCCCGGCGCTCCGCCCGTCTTCACCCTGCGCTATAAAGTTTGGGTTTCCCGCTTCAATGCCGACCCAAAGATCCTGAACCGCGTCTTCGTGCTCAACGGTATGGCGCGCACGCTGGTGGGAATTATGCCGCCGCGCTTCGGATGGAGCGATTCAGACCTCTGGATTCCTGCCTCTCTCGCCCGCACCGCCGCCGCGGCCACCGGACGATTTGCCGATTATTACTGGCCGGTCGGGCATCTGAAGCCCGGCGTCACCATGGATCAGGCGCAGGCCGATCTCAACGTTATCGCGCACCGCCTGGCGAAAGCGTATCCGAACGAGTACCCGAAGCAATTCACCGTTATCGTGCAAACCCTGGCCGATACTGTGGTGGGCCAGTTTCGCGTGCTGTTGTTCATCGTCATGGGCGCGGTCGGAATGCTGCTGCTCATCGCCTGCACTAACGTGGCCAACCTGCTGCTGGCGCAGGCCACCGTGCGGGAGAAAGAGATCGCCATCCGTGCCGCCATCGGCGCGGGCCGCTGGCGCCTGGTTCGCCAGCTTCTCATGGAAAGCCTGCTGCTCGGCCTCAGCGGCGCGGTGCTGGGATGTCTGCTGGCATGGGCCGGCCTGCGGGCGCTGGTGACCATCATTCCTCCGGACGCCATTCCGGCCGAAGCACTGATCCGCATGAATGTCCCGGTGTTGCTGTTCGCGCTGGGGGCGGCCGTCGTCACCTCTCTGATCTTCGGCACCGTTCCCGCGCTCTATGCGACGAAACGCGATCTGAACGACGCCCTGCGTGACACCGGAAAAGGCGTCTCCGGCGGATTCCGCCATGCGGGCCTGCGCAATGCGCTGATCGTCGGCGAAATCGCTTTGTCTCTTGTTCTTCTCACGGGCGCCGGCCTGCTAATGCGCAGCTTCTTCGCGCTCCAGCAGGTGGACCTCGGCTTCAACCCCTCGCACATTCTGGTGACCCGTCTCCCGCTGCCGGAGGATCGATACAAAACCGCCGCGCAAGTTACTGGTTTCTTCCGTCCGCTGCTGGAGCGCCTGAAAGCGATGCCCGGCGTAGTGGACGTCACTGAAACCAGCACTCTCCCGCCTTATGGCGGCATTCGCAGCAAGCTGCTGATTCCCGGAAAGACCGCCACCGAGGACTGGACCACTCTGTTTCAGCTTTGCAGCGATGGTTACTTCCCCACCCTCGGCATCAACCTGAAGCGTGGCCGCAGCTTCACGGAAGCGGAAATGAACAACCTCCGCAAAGTCGCGATGGTGAACCAAACATTCGTGAAGAAGTATTTCCCCAACTCGGATCCTATTGGTCAGCACTTCACGCTCGACGCTCTGACCACATTCCCGGACCCGGTCCGCGACCCAACGTTCGAGGTCATTGGCGTTGCCGCCGACGTGAAAAATCAGGGCCTGCAGGAGCCGGTTATTCCGGAGGTTTGGATTCCCTACACCATCACCGGCTCGGCCGCACGCGGCGTTCTGGTGCGCACTGCGGGCGATCCCAGGGGGTTGCTCAACGCAGTCAGCCGCACCGTCTGGTCGGTGGATCGCGGCGTCGCGCTCACGCTCACCGACACCGCGGAAAACTTCATCAATCAGTTTTCGTTCTCGCAGGCGCGCTTCGGTCTTTATCTGCTGGTAGTGTTCGCTGTCGTCGGCCTGGTGTTGGTGACCATCGGCGTCTACGGCGTCATCTCGTACGCGGTGTCACGCCAAACCCACGAAATCGGCATTCGAATGGCTCTGGGAGCGAACCGCGCCGCCGTACTGCGCATGGTCCTGCGCGTGGGGGTGCGTTTGCTCGTCATCGGTACAGCCATCGGTCTCGCAACCAGCGTATTGCTGACCCGGGCACTCGCGAGCCAGCTCTTCGGCGTGTCGCCGTACGATCCCGCGACCCTCGCCGCCGTCGTCCTGCTGCTGTTCGCCGCAGGTCTCGCGGCCTGCTTTTTCCCGGCGCGCACCGCAACGCGCGTGGACCCGATGATCGCCCTCAGATATGAATGAGTGGCTTAGAAGGAACACCGGCTGAAGTCTGTGCCGCCTGGTTGATATCGGTGACCTGTCAGCACCCGATTAAACCATAAAGAAAGCGCCGCTGGCCGATAAGAATTGAGACGTCGACTCGATGGGGGAGTGGTAGTGGGTCAGATTAGCGGCACGATTATTGAGCAGGCCGGCCTCATCGCTGCTGTCGAGCAGGCGGCCGATGCCATTGTCATTACCGATACCGGCGGAAAAATCGAGTACGTAAATCCCGCGTTTACTGCAATGACCGGATACGCCCGCGAGGAAGCGGTGGGACAGTACCCGAGCATCCTCAGGTCGGGTCGCCAGTCGGCGGCGTTTTACGAAGAGCTCTGGAACACCATCCGGTCGGGACGGGTTTGGCACGGCGAAGTGATCAACCGGCGCAAGGACTCCACTCTCTACACGGAGGAGATGCGCATCACCCCGGTCGAGGATTCGAATGGCCGGGTGATCCGCTACATCGCCATCAAGAGCGACGTGACCGAGAGGCGGGCCGCCGAGGAGGCGCAAAGGTTCCTGGCGGCGATTGTGGAGAGTTCCGAGGACGCCATCGTCGCTTACACACCCGCCGGTGTCATACTCACCTGGAACCGCGGCGCGGAAACGGTTTTTGGATACTCCGCGGGCGAGGCCATCGGGAGCCGCCTGTCCATGTTGGTGGCGCCCGAACGACGGCCCACGCTGGAGCATCTTACGGAGCGGGTCTTGCACGGCAACGCAGTCTCGCAACATGAGGGGGTGGGCGTGCACAAGGACGGAAACAGCGTTCACGTATCAATTACCGCGTGCCCTATCCGAAACCCCGCAGGTGAGGTAACGGCCATCTCTGCGATTCTCCGGAACATATCGGAGCGCCGGGAGGCCGAGCGAGCCCGGGCTTTGTTGTCGTCGATCGTGGAATCTTCCGAAGAGGCGATTCAGGGCGTAACACTGGATGGGACTATCCTGAGTTGGAACCGCGGTGCCGAGGTGTTGTTCGGGTACCAGGCCGCGGAAATCATCGGAGAGAATGCCGCCATTCTCGCTCCGGCCGGCCGCCGCGGCGAGATGCGGCAGTTCCTTGACCTCATCGGCGAGGGATGCGCGATCAACCCTTTCGAGACAGTCCTGCAGGCGAAGGATGAACGGCCCATTGATGTCTCTCTTTCCATCTCCCCGATCCGGAATCCAGCCGGAGAAGTAGTCGGAGCGTCCGCCATAGCCCGGGACATCGGCCATCGCCTGCGCGCCAGGCAGGAACTTCGGGAAAGCGAATGGCGATTCCGCGAAGTCTTCGAACACGCGCCGTTCGGCATGTCCGTTGCGGGGCCCGACGGACGCATTATCCAGGTGAATGAGGCGTTTTGCAGGATGTTGGGATACTCCGAACAGGATCTGCCTGGCCGACTCTGGTCGGAACTGGTGCACCCCGACGACCTGGAGCCTTCTCTGCAAATGGGGGAACAGTTGCGCAGGGATCCGGACCGCTGCGTGGAAGCGGAGAAACGCTACATACACCGCTCCGGAAATGCCGTGTGGGGGCGCATGAGAATGTCGGCGGTACGAGATACCGACGGGCGGCCGCGATATTTCGTGGTCCATGTGGAGGACATCACCGAGCGCAAGCGCGCGGAACAGGCTCTGCGCGAGAGTGAAGACCGCTTCCGCCTGATGGCGGACAGTTGCCCGATGCTGATGTGGATCACCGGTCCCCGGGGGGAGACGCAGTTCGTCAACAAAGCGTACCAGGAATTCTGTGGAACAACCTGGGAAGACGTGCGGGAAGGCAAATGGCACGCGCTGGTTCATCCGGACGACGTAGCCGAGTACGTGGAGGCCTTTGAACTCGCCGTGCGTAAACATGCGCCGTTCCACGCCGAAGCACGCATCCGCCGCGCCGATGGCGAATGGCGATGGGTGGCCTCCTACGCGGAGCCGTGCTTTTCCGCGAGTGGCGAGTGCGTCGGGTACGTGGGCATCTGCCCGGATATGACAGAGCGAAAGCAGGCCGAGCTCGCCCTGCGAAGCAGCGAAGAGAAATTTCGCCAGTTGGCGGAAAACATTCGCGAAGTGTTTTGGATGATGACGGCGACAGCCGACGAGATCCTCTATGTCAGCCCCGCCTATGAACCGGTTTGGGGAAGAAGCTGCGAGAGTCTCTACCGGAGTCCGATGGACTGGGCGGAGGCCATCGAACCCGATGACCGCGAACACGCGCATATGGTCTTTACCAGACAGATGCAGGGAGAACGCGTCGACTCGGAATATCGAATACGGACCCCGGACGGCCAGCAGAAATGGATCCGGGATCGGGCTTTTCCCATTCGCGACCCACTTGGCCAACTGATACGAGTGGTCGGAATCGCGGAAGAGATCACCGACCAGAAACGCTATGAGCAGGAGTTGATCCAGGCTCGGGAGGGCGCGGACGCCGCCAATCGGGCGAAGAGCAGCTTTCTGGCCAATATGAGCCACGAAATCCGCACGCCGATGAACGGCGTCCTGGGCATGATTCAGCTCTTACTTGAAACGGATCTCACCGGCGAGCAACAAGGATACACCCTCGTGGCACAGAGCAGCGGAGAGGCGCTTCTGGTGCTCATCGACGGCATCCTCGACCTCGCCAGGATCGAATCGCGCAAGATAGCTCTTGAAAATCTGGACTTCAACCTGAACGACATTATCCAGGATGTTGTCCGTTTACTGAGTGTCCCGGCGAAGGCGAAGGGTCTGGATGTCTATTCGCGCGTGTCGCCGGAAACACCGGAGGCCCTGTGCGGCGACGTCCACCGCCTGCGCCAGGTGTTGACGAATCTCGTCGGCAATGCGATCAAGTTTACCGAGAAGGGCGAAGTAACCCTCAGTGCGGCGCTCGAGAGTAAGGGAGACCGCACAGCGACGATTCGTTTCGCCATCGCCGATACCGGCATTGGGATAAGGCCGGAAGAGGCCTCCCGGATATTCTCGCCGTTCGTTCAGGCAGACGCGTCCACTACACGCAAGTACGGCGGCACCGGGCTGGGGTTGGCTATCTCCAAGCAGCTCGTCGAAATGATGGGAGGGACAATCGCCGTCGAGAGCCAGGAAGATCGCGGTTCCATCTTCTGGTTCACCGCAGTCTTTGAATTGCCCTCCGGCAACGAGCAGCACCCCTCGCTCAAGCGAGTGGAGGGGCCTGCCAGCGCGGCCCTGGGCGTGATGCCGATTCGGCGAAAAGCGCGAATCCTGGTTGCGGAAGACAATGACACCAACCGGCAGGTAGCTCTTGCGCAACTGAAAAAGCTGGGATACACCGCCAGCGCGGTCCGCGATGGCGCTGACGCCGTCGAAGCGGTACGGCATGGAGCCTTCGACATTGTGCTGATGGATTGCCAGATGCCGGTGATGGACGGCTTCGAAGCGACCCACCAAATCCGGTCGATCTCACCGAGAATTCCGATCATCGCCGTTACCGCTGACGCGATGGCGGACGACCGCGAACGCTGCCTGCGCGAGGGAATGAACGATTATCTTTCGAAACCCGTGGACCTGAGCCAGCTATCGGACGCCCTGGCCCGGTGGCTGCCCGTCTCCGGAGCCGAAGAATCGGCCGACCCCATTCTCGAAGCGGAGCCACTGCTCGGAGGCTGATGGCAGACCGTAAACTCGCCTGCTCGATCCTCCACTCTATCCTCAAGGGATTGCGTAGAGCGTCGTCCGGCAGTAACCTGATACGAACAAGTTGATTTCTCCAGGGCTCCTCGGTGTGCGCACTGACCTCATGTTCTCTTCACGGCTCGACGCGTCCTCCGAGATCAACCGAATCACACGGCGATGGCGCGAACTTCGCGCCGCCGGTTCGCCCATCCTCGATCTCACCGAGGCGAATCCGACCCGAGCCGGGATCCAATATCCGACCGGCGAAATTGCCCGGCTGCTGTCCGATCCCCGATCGCTCACCTACGAACCCCAGCCAGCTGGCCTTCCCGAGGCACGCGAAGGGGTGGCCACATACTACGCCGATCGAGGCGAACCGGTGGACCCGGCGCGCGTTCTCCTCACCGCCAGCACCAGCGAGGGCTACGCGTATTTGTTCAAACTGCTGGCGAACCCCGGCGACGAGGTACTGGTTCCACGCCCTTCTTATCCATTGTTCGAGTTTCTGGCCGAACTCGAATCCGTGCGTGTGGTGCAGTATCCGCTCGTCTATGACGGGGCGTGGAACATCGATCTCGATGCTCTTCGTCATGCGATCAAGCCACGTACGCGCGCTATCGTCGTGGTGAATC
>Ga0187887_10003382_pt1 | contig 12356 bp, 11 predicted proteins | sample June2016WEW_7_10_FD_132977 | JGI IMG/M metagenome (GOLD analysis project Ga0187887, IMG submission 132977) | Peatland microbial communities from SPRUCE experiment site at the Marcell Experimental Forest, Minnesota, USA - June2016WEW_7_10 | ecosystem: Environmental > Terrestrial > Soil >...
ATGTCAAAGTCGGCACGGCGATTCTGAATACGCAAGGTAGAGAGAGAAATGAATACTGATTTGAATTTCCTGTTAAAAAGGGGCGTCTCGGAAATCATATCCGAAGAGGAACTGGTCAAGCTGCTCAACAGCGGTAAAAAACTGCGGCTGAAAGAAGGGTTCGACCCCAGTTCCACGGATATTCACATGGGACACATGGTCGGGCTGAGAAAACTGCGCCAGTTTCAGGAGCTCGGGCACCAGGTAGTGCTCATAGTCGGCGACTGGACCGCACAAATCGGCGACCCCAGCGGCGCTTCCGTCACCCGCCCGATGCTGACGGCGGAAAAGGTCAAAGAAAACGCCGAAACCTACATGAAGCAATTCTTCCGCATCGTCGACCGGGAAAAAACCGAAGTGCGCTGGCAGAGCGAATGGTTCGGTAGTTTTTCACTGGCGGATGTGATTAAATTAACCAGTAAATTTACGGTGGCGCAATTCCTCGCCCGCGAGGATTTCAACAACCGTTTCAAAGCCGGCAAACCGATTGCCATCACCGAACTGATGTACCCGTTATTGCAGGCTTACGATTCCGTAGCCGTGCAGTCCGACGTCGAATTCGGCGGCCAGGACCAGAAATTCAATTTCCTGGTCGGGCGCGAACTGCAGACGATGATGGGGCAGCGTCCTCAGCAGTGCTTTATGACGGCCTTATTGGTCGGTACCGACGGCGTGCACAAGATGAGCAAGAGCCTGGGCAATTACATCGGTGTGGACGAATCGCCGAATGAGATTTACGGCAAGGTGATGGCGCTGGCCGATAACATGATTATCCAGTATTTCGAGCTGTTGACCGACGTGGCCGACAGCGAATTAATGGAATTCAAACGGCAGATGGCCGGCAACGCGGTCAATCCGATGGTCTTGAAAAAACGCCTGGCGGTGGAACTGGTCGCGCAGCTGCACGGTCGTGAAGAAGCGGTGAAAGCCGACGAGAATTTCACCAACGTTTTTCAAAAGCGGGAAATGCCGGAGGAAATCACGGAAATTACCGTCGCCGCCGATGAAGATATCCGCGATATTATCACCCGCGCGAATATCGCCAAAAGCCGCAGCGATGCCACCAGATTATTGCAGCAGGGCGCCGTCAGCATTGACGGGGTCAAGCTGACAAGTGGCAAAACGGCGTATCGGGATGGTAATATTATAAAGGTGGGCAAACACAACTTTATCAAGTTGGTTTTGCAGAATAAATAACAGGGAAGGAGTCAAATGGAAAACCCACACGTACCAGGGCTGACCCGTCGCCCCGAAGCATGGGTAATAACAATCACGAGATTGTTCCCATCCAGTAGCAGCTTACCACTGCTGACCGGCGCAGGTACGTGCGGCTGTCAACAGCCACTTTAAGGCGGCCACTCCCGAACACCAGTAATAATTATGAAATATAGAATGTGAGGATATATCAATGGCAAAAAGAGTAGTAAATTTTAATCCCGGCCCGGCGGCCCTGCCGCTCGAAGTTCTCAAGATTGTACAGGAAGAATTGCTCGATTATCAGGGCAGCGGGATGTCAATACTGGAAAGCTCTCACCGCGCCAAGGAATTCGAAGCCGTGAACGACCAGGCGATGGCGCTGGTCCATGAAATTCTCGGGCTCGGCGCGGATTATCAGGTTTTATTCATGGGCGGCGGCGCCTCGACGCAGTTCGCCCTGGCGCCGATGAACTTTATTCCCGCCGGCGGCACGGCCGCATATGTTGATACCGGTGAATTCGCCTTCAAAGCGATGAAAGAAGCGCAAATTGTGGCTAAAGCCCACATCGCGTTCTCCTCCAAAGCGGAAAAGTACGCCCGCGTGCCGAAAATGAGCGAAATCAAATACCCCGAAGATGTCGCCTATCTGCACATCTGCTCGAACAATACCATCGAAGGTACTCAGTTCCACGAGTTTCCGGAAACCGGTAAAATCCCGCTGGTCGCGGATATGTCTTCGGACATCGCTTCCCGGCAGTTGAATTTCAACAAATTCGCGATGATTTATGCCGGCGCGCAGAAGAACCTCGGACCGGCCGGCGTGACGCTGGTCGTCATCCGCAACGATTTCCTGGCCAAGGCCAAAACCGGCCTGCCCAGCATGTTCACCTACAAGACTTATGTCGATAATAAATCGCTGTACAACACCCCGCCGGTCTTCGCCGTTTACATCATGAAACTGGTACTGGAATGGATTAAGAAACAGGGTGGTCTGGCCGCGGTGGAGAAAGTCAACGTCGCCAAGAAAGACCTGCTGTACGGCGCCATTGACGCAGCGCCCGATTATTACAAGGGCACCGTCGAGAAAGCCAGCCGGAGCTGGTCGAACGTCACCATGCGTCTGCCCACCGAAGCGCTGGAAGACAAATTCATCGCCGACGCCAAGAAAGAAGGTTTAATCGGCATGAAAGGGCACCGTTCCGTCGGCGGCATCCGCTTCTCAATTTACAACGCCGTCTCGCTGGACGATATCAAGAAAACAGTTGACTTTATGGAACGGTTCCACAAGGCCAACTAGGCACAACTTCGGTCGAAATAATAAAAAATAAATCTTAAACAGGATGATGAAATAGAATGATGAAAGTTTTAGTTACCGACGGGACGTCGGAAGAAGGGGTTGCCTGCCTCAAAGGCGTCGCCCATGTAGATATGAAACCCGCGCTCAAACCGGAAGAATTACTCGCCATAATCGGCGATTATGAAGGATTAATTGTCCGCAGCGCCTCCACCGTGACCGCCCAGGTCATCGAAGCCGGTAAAAAGTTAATGGTTATCGGCCGGGCCGGCGTTGGCATTGACAATATCGATGTGAACGCAGCTACCCAGCGCGGTATCATCGTGGTCAACGCGCCCACCGGCAACACCATCGCGGCCGCCGAACATACCATCGGCCTGATGATGTCCCTGGCCCGCCATATCCCCCAGGCCAATGCCTCGCTGAAAGGCGGACAGTGGCTGAAGAGCAAATACACCGGCATCGAAGTCCGGAATAAAACACTCGGCATTATCGGCCTCGGCAACATCGGCGCCGCCGTCGCCCGCCGCGCCCAGGGCCTGGAAATGAAAGTCATCGCCTTCGACCCGTTTGTTTCCGCCGACCGCGCTAAACAATTGATGGTGACGATGGTATCGCTGGAAGACCTTTTCAAAACCTCGGACTTCATCACGATTCATACACCGCTGAATGCCACCACCAAGAGCATCATCACGGAAAAAGAAATCGCGCTGATGAAACCCTCCGTCCGCATTATCAACTGCGCCCGCGGCGGCCTGATTGACGAAGACCTGCTGGCCAAAGCCATCACCGAGAAGAAAATCGCCGGCGCAGCCCTCGATGTTTTCGCCAAAGAACCGACCACGGAAAGCCCGCTTTTCGCCAAGGACAACGTGGTCGTGACGCCGCACCTCGGCGCCTCCACCGCCGAAGCTCAGATTACCTCGGCCAGAGATGTCGCCGAGCAGATTGTCGACGTGCTGAACGGCAGACCGGCCCGCTATGCGGTCAACATCCCGTTCGTGAACGCCGACACCTTCGCGGTACTCTCGCCTTTCATGAAGACCGCCTCAGTCGCCGGGATTTTACTGAGCCAGCTGACCGAGGGCCAAATCAAGGATATCCGCATTTCTTATGACGGCGAAATCGCCAAGTTCGACACCGCCATTTTGAAAGCTTCCGCGCTCAACGGCTTAATGGGCGCCATCAGCGAGGAACGCGTCAATCTGGTCAACGCCAATGTCGTGGCCAACAAGCGCGGCATCAGCGTCACTGAAGAAAAGAACCTGGTTTGCGAAAACTATGCCAGCCTGATTACGCTGGTCGCGACCACCTCCAAAGGGACTACAACCGTCGCCGCGACCGTTTTACGCGGCGAGCCGCACATTGTCCGCATCAACGATTACTGGCTGGACATCGTGCCGAGCGACGGCTATTTCCTGTTCAGCGACCACCTGGACCGGCCGGGCATCATCGGCGCGGTGGGCAATATCACCGGTGCGGCCAACATCAATATCAATTCGATGCATGTCAGCCGGCTGAAACCGCGCGGGCAGGCGTTGATGATTCTGTCACTCGATGAAGCGCTGCCGGATAAAGTCTTAAAGCAGATTAAGGCCATCCCCGACATCACCGATGCTAAACTGGTAAAGTTTTAGTCCAAGAGTTTAGTTACAATTAAGAAGGGCTGGAAGAGTACTCTTCCAGCCCTCTTTTTTTTATCATTGCGAGGTTACACAGTACCCGAAGCAATCTCACTTTTACCAATAATCACTGTGAGCAGAGATTGCCGCGCCCGCCGGCGTTATCCATACCGGCGGAAGCCGGTATCCAGACAAGAAAAAATCCGTCTGTATCTCCCTTTTGCGAAAGGGAGGGGATAAAACAACAGTCTCACGTAAAAGCTACATTTTCTTCTCTTTGTAAGCGATGTAGGGTGGGCACCGTCCACCAACTGCAACGCCATAAAAAAGTGCTATACTATGGCTGATTATTTCATCACCAGTGAGGGGTATTTGAATGAAAATCAGCGAAAAGATAAAATGCGCGCAATTCCCCTGTACGGACGTCGACAAAAATAATTATCTGCTGCCGTACGCCGATATCGACCCGAGAAAAATCAAAATATTGATGATCACCGAAGCCCCGCCGGCGGCAAAATCCGATTATTTCTACGCGCCTGGCAATCCGGTTTACCTGCAGACAATAGTCCAGGTCTTCAAAGACGCCGGACACAATGTTTCGTCCATGCAGGATATATTAAATCTGGGAGTTTATATCACCACTGCGATCAAGTGCGGCAAAACACAATATGCCGTGTCGCCGGATACAATGAATAATTGCTCGCAATTGCTGGAAAAAGAGATTGCGCTGTTCCAGGATGTCCGGGTGTATATGCTGATGGGCGATGTCGCCATCAAAATGATGAACAACATCTGGAAAAAACAGACCGGCAAAAAGGTCATCCCCGCCGGTTCCACCTATAAAATCAGGAATCAGGCGTATTTCCTGGGCGAGAAGCGGGTCTTCCCGTCCTACACCCCCGCCGGGCAGAATTTCCTGATTGAAAAAGCGAAAAGGAAAATGGTGACCGAAGATGTGCGGGAGGCAATGAAGTGCGTAAAATAACGGCGCGCTGCGGTTACCGCTGCCACCTCTGCCTGATTTACCGCGAGAACCTGAAAAAAGATGCCCGAAACCGGGTAATCTTCCGCGACGGCCTGGAGAAATATTATGGAGACAAGCAGAAACTCGAAGATTGCTATTGCGACGGCTGCATGACCGAGGACAGTCGGCATCCGGTGCTGATTACGGCAGACTGCAAAATACGGCCCTGTGTCATCGCGAAAGGCATTGAAAACTGCGGAGAATGCGATAATCCCTGTCAACTTATCAGCCGCAAATTTATCGAGCGTCGGAAAATCGAGGAAACCTACGGCGGTCCTATTCCCGAAGCAGACTATAAACTGTTCATTGAACCATATGAATGTAAACAACTGTCGGAGAAAATCGGACAAAAATCAAAGCGGAAGTAATATGGGTTACCACTTTTTGGTGGATTCCTGCCTTCGCAGGAATGACATCACCCCCTGTCATTGTCGGACTTGACCAGATAAACCAGAAATCCCGGGACTACATCAGGCATAGGGTTGGAAGCTGGATTCCCGCCTGCGCGGGAATGACATCACCCCCTGTCATTATCGGGCTTGACCCGATAAACCAGAAAGAGAATAATATCTAATGTGAAGTATTATTATGTTTATATTCTGGCCAGCAGCAGAAACGGCACATTATATATAGGCATGACCAACGATCTCATAAGGCGGGTTGGCGAACACAGAAAAGAAGAGGTACCGGGCTTTACTAGGACATATCATGTGCATAAGCTGGTTCATTACGAACAAGGTCACACGGCAGGTGCGGCAATAACGAGGGAAAAGCAATTAAAAAAGTGGCACCGGAAATGGAAATTGGCGCTGATAGAAAAAGAGAATCCCGAATGGAAAGACCTTTGGGATGAAATTGTTTAATACTCTGGATTCCTGTACATTTGCTCGATGTAATTCTACCGAAGCAAAGTACCTTCGGCCTTCGCGGGAATGAAATCGCCCCCTGTCATTATCGGGCTTGACCCGATAAACCAGGAAATCACCGGGCTATTTCAGAGAAAAAGGTCGTAAACTGGATTCCCGCTTTCGCGGGAACGACAGTATGGTTTCAAAACAGTGTATTAACTACCAGCCCGGCGGGGGCTTTGGGGTAGAAATAGGTGGACTTGCGCGGCATGATTTCTTTGGCGTCGGAGACGGTTTTAATCAGCTCCGGTTTGATGGGTTTGAGGAAGAACACCGCCTGCTGGTCGCCTTTTAACACTTCCCGCACGGATTCCTCGCGGTCGTGGCTGAAACTGACCCGCGGCTCGGTGCTGCCGTCGATGGCCAGCCCCAGGATTTTATTCAATATCAGGTGGTCGAGGACGGCCACATCCAGATTACGGTAAATCTCGGACGCGCCGGGCATGATTTGTGCCAGCATCTTTTCGTCGCGCAGTTTCAATGCGTAGAATTTGTCTTTGCCCGGCCCGAAGAACCCGAGACGGATGCCGCCCGGTTTCTGCATCGCGGCGTCAAGGTTATGCCAGTCGTTGGCCGGCATTTCGGCGACGGTAAAATAAGCGGCGAGTTTGTCGTGCAAATCCGCCAGAATTTCTTTTGTCAGGCCGCGGATGACGCGGTGCGGCGCCAGGATAATCAGGCCGGGGTCGGCGAAATCCACCAGCGTCGTCATCACAAAATTGACGGCGGCGTCCGGGGTGATTCGGCTGTCGGCGGCCATTTGCTCGCGGCTGTACATCAGCGCGGAGGTATAGCGGTGGTGCCCGTCGGCTACATAAAAAGGCTGCTTACTCAGTGCATAGGCAATGCGGTTGACCACGGCCTTGTTCGAAATCGCCCAGACCTTGTGGCGGTCGCCTTCGGGGATGGTCACGTCAATGACCGGCTCCTTTTGCGTCTCGGCGGCCAGCGTGTCGGCAATGACGCGCTCGGGGTCCTGATACATCATCAGCACCGGGCTGGTGTTCACTTTCAGGGTTTTCAGCAGGTTCTGCCGGTCTTCCTTAGCGGCGGCGAAAATCTTTTCGTGGGGGCGAATGATGCCTTTTTCCCACTCTTCCAGGCGGACGCGGGCGATGATGCCGCGGCGCATGCCGGCCTTGCCGTTGAGACTGAAATAATGCTCGTCGAGATATACGGCGGGGGCCTGTTCCGGCACCAGAATTTTCCGGTCCAGCCACTTGGCGAGAGTGGCGGCGGTGCGGGTGTATTTGTTGTTGAAAGGAGAATCGCCGGACGACGTTTTGGCGTCTTCCAGGCGGATGAAATTAAAGGGGCTGCGGAAATGCAAATCGTCGTGCAGCGCGGTGGAAATGACGTCATAAGGCGGACAGATGACTTTGGAAATATCTTTGACGATGGATTGATTGTAGCGCAAGCCGGCGAACGGTCTGATTTCTGCCATGGTTTTGCCCCCGGAAATAGATTTGTGATTGAGTTCCACTAATAAGTGTACTGTAAATCACAATCAGGGCACAAGTGCCGCGGCTTTGACGCGATTGCAAGGTTACAGGTATAATTAGCGTGAAATTAGAATGCCTTCGGGCTTCTTTTTCCGGCAGGCGCCTGTAGCTCAGCTGGATAGAGCATCAGTCTTCGAAACTGGTGGTCGAGGGTCCGAATCCCTCCAGGCGCACCAATATTTGAATCTAATTCTCACTTATTGTAAAGTATACCAACTTACCATAATTCCAAATGGTCACCAAATGGTCACGGATTTTTTCCGGCATTTACATTTTCATCGAAATACATATAAAAAATAAGTGGGATTCAGTAAATACTGAATGTATTATCATTACCCAGGCATTGTATTCGGTGATTTATTATCGGTTGATACTTGCCCGTTTGGAGGGAGTGGAGTAAACACGGATTGATTATTGCGTTGTTCATTTTAACAAAGATTTAATGAAAATATAATTCTTTGTTAACCCTTGGTTCGAACAAATTACTTTATAATTGTCTCTAACATAATCTTACGCACGGGATACGCGTTTTTTCACGCAAATATACAGTGCGCATCCATGAAATAAAAACTTTAGGTGAATTCAATGAAATGTCCTAAATGTGGTCAAGATAATCCGGAAAATGCAACTTTCTGTAATCATTGCGGAATTGTTCTGAACCAAAAAGTTCAACTTTCGGATATCGATAAACAACGTATTTCTGAAGAAAAACAAGAGCGGGCGAAACTCCTCGAGCAACTTCAGGCAGCGGAAAAACGCAAAAAAGGGAAATTACCCAAAATACCTAAGTGGCTGTGGGCGTTTATTGTGGTATTATTTGTTATTTTTATCGTAGAAGTGACGATTGGCATAGCTAAAAATTCTGATTCCAATACATTGCATGCAGCTTTAACTACGACAACATCAAATACGACTACGACGCCGATTACACCTACAACGACAACTACACCTAAAGTCTATTTCAATTCCTCTGCATCGGAAACACCAGGGGTAATTGATGTAAGTTACGACGACCTTTCTAAATTAGCATCTACAAATGAAATAGCCTACGATTCAGAATATAAAGGAAGATTACTTCAACTTTCAAATTTAAGAGTTGTCAGTGTCCAGTCAACGGCCAATCCGCGTGTGAACCTCGTAAGTGCAGAAGGAAAATCCTTCACCTTATATTTTAATAGTACTGATGGGTTGGACCAATTGACACCCGGGATGTTACTTACCGTCCAAGGCACAAGCAACGGTGTGTATTTTGGTGAACCGTCTTTTGATGAAAATTGTGTTCTCGTAAGCGCAGTGGAATAAATGTGAGCAAAGGTGCCCCATCCGACAGCCAGAAGTCAGCAAATAAAATATTTGTTAGGTCATGAAACCAATGAAAAATAAATTTCCAATATTGGGGATTATCTTATTAACTTTCCTTTTGGTGTCTTGTACTGGTCCCCAAGGAGCACAGGGGCCGGCGGGCATACAGGGGCCCGATAGGTCCGCAAGGCCAGGAAGGACCAACACTCGTCTTCAATAAGTGTTATAATTTATCCAACATTAGGAAATGGGAGTTTTAGCACTGGGCCCTCACTAAATAAGGGGATTCCACTCATAGAGCAGGGGGATCGGATAAACATTTACGGCGCAGGATTTTTGGTCGGAGAGACTATAACATTTCAGATTGCAGATGAGAACGACTCTTTTGAAATAGGGACGACTGCAGTTACTAATAATGCAGGCGTTTTTAGTTAGACTTCCGATGCAAACTGGAGCAATTACTCTTGGACACAGAATGGCTTTTTATTTGGTAGCGTCACAGCGACAGGTAATAAGGGCTCAAAAGCAACATCATTCGTCGAAATTGGAACAGAATAATTTTGCTATAACGTGCTTATCTATAGAATACTGAACACGAAAAATAAAGAGGAGAACAAATGAAGCGCTTTCTTGTAGTTTTAAGTCTGGTATCAACGATGTTGATGGTTTTATTGTGCAGTTGTGCTGTCAATACAACCGGGGTTATCAGCCCCCTTAGCAATAATAACAGCGATAACGTGACAACTCCTCAGAATAATATAATTACTACTCACACTCAATCTGTAGCGACAACTTCCAACCAAACAAGTAACGCTAAGGTCACTATTGCCTATGCATATGAGGTGTTACCTTATATTGTTGGTGAAGATAATTTTAAACAGACACCAGACCCCGGAAACTCCTATGTTGTGTTTAATTTTGTAATCACAAATCAGGGATACGGAAGTGCTGTTGAGATAGACCCTATTTACTTTTCAGCAACTTTCGCTCAAGTGCAGTATTCTTCTAGTTTTATTTCATTACCGAATTCCTTGGGTACGCCTAACCTACTTAATGGTGGGACCACAAGTGGTTTGGTTGTATTTGAAGTTCCAACAAATGCAACTAGTCAACCGGGTTCTGTTAGCTTCAATGGCTTTCAAACACTCAACATTCAATGGATTTCGCAAGGAACAACAATTAGCCCCACGTTAGTTTACATTGACGTAGAACCGAGTTCTTCAACAAATTCAATGGCGGTTGGTTCAACTCAACAATTTACAGCCACGGGTACTAATTGGGATGGAACGACCGAAGATATCACCAACCAAGTAACGTGGGTCAGTGACACTCCATCAGTTATTACAATCAATTCTTCAGGTTTGGCAACATGTGTGTCTAACGGGAATGACGCAAGCATTACTGCCTCGATGGACGGAGTAACCAGTTATCCTGTTTTACTTTTCGGACCGAATGTATAACAGGAAGATAAACCCAATCGACAACCTCTAAAAACAGAAAACCCCTCGATGTTTCCGAGAGGCTTCAAAAATACCCGCGGTAGCTTTGTAAGCTTTTTAAACCGAGGGCGACAACTATCTGTTTCTATTATCACTATAACACGCCTTTTCAGCGTTTTGGTTAAGGTCAGATTATGGTTATGTTAAATATTGGTTAACAATGCCCGATATTTGTATCCGGCAACATTTTTATACATATTTTGGTTAACTTTGTTAACCCTAATAATCAGATTAAACAGGTTAGTTAGGTTGCAAAAATAATATATATCAATGCGTCGGACAGTTTATACTGTGTTTTTATATTTTTTCCCGTTATAATGATTCTATGCCGATTGTAAAAGTTAATGATATCAGTGTCAATTATGAAATTAACGGCCAGGGCGAGCCACTTGTCCTTATTTTAGGACTTGCATCGACTATAGCCGAAAACCGTTGGCTCATTGACTCATTGGCTAAGAAATACAAGGTACTTACATTTGACAACCGAGGGGCGGGTCTAACAGATAAACCAGATACACCCTACTCAATCGAAATGATGGCCAACGATACTGCCTGTCTGATGAAGGAATTAAATTTTAGCCAAGCTGACATAATTGGCATTTCCATGGGAGGTCGTGTTGCACTCGAACTCGTTCTAAAATATCCAGAAATGATTAACAAACTCATATTAGTGTCAACATCCGCGAAAGTTGTTCACACATGGCGAAGGTATTTCATTTTTAACATTCTTCATAGATTATCTCTTTTTAAGGACTCCCAACCACATTACGCATTTGTTCGGCAAATGGAAGCATCCGGCTCGTATAATGCCGCGGGTAGGCTTTCGGAGATTAATGTTCCGACGCTTATACTACATGGGAAAAGCGACCGAATAGCTCAATACTACTTAGCTACGGAAATGCATGATGGCATTACAGATTCGAAAATGGTTACCTTTAAGGGAGGCCACTTGTTTTTTATGTTGGGCGGACGTAGGCCATTTCTGGAAGCCGTAACAGCATTCCTAGGGTAAAATGATTCCAATTCCTCAAATACACATTTTGTTTAATTAGACTAACCCCAATAACCGGGTTACAAAAGTTAAATAAGTTAGTAATAATGTGTATATAAATTATTGTGAAACCGTGAAATGAACCACTACCAAAGCACCCCACTCATCACCGGCGACAACGGTATAAACCCCTGGAGCAAAATTGGTTAACTGTGAATTAGAGCTGAAGTTATCATCAGGCCAATATCCGTTTATTGTAAGTTCATATTTCATTTGCTGAGAGTTATTTAATGGATTAGCAGGATTTTCAATGACCTGTGCCCAATCAAGCGATGGTTGAAAAGAATAGGAGATTACTGGATTATTTGTGGGACATAACCGAGCTACATGGGGATCATAAAGTGTAAGCGGTGTCGCGGTCGAAATATTTGAAGAATTATAGTCTCCCGAAAACACTGCAATTCCGTAGGGAGACGTAAAGTTGCAGGGAGCAACTCCCAAACCTTTGTATAGCCAATTGTCAGATACAGGAACGTCATTAATTCCCGATAGGGTATTCGTTTCATCGAGAGTTATTGAAATTTGGTGCTGAACATTAGGAGTAGCATCAACCAACAGCGATAACTTTAGACCATTCGAAGTATTGGACGATGCTGAGTCAACAGTATCAGATGTTGTGGCCGTTGTAGATGCAGTAGTGGGATTCACGGTAATTAATAGCTGCTTTTCGGACCCCATGCCTGTATGGAAAGTTACCTGGAAGTAACTATCGCGTCCTCAGAGGGAACTCCCACTTTTTCAAGAATCCTGGTTGAGAATTCTACCAATTTCTGCGGATCAACAGTCGTATACTTTACAGGCATTTTTTCTTCACTCCATTCAAATTAATGAAATCAACCCAGCCTAAATTTTCCCTCCTCGCACCTCCTGTAAAGCGGCACTGGCTGCAACTGCCAAAGAACCAATTCCACTTATGGC
>Ga0187887_10003387_pt1 | contig 12348 bp, 10 predicted proteins | sample June2016WEW_7_10_FD_132977 | JGI IMG/M metagenome (GOLD analysis project Ga0187887, IMG submission 132977) | Peatland microbial communities from SPRUCE experiment site at the Marcell Experimental Forest, Minnesota, USA - June2016WEW_7_10 | ecosystem: Environmental > Terrestrial > Soil >...
TGATCCTGGTCGCTTTCGACGACGCGCATTCCCCGTCCGCCGCCGCCCCAGCTCGCCTTGAGCATCACCGGAAATCCCACGGCACGCGCCATCGCCAAGACCCCGGCAGGATCCTCGGGAAGCGGCGGCGTCGCCGGCATGACCGGCACCCCGGCGCTCGCCGCCAGGTCGCGCGCCGATACCTTGTTGCCGAGCTTGCGCATCGTGTCGGGCAGCGGGCCCACGAAAACGATCTTCGCGGCAGCGCAGGCTTCCGCGAATTCCGGGCTCTCGGATAAAAAGCCGTAGCCGGGATGGATCGCATCCGCGCGGGCTTCGAGCGCGATTCGAATGATGTCGTCGATGTCGAGGTAGGCCTCGATCGGCCCCTTGCCTTCACCGACGAGATAGCTCTCGTCCGCCTTGGTACGGTGCAGAGAGAAGCGATCCTCGTGGGAATGGATCGCGATCGTGCGAATGCCGAGTTCGGTGGCGGCGCGCATCACGCGAATCGCGATTTCGCCGCGATTGGCGATCAGCAGGCTCTGAATTGCGGCATTCTTGATGAAGGGATCCATTGTCGAATGATGATAGCCTTGGGATCGATGACCGACCAGAGAATTCAAGGAGGCCGGATGTTTGGTATCGCAATTCACGGCGGCGCCGGAACTCTACCGCGCGCGGAAATGACGGCAGAACGCGAACAGCAATACCGTGATGGACTCGCAACGGCGCTGCGGCTGGGCGCCGAATTGCTGGAGCGAGGCGGCTCGAGTCTCGATGCGGTGAGCTGCGCGGTCGCGAACCTCGAGGACAATCCCTCGTTCAATGCCGGGCGCGGCGCCGTGTTTACATTCGAGGGCCAGAACGAACTCGATGCGTCCATCATGGACGGCCGCACGCTCGCCGCCGGAGCGGTGTGCGGCGTCAGCCACATCAAGAATCCGGTCGAGCTCGCGCGCACCGTCATGGAGCATTCGGATCACGTTTTGTTGAGCGGCGCCGGCGCGGAGGACTTTGCGTTGAGCCGCGGCTTCACATTGATGCCGCGCAGTTATTTTCACACGCCGGAGCGCTGGAGCCAGCTCGAGCGCATACGCAGCGGCGACGGTGAGCTCTCCGCGCTGACGATTTCACACGTTGGCACCGTGGGCGCCGTGGCGCTCGATCGTGCGGGCAATCTCGCGGCGGCGACCTCGACCGGCGGAATGACGGGCAAACGCTTCAATCGCGTCGGCGACTCGCCGATCATCGGCGCCGGCACCTATGCGGACAACCGCTGCTGCGCGGTATCGGCAACCGGGCACGGCGAGGTGTTCATTCGCGCTGCAGTGGCTCACGATATCTGCGCACGCATGCGCTATGGCCAGCGCACGCTCGCACAGGCCGTACATGAAGTGGTCATCGACGAACTGCCCGCAATGCACGGAGAAGGCGGTGTCATCGCGATCGATCGCGGCGGCGAAATCGTCATGGAATTCAACTCGGAGGGGATGTTTCGGGCCAGCCGCAAGGCCGGAGAGGCATCGAAGATCGCAATTTATCGATAGCGCGCGGCCGGCGCTAAGCTTGCCGCGCGGCCTGGCCTTTTCGCCTCTCGAATCGCCCCGTCTTGAGCGTGCTGTACTCGGCCTCCATGACGACGACCCGATTGCGTCCTTGCTCCTTGGCGGTATAGAGCGCCTCGTCGGCAAGTTGAATCAGGCCATCGGGCGTGCGGTTCACGCTCGGTTTTATATATGCGGCGCCGATGCTGATCGTGAGACGCGATGCAACGACCGATGCTTCGTGCGGAATGTTCAATTCCGCGATCGAGCGCTGGATTCGCGTGAGCACTTCCGCGACATACTCGCGGCTCGCCTCGTAGAGCACGACCGCGAATTCTTCGCCGCCGTAGCGGGCCACGAAGTCCAGAGGCCTCCGCGCGCACTGGCTCAATGAGGTGGCAACCGCGCGCAGGCATTCGTCGCCCGCCTGGTGCCCATAACGGTCGTTGTAATTCTTGAAGCAATCGATGTCGGCCAGCAGCACCGCGACCTGCTTTTCCTCGCGCACCGCCTGCTGCCAGGCGCGCTGAATGTGCTGGTCGAACATGCGCCGGTTCTGGATTCCCGTGAGACCGTCGCGCGCGACCATCTCGCGCAGCAATCCCGCTTCGAGAAACCGCAGGCGGCTGGTTCTTTCGTGCATGTAGACGACCGATGCGCCGACCAAGTTCGCGGCCACGATCGCGAGCATGTCGTAGCTCAATTCGGCGCTCGGCAACTGCACCGCGGTCGCCGCTGCGAGATAGAAAAACAGCACGATCACATTGGCCGCGAGCGCATTGTAGAAAATCAGCCCGGCCAGGAAATAGACGTACATCGTGGCGAGCACCAGACTCGGAAACAGAAATGCGACGCCGCCCGCGGAAGCGATCAGCTCGATCGCGACTTGACAGAGGCCGTAGATCGTCGCGGCGACCATGGTCAGCGGCTGATAGATCCGATGACGCCGTTGCGAGAAGCTCGCCGCGAGCACGATCAACAGAACCGGCACGATCACCAGGATGTGCAGCAGGCTCGGGACCCGATTCAACTTCGATCCCAGCACCATGGTTTCTATCGCCGAGAATGCGATCGCGATCGCGATCGCGAGGCAAAGATTGGTGCGAATGGAACCGAGCGTTTCTTCGAGATTGGTTCGCCGGAATTCGGCCTCGAGTTCGGGCGTGAACGTAAGCCAGGGTATGCCCGATTTCAGCTGCCGCGCGTACGGCAAATCCGGCCAGTCCTCCACCGAAAATCCATTCGTGGTGTTCATCGATTCGAAAATACCCAGTAAGCGCCGGCGACTCTAGGACCTGCGCCACACGTCTTTACAAAAGCCCGACAGGCGAATCGAGGCCGCGGAATCATTTGTGCTCGCATTATGTCAAATTCCTCATCAGTCCTTGAGATATTTCGCGAGATAGGCGTCGAAATCGAGCGTATCGGTCGCCTCGATGCGCGCCTGGGCTTCATGAGAGTCCTGCGCCGCCGACGCGAATTCCGCCAGCCGCCGCTCATTCGGCGGATACAGCCCCAGGAAATAGTCCTTGTGCAGTTTCGACATGCGCTGCGCGAGCTCGAAAAATGTCTCGCCGGTCTGGCGCATTTCCGCAAGCAGTCGCGCCGAAGGGGTTCGCTCGACGTCCTCGACCTTGGCGCGCTGCTGCTCGAGCGCCGTGTGGTAAGGGCGCTGCGGGTTGCCGTAGTCGAGCGTTTCGGCCAAGCCTTGCATCGCGTCGAGCAACTCGGCGGCCCACGCGGTCAACGACACCTTGCGCCCCGAGCGATTCAAGTGCAAGCCGGGCTCGCGACCCGACTTGGCGACGATCAAGTGGTTGGCGTCGAGATCATCTTGTTCGCCGCGGCTGATCGGTTCGCTGCCGCGCAGCAGGCACAGCGCCAGAAACGTCTCGAGGAAACGCAGCTTGTTCTGATTGACGCCAACCGGATCAAAGGCGCTGACGTCCAAGGCCCGCACTTCGACATATTCGACGCCGGCGCGGTGCAAGGCCTTGGTGGGGCGTTCACCCGATCGGGCGACGCGTTTCGGCCTGATGAAGCTGTAATATTCGTTCTCGATCTGCAGAATATTCGCATTCAATTGGCGGTATTCGCCGTCGACTTTAACCCCCAATTTTTCGTAAGCCGGGAACGGCGTGCTGATTGCGCGCGACAGATCCCGCACATATTCACCGAGGCTGTTGACCGAGACGCTCACGGTCGCTTGATTCTTGTTGCGATAGCCGATGTCGCTCATGCGCAGCGACGTCGCAAACGGCTGGTAATACGTATCGGCATCGAGCACGGGCAAATCGGCATCGCGGCCCGCAAAAAAACTCTTTGAGACCGCGGGCGAGGTGCCGAACAGATACAGCACGAGCCAGCCATAGCGCCGATAGTTGCGCAGCACCGCGAAGTACTGCTCGGAAACGAAATCCTGACGCACGAGCTTGGTTTTGTCGACGTGTTCGAGCACGTCCCAGAGATGCGATGGGAACGAGTAATTGAAGTGGACTCCGGAAATCGCCTGCATGATGCGCCCGTACCGCAGCCCCAAGCCGTTGCGATAGATCGTCTTCATGCGGCCGACATTCGAGGTGCCGAAGCGCGCCAACGGGATGCTGTCGTCGCCATGCAGCGCACTCGGCATGCTGGTCGCCCAGAGCAGTTCCTCGCCCAAATGCCGGTAGACGAATTGCTGGATGTCGCACAAATATTGCAAGAGTTCCCAGGTATGCTCAAACGGCGGCGTCACCAACTCGATCAAGGATTCCGAGAAATCGGTCGTGATGTGCTCGTTGGTCAGCGGCGCGCCGAGCGCCCGAGGGTGCGCCGTCTGCACGATTTCGCCGGCAGGCGTGACGCGCAGAGACTCCTTCTCGACGCCTTTGCGGCCGCCGCCGAGCACCTTGCGCTCGCCTGAATTGATCAGGCCGGCTAGGCGCCGCTCGAAATGCTTGTCAATCACGTTTCGCACCAAAGTGTTTCGATCCTATGTGGGCGCCGGTCGAGGAGGATACTTGAGCGCCGCGTCTTTTTCTCGCGCAGCCGGAATTCGCACAGCCCTAAGCCCATCCGACGTCAGGGCAGTTCGGCGATTACGTCGATTTGCACCAGAAAACCGGGATCGACGAGGCGCTGGACCTGCACCCAGGAAGTCGCCGGCAGTCGCTCCTTGTCATAGTATTCGAAGCGCAGGTCCGAGGCCTTGAGCAGCGCGTCCATGTCCGTGGTGTAGATCGTCTCCTTGACGATTTCGTCGAAATTGGAGCCGTTCGCAGCCAAGGTGCGCGCAATGTTGGCGTAGGCGGCGCGCATCTGTCCGGCCATGTCACCGGGCGCGACCAGGCGCCCGTTCTCGTCCGCGGACACCGAGCCGGCGACGTACAGCGTCTTGTCGATCAGCACCGCTTGCGCGTAGCCGAAATCCTTCTCATACGTGTTGAGATGAAAAACCTGCTTGATTCGCGGGGGCGGCGGGGACGCGACTTCCGGCTCGCGTTGGCACGCTGCCAGCGCAGCCAGCGCACCGAGGGCGATCGAGTAGCGGAGCCTGCCGCTGTGCATAATGTCGTTGTCCTGATTCATCCGGTTCGACCCGCTTCCGCATGCGCACGCAGTGCCCGCAGCATCTTCGGCAAATCCCGCTTCAGAGCGGCCCTCAAGAACCAGCGCGGCATCCAGAAACCCGGCGCAAATTCCAGCATGTAATTCGCCACCGTGTATTCGCCGTCGCTCTGCAAGCCCCAAGATCCGCGCAGCCGCACGGGATCGCCTGCGACCCTTTCGAATGCGATGTCGTTCGGCTTATTGTAACTCGCCAGCACTTCGTAGCTCACGCGAGGCGTAAACCAAGCGTACTCCATGACCTGTCGTATGCGCTGCCAAGACTGATCCGAAGCGGTTTCCTCTACAGAACAGAACTTGAGTCCCGGCACGATCTGCAATGCCTCGGTGCAGCTCGTGAGCACGTCCCAGAGCACTTGCTTCGTCGCGTGAATCCGAATCGAGGCGGTCGCGACGCCGCTCACCTCGTTCGCATCGAGACTGATCTTCAGAGCGAATTCGTCGGCGGCAGCCACGCTTGCATTCGCGCCTCGCGGCACGTCTTCGGCACGCACACTCGCGACAGCGATGAGCATGCCCAGCAGGAAAATAGATAGGCGCAAGCGTTGGTTGGACCCCGGACGTCTCATCGAGTTCACGGGCTCCTCGGCCTAACGGGTTTCGGCATTCGCGGCATCGATCCAGCGGTCGACCCGCTGCTCCAATAAATCGAGCGGCAAAGCTCCCTGGTCGAGAATCGCCGTGTGAAAGGCCCGAAGGTCGAAGCGGCTCCCGAGTCTTTCCTGGGCGCGAGTGCGCAGCGCGGAAATTCGCAGCGCGCCGACCTCGGCGGCGAGTGCGCGTGCGGGCCGCGCCAGGATACGGTCGATCACGTCGCCAGCCGACTGCGCGTCGAGCGGCGACTGCGCGCGCAGGTACTCGATCGCCGTCGCACGCGTCCACGCATCGGCGTGCATTGCGCAGTCGATCACCGCGATGGCGGCATGACTCAACTCGTCCAACAGCGCGGCAAATTTCGCGGCGGGCTCACGGACCAGCCCCATCTCTTCGCCCAGCGACTCCGCGTAGAGCCCCCAGCCCTCGACGAACGCAGGCTCTGACCCAAACCTGCGGAATTTCGGCAGGTCCGGGGCCGCGAGCTGCAAGGTGTATTGGGCGTGCCGCCCGGGCAAATAGGCGTTGAGCAACAGCGGCTCGATCTGTAGTCCAAATCGCGACGCGACCGACGTATTCACGATGAGCGTCGCCGGAAAATTGCCGTCTGCGGTGGCGCCCCGATAGATCAGCGGCACGCCCGAAAATTCACGAAAATGCGCAGCCGCGCGAATCTCAGGCGTTGCGATGGGCAGGCCGGCGAGCACGGCGGGCGCCGCTGCATCGACGCGGGCCTGCAAATCGCGGTACGCGCCGAGCAGCGCCGCCACAGTTCCGTGCGCATTGTTCGGGTCACGGCGCAGCTGCTCGAAATAAGCCGATGCGGTCCCGGAAAATCCCACATCGTTCAACACCGCCTGCACGCGGCCGCGCAAGCGCTCGACTTCGGCCAAACTTAAGCGACGAACCTGGGCGGGCGTGAGCTCGGTGCTCGATTGCCGTCTGACCAAGTAGGCATACCAGGCATCGCCGAGCGGCAATCTCGACCAAGCGCCCTGCTCAGGCGCGAGCGGCAAATACTCGCTCTGCAAGAAGTCATGCAAGCCCCGGTAGGCGGGTAAGACCGTGGTCTTGATCGCATCATCGAAACGCTTCTCTAAGCTCGCGCGCTGCGCACCGTCGAGCGTCGCCGGCAGGTTAGATCGCGGCCCGAAGAACGGATTCGCGGCGCCGTCCTCGCCGAGCTGCGCGAGCTGCGGCAGCATTGCCTCGACGACCCCGCGCGGCGCCAGATACCCGCGGCGCATGCCGCTGCGCAGATTATCGATCGCTTGCCGCGCCCAGAGCGCAAAAGCGTCGGTTCGCCGCAACCAATTGTCGTAGTCCTTCGCGGTCACGAACGGCTGTGGACCTTCGCCCGAACCCATGAGCGCGAAATTCTGGGCCATGCCCTCGACCGGATCGAGCGGAAACAGCTCCTCGGGATAGGTATAGCCCTCGATCGCGCGCTCGCGTTCGCGCTTGAACACCTCGTAGGTCAGCCGCGCCGGGCTGTGTTCGGGCGGCGCGGGCAGCATCAGCAGCTCGGCGAGCGAGCGGCGCTCGAGCGCCAGCGAATCGGCCAGATATTGCGGTGATATCGAATTCTCGAGCCGGTCGTCATACCGGTGATCGCCGGTCGCGGTCGCGCGCGTCGGATTGAGCTCGAGATAAGCATCCCAATATCGCTCGACGGTATGCACGAGCGTGCCGGGCGATCCGGACGCCGTGCCAGCCAGGGACCCGATCGAAGCGGATTGTTGCGTCGCGGGCACCGTGGGCGCGTCTCTGCCGCTGCAGCCGAGCGTCACTGACATCAGGGTCGTGAGGCTCGCCGCGAAGAGGAATCGGGTCATCGGCGGATTATAAGCCCCGCGGCTGGTCCATAATTCCGAGCTTCATCGGCGGCGGAGTATTTCATATGCTGGTTGGGGCCAATCCAAGGCGCGTCGCGATCATCGGCGGAGTCAGAATTCCATTTGCGCGCGGCAACGGTGCCTACGCACAGGTTGGCAATCAAGAGATGCTCACGGCGACGCTGCGGGCCCTGGCCGAGCGCTTCCAACTGCAGGGCCAACGCGTCGGTGAGGTCGCTGCGGGCGCGCTCGTCAAACATCCGTCGCAGTGGAACCTCACGCGCGAATCGGTCTTGAACTCGGGCCTTGCAGGCGAGACGCCGGGCCTCGACTTGCAGCGCGCCTGCGGCACCAGTCTCGAGGCGGCGATCCTGCTCGGCAACAAGATCGCACTCGGCCAGATCGACTCAGGTATCGCCGCGGGTGTCGACAGCGTCAGTGATCCCCCGGTCCTGTTTCCGAAGAGCTTCCAGCAACTGCTGCTCAAGAGCTACCGCGGCAAGAGCACGATTCAGCGCTTTACACCCTGGTTCGGTATGCGCGGGTCGCACCTGCGGCCCGTACTGCCCGGCGTCACCGAGCCGCATACCGGCTTGTCGATGGGCGCCAGCACCGAACTTATGGTCAAGACCTGGGGTATCGGACGTGCAGAACAGGATCAGTTCGCACTCGAGAGCCACCAAAAGGCGATTGCAGCCTATGCGGCGGGTTTTTATCGCGATTTGGTGCAGGGCTATCTCGGCTTGGAGCAGGACGACAACATCCGTCGCGACACGAGCCTGGAGATGCTCGCCAAACTGCCGCCGGTATTCGACACCACCGGCAACGGCTCATTGACCGCGGGCAATTCCACGCCGATGACCGACGGCGCGGCGGCGGTGCTGCTCGCCTCCGAGGACTGGGCGGCCGACCACAATTTGCCGGTACTCGCGTTCCTTCGCTACGGCAAGGTCGCCGCCGTGGACTTCGTGGTCAAAAAGGAGGGTCTGTTGATGGCGCCGGTGTATGCGGTCTCGCAACTGCTCGGCGACGCGAACGTGTCGCTGCAGGAATTCGATTTCTACGAGATTCACGAAGCATTCGCGGGGCAGGTGCTCTGCACGCTCAAGGCCTGGGAGGATCGAACCTTTTGCCGCGACAAGCTCGGGCAGCGCACGGCATTGGGCCCAATCGAGCGTTCGAAGCTCAACGTCAAAGGCGGAAGCCTCGCGCTCGGCCATCCGTTCGCCGCGAGCGGCGCGCGGATACTCGCGACGCTCGCCAAGACCCTCGACGAGGCCAAAGGGCAGCGCGGCCTGATCTCGATTTGCACGGCCGGCGGAATGGGTGTCACCGCAATTGTTGAGCGCTGACGAGCGAAACCGGTATTCTTGAGGCTCCAGCTTCGCAGCAGCCTCAACCTTTGTGCGAGTACGTCGGATGAAACTCCAAGACCCGAAATTGCTCAAGGAACTCTGCTACATCGACGGCGCCTGGGCGCCCGCGTCGAGCGGCGCGACGCTGCCCGTGTACAACCCGGCGACCGGCGCGAAGATCGGCGTGATCCCGAACATGGGCGCCGGCGAAACACGCCGAGCGATCCAGGCAGCGACAGCTGCGCAGCCCGCTTGGGCCGCACGCACCGCGAAGGAGCGCGCCAACCTCTTGCGGCGCTGGTTCGATCTGATCATCGCGAACCAGGACGACCTCGCAATCCTGATGACCGCGGAACAAGGCAAGCCGCTCGCTGAAGCCAAAGGCGAGATCGCGTATGCGGCCTCGTTCATCGAATGGTTCGCCGAGGAGGCCAAACGGCTTTACGGCGACGTGATACCGGGTCATCAAACCGACAAGCGGATTCTCGTGCTGCGCCAGCCCGTCGGGGTCGTCGCGGCGATCACGCCCTGGAACTTTCCGGCCGCGATGATCACCCGCAAGGCGGGACCCGCGCTTGCGGCCGGTTGCACGTTCGTCTGCAAGCCGGCGACGCAAACGCCCTATTCGGCGCTCGCCTTGGCCGAACTCGCCGATCGGGCCGGGATTCCCAAAGGCGTGCTCAACATCGTGACCGGCAAGGCGACCGAGATCGGCGGGGAAATGACCTCGAACCCCCATGTCCGCAAGCTCACGTTCACGGGATCGACCGAAATTGGCAAGAAACTCATGGCGCAATGCGCCGGCACGATGAAGAAGATCTCGATGGAGCTCGGCGGCAACGCCCCGTTCATCGTGTTCGACGATGCCGATCTGGATGCCGCCGTCCAAGGCGCGCTAGCGAGCAAATACCGCAACACCGGCCAAACCTGTGTTTGCGCAAACCGTCTGCTGATCCAAGCCGGCGTCTACGAGGAATTCACGCAGAAGCTCAAGGTCGCGGTCGGCAAGCTGCGCGTCGGCGACGGCTTGGCGGGGGTCACCGACCAGGGTCCGCTGATCGATGAAAAGGCGCTCGCGAAAGTCGAGGAACACATTGCCGACGCCGTATCGAAAGGCGCGACCGTCGCGGCGGGAGGCAAACGGCACGCATTGGGCGGCACGTTCTTCGAGCCGACGATCCTTGCGAACATGACCCCGCTGATGCTCGTGGCGCGCGAGGAGACGTTCGGCCCGGTTGCACCATTGTTCAAATTTCAGACCGAGGCCGAAGCGATCCACATGGCCAACGACACCGAGTTCGGGCTCGCGGCCTATTTATATACGCGTGACCTCGCGCGCAGCTGGCGGGTATCGGAGGCCATCGAGTACGGCATCGTGGGCATCAACACCGGCATCATCTCGACCGAAGTAGCGCCGTTCGGCGGCGTCAAGGAATCGGGAACCGGCCGCGAGGGATCGAAGTACGGCATTCTCGATTACACTGAGATCAAGTACGTGTGCGTCGGTGGCGTCAACTGAATGATCTCGAGACATGCTGGGACGCTTCTTAGAATTGTCCGTCCAGACGGCCGATATCCGGGCATCGCTCGATTTTTACGAGCGGCTCGGGTTCTCTGCGGCTGAGGTCGGCGAAGCCTGGCCGCACCCGTATGCGGTCGTGACCGATGGCCGGCTCCACGTCGGACTGCATCAGGCCGCATCACAAGAAACCGCGAATTTCCCGGGCGCCGCGCTCACGTTCGTCAAGCCTGATCTGCTCGCGAGCTTGGACGAATTCGAAAGCCTCGGCGTGCAATTCGAATTTCGCCGTCTCGGCAACGACGTGTTCAATGAGGTCGGTTGGTTCGACCCTTCAGGCCATCTGATCCGGCTGGTCGAAGCCCGCACGTTTTCGCCGGCCAAGCGGCAACCCGGCGAGATCGCGAACTGCGGCTATTTTCTCGAGATTGGGCTGCCGGCGGCCCAGATCGACCTCGCGAAATCCTATTGGGAAAGACTCGGCTTCATCGGTATGGCCGAACCCAACGCGCATCCGCCGCACATCTGTTGCATGAGCGACACCATCGACCTCGGACTCTACGATCCCGCGGACTTGCGCCGGCCCACGCTATTGTTCGATGCCGACGACCCGGACGCCTGTATCACGCACTTGCGGGAGCGCGGCATCGAGCCATCCGCCGGCATGCCGGCGGCGCTGCGTGGATCTCCCGGCGCACTACTGATCGCGCCCGAGGGGACGCCGATCATCATCGCCTCCCTGACCGGCGCACCTGGACTCGACGCCTCAGGGATCCACATCGCCGGTGCTTAAGCTCGCGACGAGGCGCAATTTCACGCGAAACTCGTCTTGGACTTGCAAGGCCCCCATCATGATGCTGTAGGGGGTCAGACCCAGCGAGGATTGGCGCAGGCGGAAATCCGCGCTCGCAATCAGCTGCGTCGCCGTTCGTGCGAGCACGAACCCGATGCGCTGACGCGATTCATGCCCGGCCACCACGATCGACACGGTTGCAACGAGCGCGGTCTCATCGCCGTCGCCGGCTTCGATGCCGATGCTGCGGACCACGATCGTTGGATAGGCGTCCGCGTCGAGCAGCGCGGGCCCGAGCAGATTGTGCCGCGTGCCCTGTTTTGCATCATCGCCGATTTCGGCGGCAAAATCCGCGCCCTCGGCGAGCCGCGCGGCCGTCTCGTCGACGGCGAACGCCGCAACCGGCAATTCGAGCCGAAACGATGCCGGGTCCGAGCCCGCGCTCGGTTCGATCCAGCCGGCCAATGCACGGTTGACGATCACATGATCGTGTCCGAGCCGCGCCATCGGTCCGGCGCGAAACACGAGTACACGCAGTTCGGATCGATCGGCATCCACGCGATAGACGGCGGTGCCGCGCGGCGCAAGGACCGGATTGAGCGGGGTCGGCGGCGCCCGCCCGGCAGGCGGCGCGCGGATGCCGCCGCGCGGTGCGAGGTTGCAACCGATCAGCAACAGCACAATCGAAAGTGCGGCGACCAATTTGTTCGACGGCATCCCGGACCCAACTTGCTAGACTAACGGCGGGGCAGTGTGCGCCCGGAGGGTATCGATGCCAAATCTGAGGTTGAGCAGCCGCTACGGTGCGGTGGCGCAGAGCTTTCACTGGATCATCGCCGCTCTGATCGTAACTCAATTCGTGCTCGGCTGGACTGCGGCCGATCTGCCTGCCGGCCTCCACAAACTCAGCCTGCTCGCGCGCCACAAGAGCTTCGGCATGACGGTGCTGATGCTCGCGGTCTTGCGCCTGCTGTGGCGCTTCGGCCACGCGCCGCCGCCGCTGCCGAGCCGAATGTCGCTGATCGAGCAGCGGCTCGCGCGCGCGACACACGCGGCATTCTACGTGCTGCTGTTTGCAATTCCGATCACAGGCTGGCTGATGTCCTCGGCCAAGAAA
>Ga0187887_10003390_pt1 | contig 12345 bp, 15 predicted proteins | sample June2016WEW_7_10_FD_132977 | JGI IMG/M metagenome (GOLD analysis project Ga0187887, IMG submission 132977) | Peatland microbial communities from SPRUCE experiment site at the Marcell Experimental Forest, Minnesota, USA - June2016WEW_7_10 | ecosystem: Environmental > Terrestrial > Soil >...
CAAGGTCGTACGGATCCACGGGGTTTCGGTCCTCACCAACGCTCACGGCTTCACGCTGTACTGGTTCGCGCCCGACTCGCCCAACAAGTCCGCCTGCTACGCCACCTGTGCCGCGTACTGGCCTCCGCTCCTCGGCGTGGCCACGCCCGGCGCCGGCGTTGTCGGGACGTTCGGCTCCCTTCGACGATCGCGAGAGGCGGCGCAGGTCACCTACGACCACCATCCGCTCTACACCTACATCGGCGACTCCTCGGCCGGTCAGGCGAGCGGCAACCGCGTCAAGCTGAACGGCGGCTGGTGGTACGAGATGAAGATGTCAGGCTGACGGCGGTTCGTTCAGTGCCAGCCCTAAGAAAATCGGTTCACCATAGACCCGGGAAGAGCCTCCAGCGCACGCGGGTTCGGTACTCGTCGTAGCGGCTGCTTGTCAGCAGCAATCGCTCCTCGGCGCGCAGTCGACCGACGTTGCAGCTGCAGATGAAGACGACTACGAGGGCGTTCTTCACCGAGAGGCTCTGCAGTAGATAACCGATCTGGAGGAAGAAGTACGAGGCGTAGATCGGGTGTCGAACGAGCGAGTACGTCCCACGCTGCACCAAGCCTCGGTCGGCGGCGGCGAAGCCGAACGAACGACCGAGGGCGTAGAAGGATGCCACGCAGATGACCAGACCAATCGCTTGGACGCTGGCTCCCGCGACGACCCCCCAGTGCGGATGCGCGCCGGTTGGTCGCAGCAACACGCCGCCGAACGTGCCGCCGAAAGCGAGGAGCCAGTCGGTCGGTCGTTGGCTGAGTACGCGCGCTGGGCGCCTCACGAGATAGGCCACCACGATCCACAACTGCTCCGCGAAGAACGCCGCGCCGATCAGAGAATGCGTGCGGAGGTAGTACTGGAGACCAGCCCGCGCGAACAGGGCGGCGCCGCCCGCCGCCACGAGATTCGCGGCGATTCGAACGGTCAGGACGGCGCGAGGCGAGCGCGTCGGCTTCGACGCTGAGGCACTCCTATCCCTCGGACCTTCGTGCTCGAGCGCCAGGTCGAGCGCCGGACCACGAGGCGGGTCGGCGACGCGCGGGTCGTTCCTCACTTCATTCATCGTTCGCCACGTCCTCGATGGCAGACGCCTCGCTCCTCGAGGTCGACGCACGAGAGGAGAAGAGCCGCCGTCCGATCAAGGCGTCGGCACTCAAGCGGCCCGGTCCGAGGAAGAGGATGACCAGGGCCAGCACGGCCAGGGCCATATTGAATTCGTACCCGGGGGTCAACGTCTCGGAGTTGATCCCGTTGGTCCAGGTGACGGTGATCATGGCCATGACCTGGTCGCCGAACAGGGCGGCGCCGGCCAGTCGCGAACCCAGACCGAGCGCCATCGCGACGGCGCCGCCGAACTCGATGACCCCGCCGAGAACGGCGAAGAATCCGCCGGGGTGCAGATGGGCCGAGTTCGAGAAGTAGATCGCGGTGCGGTGGATGCCCGGGCCGTTGAAGGCGCCGAAGAGCTTTCCCGCCCCGTAGTAGATGAAGATCCACGCCAGGGCGATCCTCACGGCCAGGAGGGCCACGTCACTCGCCGCCGGCGACGTTCGAGTCGTGAAGAACATCGACACCAGCGCCCGGCGGCGCCCCGGCGGCTCGGCGTTCGATGCAGCTGGCATCAAGTGGTGCCGCGATTGGCGGCGTTCCCCTTGTGGGCCGTGGCGTCTGTTTGCCCCGACGGGCCGTCGTCAATGTCGGCGCGTCCGCTCAGCGGTCGGAAGGGGGCGAGGAGCTGCGCGCCCATGACGGTGAAGTGGCGCGGGCGCGATGCCGTCTGCTCGACGACGAGGGGACGGCCCGGAAGTCCGGTGTCGATCCGAATCGTGTCCTTGGTCGGGAAGACGGCCCGATGAGAGAGCTGGTCCCAGATGGTGAGGGCGAAGCCGAGGTTCACGTCCTGGCGTCCCTCGAGTCGGTGGTGGATCCGGTGGTAGTTCGGACTCACGAGGATCCGGTTCAGGGGCCCGTAGCTCAGATTCGTGTTCGAGTGCTCGAAGGCGACGACCGCGGCGTAGACGACCAGGAGAGTAATCGGTACGGCGCCGTTGGCCACGAGGATGATTCCCGGAATGAGGGTGATGAGGTAGGACACGTGGATCAACGGGTGCGTGCGAAAGACCGTGAGTACGCTCATATCCTCTTGCGAGTGGTGCAGCTCGTGGAAGCGCCAGAGCATCCGAACCCGGTGGTTCGCCCAGTGCGCGAACCAGTTGCATCCGTCCATGGCGACGAAGATGACAGCGATCACGCTCCACCGTGGCACGAAACCAACGTGCGGCAGGACGATCCACGGCATCGACTTCCGGGCCACCTCGGCGAAGGACAACGAGAGTGCGACGACGAGCGGCACCACGAGGGTGGCGTTGAGCACCGTGTAGAGCAGGTCCTGTCGGTACCCGCGCGCGAAGAACGGCCGGCGTTGCGCCGGACGCAATCGTTCCACCACCAAGAAGACGGCCAGGATCGCCAACGTCACTGGGCCGACGACGACCACGCGAAGATTGGTCATCGACGCGGCGAACGTGGTGCCTCCCCAGTGACTGGACCAGCCAATCGCGATGAGCACCATCGCCACCGCGACGATGGAGAGCGCGGGCAGGTACACGCGCGACGAGATCGCCGTTCGCGGTCTGCTCGTTCGGGTGGTGTCCTGCGCTGTCACCGAGGGCTCGGCGGAGCGGGTGGGTGAGAATATGACGGACGACATGATGACCTCCTTGTTCACAACCTAAGCATTAGAAACCGACGCCGCCACCACCGCCACCGGCGGTTGTCGTGGTGGTCCCGCCCGGGGCGCCGACCGTCACCACGACGGACCACTTGCCCCAGGTGTCCTTGATGTTGCCCTTCACTTGGCCGGGCGCTTTGTCGAGGAAGAAGAAGTAGAGGGCCTTGCCGGCGTAGGTGACCTGGAGCTTGCCGCCCGCTCCTTTCACGGTCCCCAGTTTGGCGGCGCTCACCCCGGGACCGGCCGTGGCGTGCGTGACGCCCTTGGGCAGGAGAACCTCGTTCCAAGCCGAGAGGCATTTGGAGGTGCATTTCACGGCGTTGGGCGTCAAGGTGTAGACCGTGTGGCCGCTCACCAGGATCGTGCCGTACTTCGCGGTCTTGACGGTCGAGATGACCAGCTCTTTGGTCGCGTGGCTGGTCGACGCCGACGCCGACGCACCTCCGACGAGAGCGAGAGAGCCCAGGACCAGGCCTGCGGCCGCGACTCGTGTCGCTGAGGGCCTGCGCGATGTCCGAACTTTCGTTTCCTGTGTCATGTCGTCCTTCTCCTTGTGTAGCGGGTTGTCGTTCGCGTACTGGTCCTTGTCATTCGTGTAAGGCAGCGTTGGCCGCATCGTCGCGCTGGTCTGGGATGTCCGGTAATACGGAGGGAGAGCTTCACGGGATCACACCCGTCTCGATCAGTCAAGGATGGCACTGGCAATCACGTCGCCATTGGAGTCGACCAACCGGGCGGAACGAACTTGGCTGGCCGAGGACTTTAGGGGAGCGACCCAGGAGCCGTAACCGCTGGCGAGGGTGAACTTGCCGACGGTCTCCGTGTGGCCGTTGCTGAGCGTGACTTCGCACCACACCACCCCCGTCCAGGTGCCGGCGTCCACGGTCATGACCATCCATGACGGGTTTCCCGATGAGATGGAGACCTGGCCCAGGGCGCGCCCGTGTGACGTGAGGAGACCCGTCGCGGGTCGAGCCGTGGCCGATGGGGGCGTCACGTTGCCGCGGTCGGTCGTGATGGCGGCGACGCCAAAGCCCAGCGCTGCCACTAAGACGGCGGCCGCGGCGAGCACGCTTATCCGGCGACGTCGGGCGGTCGCGCGGTGGACGTCGCCCTCGCGCAATCTCTCGACCAGGCGGGTCTCGAAGCCCAACGGAGGTTCGGCCTCGGGCGCGAGCCACAGCATCGTGTCCGCCACAGTGGCCAGGGACTCCAGCTCCGCGACGCACTGCGGACACGACTCGAGGTGGTCGAGCACCAGCGAGCGGCTTCGCCCCGACAGCGTTCCGAGGGCGAACTCGATCAGGTCCTCGCTGAGCGCCTCGCAGTTCTGGGGTCCCTCCGGCGGGCGGTTCATGGCGCCTCCATGATCGCGATGGCTTCGCGCAACTTGGCCATTCCCAATCGGACTCGACTCTTGGCCGTACCCAGGGGGATCTCCTCGAGGGTGGCCACCTCCGCGATCGTGCGTCCGTACATCACGGCGAGCACGATCGCTCGACGCTGTTCGACGGGCAGCAGGTCGAGCGCGGACCGCGCCCGCGACACGGCGTCCGACATGACGGCGGCGTCGACGGGCGAGCGTTCTTCGCTGACGAGTTCGAGGAACACTCGATCCTCCGGAGCGGTCGGGATGGGACGGCGAACCCGTACCGCGTCGATGGCGAGATTGCGGGTGATGGTGAGGGTCCAGGTGGCCACCGAGCCACGGCGGGCGTCGAACACGGACGCGTGGCGCAGGATTCGGATGAACGCCTCTTGAGCGACGTCCTCGGCCATGCCGGGATCTCCGACGATTCCCAGGGCCAGTCCGAAGAGCCGACGTTGATAGCGCCGCACGAAGGCGAGCACGGCCCGATCGTCACCAACGGCCACGCCAGAGAGCAGGGCCTCGTCCGAGACGTCCTCGCCGTAGCTTCCGCGCATTCTCATCAACAGATAGTACGGCTGAGGCCCCCCTTTGGATCATCGCGGTGGTCCAACATATTGAATCCTGTTCATTACTGCGGTCCGATAAAAATTTCTAGGTTTGAGTGATCGCGTCAGAACTTTCATCCGTAGTACCGGTGGCTGATCAAGGAGATACAACATGACACAGGCAACGAACGTATTGACACGCGGGACCCTGACGACGCGGGTTGCGGCCGCGGGTCTGGTCCTAGGTTCGTTGGCCCTGACCGCGGGCGCGTCGGCGTCGGCGACGACCAGTCACGCGACCAAGGAGGTCGTCATCTCGACCGTCAAGACCGCCAAGTTCGGCACGATCCTGGTGAGCGGCCACACGGTCTACACCTTGACGCCCAACGCCGTGAAGTGCGCGACGACGTGTCTTAAGTACTGGAACGAGGTTCTCCTGCCCCAGGGCGTCACGCACGCCACGGCCGGCCCCGGGGTGAACGCCGCCAGCCTGGGGACGGTGAAAGGAGTAGGCGGCAAGCTCCAGGTGACCTACGCCGGCAAGGCCCTCTACTTCTTCTTCCTCGACAAGGCCCCCGGCCAAGTCAAGGGCAACCTTAAGGACACGTGGGGCAAGTGGTCGGTGGTGGTGACGGCCAAGGCTGCGGGCGTGACCACGACCATTAAGACGACGACCACCACGACCAAAACCACCACGACCACGATCGCGAAAGCTCCCGTGACCACGACCACGACGCCGACGACGACCACCACCACCTCATCCGGTGGCGGGGGCGTCGGCTTCTAACGATTTCGGGGCTCGAAGCGCCGTCCCTGTGTAACTTGCTGGGATGAGTCAACCGCTCAAGATCGTCACCCTGTGTACTGGGAATGTCGCGCGTTCGGTGATGCTCGGCTACATGTTGGCGACCATCGCGGAGAACAACGGCTACGACTGGCACGTGCGCAGCGCCGGCACGCACGTGATCGAAGGCTCGTCGATGAGCGCTCGCACCCGCGACGCGCTGGTTCGCATCGACGAACTGGGCGTGCATCACTACGGGAACCATCGCAGTCATCAGCTGAACGCCGATGACGTGGCTTGGGCGGACGTGATCCTCGCGAGCGAGGCCGATCACGTTCGATTCGTGCGCCGTCATCATCCCGACGATGGTGCCAAGGCGGTGCTGCTCGCGCAGTTCGTGCGCGAGGCCCCGTTGGAGGGCACCTTCGCCGTTCAACTCGACGTGGTGGCGCAGCACGAGCCCCTGTCCATCTTCGACGTCGCCGATCCGGCGGGGGCCGACCAATCGACGTACGACGAATGCGCGAGGCTGCTGTGGGATCTGAGCCAGGTGTTCGCGACGCTGGTCGATGATGAGGGTGCGGACTAGTCCTGCTGGACCGCGCGCAGTCCGCCCCAGGCGAGGGTCGCGCTTCGAGCCGCGAGTCGCTCGGACTCGTTGGGCGCGGGCACGGGCCAGCCCTTGGCTTCCTGCTGCTCCATCCACGTGACGGCCGAGGCCTCGGCGATGCCGACGACGCCAGCGGCCAACTGTCGGCGGTGGTCGTCGCTGATGGAGATGTTGATGAATGGTTCGAGGAAGGTGGCGAGCACGATCTCCAGGTTGCGTAGCTCGTGGATCATCTCTCCTTCGTGGCTGTGGATGAAGAGCACGCGGAAAGCGTCGGTCTCGCTGATGACCATCTCGAAGTAGACCCGAAAGGCGACTTCGATCTTGGCCCTCGGCGTGTCGACGCTGGCGACCGCCTGAGCCAGGGATTCGAGCAGCTTGGTGGCGGTTTCCGCGACGATCTGGCGATAGAGGTCGGCCTTGGATTCGAAGTACTGATAGAGGATCGGCTTGGTGAAGCCGGCTTCCTTGGCGATCTCATCCATGGTGGTCGCCTGGAAACCCCGCTCGGCGAAGATTCGGCGCGCCACCAGCAAGAGTTGCTCACGTCGCTCGGTGTACTGCGGCCGGTCGTCGTTCAGTACCATGACCCAAAAGACTACTGACTCTCGGCCGTCTTTCGACCGTGACGTGATGACGGCTCGGTCGTCTCGACCTCCCCGAGGGACACAATATTGGTGAGTGGCGTGGCCTCGATTGCTCGACCGGTGCTCGTGTGGTGGGTGACACGAGCACCGGTCGGGTCGCGGGCGTCGCTACTGCCGCATCGGGCCAGGTCCCTGACCCGCGCCGGGACCGAAGCCGGGTCCCGCGAGGCCCGGGCCGTTGCCGGGCCCCCCGGTCAGGCCGATCTCGACGCTCGAGGCATCGAGCGAGGTGAGGTTGGCGTCGACCGTTCCCTGGGCGCTGATGACGCTGCCCACGGTCACGTCAGAGAGGGTCGCGGACGCGCTCGACTTCGTGTAGGTCGTCGTGGAGTCGACCACGATCGTCCTGCTGAAGCCTTCCGGGTCGCTGATGGTGATCGTGTCACCGCTCACCGCCGTCACCGTGCCGAACAGTACGGGCAACTGCACGTCGATGTTGACCGCGCTGGTCGAGCTCGCCGAGGAGAGTTGAATCCCCACCCGCTGTCCGATTGCCAGGGTCGACGCGTCGATCGTGGTGGGACCCTCGCTGAACGTTGTGGCGGACGTGATGTCGTACGTCGAAGACGTGCCGTCCAGGTCCTTGACCGTGATCGAGGTCGACGAGACCGCCGTGATGACGCCCCCGGCGAAGTCGCCCCACGCGGGCGGTGCCGTCGAGGGAGCCGTGGTGGCGTCGTGCGCAGTGTGGGTGGACGTGGCCGAGGCGATGCCCGCCCCGCCCGCGGCCAGGCCGACCCCGAGGGCCGTCGTCGCGGCCACTCGTTTCAGTGCATTCTTCTTGGTGTTCATGATGTGCCTTTCGTTTCGTTCGCTCGAGTCGATCTCGAGGCGACACCATCGTTGTCAACGCAGATGAGTTGACCCGCGAAAGGGCCTAAGAAGGATTTAATTACTCGTGGTCGGATGAAAGCCCGTACGTCAGTTACGTGATGATCGATTTTTGTGAGGAAGAAACGAGCGTCACTGGGCTTCGCGCTCGCTCTCATTCGATTCTCTTACTTCGCTCTCATCGAGATTTAGCACTGCGGCGAGTTTTTCGGGCAGATGCGTCACGTTGAAATGAGTGCGCGCGATCGCCAGGTTCGTCTCGAGGCGACCGTTGTCGGGGTGCGTGAGGAACTCGCCGATCGACGTCACGTCGCCTATGTCGAAGAATTGGAACCCGTAGGACCTGATCTCTTCGAGCACGGGATAGGGATGGACGGCGAGCGGCTTTAAGTGCGTCACCGACTCGAGCACCGGGTTGCCGAAGCCCTCCCACGTGGACGACATCACCACGAGATCGCACGCGGCGTACGCGTCGTGCACGCTCAGGCCGTGATCCAGGTCGCGTCGGGTCTCGACGCCGGACTGTTCGAGCAGACCTTCGAGCTCCGGTCCGTACCCGTCTTCGGCGGGGCCGAGTATCCAGAGCACCGCGTCGAGGGATCGAGCGAGGTCGATGGCCCCCTCGACGTTCTTTCGAGGGATGACCCTGGTGGGCAGCAGGAGCAGTCGCCGCCCGCCGAGGCCGAGGCGCTCTCGCGTGGCTTCACGGTTGCCTTCGGGCGGATCGCAGTCGAAGGAGTTCATTATGGTCGTGGCGACGATGCCGCGCGACGCCAACTCTCGACGGGAGAGGTCGTTGATGGTCACGTGCTCCCAGGTGGGTTGGTCGCGCGGGCCTTCGAGCCCGGCGAGGTGGTCACGCTGCCAGGGAAGGTCGTGGTGGTGGAAGAGGGCTCGTCGTCCGTCGAGGACCTCGTAGAGCACGTCGCGCGCCGCGAGGTTGAGTGGGAGCGACGCGAGGTTCTCGACGATGACCAGGTCGTCGTCCTCGAGGACCGCCTGCAGTTCATCCTTCGAGGGTGCGTGGTCGGCGCCGATGCGCAGTCCTTCGAGGAGATGGTCCACCGGTCCCGCACCGGCTACCAGGGTCACGTGGTGGCCGAGGAGCTCAAGTGCGTGGACCCACTTGGCGGCCTCTATCGAAACGCCATCGGTGCCGCCCAAGCGAAAACTCACGATAGCGATGCGGGCCACCAATCAACGCTAGGGCACGGGAAGTTGGACGGGTCCAAAGAGTAGAGTTGTCGTCGGTGGTGGCCCCGAGTCACCGCCTCTTTCTGGAGGTTTGTCGGTGGCCAAACGGGCGCTTATTACCGGTATTACCGGCCAAGACGGCTCCTACCTCGCTGAACTGCTGCTGGAACAGGGCTACGAGGTTATCGGCGTCATGCGCCGCAGTTCGACGGTCAACATCGAGCGCATCAGCCACATCCAGGACCGCCTCACCCTCGTGTCGGGCGACCTCATGGATGAGGTGTCGCTCATCAACGTGCTGCGCGACTACCGGCCCCAGGAGGTCTACAACCTGGCGGCCCAGAGCTTCGTGCAGGCCTCCTGGAGCCAGCCGGTCCTGACGGGCGAGACCACGGCGCTCGGCGTCACGCGCATGCTCGACGCTATCCGTATCGTCGATTCGGACATCCGCTTCTATCAGGCCAGCTCGTCGGAGATGTTCGGCCGGGTGCGCACGGTGCCCCAGAGGGAGGACACGTCCTTCTACCCTCGAAGCCCCTACGGCGTGGCCAAGGTCTACGGCCACTGGATCACCGTCAACTACCGCGAGAGCTATAACCTGCACGCGTCCTCGGGCATCCTCTTCAATCACGAGTCGCCGCGACGCGGCCTCGAGTTCGTGACGCGCAAGGTCACCAACGGCGCGGCGCGCATCGCGGCCGGCCTCGACACCGAGCTACGGCTGGGCAACCTGGAGTCCCAGCGCGACTGGGGCTACGCCGCGGACTACGTGCGGGCCATGTGGCTGATGCTCCAGCGCGACACGCCCGACGACTTCGTCATCGCCTCGGGCGAGACGCATTCCGTGCGCGAACTGTGCGAGGCGGCCTTCACCCAGGTCGGTCTCAACTACGAGAACCACGTGGTCGTCGACGCCGCGTTCATCCGCCCCGCCGAGGTCGACCTGCTGGTCGGCGACGCCACCAAGGCCGACCGCGAGCTGGATTGGCGGTGCGAGGTCGACTTCTACGCGCTGGTCGAGATGATGGTGGCGGCCGACGTGAAGTCTCTGCAGCGTTAGCCCGTTTCGATGGCCAACGGTTTCCCCGTCGTCGCCCTGCAGGAGGCCGTGGTCGTGGTGGGCGGCTTCCCCCTGCTGAGTGGCGTCACCCTGGAGGTGACGGGCGCGTCGCTGAGCGTCGTGACCGGGGCCAACGGCGCGGGCAAGACGAGCCTGCTGCGACTGCTGGCGGGGCTCGACGCGTTGACGTCGGGAAAGGGCAGTGTGGTGGGCGTCGACCTGGCGAGCGGCGACCGTCGTCTGCTGCGACGCCGCGTGGGGTGGCTGGGCCACGAGGGGTCCTTCTACGACGACCTGAGCGTTCGAGAGAACCTCACCTTCGCGGCCAGGGCGCTGGCGCGTCCCCTCGAAGAGATTCCCGCGTGCGTCGAGCGCGTCGGGCTCGAGAGTCGGATCGACACGATCACCAAGAAATTGAGCGCCGGGCAGCGCCGTCGCCTAGGCCTCGCGTGGTTGCTCTTGCGCCGTCCCGAGATCTGGCTGCTCGACGAGCCGTACGCTTCGCTCGACGACGAGGGCCGCGTCTTCTTCGACGCCTTGCTCGGCGACGTCGTAGCGAGCGGCGCCACGGTGTTGGTGAGCGCCCACGACCCGCTGCGCAGCGAGGCCCTCTCTCCGCGGACCATCCACATGGCCGGAGGGCGCATCGTGAGGGACGTCTCGTGATACGCACGGCGTGGCTCGTCGCTGCCAAGGACCTGCGCATCGAGATGCGCAGCCGCGTGCTGCTCTGGCAGGTGGTGCCCTTCGGCGTCATCGCGTTGCTGCTCTGCGGTCTGGCCTTGGGTCCGGCGCACGCCGGGAACTCCTCGGCCGGTCCGGGTCTCTACTACCTCGTGATGCTGCTCGTCACGTTGCTGATGATCAACCGCTCCCAGGGCGTCGAGCGCAGTCCTGGCACTCGGTCCTCCATCGCCACGCTCGGACTCGACCCCGCGGGGCTCTTTCTCGGCAAGTCGCTGGCCCTGGCGATCGAACTGTGGGCCACGGGCCTCGTGCTGCTCGCCGGGGCCGTGCTGGTGCTGCACACGGCCCTCCACGGAGCGATCGTGGCGCTGCCGAGCATCGTGGTGACCCTGGCCGCGTTATCCGCGGCTGGCACCCTCTACGGTGCCCTGACGGCCGGAGGCGAGGCCTCGGCGACCTTGCTGCCGGTGCTGGCGCTGCCGGCTTTCGCGCCGCTGCTGATCGCGGGCGAGCGTTCCTTCCACGACGCCCTGCACGGCGGGGCGCTACTCGGTTGGTGGGTCGTGGTGGTAGTGGCGTTGGTCGCGTACGTGGCCATGGGGATTCTCCTTTACGGTGTGCTGGAGGAAACATGATCAAAGAGCTCTCGCAACGACTACTTGGACCGGTGACGCTCGTCCTCCTGGCGCTCACGATCTGGCTAGGCCTGTGGGTGACGCCGCCGGACGTGGTTCAGGGCAACCTGGTGCGCCTCATCTACGTCCACCCCTCGGTCGCCTGGGTCGCGCTCTACGTCTCCTTCGGCACCGCGACCATCGCGAGTGCCCTCTACCTGTGGCGGCGCACGCGCTCGATGGTGATGGACCGGGTCGCGCACTGCGCGATGGAGGTGGCCGTCGTGTTCATCGCCTTGACGCTCATCACCGGGTCGATTTGGGGCAGGCCGACCTGGGGCGTGTGGTGGGCCTGGGACGCGCGCCTCACGACCACGGCGATACTGGGCGTGCTGGCGCTGGGCTACCTGGCGCTGCGTCGGGCCAACGACGATCCCTTGCTGCGTGCGCGGCGAAGCGCCGTGTACGCGGTGCTGGCGGCCATCAACGTGCCCATCATCCACTTCTCGGTCGACTGGTGGAAGACGCTGCACCAGGGGGCGACCGTCTTCACCATCGGCGGGCACCTCAAGATCCACGGGCTCCAACTCTGGACGTTGCTGCTGAGCTTCGTGGCCTTCACGCTGCTCTTCTTCTGGCTGCTGCGCGCGCGCTATCGCCTCGAGGTGCGTCGGGAGCTGGCCTCGAGCGCGCAGCTGACCGACGCGCTGTCGACGCGCCAGCGCGAGGGGGCGCAGTGAGCTACGTCTACGCGGGATACGGGTTCGCCTTTGGGGGAGTGGCGCTCTACGCGCTGTCGATCTGGTGGCGAGGACGACGTGTCAAGCACTGAGACGCCGCTCGACCTCACCCCCGTCGCCCCGCCCCGGTCGCCGAGCCGCAGCCGATGGCGCTCCATCGGCGTGCTGGTCGTCTTGGGCCTGGCGATCATCGCGCTGTTGAGCCAGGGCCTGCTGCACTCGCTCAACTACTTCGAGACTGTCGACCAGGTGCTGGCCAAGCGCGCCTCCTTCGGCACCGAGGTCATGCGCTTAGAAGGCGTGGTCAAGCCCGGCACCATCGAGCGCAACGCCAACGGCGCCACGTTCGTGCTCGAGGGATCGGGCGCGCGCTACGTGCACGTCGACGCGCACGGGTCGCCGCCGCAGCTGTTCCAGGCGGACATCCCCGTCGTGGTGGTCGGTCACTTCACCACCCGGACCTCGCTCGACTTCGACGGCACCCAGATATTGGTCA
>Ga0187887_10003396_pt1 | contig 12336 bp, 12 predicted proteins | sample June2016WEW_7_10_FD_132977 | JGI IMG/M metagenome (GOLD analysis project Ga0187887, IMG submission 132977) | Peatland microbial communities from SPRUCE experiment site at the Marcell Experimental Forest, Minnesota, USA - June2016WEW_7_10 | ecosystem: Environmental > Terrestrial > Soil >...
GGGTGGTTCGTTGCAGGGAATCCTGTCGGTGAGTTAGCCCATGCAGAAAACCGAAACAATTTGCAAAGGTAGGTCACCCGGATCGTCCGGTAGGGCTTCCCAGGAGAAGGCGCAATGTTGACGACTATGATCGACAGCTCAGATATGATGTCCACCCTCGAGGTTCCCGACGGCCGTAATCCCGATCAAAACGCGTGGCTAACCCTGACGCTGCGCTACAGTTTGAACTTCGCGGACAGCAAGAACATGATCGCCGGCGTGATTGAGAAGCCGGGGTCGAAGTTCGTGGCAGTGGATTCAGACAAAAATCGTCTGCCGATTGTCGATTGGGATTTTGCGTCGCAAATTAAATTCCAGCGGGCTTTTCAACGCGGCGAAAACATCTGGAATTGGCAGTTTGTTCTGATTACGCCCCAGGATTTTGACCAACTGGACTTCACCTGCATAACGTCAGGCTGGGTTGTCCGCCCGAATGTTTTGTGCTTGTTTCGGTTAGTACCGAACGCGGCCAATGCTCACTTGAAAATCACCGTGGTGCGGTTGGACCCATCAGTGACCTCTTCCAAGTCGTTTCGTTCGAATAGTACTCTCTATGACCACCTTGACGTGTGGTGCCCCACTCTTGGTCACGAACTCGGGCACGCACTCGGGATGCCGCATATCAAGGAGCTGTTGGGCGACGCTCAGTGTATCGCCGACGCCAAGCGCGGGATCTATCCTGACCGATGTTATGGGGAGACGGACTTCGAAAGGCAGAACATCATGGGGGCGGGCACAAGAATTTACCTGGCTAATGCCAAGCCCTGGGTGGACCGCATGGCCGACCACACGAGTCTGGCGAAATCCGCGTGGAAACCTACTGGAATTATGACACTGCCACCGAGAAAGATTCCGCTGGGCGTGGCGCTGGTGGCGAAGCCAAAATTGTTTTGATTCCAGATCTTTTGATCCTGGATCAAATTCTCCAAGACGGATAACGGGTTACTTGATATCCAATTGCAGGACGCTGAGCGTCGGAATTCCTGCAGGCCGTAGGTGAAGTCGATCAGGTTGGCGCAAGGAACGCCGCGCTCTGCTTGGGAGGAGGACAGAACTGGCCTTCGGCGAAACGGTTGCTTGTTGATCGCTTGAGCACCGGGCAGATTGATTTTGTTGACTCCGAGATACTGGCATGGTCAAGTGCTGTAAGAGGCTAGCCACCCCTCGTGCCCTCGACACGCGTGAATGCGAACGCCTTCTACCTCCTTGGAATCGCGCTTGCAGTTTCGGTTGCGCTGTGCTCTCCCGTGGAATCAGCCCTGCACAATTTTGTCTTTGGCGGGCCCTACTGGAGCGAGCACTCCTGCGGCGCGGCGGTAACGCTGCTCAATTGGGGACCTGTTCTGCAGGCAGTGCTAACCCCGCTGTTTGTCTTTCTTCTGCCCGGAGCAGGATCCGTTATCGTAAGCGGCGCAAACCGTCGGATGAACTGGCGTCCGATGCAGCTCTTTGCCGCCGCAGGTTTGTTCGCGGCCGTGGTTCCAATTGTCTGGTGGTTTGGCGTCAAGGGCTATGCGGTACAAACTGGCTGGTGCGAGATGCTGTTCGATCGCAGCCGGTTCATCGATCCATTCCGCATCGATGATCTCAACGATTCCTATCACTACTTCGTCTGTCTGAGCGTGTTCGCCACGATGTGGGTCGGCACGACTGCCGCCGGACTGCGCCTGCACTCGGCGCGGGAAGCCGAACCTGGCTTGGCCGGTCCTGAGCTGCGTGCCTTCCGCGATTTTTTCTGGATCTACCTGCTCGGCTGGGCCGTGCAATACCGTGTCAGCCTGTGGTCAACCCAACCGAACCCAGATTCAAGCCAAGCGCAGGAGTGGCTCACTTGGACGGTAGTCACGTTTATTTATCTCACGGCGAGTTCACTGTGGACGCTGGCTTTCATTCGTTGGTTCTGGAAGTGGCGGGTGCGGGCATGGTGGGCGAGCGTCGCCGTGGCTTTTGCCGGGACTTACGTAATCGACATTCTAACCATGTTGACGTTTTTCTGGCTCTTCGTGTGGGCACCGGCGGCCCTGCTCCCTCTCTCGCACTGGAACGTGTGGGGGATGTTGTGGGCTCTGACGGTCGGCACTTGGCGATGGCAGGCGCTACGGCAACAACCCCGCGCAGCCGCTCCTTCGGGTCAAGAACTCCAGCAACCCGGCGCCGCCGCAGTCTCTGGTTTGGGCAGCCCGCCCGAACCACCACCGGCCTTGGCCGGTCTGAAGATGGCGCAGACCGTCGCCGTCGGCATAGCCATTTTTCTGCTTCTCGCACTCTTGTACGCGGCAATGATGGCGTACGTTTTTCTGCACCAGCGCAGGCCTCCACAGTACCCCTAAAGGCAGGGGCGCCACGTCGATCAATCAACGACGGCAAAACTGCCGGTCGATTTTGGCCTCGATCACTTCGGCGGGAGCGGATCCATCTTGTCGAGGATGCGGATGGTTTCGAGCATGACGCTGCCCACGATTTGCAGGCTCTGCGGGCTGAGTTTGTCGACCGTGTCCTGCGGAGTGTGCCAGAAGACATTGTTGTAGCCGTAGGTAAAGTCGATCAGGTCGGCGCAGGGCAGGCCGCGTTTCATGAAGGGCAGGTGATCGTCGCTGACCTGGTTGTTGCGCGCGAAAAAATGTGATTGATAGCCCAGGCGTTTCGCCGCTTCCCCGACAACATCTTCCAGCCAGGGCGTGGAGTTCAGATCGCGATCAATGTCGAGATCGGCGTCGCCGATCATGTCGGCCAGCAGGAAGGCCTTGATTTTCTTTAGCGTGCCGTCGGCCTGCCACTTCTGTGCCACGTGATCAATGCCGTACAAACTGTCATCATTGAATGGCATTTCCTGCGGCAGACCTCCCGAGCCGTCGGGTTTGATCGCTTCTTCGGCATCGTCCCAGACCAGCCAGACGCTGTAGCCGTCTCGTGGTTTACCGCGCAACTGATTAGCGAATTCCAGCAGCAGCGCGCTCGAGGAAGCGCCGTCATTTGCGCCCACATAGGACGTGTGGCGCAGCGGGTAGTTTGTGTCGTAGTGGCTGGCAATCACGATGATGCCGTCTTTTGTGCCGGGATACTTGGCGATGATGTTGTGTACCGGAAACTTGCCCTCGGGGGTGTCAGCGGTGAAGACGTCGTCCTCGACGTCATCGCCTTTCAGGCGAGAGTCGATGTACTCTTCCACCTTTTTGTGATTCGCACTGCCTAGCGGGCGCGGGCCGAAATTCACAATCTCTTTCACGTACTGCATGGCGCGGTTGGCGTCGATGGCGGGCGGCGGGCCGGAGTCTGGCGGCAGAGTTAGAACCGGAGCGGACGCTGCCGGAGTCTGAGCTTTGTCCTGCCCCTGAGCAGAGTCCTTGTCGCGGTCACAGGCCAGCCATATCAACATGCACGCCAGCAGAATCCATCGCAAAGATTTCGCTTCCGACATTTTCATCGCACCCGTCATTTTCATTGCACCCGCCATTTGTTACTTCGCCTGCTTCTCTTGTTGCTTTGCCTTGTGCTTTTCTTCTCGCGCATTGCGCTGCTTGGGATGCACCAACCAGGCTACGCCGATGCTCAGGGCATACAAAACCAGCATGGGCGCGGCGAAAACGCACATGTTTACGATGTCGGGCGTGGGCGTAACGATGGCCGCAATGATGAATATCACGAGAATCGAGTAGCGGAAGTTCTTGATCATGAACTCCGGGCTCATGATGCCCATGAAGGCCAGGAAAAACACCAGGATCGGCATCTCGAAAATCACTCCCATGCCGAGAATGATGCTCAGAAAGAGCTGGGTGTATTCGGTGATCGTGATCATGGGTTGGAATTGCTTGCCGAAGCCGATCAGGAAGTCCAGGGCGCGCGGATAGACGATCCGGTAGCCGAAATATCCGCCGGAGACGAACAGGGTGATCGTCGAAACCATGAAGGGCACGACATAACGTTTTTCGTTGCGATACAGACCGGGCGAAATGAACATCCAGACCTGGTACAGCACGTAGGGCGAGGTCAGGAATAGACCAGCCAGCGCGGCGACCTTCAAGTAAAGGTTGAAGGGGTCGGTGGGGTTGAGAAAGACCAGCTTTTCGGGCAGTCCGTGCTTGCGAAGCACGTCGACGATTGGCCGTTGCGCGAACCCGAAGAGCCATTCGGCCTTCCACCAGCACAATCCAAATCCAACGGCTACGGCAACAATGGAATGCACGAGGCGCTTGCGCAGTTCCTCAAGGTGATCGAGGAAGCCCATGGTGGTCATGGGTTCTTTTTCGCCGTCGTCGCTGCCGCGCGCGGCTGCGAAATCAAACATGCGATTCCTGCGTGGTGGGAGATGCTACGTGATCCGAGGAAGCGACCGCCGGGTTCGGAGCAACTGCGGCAGTGCCGGCGGCGGCATTGGTCGCAAAGAGCGTTTCGTCGTCGGAAGGGGCCTGGGGTGCCGTAGCTTCGGTGGCCGGAACCTCCCCTGGGCGAGTTTCGACCGCACTAGAGTCTGCTGCATCGGCTTCGCCGGACAAGGCATGCGGCGTGCGGCTGGTGGCGCCTTGCGGGGGCGGGCTGGGCGGCAGAATCGTCTGCCGCTTCTCTACATCCCGCTTGTCAACTTCGAGGTTCGAAATCTCCTGCTCGATTTGCGCCTTGAACTCGTTCGAAGCGCGCTTGAACTCGTTCATATACTTCCCAACCTGGCGCGCGATCTCCGGCAACTTCTTGGGCCCGAAGATGATGAGGGCCAACAAGAACAGGAAGATGGTCTCGGAGAAGCTCATGCGCTTCATCATACTGCCGAAAAAGGAAAAGCGGCAATGCGGGGCGAGACACAGTTTTGACAACACGCTTCGGGCCTCTCCAATCGCGGACCGATATTCACTTTGCGTGTGCTGCGTTACCTCAGCAAGAGTTGAAAATGCTAGGCACAATGTGCTGGGCCCGTCATAGGCAGGCTTTGCCTTTATTCCTTCTCGCACGAATAACCGCAGAGCGCGCCTGCTGGCGAAGTCCCGTGAAATGAGCAGATTCGACGGCTCCATGAGCAGGTAAGGTTTGGCAGCGCTCGTGCCTAAGCCAAGGAGAATCGCCGGCGATGAACCCATGACGCCAGCGTTTCATCCGGCACAGCGCCGACAATCATCCGGGACGAAAGCGTCCCGCTTCTAGGAGATGCCATGTCTGTATCAGCGATTTCCGGCAGCGCCACTACGAACACCACTACCCAGAGCGTTCAGGCCAACCTTCACCAGTTTCAGCAGGAGTTTCTGCAACTGGGCTCGGATCTGCAGAGCGGCAACCTGAGTGCCGCGAAGCAGGACTATGCCCAGTTGCACAATCTGGCGGGCGAGGGAGGAGACGTCAGCTCCGGTCCGACCACTGGCAGCAATCCCTTGGTAGAACAATTTAACCAGCTGGGCACGGATCTTGTATCAGGGAACTTAACCGGCGCCGAGCAAACCTACGGCCACCTGAAGCAGGACTTCCAGAAGATCGACCAGGCACACGACAATCTTCAATTCCACGTTCATGACGGCAACCAGTTGTTCGGCCAGCCGAGTCCTCCGGCACCAGTGGGTCCAGCGAGCCCGGCAGACCCAGGCGGGCTGGCGAATCCGGCGGTGCCGTCGGCCGCTGCTGTCACCGCGCAGTCGGCGTACAACACGCTGCTGCAGAGCATCCAGCAGTTTGGTTCCGAAGACCTGACCCCGGCGTTCCAGTTTTCTTCTGGTTCGGGCAGCGTCTCGGTCAGCGCCTAATCGGGTAGCTGGCCGGGCACATAAACAGGGTGTCCGGAGAAACTACGGCGGGCGGCAGCGAGTAGGCGGCAGCGCGCCGAGTAGCGCGCAGAGTTATGATATTGCCGCTATGCGATTCTGGTTTGCCCGCGGCAGCGACGTCTCCATCCGCGAACAGCTGGTGACCCAGGTGGTGCTCGGCATCCTGAGCGACGACCTGGCGCCGGGACAGCGGTTGCCGAGCACGCGCGATCTGGCGCGGCGCTTCCACCTGCATCCCAACACCATCAGCGCCGGCTATCGCCAGTTGGAACGCGAACGTTGGGTCGAGTTCCGGCGCGGCAGCGGAGTTTACATTCGCGCCAGCAAGCCGGAAGTGCCGCCCACATCGGGTCTGGCGCTCGATCAAATGATCGCGCGGCTGTTTCGCTCGGCGCGCAAGCTGGGGGTGACATTGCCGGTGCTGCGCTTGCGTCTGCGGCAGTGGCTTGAACTGCAACCGCCCGACCACTTCCTGCTGATCGAGCCGGACGAAGAGTTGCGCAAGATCCTGGCGGCGGAGATCGCCCGCGCCGTCACTTTCCCGGTTGAATCCTGCGGGCCGCAGGATTGTCCCAAGGCGCCCGAAGGTGGCGTACCGGTCGTGTTACCCAACCGGGTTGCCACGGCCCGGCAGTTGTTGCCGCCGAGCGCGGAGCTCATCACGCTGCAGATTCGCTCGGTGCCGTCTTCGCTCGCCGGATATTTACCCGCGCCTTCCGGCGCTCTGGTGGGCGTGGCCTCGCGCTGGACAGAGTTCTTGAAAGTTGCGCGCGCAGTATTGACTGCCGCAGGATTCCATCCTGACAGCTTGGTCTTTCGCGACGCGCGCGAGCCCCACTGGCAGCGCGGCCTGAAACAGACGGCAGCGGTGGTCTGCGACTTACTCACCGCGGCTGAACTTCCAGCGGGCTGCCGTCCGATTCCCTTCTCTCTGCTTTCCGAAGCATCTGTCGCGGAATTACAGCGTTACGAAGAGTTCATCCGCAGTCCGCTCACTTCCTGATCTCGTCCCGGGCGTCACGCTTGATGTCACACCTAATGTCAGACTTGATGTCACACTCGGGAAACTGTCCCAACCGCCGCAGTGCAGCCGTGTGACGGGGGCTACTCTGCCCTCATGAAAAACCTAAGGATCGCATTCTCCTTGCTGCTGGCGGTAACCGTTCTGCTGGCTTCGAACGCTGTGGCTCAAACGGACAACTCGCAAGCCTCGAATGAACTCCACGGTCCGATCGCGGCGGCGCGCTGCCAGTACACTCCCGGTGCCTGCGCTGAGGTAAGTGATTCCGCTGCCCAGCGCAGTGCAAATGACGACCACACGCTGGCTCAACTTCCGCGCCGCGGCCCCGGCCCGCGCTTCGGCCCACGAGGACCGATGGGGCGGACCGCTTATCCCGGTATGTGGCGATCTCAGGGTAGCCCGGCGCACGCCTTAATCGGCACTTTGATCGGATTCGGCATCGGAGCAGCGGTGGGTGCCAAGGGAAACATTGGGGTGCGCGGCTCACTGGTTTTCGGGGCGATCGGGGCGGGAATTGGCGCGGGAATCGGCTTCCGTGTCCCAGCGCTTCCCTCTCGGAGCCCATACTGGCGTCGCTGGCCAGACGAGGGCGAGGAGGCGTCTCGTCGCAAGCCAATGAAACCGGCCGCGATGCGACCGAACTCGCCCCTACAGGCAGCTCTGGCAGACCCAGCTCCGTCGAAAGTGTTGCCCGGCACGGACGATCCGACGCCGCCCGGCCTGATGCCAGGATTTAGGACCGTTTTTGCGGGTCGGGAACCTAATCGGTCTGCCGCCGCATCCCAATAGTTAGCCCACTTTCCAGGACGGTTACTCCTGGTGACAATCCCGGTCCGGGGCAGTCTAAGTTGGTGATATACTGTCTGAAATCAGAGGGGTGGCTGGGGTCGAAGTTAGTCCTCAACCGAAGGAAATCTCACGATGGCACGTAGTTCACGCCGATCTCTATTCCTCGTACTTTTTTTCCTGCTTGCCTGCGGCTTCCTGGGAATTCTGTTTGCCCAGCGTTCCGGCCAGCAGTCGTCGATGACCGGCGACTCCGAGGTCAAGGACAGCTTGAAGCAGTTCACCGACGTGTACGCGCTCGTTGAGGACAACTACGCCGAACCCGTCAATCCGGATAAGGCCATTTATAACGGCGCGATTCCGGGAATGCTGCATGCGCTCGATCCGCACTCGAATTTCTTTGATCCGAAATCGTACGCGCTCATGCGCGAAGACCAGCGCGGCAAGTATTACGGCGTGGGTATGACCGTCGGTCCGCGGAACAACAAAGTCATCGTGATCTATCCGTTCACCGGCACGCCCGCGTACAAGGCCGGCATCCATCCCGGCGACGTCATCATCGCGGTCGATGGCAAGTCGACCGAGAATATGTCCACCGGCGACGTGGCCGATCTGCTCAAAGGCCCCAAGGGCACGACCGTTCACATCAGCATCGCGCGCGACGGCGTCGAGAAGCCGATGGAATTTACTCTCGTTCGTGACGAGATTCCCCGCTACAGCGTGGATGTACATTTCGTGATCAAGCCGGGCATCGGCTACATGCACGTCAACGGGTTTAACGAGACCACCGAGCATGAAGTTTCTGACGCGCTCGATTCCTTCGGCGATCTCAAGGGACTCATTCTCGATCTGCGCGGCAATCCGGGCGGCCTGCTCAGCGAAGGCGTTGGAGTGGCTGACAAGTTCCTGAAGAAGGGGCAGCTCATTGTCTCGCACCACGGGCGCGCTTCTGCCGAGAAGCGTTACATCGCGCAGCATGGCAATGGCGGTAAAGACTATCCCATTGTTGTGCTGGTGAACCGGCTGACCGCGTCGGCGGCGGAGATCGTTTCTGGCGCGATTCAAGACCACGACCGCGGCCTGATCGCGGGCGAAGTGACGTTCGGCAAAGGGCTGGTGCAGACGGTGTACCCGCTGTCGGAAAACACTGGGCTCGCGCTGACCACGGCGCACTACTACACCCCCAGCGGACGCCTGATCCAGCGCGACTACAGCAACATTTCGCTTTACGACTATTACTACAACCGCGACAGCGCCGAGAATCCCAACATGGCGAACCGCGAAGTAAAGCTCACCGACAGTGGTCGCACCGTTTACGGTGGAGGCGGCATCACTCCGGACGTGAACATTCCTCCGGTGAAGAGCAGCCACTTCCAGGACACACTGTTGCAGCACTACGCGTTCTTCAACTTCGCGAAGCGTTATGTAGTAACTCATCACCCCACCAAAACCTTTGAAGTGGACGACGTGACCATGGTGGATTTCCGCAAGTCTCTCGACGAGGACAACATTCCTTACACCCAGGCAGATTTGATGGATAACAACGACTGGATCCGGTCGAGCATCAAGTCAGAGATTTTCGTCGATGCCTTCGGCCAGGACGAGGGCATGAAGGTTCGCGCCGAGACCGACCCGGAAGTGGTTAAGGGTCTTGAGCTTCTGCCCCAGGCGAAGGCTCTTGCCGACAACGCAAAAAAGATCGTCGCCGAGCACAACTCGGCTCCGGCGTTCAATCGATAGCGGAGCACCAAGTGTCCGAAAGGCCCGGAGGAATTCTGGGCCTTTTGTTTGCAGCGTGGCATCCGCGCGTTCATTGACTTCGCCTTCCTGCTATGTGAAAATCCGCGCGAGAGGCGGTCTGGGGCTCGATTGAAACCGATCATTCTGGCGGGCGCCGTGCTCCTGTCCCTGGTCGCAGGATGGACCGACCTGCGCAGCCGGCGCATCCCGAACTGGCTGACGGTGCCGGGGTTGCTGATTGGAGTGAGTGCAAACACGGTGCTCAGTGGCTGGAGTGGACTCAAAGCCTCTCTGCTGGGCGCGCTGGTCGGATTGGCTTTGCTGCTGCCATTCGTGCTGCTGCGCAGTCTGGGTGCGGGCGACTGGAAGCTGGCTGGGGCGTTGGGCGCGTTTGCCGGTCCGGGCAGGCTCGTCGATCTGCTGCTGGGATCGGTCTTAGTGGCGGGAGTGATGGCGGTGGTTCTGATCATTTACAAACGACGCACGCTGCAGACGATTCGTAATATCGGGCACATTTTGATTTCGCTGGTGACGTTTCAATTGCCGGGGTCGCGGGTTTCGCTGGATAATCCGGAGTCGCTGAAAGTCCCTTACGGAGTTGCTCTGGCGTTGACGGTGGTGCTTTATGGGATTCTCTGGAAACTCGGGCGCGTGGCCTAGAATGCCGTGGCTTAGAATGCCGTGGGCTAGAATGCCGCATTCGGCGCGATCCATGCTTCGCAGGCTGGTCTCAGAAACCCGTGGCGCCGAGATTGCCGAAGCCGCTGCCGTGCTGCCGCTGATGTTCATGATGCTGTTGGGAATTTTCTGGTTCGGGCAGGCATTCAGCATTTATGGCGCGATCACGCGCGCCGCGCAGGAAGGTGCCCGCGCCGGAACATTCCCTTCTTACGCTACCTGCTCCGGATGCACTAACACTCTTTCAGGGTACGAATCAAACGCCGTTGCTGCAACCAGCAATGCCCTGCTGGCGTCCAAGCTGAATCCAGCTCTGGCAAGGTGGGGACCTCCGCCGACATTCAACTATTGCGTCAGTTCCCTTGGTGGTGGCACAGGAATAGGATCATGTGCCGGTGTAAGCACCAATATCTGCGTGGAGGCCCCCGTCCAAATGGCTACTCCGGCCCCCGCCTTAGGCGGCAGCGGAGTCTGCGGCACTGTCGTCACTTTTCAATATCCATTCCAGTTCTGGCTGCCTTTCACGCCGCTGAACAAGCAAATGATCTGGCTAACGGCGCAGGCACACGCCCGTATGGAGACGCATTGATTCGTCGGCCTCATCGCCGTAACTGGATCAGCAACGGGGTCGGCGGGCTGGCCCAGAAGGGATGGCGCGACGACCGAGCCGCACAACTGGTGGAGTTTGCTGTAGCCCTGCCCTTGCTGGTGTTCTTCGTGGTGGGCATTTTCGACTTCAGCAATGCCTATACGTTCAAGCAGAAACTGACTAACATTGCGCGCGACGCGGCGCGCGTGGCGGCGGCTGATCCAGCGAATGATTTGCAGTCGTACTCGACGGTGGCTCCGGCTTCGGTCACTGACGCCTTTTATGACGTTGACAAATATCTGCTGGCCAACAACATCAGCGACTGTGGCATCCCCACCACACCCAACCCGGGGCCGTTGCCGCTGATGTGGACGTATACCATCGGCGGAACCAGCGGAAACGGCTGTCCGCCCGGAGGGCTGACCATCATCATCAATCGGGGATACTATTTTCCAGCAGCCACGGCGACGCAGCCTGCCAGTGAGAATTGTCAGCCGCCGTTACCGGGAGGGGGCTTGACGCAAATCGTGGTCATCGGCACCTGCGTCAGCATTCAGTATGGCTACCAGTGGCGCTTCGGCAGCGTTGCCACCCTCATCGGTGGCTCGAGCGCTCTGCCCACTACGATCAGCGCCGCTGCGGTAGCGATGAACGAGAACTGAAAAAGCATGAAACCGCCCGCCATCCGAAGACCTCGCCGCACTCGTCTTTCTCGCGAACCCCGCCACTCCCGCCAGGGGGAACGCGGCATCACGATGGTGCTGGTTGCGATCGCGATGGTCGCGATCGTCGCCATGGCCGCGCTGTCGATTGACGTCATCACCCTTTATCTGGCGCGGGAAGAGGCGCAGCGGTCCGCCGATGAATCGGCGCTGGCGGCCGCTCGAGTGATTTCGCTTTCGGGCATTACCGGCGACCCCGGCAACGTCTCTGGTCAGTGGGTGACAATTTGCGGCCCGGCGGGCACTGCCACTCTGGCGGCCACAGCCGTCGCAACTCAGAGTGCAGTGGGCGGCACTGTAGCCATCACCGTCAACGTGACGTACTCTTACGGCACCAGCGCTCAAACGTCCAACTGCTCGACGCTGATCCCGGGGCCCTTTGGCGTGCATCCACAAGTCAACGTGCAAATCATTCGCTCCAGCCTGCCCACTTTTTTCTCGCGCATCTGGGGAAATACCGGAAACAGCGTAAGCGCGTCAGCTACGGCGGAAGTTTTCAATCCTTCGGCCTCCGACGACGTCCCCGGTGAGAGTGGCGTTGTTCCGGTTCAGCCTAGCTGTGTAAAACCATGGATGGTACCGAACCAAAATCCCGATCAGCCGGCACCCACCGGCGTCGGCACCGGCTACTGCACGGGCGGCACAGGCGGGAATTGCCATCCGTTTGTCACCTTGACTGACGGCACGATTTCCGACCCAGGCATCCAGCCCGCGACCTCAGCCGGCGTGATCGGCGAGACCTTCACTCTGTTCGCTGATTGCGGCTCAGGATCGCCGTGCGCTCTAGTAGGGCCCGGGGTCAATCCCCAGCCGCAGGCGAACTTCTCGACGGCAGGCTACTCCTTCAACGGAAAACCAGCGCCCGCCACGCCCAATCTCGAATACCTTCCCGGCTTGGCTCCCGCCACTTCTCTTGCGGCCCCGTCCTGTGCTGCCTCCGGAAGCGGCGGAAATCCTGGGTACGAACCGGCCGTAGCCGGATGCGACCAGAATACAATCTATTATTGTGGGGTACAA
>Ga0187887_10003397_pt1 | contig 12334 bp, 12 predicted proteins | sample June2016WEW_7_10_FD_132977 | JGI IMG/M metagenome (GOLD analysis project Ga0187887, IMG submission 132977) | Peatland microbial communities from SPRUCE experiment site at the Marcell Experimental Forest, Minnesota, USA - June2016WEW_7_10 | ecosystem: Environmental > Terrestrial > Soil >...
CCTGGCGGCCTTGAAACGCCACCGCTCGCCCCTCTGGCTGGCCGTGGCCTCCATCTCCATCCAGGAGGCGCAGACTTAAACTATGCCCAAAAAGTCCTTGACCTCTAAAACTCAGATGTCTCATCCGGCCCGCGACGGCTGATGAGAACGCCTCTCGCGGGCCACCTTCTCCCCGCGGAGAAGGGAAACACAGTTTCTACGCGCTTGCGCAAGAGGGACGAAAGTGTCGGCGGACCTGATTTTGAAGGTCCGCAGCTTTTGGTTGTGATGGGGGAAGAGCCATGGAATCATCGACAGCAGGACCGCGCTACTTGCTCAGCCACTTTCTCAAAAAACGGAAGCTGACGCCTTCTTCCTTCTTGTCATCTTTCGGGGACTCCGGCGCGGATTTCCCATCCCACTTCTCATATTCAATCGTCGCACCCAGGTTGAAGCCGTAAAGCTGGTGCTTTACGATCGACTCGATGGCCTCAACGCTCCAAGCCGGATGAGTCTCCGTGGCATCCCAATGAACCCCGCCAGGCGCCTCTCCCCCGGCGACGAAGCGGAATGATGGCGCATCGAACTGCTCACGGATCAGCTTTTCCCGGCTCGAATTGACAAACTTGAAACTTCCCTTGCCCTCTTTGACCGTGATGATGCAGTGCATGCGGCTCTTGTCCAATACATACTCTCCTCCGCCGGGGCCGTGGAGGATCTTCTCAGTTTCTTTCCTCCACGGCGGCCGGATGCCGTAGACTTTGACGTGCATCGCCTGACCCTCCGGCGTCCCTGAAAGTCAAAAGTGGACCTCGACGCTTTTCCCCTTCTCCCGAATTACATGCCGAAAAGGGAAGGTGCGGAAACCGCCCGTTACCGCTTCCTCCAGGGTTCTTAACATTGAAACATAGGCCGCGTCACCAACATTTGTAAGCGAGGGCGGTCGGAGAGCCCCTTTGGGGCTTCAATCCCGAACGTATTGCTTGTGGGAAACATGAGGACCTGTCCCCTGGTTTTACAGAATTTGGCTGTTGAGCGCGGCCTTCGTCACTGCGCTTGTAGCTCTCCGGGTAGGTGCTGACGGCGGACATTGATTTTGCTTTCGTCCTTGGGGGCTTGGGCGAGATCATAGGCAAGCTGCATCCGTAACCATGTTTCGGCGTGCTGCCGAAGGCCTTTGAGAGCCGGATTGCCATCTCGGGACTGATGCCCGACTTGCCGCTTATAACGTTGTTGAGCGTTTGCCGGGTGACGCCCAGAATCTTTGCGCCCGCAGTGACGGTCAATGCCAGAGGTTCAAGGCAGTCGTGCCGGACGATGCGACCGGGATGCACTGGATTTTTCATCGGCATGGTGCTTGCTCCTTTGCCCTAGTGGTAATCGATCAGTTCAACGTCAAACGCATCCACACCCTCAAAAAGGAAGATGATACGCAAGTTCGCGCGCACGGTAACCGACCAAACCCCCCTGAGGTCGCCTTTCAGCGGGTGAAGCCGGTACCGAGGAATGTTGAGGGCCTGCGGCGTGCTCGCATTGTCGAGAACCGTCAGGATTCGCTCAACCGTTTCCGGGATGTCAGGTCTTATCCCGCTGCGGTCGTCTCGCTCGTAGAGCCGTTTCAGGCCACGGTGCTAATCATTAGGTACACCGTAAAGTGTAAATTGTCATTTGTCAACGCTGCGTTGTCCTCTTGCTCCTGACGAAGAAGGCCGGGTGGTCTCAATAGAGCATTGTCAAGAATTCCCCAGGCAACCTTGCAGTTTGAAAGCACCCTTTGTAAACTAATTCTTCAGCCGAGATTTTCACAAACAGCCCCTCGCATGTTGTTGGCGCATTGGAAACGATGCCCTTGCACGTGCTGAGTTTCTGGTGCCTGGCATTGGATATTCATGTCATCAATCTCGACCGCTGCCCGGACCGAATGTTGGCATTCGAGAGATTGAACGGTCACTTGCAGCCGAATCCTCGACGCTTTCCGGCAGTCGACGGAGCGACCGCTGCGCGCGGCTCGCTGTTGGATCGCGGCATCATCACCGCCGATCTTGGCTACGCCGATGGAGCCCTGGGCAATGCCTTGTCGCACCTTGCGCTGTGGGATCTGGCGATCGAAACGAATCAGGCGTTCACGGTGTGCGAAGATGATGCGATCTTCAATCGCAGCTTCGGTTCGGCTTCTGAATCGCTGATCAAGGTGCTGCCGAGCGATTGGCACGTGATTTTGTGGGGTTGGAATTTCGACTCCACCATCCTGTTCAACATGATTCCGGGAGTTTCGCCGTGTCTCGGCATTTTCGACCAGGACCGTATGAGGATGGGCGTCGATGCGTTTCAGTCCGCCAGTATGACGCCGCAACCCTTCCGGCTCTTCAACGCTTTCGGCATCGTCGGTTATGCGGTTTCTCCATTGGGCGCGCAGGTGCTGAAGCAGCGCTCGTTACCTTTGCGAAATATGGACGTCTCCATCCCTGGCCTCGGACGGGCGGTGCCGAACCGGGCGCTCGACGTTGTGCTCAACGACGTGTACCCGCGGGCGAATGCCTATGTGAGCTTTCCGCCGCTGATCATAACCAGGAACTTTCACAGCAACTCGACCGTGCAACAAGCGCTTTGACGGTCATGAAGAGAAGGGTCATTCCGTGTCGCACATGCCGTCTCCTGAGCAGCGCTTGCAAAAGCTTTTGAAGAAGGGTTTGAAGTACCAGCGCGAGGGACGCGTGCAGGCGGCCGAGGACTGCTACCGGAAAGCTTTGAAGGTTGACCCCATGAGTAGGGAAGCGCAGCACATGCTGAATTCCCTCGCGGGTAAATCTGCCCCTCCTCACGAATCTTTGAGGTTGCTGGGCGCAGCCCTTGCCGACGATCCGGAAACGCTCACCAACCGCGGCAATTCATTTCTTGCTGAAGGCAAGATTCAATCGGCGATCGATTGCTTTCGCAGAGTCGCGGACCTGCGCCCCAGTTCCGCCCAGGCGTGTTTTCATCTCGGCACGGCGGAGGAGCGGCTGGGGAACCTCGAAGCGGCGGGCAATTATTATCGGCGCGCGCTGGCGCTTCAGCCTGACTCTCCCGAGCTGCATTGCCATCTGGCTAGGATTTTGCTTCAAACTGGCAACCTCCAGGCGGCCGCCGAGCTGTACCAGCGCGCCCTGGCTCTCGATCCGAAGAGATACGAGATTTACAATGACCTCGGCGTGGTCCTCACCAATCTCGGTAACTTCGGGGCAGCCCTTGAAGCTTTTCGCCGTTCGCTACGGCTCAATCCCCGCTCGGCGAAGACAATTGCCAGCCTCGGACATCTGTTCGAATCCAAAGGCGATCTCATCTCCGCCGCGGACGCCTACCGCGATGCGATCAAGCTCGATCCTCAGCTCGTTCCGGCTTACGCGGATTTGGGATTTGTTCTCTTCGGATTGAGCGAAGTGGCGGAAGCCGCTGAAACCTTTGAGCGCCTGCGCGCTTTGCAGCCCGGCTCCGCCGAAGCGACCGCCAATCTGGGACTGATCCATCTGCTGCAAGGCGATCTGGCCGCAGGTTGGCCGGAATACGAAGCACGCTGGAAAGTCGGGATTAGCGACGACCGGACGTTTCTCCAGCGCCGATGGAAAGGTGAGCCGCTCGCGGGTGAGCGCATTCTGCTTCACGCCGAACAGGGTTTCGGGGATACGCTCCAGTTCCTTCGGTATGTCCCCATGGTCGCGACTCGGGGCGGGGAAGTTGTGCTGGAAGTGCAGCCCCCGTTGCGCCGCCTGCTTGCTGGAACGAGCGGCGCATCGCAGGTCATCAGCCGCGGTGAGGCGCTGCCGGAGTTCACTTGGCAATGCCCTTTGCCCAGTTTGCCTCTGGCCTTCGGGACGGAAATGACCACCATCCCGGCGAACGTCCCTTATGTGTTCGCGGACGCGGCACTGGCGGCAGCGTGGCGGGAGCGGCTACAAGGTGGTACGCGGCGGATCGGTCTGGTCTGGAGCGGCAACCCCACTATGGATCGCAATCGCTTGCGTTCCGTTCCACTGGAATTGCTTGCGCCTCTGGTGAATGTACAGGGCACGACCTTTTATTCCTTACAGGCGGGTCCGGGAAGCGAGCAGGTGAAGCAGTTATCGCCGGACTCGCGCTTGACTGACCTGGCGCCTGAGTTAAAGGATTTCGCGGATACGGCGGCGATCACCGCCAACCTCGACCTGGTGATTTCCGTCGACACGAGCGTTGCCCATCTGGCCGGCGCCATGGGTAAACCTGTGTGGATCATGCTGAACAAAGGCTGTGATTGGCGCTGGTTTTTGGATCGCGAGGATAGCCCCTGGTATCCCACGGCGCGGCTTTTTCGGCAGACCACTCTCGGGGGATGGCAGGATGTGGTCAATCGAGTCGAGCATCAACTCCGGCACGGGTGACGGCGGGCTAGCGCAGGTTTACGAGATTCGCAGGGCTTGCAGGGGAAGAGCCGCGGACCCCACCCCGGGGGTCCGCGTTACGGTTTTAGCCGAAATTCGCTCGCTCTATATTGTCTATATATCTAGCTATTCCATCGCCCGGCGAGCGCGGTCGGCGGGTCGGTGAAGGATTGGAAGCGGAGCAGGCGGACGACCGGCTGATCCTTCAAAGAAATGAGCGGCATGAACCCTTTCTCCATCATCTCTTCCGCCGCCGTCTGGGTCATCAGAACTTCGGCGCACGGCTTGGTTCGCGACTCGCCGTCCTCGGTGTAAATGTGAATGGGCATGCCCGTGATCTCCGAGAGACTTCCCGGACGGAATTCCCAGCCCTCGTCTGTAAAGGTCTGTCCCAGCAGCAAGGCGGCGGCAAAGGTTGGGTTGGCCCACAGGTAATCGTCGTGCGCGGTGATGTCGGGGATTTCCTCGAAGTCGAAGGTTTCGGTTGAGTCGGTATCCTTGCCATAAGGCAAACGGATCAGAAAGCGGGGCAGGGCCAGTCCCAGATAACTTGCCGCCCCGAGTCCCCGCAACCCTTTCCACGCGGCAGCGATTTCTGGGGCGTGCTGCTTGGTCCATTTTCGCCGGTCGGGCAAGTCAGCAACGGAATCGCAGCCGAGGATACTGGGACTGGCCCCGGCAATGAAAGGAGCGCCCGCCGCTGCTGCCACCTTCGCCATGCGAGCGAGCAACTCGGCATCCTCGCGCGATGCGTCAAAGGTGAAGTTCCCCGCCAGAACGGCCCAGGGTTCGGCGCCAGGCGTGCCAATCGTCTTTTCCACCAACAGCCGGTGGATTCCGGTGGCGGCGAGGTTTTGCGAAGAAGCCAGGTCTCGAGCAAGTTCCTCCTTGCTCAGGTCGATCAGCAAGACTTTGAGTTTGGAACTGGTTTCGAGATTGCGAACCAGGAAATAGACGGCGCGCCACGCGGACTCGAGGGCCTGAAACGCGGGCACGTGCAACAGGGCGCTCATTTGCACGCTCGTCGCCAAGTCGACCAGCGCGACCGCTTCGGCCTGCCGAGGATCAGCCTTGGGGACAACATGAGGAGCAATAATGCTGCGCACGAGCGAAGTCAACGGATCGGGAGAACGGGACGGGCGCGGCTGGTCCCCCTTCTTTTCCGTTTCCTCCACCATCTGATCGAGCAAGCTACCAGAAACCGCTTGTTGGACGTCGCCGCTCGTATCCCGCCTGACCTGTGTTGGGGCGGGGCTAGCCGCGGCGGGCGGTGTCCCCGTCATGCCGAGGTCGGCCGCAGTTTGCGCGAACGTTTCTCGATCGCTAAGTCTTTCGCGGGTGTCACGCAGCTTCTGAAACATTGGGACGCGCCGGAAAAGGCTGTCGGGATGGAAATCGTCCAAGTCGCCGAACTTCAGGGTTAATGGAACGCCACCCGCTCCACCTAGGAGGAGTTCCAAGCGGGGAGCCATCTTGGCGAAGACGGAATCGTAATTGTCGCGGTCGACCGGCGTGGGCCGCCGATTCGCGAGCGCCTCGCCGATCTCGCTTTGCTTGCGATTGCCGCGGCCCGTGAAGTCTCCCAGAATCGCAACTCGGAACGGAGTTTCCGAACTAGGTTGCTCGTGGACCTTCTCACGGCCCGCAGTCACGTCGAGATGAATTTCACCAAAGGAGTGACGATCCGGCATGGGAATGCTCCTCTTCGCTGAAGTTTGAAATTGCCTCAAGAATTGGGATTTGAATGACCTGAACGATTGTACGCTTATTGCCTTCGGCATCCAAGCACGGAATTTTCAGCGGCTACATAATGAACGCTACCCAATCGCCCTCGAGATCAAATTCGTTTAGACCACCTGAAGCGCTCTTCAGAAGATAACCCTTCCACTCGCCTGCCAGGTCGAAAATGTTGTATCCCGCACATTTGTTGTCCACCGCAAAGGCTGCCCATTCAAGGTCAAGATCGAAAAGCAGGATCACCGCCTTATCAGCCGTGTTGACGATGTAGCCGGCTACTTCCGACTCGGGCGTCCAGCGACGTAACCCGGAATAACTCGAGGTCTCTCTAAGATTGAGCGAACGGTTGGACGAGGGGTTGAGAGCGGGCGTGAAGAGCGGGTCCCAGGAGCGGTTGAATTTCGGGCTGATCTTGGGGTTTCTGAGCGGATGGATCGAGGGATTAAACCTGGGGTTGAGCAAGGCGTTCCCTTTGGGGTTGAACTTAGGGTTGAATTGGGGGTTGATATAGGGGTTAAACTTGGCGCGCGGCGGTGGCTCAGGCATAGGAATCCTTCCCGGTTACTCTGTAGCAACCATAGTCGTCAATTGGCTAGAGAAGACATTTGATCGGAAGGATGATTCCCCGGTCTGGACTGGCTGCCAATTGCCAGACCCATTACATGGAACTGAAAATCTTGGCAACACCCGCGTGATCCATGGGCTTATGGGCCCCCCCGGGGAGCTCTACCTCGGCGTGAGCCGCGTATAGAAAAAGTCGCCCAAGGAGTCTGCCCTCCAAGGTCAGGTCAATGATGGCTTCGGCTACGGGTCTCTTGCTATCCGGGCCGGCTTGTCTTCCCGTCTTTTGCGCGGCGATCATCAACTTGCCGGAAGGCATGCGGGCCATCCCGGCCCAGCGGAAATCGGGACGCTTGTCTAGTTCAAGGATTGCCCCTCGCTCTTCAATCGCCTCTCTGATTTGCTCGAGAGCACTGTCCATACGCTCGCGAAGTTCGCTGTCGGTCATTCCGCCTCCTCAGGCAGTCCCTCCGCTCAGCTCGTCGTGAGCGAATTCCAAAGGACTATCCATGAAGTTTCAATGCTTCAACATTCGCCCTGGGCCACGCCGTTCTACCGGTCGCGCGCACGCAATAGCATTATGCAATTGGGATCGAGAAATCAACTGTAATTTCTTGCGAAGGGCACCCAGGAGTTTGGAAGCGCCCGTCAAGCTTCGGCGGGCGCAATATGTTTCTCCGCCACTCCGGGAATCTCTCTACTTCGATACGCTCGAGACACACCGCAGCGTGGAGAAGTACCCCTTCTCCAAGATGGGCGGAGATCCCAGAGTATCCATGTCGAACTGCACGGTCACGGGCTTGCCATTGGGAGCCGTAACGGGGCGCCCGCCAGCGACACGCAGAACCCACTCCACGTTGTAAACACTTCCGTTCTGCTGAGCTTTGTCAGCATCAGCAAAGAAATGGAAAACTCCCCATGTTCCGCTGTAGCTGGGCCACGTTAATTCGGATCCACCCTGGATCTTCACTGTGAGTGTTACGCCCTGGCCTGTGGTTCCTGGCCACGTAAACTGCTGGAACGACGAACTGCCGCCGGCGTAGGTCATGGCCTGGCCATCAATGTTCATGGTGAGGCCCGAGACGCTCTCAGTAGGATGCGGACGGAGGGCGTACTTATATTGCAGTTGCCCCGGCGCCCCCTGGTAGAGAGCCCTCGACAAGCTCATGGAGCGCTTAAAGAAAGAGAGGAACGAAGGCGTCACCGCCTGGGTCGCTGCAGGATTGGGAATGTAATCCGTCCCTTGAGGAAGCAGCAGGTTTTTCAGAGCCGTGGTATAGAACTGGGGCAACGCGCCGGCGCTAGGATCATAAACCCCCGCCAAGTCTTGCGGCGTAGCTTCTAAGGTGGCCGTTGGGCTGAAGGGGAACTTGGCTTCGAGCGGGCTCAATTGCGCGCACAAGCCCGCGCCACTTACGGGACCAGGTTTCAGAATCGCCGCGATCGGCGTGATGGGTGCCAGGAGCAGGTTCTGCACGGTTGTGTCCACGTGACCGGCTTGGTCGATTTTGAATCCCTGGGCGATCTTATTGGCGGCCTCTTTGGCGGTTTGAGCGCTGTCTGCGCACTTGGCCTTGGCGGCATCCTTGTCGCCGGTGGCGCTGTTGGCCTGATCCAGACAGCTCTGAAGTCCGCTAAGACCTGCCACGTACGTCTGGTTGGAATCGCCAATATATTTGTCCTGGCAATTGGGTGAAACCACCGCCGCCACAGGCTGAAAAGCGTTGGTTACATCGGGTTGGCCGACGGCTGTGTTTTGAGCCGCGAGACACAACAGGCCCAGGAGCGGCGATTGATTGCCGGAGAGCTTCAGGAGCTTTTGCGCCGCGTCCGCGAGAGTGCCGTAGTGGGCCACGCTTCCGCTATTCAGGTAGGCCCGCCATTGCGAGACGAAGTCTTGTTGATATCGCGCGGCCAAATCCGTCGCGAGCTTTGACAAGTCGATATTGGAGGAGCCTTCCTGCCCCAGAACCCATTGTTCTCCGCTGAAATACTTGGGCAGATTCTTCAAGGCCCCCTGCATGAAGGTCCAGCCGGCTTTGGAGAAGGCCCCTCTCACTTCGGTCCGATCGATCACGACCTCCGCCGAGCCGGGGAATTTCTTGTTGAAGTTGATGGGCGGATTGGCTTTGTCCGCCTCGGCCAGGACGACCCGATAGACGCGTTCACCGCCGGAAAATTGGGAGAGGTAATTGCGCGCGCGCGCCACGACGAGCGTGTCGTACTCCGAGGAGTAGGGGTTCGCAATTTTAAGTTGCTCGCTGTAAAAATCGAATTGCTTTTGCGCAAGTTGCACGCGGTCCTGGTCGATGTTTCGCCCGGCAACCCAGGCGTTCAGAAGGACGGGGGAAAGGAACAGGCTGGTGCTCTTGTCGTGGTTGGAAGTCGTGATGAGATAGGCCTTCAAAGTATCGTACGGGGGGCCGTATTGATCGGTGGGTCCGGGTGCGGCGGGGAGCCCGGAAAGCGTCTGCACCAGTTTCGCCTGCGCTTGGCCAAACAACAGATGTTGGAAATGCTCGAAGTAAATCCTCCGGGCATCGGGGTAAATGGCATCTCCCACGAATAATCCCCAGCGCATGCTGAGGGGAGCGCCATCCTGCTGGTAGTTCGATAAGGTCTCGACCGACTGCCGCAGAGCCTCCAACTTGGTGAGCATTTCGAGGGTGGGTAGTTGTTGACCTGTCAACTGAACGTCCGAAGTCCCCTCGGCGGCGGTGACCACCTCGTTTTCCAGGCTCTTATTACGAGCGAAGGAAATGATAAAGGCGATGATGAAAAACGCGAGAATGACCATCGCCGTCGCCAGCAGGATGCGTTGCCAGAGACTGGTTTTTGTGCTGGAGGCGCTCACCGCAAGGGCGGAGGCATCCTTCAAGAGCACGTCGCTGAACACGTGAGGCAGAAAGATCCATTGCGGCACTCTTCGGGTTTCGCCGACTTCCGAAGACTGGACCTGGGCGGCCATGGCCCGAGCCTTCCTGACATCGAAAATCCCGGTCGCGCCTACCGGGCCCGAGGCGGCGGAGGATTGAGCGATCAGATTCTCTCGGGCAAGGTCAGGTCCCGAGGTCGTGATCGTAACGGGTCTCACGCCGGCGAAGTAGAACCCGCGGAGAAACGGTCCCCGGCGCAACTGGCTGGGCCGGCACACGTCGACCAACAGTTGGACCAGTAAGGATTTCAGTTTTCTGAATTCCCGCGGGAATTCGTAAGTGGTGGGCAGCTTGGTGGCATCAAACTCCTGCGAGAGCAACTTGATGCGACGGTCCGCGAGAGATTGAAAAAGGTTTTCAAACGCCGTCGAGATTCTGGCGGTTTCCTGCTCAGCGTACACGCCGCTCGAGTATGCAGCGATCGGCAATGTCGCGCCAAAAACCAACGCGGCATCGTCATTACTGAAATTGCGTACGTAGTCCTGAAAGAATTGCAGGCGATCCGCCCGGCTGAAAACAACGTAGACCGGCAGGCTGATCCCCAGCAACTGCGAAACCTCGCGAAGGCGTGTTTGGATTTGCGCGATGCTGGCGGCCATGGCCTCGGGCGCGCCGGGCTTGGTAAAGCCTTCGCAGTCGACGCAGACCACGGCCCCACGAGGGGAAGGCGTGCCCTTGCCAAATACCGAGTGTAGTTGGCGAGGCGCCAACTTCCTTACCAGTCTGGCCCACTTTGGACGGTCCTGCACCATCGGGCCGCCGGCTTCGGCAAGCAGGAATTGCCGGGCATACCAAATGTTCGCCGTACGAGTTGGGACGGGGACCTTTTCCTGAACGGTCTGGCCCGTCAGCAATTCGGGTTCGAGCCCGGATTGCAGAACCGCAGTGGTTTTCCCGGAGCCCGTTTCACCTACGATGAAGTATAACGGTAGGCTGCCAAGTCTGGCGCTTTTGCCCAGTTGTGATGCCTGGAGGCGCGCCTCCGCTTCCCGAATCAGGCTGTCGATTTCGTCGCCTGCCGCTCCCAAGCCCCCCATTTCCCGGCGTTCCCGGTCCTTCGCGACAAACCACCAAATCACAATGATGAAGGCCGCCACGCCGATGACGGCGAGGGCGATCCGGAGGATCCAAAGGCTGCTCCCTTGCAAATGGAGCCAGGTTCCTGTAAACCACGACAGGACCAACCACACGATCAGAACTATCGCAGCGATCCAGTATTTCAATTTGGTGTTCACGGGAACTCCCTAATGGGGCGTGAGCGGGGCCATTCAGTGCAGTCCTGAAGCCCCGGAAACGAGAACGAACTTGAACACGCCAAAAGACAGCACGGCTATAAGCAAAGCTCCCAACGCGCCAATCAAGAGAGCTTTTACCCAGGGATCAAAGGATTTTTGCTGAACTGCATCTTTGGGAGGCGCCCAGTTTGGAGCCAACGGACGCGGCCCGCCGCGAATGTGCTGTAGCTTTTCCGTCACCGTCGATGCGACGGATCGCACAGCCTCTTGGCCGCTCATGCTGTAGCGTCCCCGGTAACCCAGCCACAGGCAGAGGGCATAGATTTCCAGCACATCCGCCGATTGCGGCGATTCCTCTTTTGCCATCAGCCGGTCGATGCAGTTGAAGAACATTTCTCCGGCTTGGTGAACGCCGAATAGTTCCTCCTGCAAGGGCATGCGCGGCCAATCGGTGAAAAGAGGATTGTTGGAGTTGAGAATGGATTCGTCCAGGAATGCGACGACCGCGAAGGTGGCCAGGCGCACGTCGTCAGCGGCGTAGCCCTTCTTGGTCGCTTCGGCTTCCGCCGCCCCAATCGCCGTCTTCACTTGAGCTCGGAACGACGCGGCGTCCTGAACCGCCTGCCGGTTGGAGCGAAACCGCGTAATGGCGGTCAGGATTTCCTGGTAGATCAAGGCGAGATTCGAGCGTCCGGCGACCTGGGCCGGCGAAACACTACCCGGTTGTGCACCCATGCCTTACCTCTCAGGATTCCAGGATGACGATCAATTCAATCTCCGGGTTGGGGATGTCACCCGGAATGTAGATTCCCACGCGACGGGTTTGCACGATGTGATCCCAGCACGGTCCCGCGCGGCCAATGGAGAAGTACTGGCTTTCCACCCGCCGGGCGACCGCGGAGGGAGGCACGGGAACGTGTGACAAGGCCATGCCGGGCAGCGCCCTCTTGACCAGTTGGGGAACGAACTGTGCGGAGCAAACCTTGACCAGTTGCAGCGTCCGCGTAATGACATCGGCATCACCCAAATCCGCGTGTACAGATATCATCCAGCGGGCGCGATCCAAACACCGTTGGTCGGTGATGGCGCCTTCCCAGAAGTAATTCGCCACCGGCTGAAGCGGAATGAAGAGGCAGTTCGAAGGCGCCAGAAGCTCGAGATGGTCGTGGATGTGCTTCTCCACCTCGGCAAAGCACACATCGAGGGCCATGTGATTGTACAGGGGAAGATTGCGGGGCTGGGAGTCCAGGGAGAAAGTGCAAAGTGCTCCTCCCAGTCGCACGAGTTCAAGAAACAGTTCCTCCGGATGCCCGCGCTTCGACATGAAGAGGTGGCGCAACGGCCCGAGGGCGGAGTTGATGGCATGCAAGAACCAGAATTGGCCAATTTCCTGCGCGGAAAAGCCGGATTGAAACTTCCCCTTCGCCCGGCTATCGAGCGACATTGTCGTGGCCTTCTCCTGAAGGACCTCAATTAATCTTCGGGTCAGCAA
>Ga0187887_10003399_pt1 | contig 12331 bp, 5 predicted proteins | sample June2016WEW_7_10_FD_132977 | JGI IMG/M metagenome (GOLD analysis project Ga0187887, IMG submission 132977) | Peatland microbial communities from SPRUCE experiment site at the Marcell Experimental Forest, Minnesota, USA - June2016WEW_7_10 | ecosystem: Environmental > Terrestrial > Soil > Wetlands...
GCCGCTTATCTCGTGACATCCGTCCTGGTGGGTTATTGGGTGTCGAATCGCGCGTCGCGCGACATTCGCGCCTATTTTCTCGGGGGCAACACCATGCCCTGGTATCTGCTGGGCATCTCCAACGCCTCCGGCATGTTCGACATCAGCGGCACCATGCTGCTGGTCTACTGGATGTTCATTTATGGGCTGAAAAGCGTCTGGATTCCGTGGCTCTGGCCGACCTTCAACCAGGTCTTTCTGATGATCTACCTGTCGGCATGGCTGCGCCGCTCCAACGTGATGACCGGAGCCGAGTGGATCCAGACCCGCTTCGGCCAGGGCCGCGGAGCCCAGCTGTCGCACATAATCGTAGTGATTTACGCTTTTATCAGCATTATTGGTTTTTTCACGTATGGTTTTAAGGGAATCGGCAAGTTCGCGGCGAGCTTTCTCCCCTGGCAGCTCAGCAGCGACCCTTCGCTCAACGCCAACCTTTACGCCCTGATCCTGGTTTCGATAACCGCCATCTACGTGATCAAGGGCGGCATGATCAGCGTGGTGATCACCGAGGTGATTCAGTTCTGCATTCTCTCGGTGGTCTCCTTCGCGGTAGGCATCATCGCCATGTCGAAGGTGTCGCCGGAAATGCTGCACAGGTTTATTCCGCCCGGCTGGGACAACATTTTTTTCACCTGGCATCTGAACCTGAACTGGTCCGTGCTGATGCCTTCGGCTACCGACAAAGTGGCTTCCGACGGTTACGGGCTGTTCGGCTTTTTCGTGATGATGTTGTTATTCAAAGGCGTGCTGATCAGCGCGGCGGGCCCTGCGCCGAACTACGACATGCAGCGCGTGCTGTCGGCGAAGAATCCGCGGGAAGCATCGATGATGAGCGCCTGGGTGAATCTGGTGCTCACGCCACCGCGCTATTTCCTGATCACCGGCCTGACCGTTCTCACAGTGGTTTTCTTCGTCGTCGACAACCCCGCGATGAAAAAGAATATGGATTTCGAGCTGGTGCTGCCCTACGCACTCGGCCACTTCGTGCCGGTTGGATTGCTGGGTCTGCTCATCGCCGGGCTACTGGCGGCCTTCATGTCCAACTTCGCCGCTACCGTGAATGCCGCGCCGCCTTATTTCGTCAACGACATCTACAAGCGTTTCATCAATCCCGACGCCGCACCCAGAACATATGTCCGCCTGAGTTATCTCGCCTCGTTTTTCGTTGTGGTGCTGGGCGTGGGAATTGGTTGGTTCGTCACGTCCGTCGGTGACGTGGTGCAGTGGATTGTCACCGGACTGTGGGGCGGCTACACCGCATCGAACGTGCTCAAGTGGTATTGGTGGCGGTTCAATGGCTATGGGTATTTCTGGGGCATGGCCACCGGCATCACCGCTTCCCTCACCATTCCGGAGCTGTTGCGGACCATTCATCCCCTGCAGGCCTTCGCCGCGGCGCATCAGTTGAACCTGGACGTGTCGTTGAGCTTCGGCCTCGTCTTTGGCCTCGCCCTAATCGGCTGCATCGTGGGGACTCTGACAACGCGGCCCGACGAAGACGAGATCGTCATGGACTTCTACCGGCGTGTGCGGCCATGGGGATTCTGGGGGCCCATCCAGGCCAAGGTCCGGCGCCTGGATCCAGCCTTCGAGCCGAACCGCGATTTCCTGCTCGACATGTTCAACGTCGCGGTAGGCATTGTTTGGCAGGTGAGCCTTGTCGCGCTGCCCATCTATGTAGTTATTCGCCAGTTCGACCGCGTCGCGATCGCCGCTGCGATTATCGCGGTCACCTCCGTGATTCTCAAGTTCACGTGGTATGACCGTCTGGAGAAGCGCGAATTGAAGATCGCGGCGACCGCCGCCGACAGCGTGGCGGTCCGTTAAGACTCCCGGTCAGCCGGCCTCGCGAGGCCCCCGTCCATTCCAGCGGCCCGACATCGCTCATCGTCGCCTTTCATCGCGTGCGCGGTGAGCGCGATGCCATGCCGGCGGGTTCGGAATAGGCCGGCGCAGATGCACGAGCGGAGATGGGCGTCCCGGCAACGCCAACCCGCGCGGTGAAATGAAAACAATTGCCACGTCCGGGCGCGCTTTCCGAGGGCGCGGACTGCGCTCGACGAGCACAGAAAAATGGCGCCGAAAAAAAGACCGTTCGCCACTCCCGTGATACGCTGGAACAAAGCTGCCCTGGAGGAGTCTTGCGGTCGTCTGTCGTCAAGCTCGCAGCCGCACGTGTCGCGGTCGGTTCGCTTCTGATTTTGGCCGGAGTGGCGGTGCATGGCGCCACCTTCGAAGAGGCCTCGGCGGCGGCCACGGCGGCTCGCCAGGCGAACGACATTCCCCATGCCATTGATCTTTACCGGGACGCGGTGACGCTGAATCCGGACTGGCAGGAAGGCTGGTGGTTCCTCGGCAGCCTGCAATACGATTCCGATCAATACGCCGGGGCCCGTGACGCGCTCACGCATTTCGTTCAGCTAAATCCGCAGGCTGGACCGGCGTGGGGTCTGCTCGGTTTATCCGAATACGAGGTTCGCGATTATGCCGCGGCTTTGACACACGTGCAGCGGGCACTTGCCGATACTTCGGGCGGCCAGGCGGAGATGGAGGCGGTGCTCCGGTTCCATGAAGCGCTGCTGCTGACCCGCATGGGACGGTTCGATGCCGCGGTCACCAGATACGCGTGGTTCGCGCGCCACGCGCCACCGGAATCCACTTTGCTGACGGCGATCGGACTCGCGTCACTCCGCGTCGCTCGCGTGCCGGACGAAGTCGCGGACGATCAGCACGATCTTTTCGAGACTGCGGGCCGCGCCGTCTATCTCACCATGTCGCAGCAGGGCGACAAAGCCGACGAAATTCTCCACGACCTGATGACACGCTATCCCGAAACCGCCGGCGTGCATTACCTTGTGGGCTGGCACCTCCTCGCCTCTAAACAACCCGAGCACGCCATTGCCGAGTTGCAGCACGAGCTGCGCCTCAATCCAGCAAACCCCGCCGCCGCCACCATGCTGGCCTGGGCCTTCCTCGATCAGGGCGATCCGTCCGCTGCCCTTCCCTGGGCGCGCAAGGCTGTTGAAGGCGCACCCGACTTGATGCGGGCGCAGTATGTGCTCGGCCGTGCGCTGGCCGAGACCTCCGACGTCAACCACGGGATCGAGGATCTCGAGTCTGCTTCCAAAGCCGACCCGGCCGACCTCGAAATCCATCTGGCGCTCGAGAGCGCTTACTCGAAAGCGGGCCGCACCTCCGACGCTCAACGGGAGCGCGTACGATCCATCGAACTGGCAAGGGGGACAAGTCTCGTTGCGCAACGTTAGCGCGATGGTGGCGCTGTGTGCGGCCGTGACCGCCGTCGCCGACTCGCTTCCTTGCGCCGCATGCCACGACCAGCAGGGCCACGCTCAGCCTCAGACCTCCATGGCTCATGCTCTGGAGCTGCCGGCCGCCAACCTGGTCCTGCAGGCGCATCCGCATCTGGTATATCGGCACGGCGCGTACACCTGGACCGTCGAACGCCACGGCGACGGCTACACGTATTCGGTTACCGATGGTTCCAGCACAATCTCACTGCCCATCGTCTGGGCCCTCGGTGCGAAATCGCAAACATGGGTATTGGAGTACAACGGACACCTCTATGAGAGCCTGGTGAGCTATTTTCCGAGAATCGACGGATTAGACCTCACCATGGGAGACGACCGCCTGCAGCCGGCCACGCTGGTGGAAGCCATGGGGCGCTTACTTGCAAACAGCGAAGTGCGGCCCTGCTTCCAGTGCCACGCGACTGCGGCCGTTGCCAACGACGACATCCAGTTCCGCTCGCTCGTGCCCGGCGTACAATGCGAGCACTGCCATACCGGTGCGGCGCAGCACGCCGCGGACATCGCACAAGGAAAGCTCGATTCCGTGCCCCCGAAGCTGGGACACCTCTCCGCGGAAGGGGTGGCGAACTTCTGTGGACAGTGCCACCGCAGCTTTGCAGACGTCACGAGAGGCCGCATGTTCGGCCAGGTGGATGTCCGGTTTCAGCCGTACCGCCTCAGCCTGAGCAAGTGTTTCGACGGCAGCGATAAACGTATCAGTTGCCTCGCCTGTCACGATCCTCATCGCGAGGTGAACCACGACGATGCATCATACGATCCGAAATGTGCGGCCTGTCATCAGCAGAGCGGGAAGGCCCGGCTCTGCCCCGTTGCCAAATCGGGTTGCGCCGGTTGTCATATGCAGAAAGTGCAGCTACCCGGCGGGCACTCTTTGTTTACGGATCATTTTATCCGCATTCCGCACTCCGGAGAATCGTACCCGGATTCGCCGGCCACCGGACAATAACTCGCAGCCTGCGGCGATCCGGGTTCACTTCGGCTGCTGGTAGCGTTCGAGCGTAGCGCGGAGCGTCTTCACCAGATCGGCGTTGTTGTCCTTCTCGGCGAGATCCAGCGCCTGTTCGACGGCCTGTTTCGCCTTCTCCGGCTGGCCGGTGTTATCGTATGCCGTGCCCAGCATCGCGAGACACCGCCAGTCTTTGCCGTTGCTCAGTTGCGCGGCTCTCTCGAGATGCGGGATTGATTCCGCGTATGCTCCGTCCTTTACCAGCACGTATGCAAGATTGAAGCGGTATTCAAGCGAATCGGGCTTCAGCTCAACGGCTCTCCGCAGATGCTCCTCGGCGCTTTTCGCATCTCCGGTACCTGCCAGCGCCGTCCCCAGTTTGTTTTGCGCGTCCGCCGATCCCGGATCCAGCGCTACGGCCTTGTTGAAGTGTTCGATCGCTTCCGCAGTCTGGCCGGTCTCGAACAACACCACGCCAAGTTCCGATTCCAGCGCCGGGCCACTCGCGCCCAGCTCCAGCGATTTCCGATACTGCGCGGTTGCATCCGGAAGATCGCCGCCCTGCGCCTGCGCGTAGCCAAGCTGGAAATGGTACTCCGCCGAATCGGGTTTGAGCGCCACCGCCCGTTCCAGATGGCTAACGGCCTCGCCCGCTTGCCCGGTCTTCACCAACGCCGCGCCGAGCTTGTTATGCGCCTCCGCGGAATCGGGCTCCAGTTCCACGGCCTTGTTCAAATGCTCGAGGGCTTCCACGGTGAGCCCTTTGCCGAAAAGCAGAACACCCAGTTCCGCCTCCCAGCCGGAGTTCGAGGAATCCATCGCCAGCGCCTCGCGGTAATTGGCGATCGCCTCGTCGGCGTCACCGGCCTGCGCCAGCGCCCACCCGTAGACGGCAAACCGGAGAGGAACGCCGGGGCTCAGATCGCGGCCCTTCTTGTACTCGGGAAGAGCGTCGCCAGGCTGGCCGTTGCCGGTCAGCGAAACCGCCAGATTATAGTGCGACCGGCCATCCTGCGGATCCAGTTGCACCGCCTTTCGCCAAAGCCCGATGGCCTCGGCGAACTTCTTATCGCGTGTCGCCGCGTAGGCAAGGTTGAAGACCCGGTAGAAATCGGTCACCGGCGCATCGATCCGCTCAAGACCGTCCTTCGGGATGTTCACGAACTCGGGAATGTTCACCGCGCGGTTCGCCGCCGTGGCGTCATCGATCAGAATCGCCGGGCTGTCGCCGCCCTTCTCGTCTATGTGCGTGAGATACATCTGCGTGTACAGGGTGCGGCTCTTCGACGAGAACACCAGCCAGCGTCCATTCGGAGAAAAGCTATGCCAGGAGTTCATCCTGCTCAGGTTGCAGTTCAGGCGGCGGGCCGTGCCTCCCGCGAACGGGATAATCCAGAGCTCGCTGTCGGGCCGCATCAACAGCCCGTTTCCGTTGCGCACATACACGATCCATTTGCCATCGGGCGAGACCTTGGGAAAATCGTTGCTCATCCCATCTTCGGAAGCGCCCACTACACGCTCGGCGATGCCGCCCTTACCGCCGTTGAAGGGCATGCGATAGAGATCGTACCGGATCTGCGTCTCATTCGGGCTGTTGGCAAACTCGGACGTCGGCTGGCCAGGCGGAAAAGGGTCGCGCGCTTCGGCCCTCGAAAACACCAGATACCTGCCGTCGGGACTCCAGAAGGCCCCGGCCTGAACGTAACGCGGATCGTCCGCGCCAGGCAGTGGTTGCAGTTTGCCGTCCGGGCGGCCGTACCACGCCAAAACGCCACGCGTGGGAAAGAACACCTGGCCGAAGCCGTAGTCGCGCACGTAGGAAGCCTGGTAGATGCGCCCGTCCATGCGCCGTTCGCGAGCGCCGGGAACCTCGATGGAGTTCACCACATATCGCCCGTTGGGCGAAACCTGCGACATGAAACCAAATCGCTTCGGTGAGTCCTTTTCGGAGAAAGCGCTCCAGCGAACGACGTCATCCTTACTGATCGTGGTGATCTTCTTCACCGGCACAAGACCGTACAGCGCCTTGTCGTTCACCGGGCCGTCCATGTCCAGCCCCAGCGTCTTTCCGTCACTCGAAAAGGAGTGGCAGTTGGCGCAGGTGGGCAGATTTTCCATCACCACTTTGCTGCGCGGCTCGTCGATGCTCCGAAGGCGCCACTTGATCAACGGTATGGCCGATTCCGGCAACGGCCGGATAACGCCCTTCTCGCCGTTGGGCGCTACCGGTATCAGCGGGACGTCGCGATAGAAAATCGGCGCACCCACGGGATCTTTCGAAGTTTCAATGTCCACCTGGCCCAGCGATACCGGATCGTTCGCATTCGCACCGGCAAAGCCGCTAATTATCACGGTGGCGGGCCGGTGTATGGAATGCGATTTGATGAAGGTCCACGTACGCGGATCCGGTTTCCAGGTGTGGGAAGCAGCCTGTTGGACGGTCAGCTCGGGAGGTACGAATCCCGTAAAGCTGTTGTCGATTTCACCCACCTGCATCTTGTCGCCGCGTGAGGTCAGGCGCAGGGGTGGCGCGCCATCTGCAAAATCGACCTCGACGCGCCAAAAGCCCGCTCCCTCACTGGTCTCGCGCCAGAGAAATGTGGGCGCGGTGATTTCGGGCGGAAACAGCGAGTTCTGCGCCGGATAGTCGATCAGAATTGGCGCGGGCGCGGGCGGGCTGCCGTGCGCCTTCGCCAGAACCAGAATGAGCGCGGTTGTGAATACACTACCGAATGCCGAAGCACGGAGCCTGCGCGACATCATAAGGCGATCCGATCTGTCATGTGCCGGCCATTGGCCGCTGCCAGCGCTCACCGGCCATGCCAGGCCCGATGAGTGTCCGCGCCGGGCACAGGCATGCCTGGGCGTCCAACCTCACAGCAGCTATGAAGGAGTCGTCTTCAGTTCATCACACTTCGCGGCGCCGCCACAACCGGCTACTCGCCCAGCGTGAATTCCACGCTCTGGCTCGACGTTTCCTCGCCCTGCTTCAGAATCATGGTGAAGTGGTAATCGCCGAGGGGAAGCTTCGCGGTGTTGAGCTCCGCCAGATACGGAATCGTGGGATCCTTGGCATCCTGGCTGACGCGCAGCGGAATGGTGCCCGCAAGCTTCCCGTTCACCTGCACCTCCGCCTTCAGATCCAGCGGATCGTTGGAGGCAGTATTAGGGTGAATATCAAAGAACAAGGTGAGTGTGGAATCCGCCGCCTTGGACACGTGTCCGGACAGATTGGGTATCACGCGTCCGTCGGCGCACCGTAAGGGACTCGCGATGTCCTTGTCGGAGTCGTTCTGAAATGGGTCGATCCTCCGGGCCACCACGATATCGCTCAACGACGCTCCGTGAACCGGCTGGGGAATCACCAGGTCGGTGCGCTGCGCCCCAATCTTGCCGCTGTTCACGTCCATGGCCACCGTCTCGAGGACATAGTCTCCAGGCGCTGCGTTGAAGTGGCGGCGCATGCTGAACACGTCGCCCTTTGCTTTTTCCTGCTCATCCAGCGCTCCCTGCCGCGGGACATCTTCGCTGAATTTCTCGACAACGGCGCCCGATTTGTCCCTCAGCTCGGCAAGGATGGCTACGTGAGCGGCGTATGTCTTCGCCGCTTCGTCGGACTTGATCTCCACCCCGCCCAGCGGCACTTCCACCACCACCTCGTCCGAGTCCACATGGTCCGTGTTGCCGAAACGCAGACCAGCCGCGTGAATTGGCAGATCCGTAGCTAATTCCGGCGCAGCCAGCGCCTTCAGCAAAGGAGCTTCAAACGCCGCCGGCACTGTTCCAGCCGGGCGCGCCACCGCATAGTACCCGGCGCGAGCCTCGATCACGAGTCCGCTCCGCAGTGGCTTTACCGTCACCGGGCGGAATCGGCCATCGTTGGCTCCGCCAGCCGGAGTAAAGGACGCCACGTAGTACGACGTGAGGTCTTCGATGATCCTGCGCGTCCCTCCACGCTCGCCACTGACGACGTGGACGCCTCCGGTGGTGGCGCAGATCGCTTCGAGCGGTGTCTTGTTGGAACCGGAACTGGTCTGCCCGAAGCGGCTCATCTGCTCGGCCGCAATGGTCCCCGTGGCGCCTCCGGCCGCGGTCGTTCCCGCGGCGGGCGTGGTCGGCCCGGATGAGGGCGCTTTTCCGACACCGACGTTGGGCATGGAGCCCGAATTCGCCATCACCGCCGCCGCGACGAGGCCCGTCGCCATATTAGGATCGACGGCGTGCGCGTCCACCGAGTAGATGCTCACATCGGCTTTGTTCGCCGACTCGATTATCTGGGGCAAAACCTCCGGATCAGCCACGTCCCAACGAAGGCTCTGCGAGAAATAGATCACCGTCTTTCGCCCGGGCATGCCGGCCGGCCCCCGCGATACCGCCAGCAGCGCGGCCACCGAAGGTGTCATGTGCGGGTTCGCAATGATGCTCTGCGAATCGAGCAGCATTGCCAGCAGCGTCTTTGCGGTCTCCTGCCGCGGCCCACCCTGTGTATCCTCGGTCAACGATTTCTCCGCCGCCGCATTCTGCGCGGCCGCGACGCTGCCCTCCGCTATTGTGGCGTCGTCGATGGCTGTCTTGAGGGCATCGGGATCGGAGGTCGGCGCCTGCATCAGGCGCAACCGCTGATCGATAGCCAGAACGGTAAACTGGACGCCGCTGTCATGAGCGCCTTTGATAATTGCCAGAGCCTCATCGCGGGCGCTTTTGGCGTTCCCGGCCTCCATTCGGTCGAACACCAGCATAACGGAGTTGGCGATGTTCACTCGCCGAAGATCTTTGATCTGGACGCGCGAGCCGCCGTCGAGAACCTCCAACTCGGCAGGTTGAAGATCCGAAACATCCTTACCTGACTTGTCGTGCACCACCAGATCGAGAGAGACTTCGTCGACATTCACCGTTGTCCGTGAACCGGAGGGAGCCGCGGGCGCGGAACTGGTTTGTCCCAACAATGAAGCAATGAATAAGGATGCCAGCAATCCAGGCAAAGGGGCGGCAAGAGAGCGCTTTCGCCCCCAACACGACACGGTGCGCATGTATGTATTACTCCTTAGACTATTCTACGCGTGCATTCCGGCGGGGGTTTCCGCGATTCGCTTAATGCTCCGGTTCCTTTACCTTCAGGATCCGGTCGCCTTCCACGTTTTGCAACAATTGCACCGCGCCGGAAGGCCAGACTATTTCCACCGTTTCCGCGCGCTTGTCGGGACCCAGTCCGAAGTGCACCGGCCCCAGACTCGACGAGGCGTAACCCACGCTGCTGGTCATGTGGTTGTATTGCGCGCCAATCCCTTTCGTCACCACCTTGATGCGGGCGCCGATGCCGTCGCGGTTGCTCCGCGTCCCTTCCAGTGCGATCTCGAGCCAGTGATTCGCGCCCGGACTCCGATTCATCCAGATTTCCGCCGGATGGGCCATCGCGGTGGTCACCACGTCGACGCGGCCGTCGCCATCCAGATCGCCGAAAGCACAGCCCCGGTGGCGGGCCATGGGGGTGGCGTCGAGACCGGCTTCTTCCGTCAGGGCTTCCCATTTTTCGCCGCGGCCCAAATTGCGGAAGACAGTGTTGTGCTGTTCCACTCCCTGACCGGGCTGCGGAAGCGCGCCGACGTGCCCGCGCGTGACGAACAGGTCCTTCCAGCCGTCGTTGTCGAAATCGAACAATCCGGCGCCAAAGCCGGCCATGTGCAGCGTCAGGGCACGCATGCCGCTTTCCGCGGTGATCTCCCGAAAGTCCCCCTTGCCGGTGTTCAGGAACAAGGGGAAAGTTTGATTGTTGAGGGCGATGAAGGCGATGTCCGGATAGCCGTCGTTATTGAAGTCGCGAAAGTCCAGACCCATACCGGAAACGAAACTGCCGTCCTCGGGGAGCCCCACTCCGGCAGTCATGGCTAGCTCTTCAAACTTGTTCCCCAGATTGTGGAACAAGGAGTTGTAGTAGGCGTCGTTGGTGACGAACAGATCAGGCTTGCCATCCAGATCGTAGTCCGCTACACCGACGCCCATGCCCTTGCCCACCACTTTGCGAATGCCCCATTCGGCCGACACATCCTGGAACTTGCCGTTGCCTTTGTTGAGAAACAGCTGATTGGGAAGACCCTCGTAGTAGCGCGGGTGACAATAATCGGGCGTTCCAAGAAAGTCGCACAGTGGCGTCGGCTTGTACTGCCACTGCAGGTAATTCGTGACGAACAGATCGAGCAGCCCATCGTTGTTGACGTCCACCCAGGCAGCGGTAATCGCCCACAGAGGCCCATACTTTGGATCGTTCCAGTGATTTAGCCCGGCCTGCTCGGTGACATCGGTAAACGTGCCGTTGCCGTTATTGTGATACAGCGTGCTCTTGTGCACTCCGGCTACGAAGATGTCGGGATAGCCATCGTTGTCGTAATCGCCCACCGCGACACCCGTATCAAAGCCGGTGCCCGCCAGACCGGCGGCATCGGTGACATCGGTGAAGACGCCGTTTCCGTCGTTACGAAAGAGCCGGTTTCGATATTTCGTCGAGTCCTTCGTCAACGTCGCGAGATTTGCGCCATTGGTGAAGAAGATGTCAGGCTTACCGTCGCGGTTGTAGTCGAAGACAGCCACTCCGCCGGCCATCGTTTCCGGCGCGTTGCGGGCGAGTGTCTCGTTGCTCTCAAGCTGGAATCCAATCGGATGGTAGGAGAACTGGATAGGAGACGAAGAAGGAGTCCCGGCGCTGAAGAAAAGGACCAATACCGGCAACAACACCAGGCCCGCGAAGAAACCAGCTCGCTTGATCATAAAAAGAGGGATGGCATTGAGCCATCCCTCCAGTTTACTGCCCGGTTCCTTCTAAGAGTCGAATCTCAGAAGTAGAACTTCACCGCGAGCTCAACCAGCCGCTGCCCTACCGTGTAGAGCGGTACGCCGGAGGTTAGCGAATTCGTGTTGGTGGAGCTGTAGGCCCCATTAGGACCGGAGAAGTTCAGCTTGATATCCTGGTTCTGTCCAACCGCTCCAAACTGCGGATTCGGATGGTTCAACCAGTTGAACGCCTCGATGCGGAATTGCAGAGTGCGGCTTTCCCCCATCTTGAAGTCCTTGAACAGGGAGAGGTCGCTGTTGAAGAAAGCCGGCCCCTTGATGTACGGCCAGATAATGGTCCCCTGCTGACCGGGCGCCGGCACCGTGAAGCACGACGGATTGAAGTACTGGCCCGAGCTGAGGCCGCTGCGAGGATCGCAGGTAACCAGCGGCACCAATACCTCCTCGTTAGTGCCGAGGTAGGTGTTATTGCCTACGTTGGTCGGCCACTGCACGTTCAGATCGCCGCCGGTGTTTCCCTGAATCGGCGCGCCACTCTGGAAGTTATTGTTGGTCTGCAATACCCAGCCATTCACGGCCCCCATCAGAATGGGATTGCCATGGACGCGCTGTCCCTCGCGGAAAATACCCACGATGTTCACGATGTTCGTGTGATCGTAGTTGAGAACACCGTAGTTGCTGTCAAGATTGAATGGGTTGACGATGGTGCCCGCGCCGGCTCCGTTACCGCTGTAGCCATCGCGGATGCCCAGCACCTTGCTGAAGGTGTAGTTCGCCATCACCATGGCCGGACCCGAGTTCTTCATCCAGGAGACCTGCAGGGAGTTGTAGTTGGAGTAGCTCCCGTGGCCTAACTGCTGGATGGCTTGATAGTTCGACAGCGGGTAATAGTCCGCGGAGTTGAAGCTGCCGTTGCAGGATACGCCCTGAACGCAGTTGATGGACCCGGTGATGGGGTCGGGTTTGAAGTAGGCTCCCGGCACAATCGGGTTCGCATCGTTGAGTCCGTTGGTGCCGAAGAGCAGCAAATCGTAGCTGTGGTTCCCTACATAGGAGAACTCGGCCACGGAGCGCCATGGCGCCTGCTGCGAAATTGTGAAGTTCCAGTCCGCGGTACTCGGAACCCTGTTGTCGCCCATCTGCATGACGCTGATGGCGCCGCCGTTCAGCGAGCCCGCGCCTGAGGGAAGGCCGGTGAGGTTTATGTCATTCGCCAGACCGAGAAACGAAC
>Ga0187887_10003400_pt1 | contig 12330 bp, 13 predicted proteins | sample June2016WEW_7_10_FD_132977 | JGI IMG/M metagenome (GOLD analysis project Ga0187887, IMG submission 132977) | Peatland microbial communities from SPRUCE experiment site at the Marcell Experimental Forest, Minnesota, USA - June2016WEW_7_10 | ecosystem: Environmental > Terrestrial > Soil >...
GGACGCGGACGCGAGCGGCGCGAAGGCCGGCTCGGGCCGGTCGTCGGCGCGGGCTGGCGGCAAGCAGGCCACGGCGGGCAAGGGCGCCAAGCCCGACGCTCCCAAGGCTGATGCCCCTAAGGCTGACGCCGTCAAGGCTGATGCCCCTAAGGCTGATGCCGCCGTCAAGGCTGATGCCGTCAAGGCTGACGCCGCCGAGGCTGATGCCCCTAAGGCTGATGCCGTCGAGGCTGACACCGTCGAGGCTGACGCCGCCGAGGCTGACGCCGCCGAGGCTGACGCCCCCGAGGCGGATGTGGCCGGGGACGAGAAGTCGGCCAAGGCCAGCACCGATACGGCCAGCACCGATACGGCCAGCACCGATACGGCCAGCACCGATACGGCCAGCACGGAGCAGGCCAGCACCGAGCAGGCCAGTACCGAGCAGGCCAGCACCGAGCAGGCGGCAGAGCCCGCTGAGGCCGAGCCGGTGGCCGCGGAGCAGGGCGACGGAGCCTGACATGCTGGAAGAGGCCCTCGAGCATCTGGTGAAGGGCATCGTGGAATACCCGGATGAGGTCCGGGTGGACAGCCACGGGCTGCGCCGGGGCCGGGTCCTCGAGGTGCGGGTCCACCCCGAGGACCTCGGCAAGGTCATCGGCCGGGGCGGCCGGACCGCCAAGGCGCTGCGGACCGTGATCGGGTCGCTGGCCGGCGGCAAGTACGTCCGGGTCGACCTGCTCGACGTGGACGAGGTCCGCTAGCCCGTCATGCAACTGGTCGTCGGCCGGATCACGCGGCCGCACGGGGTCCGCGGCGAGGTGTCGGTGGAAGTACGCACCGACGAGCCAGACCGCCGGTTCGCCGTGGGCCGCGTGCTGGCCACCGACCCGGTGGCGGCCGGCCCGCTCACGGTCGAATCGGCGCGCTGGCACTCGGGCCGGCTCCTGATCCAGTTCGCGGGGGTCACCGACCGGAACGGGGCTGACGACCTGCGCGGAATCTGGCTCACCCTGGACTCGGCCGAGGCCGGGCCGTCTGACGACCCGGACGAGTTCCACGACGCGGAACTGATCGGGCTGGCTGTGGTCACAACCTTGGGCGAGCCCGTGGGCCGGGTCACGGACGTCCGCCACTTCGGCCAGGACCTGCTCGTCATCGAGCCCGGGCCGGCTGGGTCGTCCGCGGAGCCCCTGGCCGGCCCAGGCCGGGCCAGTCCAGATCGGGCCAGTCCAGATCGGGCCAGTCCAGATCGGGCCAGTCCAGATCAGGCCGGTCCAGATCAGGCCGGTCCAGGCCTCGCCGGGCCCGCGCGGCCCGGACGCGGCCCGGGTGGTCCGGCGCTGGCGGCCAGAGGGCGGGCGCGTGGCGCGCCTGACGGTGAGCTGCTGATCCCGTTCGTGGCCGCGATCGTGCCCGAAGTCGACGTGGCCGCGGGCCGGCTCGTCATTGACCCTCCGCCCGGGCTGCTTGAGCTGGCTACCGGGGAACCCGGTCAGGGCCCTGCAGCGGGAAGCTGAGGTGAGCCGGATGCGTATCGACATCATCACGATCTTCCCGGACTACTTCACTCCGCTCAGCGTTTCGCTGCTCGGCAAGGCGGCCTCGCGCGGAGACCTCGACCTCCAGGTGCACGACCTGCGGGACTGGGCACACGGGGTGCACCGCGCCGTGGACGACGCCCCGTTCGGCGGCGGCCCGGGGATGGTGATGTCGCCGGAGCCGTGGGGTGAGGCGCTGGACGCGGTGACCGGTCCCGGCCTGGCACCGGCCCGGCTCGTGGTCCCTACACCCGCGGGGGTCCCATTCACGCAAGCGATGGCCGCGGAATGGAGCCGTTGCGGAAGGTTGGTTTTTGCTTGTGGCCGGTACGAGGGGATCGACGCGCGCGTGGTCGACGAGGCGCGGGAGCGGATGCCGGTCGATGAGGTTTCCATCGGGGACTACGTGCTTTCCGGGGGCGAGCCCGCGGTACTGGTCATGGTGGACGCGGTCGGCCGCCTGCTGCCCGGCGTCCTCGGCAACGCGGATTCCGCGCCCGACGATTCATTCGGGGCGGGTCAGGGCCCCATGGCCGGGCTGCTCGAAGGGCCCGCGTACACCCGGCCCCGGGTCTGGCGCGGCCGCGAGGTCCCGCCGGTCCTGCTCTCCGGGGATCACGCGGCGATCGCCCGCTGGCGGCGTGATCAGGCGCTGCGCCGGACCGCCGCGCTGCGCCCGGATCTGGCCGCCCGGCTGGCCGCCGACCCGTCCGGCGCACAGCTCGACACGAGGGACCGGCAGGTGCTCACTGACTCTGGCTTTCCGATCAGTGCTGAAGATATGGCACACTGAAGTCTGCCACCCACACCAGGCCGACCTTGCGGGTGCGCGTCCTGGTGCCCTCAGCGCCCAGGACGAGTGACTGACACCGACGAGACGATGCCACGCGTTCGCTGGCCTGTGCGCGCGTGAGGACAACTTGAGGAACCGCAGCCATGCACACCGCGATCGCCGAACTGGAGCAGGCCCAGATCCGCTCTGACATCCCCGAATTCCGGCCCGGGGACACGTTGAAAGTCCATGTGCGGGTCACGGAAGGCACCCGGTCCCGGATCCAGGTTTTCCAGGGTGTGGTGATCCGCCGCCAGGGTGGCGGGGCGCGGGAGACGTTCACCGTCCGCAAGATCAGTTACGGCGTCGGGGTGGAGCGGACGTTCCCGGTCCACAGCCCCACGCTGGAGAAGATCGAGCTCGTGACCCGGGGCCGGGTGCGCCGGGCGAAGCTCTACTACCTCCGGGAGCTGCGCGGCAAGGCCGCCCGCATCCGGGAGCGGCGGTAGCCGGCGCGCGCAAACCGCGCTTCTCCGGTGGCCGCGCAGAATCTCAGTGACGCGGGCACGGCTGGGGCCGTCAGCCCGCCTGTTTGCCCACGCTGGACGCCGCTCCGGCGGGAATTAGCGTTCCACGTCCTGCGGACGTGCCGATGGCAGAGCGCACACGTTGCGGCGGACCGGCGTTAGGCTCGGACACAATGAACGACGACCGGGGTACGGGCGAGCCTGCGATGACGGGCTCCCCAGGCGTTGAACTGCCTGGCCACGACGGCGACAGGGCAGCGAGCGCAGAGCCGGAGATGCCAGGGGGCACCGGGACGATGACTCCTCCGCCACGCCGTGAGGCCACGGCTCAGTCCGGCGACACCGGCGCTCAGGCCAGCGGCCCGGGCGGCCCCGGCGGCGCCCAGGCTGGTCCGGCCACGGCGACCGCGCCCCGGTCCCGGAAGAGGCGCCGCCTCTCCTGGTGGTCGGAGCTGCTCGTCCTGTTCGCGCTCGCGCTGTCGATCATGCTGGTGATCAAGACCTACGTGGTGCAGGCGTTCTTCATCCCGTCCTCCTCGATGGAGAACACGCTCGACATCGGCGACAAGGTCCTGGTCAACAAGCTCATCTATCACTTCCGCTCGATCGATCGCGGGGACGTGATCGTGTTCAACGGCGAGGGCTCGTGGGATCCACCGAGCCCGCCGCAGTCCAGCGACCCGGTCGTCCGGCTGGCCAGCGAGTTCGGGCATGCGGTCACCGGGCTGTTCGGCATCTCCCCGGGCGTGCACGACTACATCAAGCGGGTCATCGGACTGCCCGGTGATCACGTCGCCTGCTGCGACGCGCAGGGCCGGGTCACGGTGAACGGTGTCCCACTCAGCGAGAAGTCCTACCTGTACCCGAACAACCCGCCGTCCATGACCAAGTTCAGCATCACCGTGCCGCCGGGCCGGCTGTGGGTGATGGGCGATCACCGCAACGTCTCCTACGACTCCCGCGGCCACATCGGCGACCCGGGCGGCGGCACGATCCCGGAAAGCCAGGTGGTCGGCCGGGCGTTCCTGATCCTGTGGCCGCCCAGCCGGTTCCGGGTGCTGCCCATCCCGGCCACGTTCACCAAGCTGAACAACAGCCAGGCCCTCGGGGCCCGGGCCCTCAACGATCTCGCCACGCCGGCCGCGCCGCTTCTGCTGGCCGGCTCGGTGGCCGTGCCCCTGACCTGGCTGGACCGGCGGCTGCGGCGCCGCCGTCCAGACTCGCAGCCGACCGCGCGTGCGGCAGGCGGGCGGTGGCCCGGCCGCCGGGTGAAGCGCCGGTAACGAGGTGGCGATGCCTTGGTGGCGGCATCCCGGCTATACCCCCCGGCGTGCGGCAGGACTGACGGGATACGAGCGTGTCCTGGCCCGGGCGGGCCTGTCCCCGGTGGCCGGGATCGACGAGGCGGGCCGGGGGGCCTGCGCCGGCCCGCTGGTGGTCGCCGCGGTGATCCTGGATCCCCGCAAGCTCTCCGGGCTCAGCGGCATCGCCGACTCCAAGACACTGACGGCCGGGGCCCGTGAGGACGCCTACGCCGAGGTGATGCGGACCGCGCTCAGCTGGCACCGGGTCATCATCCCGGCCGTCGAGATCGACGCGTGCGGGCTGCATGTCTGCAACATCGCCGGGATGCGCCGGGCGCTGGCCGGGCTGTCCAGCCCGGCCGGGTACGTGCTCACCGACGGGTTCGCGGTCCGGGGCCTGGGCGTCCCCGCGCTCGCCATGTGGAAGGGCGACGAGGTGGCGGCCTGCGTCGCGGCTGCCTCGATCGTGGCCAAGGTCACCAGGGACCGGATGATGACCGGGCTCGCCGAGGAGTACCCGGCGTACGGGTTCGCCCGGCACAAGGGGTACTCCACCCGGAGCCACATGCGGGCGCTGGCCCGGCACGGGCCATGCCCGGAGCACCGGGCGTCGTTCGCTAACGTCAATGGACTGGTCCGGGACCTGCCGGTGGTGGACCAGGAAGTCGATGAGGACGAGGTGGCTGGCCCGCAGGACGCGGGCCAGGCGGTGACCCAGGTGGAGGCCGGCCCGGTGGCTGACACTCAGGTGGCCGAGGGCCAGATGAGGTCCGGAGAATTGCTCGGCGGAGAATTGGCCTATCGTTGATGGCATCCGGACCGGACCTCCCGACGCAGGGCCAATCGGAGGGGGAGGACATGAGCGCAGAAGATCTCGAGAAGTACGAGACCGATATGGAACTGCAGCTCTACCGCGAGTATCGCGACGTCGTGGGGCTGTTCACCCATGTGGTCGAGACCGAGCGGCGGTTCTACCTCACCAACGACGTCGAGCTGAACGTGCGCGCCGCGGAGAACGGCGAGGTGTACTTCGAGGTCATCATGCAGGACGCGTGGGTGTGGGACATGTACCGCCCCGCGCGGTTTGTGAAGAATGTCCGGGTTGTCACCTTCAAGGACGTCAACGTCGAGGAGCTGGCGCGTGCCGAGCTCGAGGTTCCCGACGACAGCAAGTGATCCGGCACCGCGGGTGATCCGGCACCGGCGGGTAATCCCCCGCTGACGCGTGAACCGGCACCGGCGGGTAATCCGCCGCTGACGCGGGCTGCCCCGATCGGCGTGACGCGGGGCGGCCCGCCTGAATTGAAGCACACGGCAGTGACAAAACGGCCTTCCCTGTCCACAGAATCGCGTTTCATGCCCCGTCGTCCACAGCGCGGCGGCTGCGCCAGCGCGGCGCCTCCCGTTCCGGCACCGTCATCACCGGAGGTGGTGCCAGGTGAGGGACAAAGACGAGCTGGGCCGCCGCGGCGAGCAGCTCGCGGCGGAGTACCTGGAACGAGCGGGGCTGAGGATCCTCGACCGGAACTGGCGGTGCGAGACCGGCGAGCTCGACATCGTGGCCCTCGAGCAGCGGGTCCTCGTGGTCTGCGAGGTCAAGACCCGCTCCGGAGTCAGGTACGGCAGCCCCCTCGAGGCCATCAGCCACAGTAAGCGGCTCCGGCTGCGCCGGCTGGCGGCCTCGTGGCTGGCCGCCCAGGGGCTGGGGTTCGATGAGGTGCGGATCGACGTGATCGGGCTGGTCCGGAACGGGGCTGGGGAGTTCACCCTCGAGCACGTGCGGGGGGTGGGCTGAATGCCGGTCGCCCGGACCCATTCGATCGCCCTGGTCGGGGTGGAGGGCCATCCGGTCGAGATCGAAGCCGACATCCAGAACGGGCTCCCGGGGCTCCTCCTGGTGGGGCTCCCCGACACCGCGCTCCGCGAGGCGAGGGACCGGATCCGGGCCGCGATCGTGAACAGCGGCGAGCAGTGGCCGCAGCGGCGGATCACCGTCGGCCTGTCTCCAGCCAGCCTGCCCAAGCGCGGGAGCGGGTTTGACGTCGGCATCGCGGTGGCCATCCTCGGTGCCGCGGGCACGGTCCCGGCGGCGGCGGTCGACGGGGTGGCGTTCCTCGGCGAGCTCGGGCTCGACGGCCAGCTGCGCTCGGTCCGCGGGATGTTGCCCGCCGCCGCCGCCGCGGCGGCCAGCGGCTTCCGGCGGGTCGCGGTGCCGAGCGCCAACGAGGCCGAGGCTGCGCTGGTCCCCGGCCTCCGGGTGCTGAGCGCTGCGACGCTGCGCGGGCTGCTCGGTTGGCTGCGCGGTGATTATCGGGCGGGTCCCGGTGATGCGGGCGTCCCGGATGATCTGGCCAGGCTCGGGGAGGCGCCCGGCCCGGTCCGGCTCATCGAGGGCGGGGTGCTGCCGGTCACCCGGCGGCCCGGGGGCGAGCCGGTTCTGGCCCCGGGTGCGGGAGGCCCCGGCGCCGGGGGGCCGACGGGAGCCGGGCCTGATCTGGCCGATGTGCTGGGCCAACCGGCGGCCAGGCGGGCCGCGGAGATCTGCGCCGCCGGCGGCCATCACCTCTGCCTGCTCGGCCCGCCGGGCGCGGGCAAGACCATGCTGGCCGAGCGGATCCCGACCGTGCTGCCCCGCCTCGACCCGGCCGCGGCCCTCGAGGTCATGTCGATCCACTCGGTGGCGGGCGTGCTCCCCGACCGGAGCCCGCTGCTGACGGCGCCGCCGTTCTGCGCCCCGCACCACACAGCGAGCAAGGCCGCAATCGTCGGGGGCGGGAGCGGGGTGATCCGCCCTGGGGCAGCCTCGCTGGCCCACCGCGGCTGCCTGTTCCTGGACGAGGCCCCGGAGTTCGGCCGGGACGTGCTCGACGCGCTCCGCCAGCCGCTGGAATCAGGGGAGATCGTGGTGGCGCGGTCCGGCCTGACGGCGCGGTTCCCGGCCCGTTTCACGCTCCTGCTGGCGGCCAACCCCTGCCCGTGCGCCAAGGGACCCGGGCTCCAGGCGGCCTGCGCCTGCACGCCCTCGGTGCGCCGGAGGTACCTGGCCCGGCTGTCGGGGCCGTTACTGGACCGGGTAGACGTGAAGGTGGAGTTCATGCCGGTGAGCCGGGGGGAGTTGCTCAGCGACGCGACGTTCGCTGAGCCCAGTGCAACCGTGGCAGCCCGGGTCGAGGTGGCCCGGTGCCGGGCGGCTGCCCGGCTGCGGGACACGCCCTGGCGGCTTAACGCCGAGGTTCCGGGCAGCGAGCTGCGCCGCAGCTACGCGCCCGCGCCTGGGGCGCTCGTACCCCTGGAGCGGGCCATGGACCTGGGGCAGATCAGCGCGCGGGGCGTGCACCGGGTGATCAGGGTGGCCTGGACGCTCGCCGATCTGGCCGGGGTGCCGCGCCCGGCCGCCGACCACACCGCCGCCGCGCTCGGCCTGTGGCTGGGGGTGCCCCGATGATCGACGGCCAGGACCGGCAGCACCGGGACCGGATGGCCCGGGCCGTGCTGACCTGGATCGCCGAGCCTGGCGACGCGCAGCTCGTGGCCGTGCTGCGGCGGACCTCCCCGGCGACGGTGGTCGCCGCGCTCACCACGGGGTCGGCTCTGGGGACCGCGCCGGCCGGCCGGGGCCTGGACCGGGCCCGGCAGCGGTGGACTGCCCGGCTCGGCGACGCGCCCACCGGGGCCACGGTCGAGGCCTGGGAGCGGGACGGGATCCGGCTGGTGTGCCCGGGAGACCCGGAGTGGCCCAGCCAGCTCGAGGTGCTGGGTGACGCCCAGCCCTGGGGCCTGTGGGTGCGCGGCCAGGTCGACCTCCGGTTCGCCTGCCTGCACTCGGTGTCCATTGTCGGGACCCGGGCGGCCACGGCCTACGGCATTCACGTGACCGCCGAGCTGGCGGCGGCGCTGGCCGGGCGCGGCTGGACGGTGGTGTCCGGCGGCGCGTTCGGGATCGACAGCCAGGCGCACCGTGGCGCCCTCGCCGCCGAGGGGGCCACCGTCGCCGTTCTGCCCTCCGGGCTGGATGCCCCGTACCCGCGCAGCCACCACAACTTGTTCGAGGCCATCGTCGCCCATGGGGCGCTGGTCAGCGAGCAGCCACCCAGCCGCACGCCGACCCGGCCAGGGTTCCTCGTGCGCAACCGGCTGATCGCCGCGCTGAGCCGCGGGACCGTGCTGGTCGAGGCCGCGCTGCGCAGTGGGGCCCTCAACACGGCCCGGCACGCCCGGGACCTGAACCGCCCGCTGATGGCGGTGCCAGGACCAGTGACGTCCATGGCGTCGGCCGGCTGCCACCAGGTGATCAGGGACTGGGGGGGCGTGTGCGTCACCGACGTGCACGACATCCTCGCCTGCCTGTCGTTCAGCCCCGGCGACATGGCTGCCCTGTCCCGCGGCCCGGTCCTGCCCAGGGACGAGCTGGACCCGGTCAGCCTGAGCGTCCTGGAAGCCGTGCCCGCCCGCGTCGGCCGGGGGCCGGCCCGGATTGCGGTGTCGGCGGGCGTGGATTTCGATACCGTGCTCCGTTGTCTGGGTAAGTTGGCGGCGGGCGGTTTCATCGAGCGCTGCGAGCGGGGCTGGCGGATCCGCCGGCCCGACGACCCGGCGAGGGTGTCTGGGCCACCAATTAGCCAGATTCTGCCCGATTCCGGGCACGTTCGTTGCTATCCGGCCCAATAATCGAGCATGCTGGCTAATGTGGCAGGCGCGCAACGGCCGTTCGAGGACCTGATCGCCCACCTGACCCGGAGCAGCTCGCTGGGGCCCGGGGAGGCGGCGCGGTTGATCGATGACGTGGTCGGGTATTTCTTCGAGCCAGCGGACGCTTACGTCCGCAGGCGTCACGGGGAACTCAGGGCCCGGGGTCTGACCAACGACCGCGCGTTCAATCAGATCGCGGTTGAGCTGGAACAACGGCTGGTGGCATCACCCCAGTACTCGCTGCGCCAGCTGCGCCGCATCATCTACGGCTGAGGGGGCACAGCATGTGCGGAATCGTCGCTCACATCGGTGGGCGCGACTGCGTTCCCATCCTGCTGGAGGGACTGGCCAGGCTGGAGTACCGGGGCTACGACTCGGCCGGGATCGCGGTCCTCAGCCGGTCCGGCGAGATCCGGGTGCACAAGGTCAAGGGCCGGGTCGCCGACCTGGCCGCGGGGCTGCCTGCGCGGTTCAAGGGCAGTCCGGGCATCGGCCATACCCGCTGGGCCACTCACGGCGAGCCGAGCGACGTGAACGCGCACCCGCACGTCTGCGGGCCGATCGCGATCGTGCACAACGGGATCATCGAGAACGCCGATGAGCTGCGGGCCAAGCTGAGCGTGGACGGGGCGGTGTTCGCCTCCGAGACGGACAGCGAGGTGCTCGCCCACCTGATCGCGGCCAGCGGCGCCGACAATCTGGAAGAGGCGGTGCGCCAGGCGCTGACCTCGGTGGTCGGCACGTACGGGATCGTGGTTCTCGACGCCCGCCAGCCGGACCTCATCGTGGCGGCCCGGAACGGCAGTCCCGTGGTGCTCGGCCTCGGCGACAAGGAGATGTTCGTGGCCTCCGACGTGGCCGCGCTCGTCCGCTACACACGCCAGGTCGTGCACCTCGACGACGGTGAGGTCGCGGCGGTGCGCGCGGACGGCTACGTGACCTCCACGCTGGACGCGCGCACCACCATCAAGGAACCCTCCATCATCGACACCGAGGCGGCCTCCTACGACGCCGAGGGCTACACCCACTTCATGCGCAAGGAGATCCACGAGCAGCCACGCGCGGTCGAGCGGGCCCTGCGCGGCCGCCTGGACAGCCGGTTCCACACCGCCCACCTCGGCGGGCTGAACATGGACGCGCGCGAGCTCCGGGAGATCCGCCGCGTGCTGGTGCTCGGCTGCGGCTCCGCCTACTACTCGGGCCAGGTCGGCGCCCAGCTCATCGAAGACCTGGCCCGGATCCCCGCGTCCGCGGAGCCGGCCTCGGAGTTCCGCTACCGCAACCCCGTAGTGGAGGCGGACACGCTGTACATCGGGGTCAGCCAGTCCGGCGAGACGTATGACACGCTGGCCGCCATCCAGGAGCTGCAGCGCAAGGGGGGCCGCGTACTCGGGGTGGTGAACTCGGTCGGCAGCGCCATCGCCCGGCAGTGCGACGGCGGCTTGTACCTGCACGCCGGCCCGGAGATATCGGTCACCTCGACGAAGACGTTCACCGCCACGGCGGTGGCCTTCGCGCTGCTGGGCCTGCACCTGGGCCGCATCCACGACCTCTCGCCGGCGGACGGCCGGCGGATCATCGCGGGGCTGCACGCCCTCCCCGGGCAGATCGAGGAGATCCTGGCCGGGGAGCAGCACGTGGCCGACGTCGCCGCCGGGCTGGTGGGCGCCCCGGGCATGTTCTTCATCGGCCGGGTCCGCGGCTACCCGGTAGCCCGGGAGGGGGCGCAGAAGCTCAAGGAGGTCTCCTACCTGCACGCGGAGGCTTACCCGGCCAGCGAGCTCAAGCACGGGCCGCTCGCGCTGGTGAACCCGGACATGCCCACGGTCGCGATCGTCCCTAACGACGACCTGCTCGACAAGAACCTGTCCACACTCGGCGAGATCCGGGCCCGCCGCGGCCCCGTGGTGGCTGTCGCGCACACCGACCTGGATCCCAAGCTCGCCGACCACGTCATCCGGGTGCCGAAGAACGAGCCTGAGCTGGACCCGATCCTGCTCTCGGTGCCGCTGCAGATGCTCGCGTACCACGCGGCGGTGGCGCTCGGCAACGACGTCGACAAGCCGCGCAACCTGGCCAAGAGCGTCACGGTGGAGTGAGCGCCGGTGAGAGTCACGGCCGAGGGTGCCGTGGTGGAGTGAGTGCCGGTGAGTGTCGCGGTGGAGTGAGTGCCGGTCCTGGCCCAGACTGGGCTCATGGCTGATGAGCCCGGGCAGGACGCGGCTGAACCGCTGCCGGACCGGCTCGAGGCCGCGCTGCAGGCCTTCCGGCGCCACCTCGCGGCGGAGCGCGGGGTGTCCACGCACACGGTCCGGGCCTACCTGGGCGATGTCCGTGCCCTCCTGGGGTACGCCGCCCAGGCGGGCGTAACCAGCCCGGATGACCTGGATATCGCGGTACTCCGGGGCTGGCTGGCGGGCCAGCACGCCACCGGGCGGGCCCGGGCCACGCTGGCCCGGCGGGCCGCGTCGGCCCGGGCGTTCACCGCGTTCGGGCACGCCCGGGGCTGGCTGCCCAGCGACCCGGGACCGTTGCTGGGGACACCGAAGCTGCGCCGCAAGCTGCCCGAGGTGCTCCGGCAGGACCAGATAGCGGCCGTGCTGGCCGAGCCGGGCGGCCGGCCGGGACGGCGCGGCCAGGCGCCAGCAAGCGAGCAGCCACTGGAGGGAGACGGGCAGCCGCTGCCCGGCGGCGAGCCACGGGGCGGCGGCGAGCCGGATCCCCGGGATCAGGCGCTGATCTTGCGCGACACCGCGATCATGGAGCTCCTGTACGCCACCGGGATCCGGGTCAGCGAGCTGTGCGGGCTCGATCTCGGCGACCTCGATCATGACCGGCGGACCGTGCGGGTCCTGGGCAAGGGCGGGAAGGAGCGCACGGTACCCGTGGGCCTGCCCGCCGAGCGGGCCACGGCGCGCTGGGCCCGGGACGGGCGGCGGGTGCTGGTGACGCCGGACAGCGCGGCCGCCCTGTTCCTGGGGGCCCGCGGCAGGCGGCTGGATCCGCGGACCGCACGGCGGGTGGTGCACACGAGGCTCGCTGCCGTGCCCGCTGTGCCCGACACCGGCCCGCACGGCCTGCGTCACGCCGCCGCGACCCACCTGCTGGAAGGTGGCGCGGACCTGCGCAGCGTGCAGGAGATCCTCGGCCACGCGTCGCTGGCCACCACCCAGATCTACACGCACGTTTCCGTCGATCGGCTCACGGCCGCGTTCCGGCAGGCGCACCCCCGTGCGTGAAAGCGGGGTGAGAGGACGGCTGCGTGAGAGGACGGCTGCCTAAGGGGGCGGGAGCCTGCCGGGGCAGAGCGGCGGGGCGAGCCCGGGGCCTGAGCAGGCCGAGGGCCTCAGCGCGGTGAGTGCATCCGCGGGCTTGAGCGCAGCGAGTAGACTGGGCATCAGGTCGTGGAGTCTGCCCGCGTTATGCAGACGGCCTCCCGGCTAATTCGCGCGTCCGCTCGCCGCCAGGTGCTGATTCGGCTCCCGGCGGGACGCATCCCACCGGTCCGCGGTCTCCCA
>Ga0187887_10003415_pt1 | contig 12299 bp, 9 predicted proteins | sample June2016WEW_7_10_FD_132977 | JGI IMG/M metagenome (GOLD analysis project Ga0187887, IMG submission 132977) | Peatland microbial communities from SPRUCE experiment site at the Marcell Experimental Forest, Minnesota, USA - June2016WEW_7_10 | ecosystem: Environmental > Terrestrial > Soil > Wetlands...
CGCTCGCCGAAGAGCGGGCCTACGAGGCCCGCGCAGGCTGCGAGCCTGCCCCACGGCGGCGGACAGAATGTAGAAAAGCGGGGGGTTTTCGACCGTGCGCGGGTCCTCCAGGACCGGGCTCTTCGCATAACGAAAAGCAGCCCTTGGTGGATTCACACAGGCCGACGTGGACGTCGGCCCGCAGGACTGGAGTCCTGCCCCACACGGCGACATTGAAAAGTGGTGCCCGGCAGTGCGACGATTGCTGAGGGATGGATCGTACAGACAGGGTGCTCGCGCTGGACTGGCTCAGGGGCCTGGGCGTGCTGATCATGCTGCAAGGGCATCTGTTCAATTCCTTCGCGCGCGCGGATCTGCACAACCATCCGGTTTACGTTCTTTCGCAGTTCATCGGCGGCATGCCGGCGCCCATCTTTCTATTCCTGGTGGGCGCGACGCTGGCGTTCCGGCTGGATCGGGGCGATCGCGAAGGGCTGGCGCCGGGCGCCCGGCTGAGGTCGGCTTTGAGACGGGCGGCATTCTTGGCGGCGATCGCTTTCGCGTTCCGTTTTCAGTTGTGGCTGTTCGCGTGGGGCAATCCGTGGACGGAAATCGTGCGTGTGGATATCTTGAACTGCATGGCATTCGGTGTGGCGGCGCTTTCACCGGTGGCCCTGTTGGCGCCGCGCAAGAGGATCACTTGGTGCGCCGCGGCCGGGCTGGCCATCGCCGGATTGGCGCCGGTGGTCTCGACGTTGGATTGGTCCGGCGCGCCCTGGCTGGTGCGCAACTACATGGTGCCCAACAAGGCGTTTTTCAGCTTCTTCCCGGACGCCGCCTACATCGCCTTCGGAGCCGGTTTCGGCGCGCTGCTGCGCACGGGCGCGCCGGCCCGCGACCGAGTCATGCAGTGGGCGGCCTGCTTCGGCCTGGCGCTGGTGGTGACGGCGCACTATTTCTCGAACCTGCCGTTCTCGATTTATCCGAATTCCGATTTCTGGCTGAATAGTCCGGGCTTGATTTTCATCCGCTTCGGGATCGTGCTGGTGCTGGCGGCCGCCGGTTTCGTGTGGATCGCCGCGCAACAACCGGACAAGCTGTATTTTATGCGGCGGCTGGGCACGAATTCGCTGCTGATCTATTGGGTACACGTCGAGCTGGTTTACGGGCGGTGGTTCTGGTTCGCGAAGGAACGGTTGACGATCGGAGAATGCGCGGCGGCCAGCCTGTTGCTGATCGCGCTGATGTATGGCCTGGCGACGCTGAACCTGCCCACGCGGGTGGAGCGCCGGTGGCACCGCTGGCGGGCCGCCGCGCCAGCGCCGGAGACCGCATGGCCCCGATAACCGCCGCGGCGGCGACAGGGGGCACGTCCGGGAAGGCACGCCCGCGCCCGTGGGAAGCGGCTGCGCTGTGCGTGCTGGTGGCGGGATTCATCGGCATCCGGCTGTGGAACCTGACCGCATTCTGCCTGGATTCGGACGAGATCTTCAGCCTGCTCACCGCGCGGGATGGCCTCGGGCATCTGCTCGCATCGGTGCGCGCGGACGTAGTGCATCCGCCGCTGTTTTATCTGCTGCTGTGGGTATGGGTCGGAATGGGCGGCGAATCGATGCCGTGGCTGCGGTTGTTGCCGTTCCTGATCTCGATTTTGGCGCTGCCGCTGGCGTGGATCGTGTTCCGCCAACTGCGGCTCAACGCCGCCGCGCGGGGCATGGCCCTGGCGCTGCTGGCGATCAACGACTACCAGGTGTTTCACGCGCGTTACGTGCGGATGTACGCGCTGTTCTTCCTGCTAAGCCTGGCTTCGGTGGCGCTGTTCAACCTTCTGCTGGAGAATGCGAGCAAGAAGCGAGTTATAGCGCTTACGGCTGTGAATTTGCTGCTGGTCTACACGCAATACTTCGGCTGGCTGGTGATCGGGATCGAGGGACTGCACCTTTTGTGGATGGATCGCCGCAAGCTGAAACCGTTCCTGCTGGGCTGTGCGGCGATCGCGCTGCTGTTTACGCCTTGGGCTTATACGGCTACGCAGGCGGCCATCGCCAAGGGCGGCCTGGCGCCGAACCTGGGCTGGATCAGGCATCCGAAATTCGGCGATGTCTGGTGGTATTACGTGGGTTGCAACGGCCCGCTGTGGCCCATTCCGGCGGCCTCGGCCATGGTGTTCTTTCTGTTCGGCGCCATGATCGCGGGGCTTTGGCGAGTGTATCGCGCGGTGCCAGACCGTTTGCAGGCGAGCAGGCTGCGTTTCGCCGCGCTGCTGGCGTTTCTGCCGCCGGTGACGGCATACGTATTGAGCAACATACTGCGTAATTCGATCTGGGGCAACCGGCACCTAATTGTGGCCGCGGTCCCTTATTTAGCGCTGCTGGCGACGGGGCTGGTGGCGTTGCGTCCCAAATGGGCGCGGTTCATGGTTATCGCGATCGCCACGGCTTGGTGGGCTTTCGGGGTTTACCGAGTCACGTTGTACCCGGAACTCAGGAATAACATGGACGTACTTACCGGGCAGTTGATCGAGCTGAATGCGCGCGAGGGGCGGGCCGGGAGGACTGTCTCACCGACAGTCGAGTTTCTGGACCCTTATCTGGCGTTTCCGATGAATTACTATCTGGAGTCGCATTATCATGCTAAGTGGAATCTGGTTAACGCCGCCGGTGTGGATGAAATTTCCGGGGACCGGGTTTGGGTGGGATACAACCATAAGTCCTGGAAGCAGGCACGGAGTCCGGAGGATCTGCTGCGCGCGCGAGGTTACGAGATAGGCCCGGGGGTGTGGGCGGGGGACCGGTGGGATCGCATCGCGGTATTCCTGGCGTATCGGAAGGGGAAGGGTTGAATGGTGGATGTAAGATTGGAAGGATATGGCGGATAGTAACGGCAGTTCCATGAGTTTCGGACTTGGTTTCCTGGGCTTCCTTCTGGGCGGCGTAATAGGATTTCTGTTGCGGCCTTCGGCAACGCTGATCGGGCAACTCCCTTTCCGGACGGTGATCACGCGGGGAGCGAATCTGAGCGGGTTGGAGAGGCTGCTGGTGCCCACGGCGCAAACGTCGTTCAACGCGATGCTAGTGGGCGCGATTATCGGCGCGGTAGCGGGTGTGGTGGCGGGGCGGTCGATGGGGGGCAAGAGGGGGTAGAAACGTTCACACGACCGGCCGCGGTCCCAATCGGGAGCCTGGTCCGGCGTGAGAAAGCGCGAGCGAGGGCGGCCTGCGAGGCCGCCGCAGGCTGCGAGCCTGCCCCACGGGGTTTCGCACCTATAATAAAGGCTATGTGCGGCATCGTGGGATATATAGGGAACCGCAAGGCGGTTCCTGTCATTTTAGAAGGCCTGAAGCGTCTGGAATATCGCGGATACGATTCGGCCGGCCTGGCGGTATACGACGACGGCCAGCTTAGTGTGCGGCGGGCATCGGGGAAGCTGCGCAACCTGGAAGAAGCCATCCGGCTGAACCCGGTGGACGGCTCATTCGGCATCGGGCACACGCGCTGGGCCACGCACGGGCGTCCGACGGAGGAAAACGCGCACCCGCACCGCGACTGCACGGGCGACATCGTGGTGGTACACAACGGCATCGTCGAGAATTATCTGGCCTTGAAGCGGCAGTTGGGGGCCGAGGGGCACGCGTTCAAGACGCAGACGGACACCGAAATCATCGCGCACCTGGTGGAGAAACACTTCAAGGGAAATCTGGAAGAGGCGGTGCGCGCGGCGGTAAGAGAGCTGACGGGCGTCTTCGCGCTGGTGGCGATTGCGCGCACCGATCCAAACAAAATCGTGGCTGCACGTTTGGGGCCGCCGGTGGTGATCGGGCTGGGCGACAACGAATACTTCGTGGCATCGGATGTGCCCGCCATCCTGCCGCACACGCGCGACATGTTTTTCCTGGCCGATGGAGACTTGGCGGTGCTGACGCCGGAGGGCGTGCGGCTCAGCGATTTCGACGGCAACCCCGTGACCCGCCAGGTATCCCACATTTTGTGGGACCCCATCATGGCGGAAAAAGGCGGCTACAAGCATTTCATGCTCAAGGAGATTTATGAGCAGCCGCGGGCCGTGCGGGACACCACGCTGGGGCGGGTGAGCCAGGAGACCGGCCAGATTTTCCTGGACGAGATGGACATCACGCCGGCGGAGTTCCGCGAATTCCGGCAGGTGAAGATCATCGCGTGCGGCACGAGCTGGCACGCGGCCCTGTGCGGCAAATTCATGATCGAGAACCTGGCGCGCATCGCGGTGGAGGTGGATTACGGCAGCGAGTTCCGCTATCGCGATCCGCTGGTGGACGCGGGCACGCTGACGGTGGCGATCTCGCAATCGGGCGAGACCGCGGACACGCTGGCGGCGCAGCGCGAGGCCAAAGGGAAGGGATCGAGGACGCTGGCGATCTGCAACGTGATCGGCTCGATGATCACGCGCGAGGCGGCGGGCGCGATCCTGACGCATGCCGGGCCGGAGATCGGAGTGGCGTCCACCAAGGCGTTCACTTGCCAGTTGACGGCGCTCTTCATTTTGGCAATGTATCTGGGGCAGGCGCGCGGAGAATTGGATGCGGCCGCGTCGCGCGCGCTTGTCGAAGAACTGGTGCGCATTCCCGGCAAGCTGGAAACGGTGCTGTCGCACGACGCGGTTTACGAAGAACTGGCGCGCAAGCTGTTCCGGGCAGGCGACTTTTTGTTCCTGGGGCGCGGCGTGCATTTCCCGATTGCGCTGGAGGGCGCGCTGAAGTTGAAAGAGATTTCGTACATTCACGCGGAAGGCTATCCGGCGGGCGAGATGAAGCACGGGCCGAATGCGCTGATCGACGAGAATCTGCCGGTGGTGGTGCTGGCGACGCGCGATCCGGGGAGCGAGCGAAGCCGCGTGCTGTATGAGAAGACGCTTTCGAACATACAGGAAGTGAAGGCGCGCGAAGGAACGGTGGTGGCGATTTCGACCGAAGGCGACGAAGACGCGCGCAAGACGGCGGACCATGTGATCGAGATTCCGGCGGCGAGCGAGTTGCTGACGCCGATTCTGGAGATTGTGCCGCTGCAGCTTCTGGCGTATCATATCGCGGTGCGGCGCGGCTGCGACGTGGATCAGCCGCGCAACCTGGCCAAGAGCGTGACGGTGGAATGAACGGCGGCCTGTTGATGCTGGCCGGGCACGCCATCTATCAGGGCGGCTTGTGGCACGGAGGGCATCGGAACGAAGACCGGCTGTATGAAACGCACGTGCGCGATGCGTTCCGTATCTTTGTGGACGAGGGGTACGAAGCGCTGGCGCTGAGCGGTGGGCGGTCGCGTCCGCAGCTTGCGGAGGCGGTTTCCAACTCAGAAGCGGAAGGCATGCTGGAGTTTGCGCGCGCGGCGGGTATGGCGGGGCGCGGCGAGTCCGTGCTGCTGGAGCGGTACGGGCGCGACAGCTTCGAGAATCTGTTCTTTTCGATGCTGTGCTACCACAAGCGATTTGGCGAGTGGCCGTCGCGCGTGGGGGCGGTGAGCTGGAAGTTCAAGGCGCTGCGGTTCTACCTGATCGCTTGCGGGCTGCGGCTGGCGGAGGGACGCTTCCGGTTTTATGGCAGCGGCGATCCAGCGGGGCAGCGGGCCATCGAGGCGTTTGCGGCGGCAAGCGTGCAGTATGACGCGGCGATTGTGCGCGGCGGAGAGATTGTGGATCCGTTGCATCGCGACCGGGAGTGGTTCGGGACGAAGCGGCTGGGACGCACGCCGCGGGAATTCGCCAGTAATGAAGATTACTTGCGGCGGGTGAAGCAGGAATACGGCTGGGCCGGGCCGATCGACTTAGTGGAATCGATTGAGCCGGGTGCGGGTTGGCGCGATGCAAAGTGGCCTTGGCAGGACAATCAAAGCCCAAGTAAGTGGATCTAAGGGTGGTGGCGAGTCATGAGCGGCGGGGCTCGCTTGGCGCGCCGTGGCTGACTCGCTTGCTCGCATGGCTGGTGGTTGGTTTCGGCCTGGGGGAGAGACAGTTGTTGCGTACCCGTTGGAGTCGTTTGCCTGGTTGTCAAAGATCGGGTGGGCGGACGGCTAACGGGTGTCGGGGGTGGCGGGGGCGCAGAAGATCTCGTGAGACTCCGCGCCCTCCGACATGACATAGCCGGGAGGCGGCGCTGGGGCGGCTGGCTCGGGTTGCGCGGCTTGGCCGGTCCGGACGGCTTGGTCGGGCTGTTGGTGGGGCTGGGATTGGCGATCCTTTTGGGATTGTTTCAAGTCCTGGGCGGCAATCCTGTAGGAACGTTCCAGTTGCGCGCGTTGTTTGGCGACGATTTGCAACAGGGCATAGGATTTTTCGTCGTAGTCATATCCCATGCGTTCGTAGATACAGCCCTCGCATTTGGCCACCCGCGCGAGCAACCATTGGGAGGTGGCCATGGTTTCGAGGTGGATCCGTTCGGAGCGGGTTTGGGGATGCCATTCGGCTTCGAGCTCGTCGGCGAGCTGCGTGTAATCCTCGGGGTTTTCGCCGTGGATGACGGTGCTACGGGCGCGCAGTCCATATTTGAGGGCGTTGAGGCGCACGGCAGCGCGGCCCTCCGAGGTCTTAGGACCGGAGGAGCGCTGCGCATTCCGCCGGTTGGCTTGTTGCTGCTTGTCTGAAACGAGCATTTTATGTTCCTTTTCGATTTCAGGATAGAACGCGGGTTGTGAGGAAAAGGCGTGAACTAAGGGCGCGGGTTTTGTAAGTGGTTTATGGGGTGTTAGATGCGACGAACAACTTTACTTCCGAAACGCGTGACCGCGCGGGGCTGGCTGCGAGCCTGCCCCACGAGTGGGGACACGGTACGTTAAGTTAAGCGCGGGGTTTGGCGTAGATGGCGTCGCCCACGCGGCGCATCCATGCGAGTTCGTCGTCGGACATGGGGCCCCGGCGGAGAGCATCGAGGGCTTGCTGGAATTGCGCGGAATCGGAGGGTCCGGCCATGCAGATATTCACGGCGGGCTGGGTGAGCACGAAGCGATAGCATTCGGCCGCGGTGGGAATTTTCTCCGCGGGCGGTATGCGCTTGTGACCCAGCAACTGACGCCAGCTTGTGGCGGTGAACGAGACCAGCCCCGGCGGATTGCGGACGAGCATCTGGGGGAAAACTTCGCGCTCCGCGCCGCGGTGGACGGCGTTATAACGGACGTGAAAGATATCGAATTGGGGATCCGCCGCGAGGCGTCCGATCAATCGGCGGTTGTGGGTGGAAACGGCCAGATAGCGCACCAGGCCACGCTGGCGGAGCTTGCGGCAAGCGTCCAGGATGCGCGGCGGCGGCGCGCCGTTCCACAACCCCAGGAGCAGCGCGTCGGTGTAATCGAAGCGCAGGGCGCGAAGGGCGCGTTCGAGGCTGGGGCCGATCAGGGAAGCGACGCGGGAATAAGACTGCGTGACCAGGAGGAAGCGGTCGCGGTGGGGCGCCAGGGCGCGGAGGCCGTCGCCAAATGGACTGCGGCGGAGGCTGCCCCAGTAGAAGTAGTTCACGCCGTGCTCGAAAGCTTGTTCGACGGCGCTGGCGGGCGCGCCATAGCTGGAGGCGAGGCCGAGGCGGCCGACCTCGAGGCCGGTGCGGCCGAGGATGGCGCGGTCGAATGACATAGTCCGATTTTACCCGAGCGTCAGGACGTAATGATCTTCAGCCACATACCGCTCGAGACTGGAGGACCCGCGCTACACAGGCTGAAGCCTGTGCTGGGCGAGCTACGCTCGCCTGTGTTGGCAAGAGTGCCAACACGGCACGCACGAGTGCGTGCGCCACGAGGGCTACCCACGTGAAATGGCCAATCTCCAGACACAGGCTGAAGCCTGGCTGAAGCCTGTGCTACCACTACAGCTTGCGAATCTGTTTCTGGGCCAGCCGGCTCCATTTGGCAACGACCCGCCTGCGATAGCGGGGCGCGGTGCTCACGGCCTCGGCCGCCCGCGCATAGGCCTCCCGCGCCTCCGCCGCCCTGCCGAGTCCCTCCAGCGCCTGGCCGAGATAGTACAGGCCCTCGGGGTCGTAAGGCCGGCGCTCGATGTAGTCCGCCAGAAAACGCTGTGCATGCTCGTATTGCCGCGCGGCCAGATAGACCGTGCCCAGTTCCCGCAGAATCTCGTTCTGGCTGTGTTTGTCGTTCTGATCCATCACCGCCTGGAAGTGCGCCAAGGCATCGGCGAGCCGGCCCTGCTCGCGCGCGATGCGCCCCAACTGGAAATGTGCGTCGGTCTCTCCCGGATCGATGGCCACCGCCTTCTTGAACCGCTCCGTGGCTTCGGTGTATTGCCGCCGTTGCTGGTAGATCAGTCCGAGTTGATATTGGGCCTCGCCGTCGTGCGGGTTCAGGGCCGCCGCATTCAGCATGCGGCGGAAGTTCTGGCCGCGGCGCAGACCCGCCCCCAGACTGCCAATCTCGCTGCCGAGGTAGTAATACGCGAAGAACAGGAAGAAGGGCGACGCCAGCCAGCCCAACAGAAAGCGGAGCGGCCCCCACAGGAAAGACGCCGCCACCACCGGGATCCACGACAGGCACACCACGGCCACCGCAGTCCCGTTCCCGGTTCCGAAAACCGTGCGCACCACGAAGAACATCAGGACAAAGAAATAGAGCTGCGCCACGGCGGCCAGAATTAGAAAAGCCGGCGGCGGAAAAAGCCATGCGGTCATCGCCAGCGGCAGGTTGGCGGCGGCCCACGCCATGGCGGTACAGGTGAGCAGCGGCGAATAATCGCGCTGGAAGACGCTACCCAGGCCGCCTCCCAGACGGCCCAGCAGACCGCTGAGCAGCAGTACGCCCGGAACGTAGGCTACCGCCAGCAGCAGCAGCGGCATGTAAAAGCCGATCCGCAGTCCGGATTTGTAGAATAAGGAAACCGCCAGCACGGCCACGCTGGCGAAGAGCAGGCTGCCCTGATCCAGGATTGCGCCGATCGCCGCGGCGGGTTGCCAGAACACGCGCAACAGGAGCTTGATGTTGTCGGTCAACATCGCAGGATAGCAATTCCGGCACGGCGGCACGGCGATGCGGCGATCCGGGGTTGCTATCCTGAATCCGGATGGTCTAATCATGCAAATCGAGATTCTGCGTTCCCCAGTCAACTTCCTACGCCACATGCTCGGGGCGTTGCCCCACGAGCGGGCGCTGCGCGACTACGAATCGTGGTGGGAAACCGAAGGCCGGCAGATTTCTGACGCTACCGATCGCGCCGGTACACCCTGGCTGCGCATGTTCGACCGCGGCGGCCGGCGCGTGGACGAGATCCTGTTCGCCCCCGAATACTGGCGCAGCCTGCGCCAGGGATATAAGGCCGGTGTGGTATGGCGCGCCTTTGCGGACCAGTCGCTTTCCGCCAGCGCGCTGCTCGATTACATCACGTGCTTTTACGATCCGGGGTTGACCTGCCCTTACGTCATTTCGCTGGCGACCGCGGTGGCACTCGACCAGCATGGCAGCGAGGAGTTGAAAGCGCGGTTCCTGCCGCCGCTCCTGCGCCGCGACGACACGGTCTGGCAGGGCGCCACCTGGATGACCGAGATCAAGGGCGGCTCGGATCTGGGCGCGAACGTGGAGACCGTGGCGCGCCCGGACGGAGACCGTTGGCTGCTCACCGGCGACAAGTATTTCGCCAGCAACGCGGGCGCGGATTTGGCGGTAGTGGCTGCCCGGCCCGAGGGCGCGCCGACTGGCGTACGCGGCCTGGCGCTGTTCCTGCTTCCGAAGCGGCGCGAAGACGGCGAGCTGAACTACACGGTCCGCCGCCTGAAAGACAAAGTGGCCACGCGTTCGGTACCCACGGGCGAAGTGGAACTACGCGGGAGTGAAGCCTGGCTGCTCGGCTCGCAGGATCGCGGGGTCCATCTCATTTTGGAGGTGCTGAACCTCTCGCGCGCCACCAATGCGCTGGGCAGCGTGGCCATCGCGCAACGCGCCTTGGCGGAATCGGCGGACTTCGCACGGCAGCGCATGGCCTTCGGCAAGCCGGTGTTCGAGCATCCGCTGATGCGCAAACAGTTCGACGAACACATCGAGACCCTGCAGGATGGCTTCGCGCTGGGCTGGGAAAGCATCCTGCGGTTGAACGAGGTGTGGCGCCAGAGGCCGCCCTATTCGGATCGCTACCACCTGTTCCGCCTGGTGGCGCACCTGGCGAAATACTGGACCTCGGACGTGGCGCCGGATATCGCGCGCTGGGCCATGGAGGTGCATGGCGCGTTGGGCGTGCTGGCGGAATTTCCGGTGGAGCGCTGGTTCCGCGAGGCCATGGTGCTGACCATCTGGGAAGGCACCTGCCATCGCCAGATTCTGGACGGGCTGGAGGCGATGGAGCGCAAAGGGGCGCACGGCATCCTGTTCGAGCAACTGCGCGAAGCCGCCGATCCCATCGATCTGGCGGAGATGCGCCGGCGCGTGGACGCTCACCTGGCGCTGCCACCGGCTGAGCGCGAGGCCGGCGCCGAGGAGATGTTCCGCGCCCTGGCGATATTCACGGCCCGCACGGTGCGGCATGCTGCCGTGCCCGTGGGAGCATAAAACAGTACTGGCCGCCGCGGCTCAATTTTGTGTTTCACTTAGTGGCCTCGCCGAACGGCTGCTCGAGCGAAGGGCTTTGCGGCGTCAGCAGCTCCGCGCCGTCTTCGGTAATGTGCATATCGTCTTCCAGCCGCACTCCGAACTGCCCTTTGATGTAAATGCCGGGCTCATCGCTGAAGGTCATGTTGGCCGCCAGCGGCAGCGTATCGCCGCGCACCAGATAGGGCCACTCATGGCCGTCCATCCCCAAACCGTGGCCCACGCGATGGGTGAAGTATTTATAGCCGGGGCCGTAGCCCGCATCCACGACGACCTTGCGCGCGGCGGCGTCCACGGACTCGCACGGGGCACCCGGACGAGCGGCCGCCAGGGCCGCGTTTTGCGCGCGGCGCACGATATCGAAAACCCACTTCATTTTGTCCGTAGCTTTCCCCTGCACAAACGTGCGGCTGATATCGGACTGGTATCCTTCCACCGTGCATCCATCGTCGATCAGCACGAGGGAACCGTCGCGGATGATTTGCGGCTGGCGCGAGCCATGCGGCAGAGCGGAGTATTCTCCCACCTGCACGCTGGCGTAACCCGGGAATCCGAGCGCCTGGTAGGCGGACGCGATCAGTTCGCCGAACTCGCGCGCGTTCATGCCGTCGCGTATGGATTTCCAGGCGGCCTCGTAAGCTTGCAGGGTCACGCTGGAAGCCAGGCGCAGCAGCGCCATCTCGGCGGGGCTTTTGATCATGCGGCACCCCGATACAACAGGCGTGCCGCTGGTCACGGTAGCCGCCGGAGCCGCTTTCCCCAGGCTGTCCGCGAAGACGAACGGCGTGGTTTCCTCGATGCCGATCTTGCCCGTGACGAGTCCGGCTTCCTTCAGTCCGAAGGCCGCCAGCGCATACGGGCTTTCATCCTCCTGCCAGGTGTAGACGTGCGCGCCCGTTACCGGTCCAGCGGCGATCTGCTCCCGTGCGCGATCCTCTTCGAAGCCCGGGCAGACAAAGAAAGCATCGCCGCGCACGGGAATAACCATCAGGAACAGGCGCTCGCTATTGCCCCAGCGCGCGCCGCTGAAATAGTTGAGCGACGTGCCGCCTGCCAGACAAATCGCGTCGATCTTGTTCTCCGCCATCAATTGCTGCGCGCGCTCTATCCGCGCGCGGCGCTCGGCGGTCGCGATGGGCTGCGCCTCGCCGCGCCTGTTCTTGAGCTGGGCGATCGGCGAACCGGCCGGCGCGGCGGACAAAGCGGGCGCCAGTCCCGCGGAGAGAAGGAACGATCGGCGTGTGGCCATCCTTGTAGTTTATCCAATACGATACATTGGTCTATTGCGTCTACTGATGGCATTCTTCACTATCGCGCTCGCGGCGGCGCGCGCGCAGGGCAACTACGAGGTCCAGGTGTACGGTTCGGACCTGGTCCCGCCCCACAACACGATGGTGGAATTGCATTCCAACTTCACCGTCCAGGGCAGCAAGACCATCGTCGACGGCATGCTGCCCACCGAACACCAGGAGCACGAAACCCTGGAGATCACACACGGCTGGAACGACTGGTTCGAAACCGGCCTGTATCAATTCACCGACCACCAGCCCGGCGGCGGTTGGATGTGGGTCGGCACGCACATCCGCCCGCGCGTAGCCGTGCCTGAACGCTACCACCTGCCGGTGGGAATCAGCCTGTCGACCGAAATCGGTTATCAGCGCGCGATCTTCTCCGCCGATACCTGGACCTGGGAGATTCGCCCCATCGTCGACAAGAAGCTGGGACGCTGGTACAGCGCGTTCAATCCTTCGCTGGATCGCGCTTTCCACGGCCCCGAC
>Ga0187887_10003418_pt1 | contig 12293 bp, 7 predicted proteins | sample June2016WEW_7_10_FD_132977 | JGI IMG/M metagenome (GOLD analysis project Ga0187887, IMG submission 132977) | Peatland microbial communities from SPRUCE experiment site at the Marcell Experimental Forest, Minnesota, USA - June2016WEW_7_10 | ecosystem: Environmental > Terrestrial > Soil > Wetlands...
TCCAGCGTGGCGCCCACCGATGCCAGCACCAGCACCTTACCGCCTACCTTGAACAAATCGCGCCGGCTGATATCCATGCTCGTCTTCTTGCCTCAGAGATGCGGGTTGTGCGGTTTATGGCACTGGTTGCAGGCCATGCCGCCGGAATGCTCGACGGTCACCACCTGGGGAAAAGTTCGTGGCTTGGCCGCGTCTTTTTCGTGGCAACGCCGGCAGAGGTTGGCGACGTCGGGCAGTTGCGGAACGTGCGCCGCGGGATCGTCGGCGTGTTGCGCCAGGGTCCCATGACAGGCTTCGCACGCTACGTGAGCGTGTTTGCCGGCGGCGCGCGCTTTGGCTTGGTCATCATGGCAAAGAACGCAGGTGTCCTGCCCGGCGTACGCGATGGGCCGCTGCCGGACCAGCGCAAGCGCACCCGGACGATAGTGGCCGTATTGTCCAAAAGCTTTGGGGATAATCGCGCTGCGCACCACCAGAAATGCGGCCGCGCCGGCCAGCAAAACCAGAGCCGGGCGAATCAAATGACCAGCGTCCCGCAACAGACGGCGCACCACTCCCTCTTTCCGCGCAAACCATACCTCCGCGCAGGATGATCCCATGGCCCTGTGGCAATATCATCACCAACAGGCCTCTGGATCGAAAAACCGGCCATTTGGCGCAGATTCGTTGAGAAATTCAACATAAAAACGACCTGAACCGCAGTCATGATTGAGCTACAATGCGCAACGTTGTGCGACGAGTGGGGCAAATCCCGCCTTCATCGGCAATGATCGGTCAGGGAGTGGGCCGATCCGGGCTTCCCTGGCCTTCCACGGGCGCGTCCGCCGTGTTATGGCAACTGAACAGACGCATATACGAATTGGAGAATACGGGCCTTGCCGTCCACACCCAGCTATGGGGATCGCTCCAGACGGGGTCGGTGTCCTTGGCGGCGATCATGTCGATGGGCAGATCGTGGCAGACTTCCGCCAGGCTGATTCCGACCGGTTGACCGGCGGCTGGAAAGAGCCGGTCCAGGCGAGCCATGATGGGGCCGCAGAGTTTGGGATCGCCGCCATAGATTGTGTCGCACTCGTGGCCGGCGGCCACGAAACGGCGATCGGAGTACAGCATGGCGTCGGTCCGCTGCTGGTGAACGTCGGGGTTGTATTGCAGCGCGGCAGTTTCCGGCGTGGCCGCGCGCGCCCATTCATAAGCGGCGCGTACGGCGTAGTTCCTCTTGCCGAAGTGCCGATCGGGCGCCATCCAGTCGAGCGTTGGGAGAACCCCCCGGTCGGCCAGAATCAGGTAGAAGCGAACAATGCCGATCTCATACACGGTGCCGGCCGCGCCCAGCACGATGCAAACCGTCAGGAACCGTTTCCGGCGGGCGGAAAGGAAGCTCAGCCGGTCGCGCCGCGGCCAGAGATCCACCGCCCAGAGGAGCAGCACGAACTGTGCGGGCAGGAACCCCTTCCAGGCCAGATCGTTGGTGCCGTTCACGTCGGAGCGCAGGAAGGTGCAGATGAGAGCGCTGGTGACCAGCATGGTCAGACACGCTGCGTCCTGCCGGGAAGGCGGTTCGGCGCCGGCCCGGTACTGACGCCACTTGATTCCCGCCACAAAGAAAAAGAAGCCGAACTCCAGCGCGTAATTCAGGGGCAGCAGCGATCCGTTGACCAGAATCAGGCGCAACCAGCCGGGCATGCCCGGCCACATCGGAACCAGGGCCGTCATCGAGAAGGCCCGCACCGTGAAGTGAATCGGAGACCCGGCGGAGCTAACCCCGAGATCGTGCAAGTACGGGTAAGCGAGGGCACAAGCGGCGATGCCCGCAATCGCCAGCGCCGCCACGTCGCGCCACCAGCGCTTGCCGATACAGATTGCCGTCCAGACGCACAGAAAGGCAGCGAAAGCGAAGGTGAACCAGATTGAGGTGCCGGCCGCCGATGCGAATGCAGCCCCAGCCGGCAAGCCGTAACGCGCCCAGCCGTTCCAACCGGTCTTCGAGGCGCCGTGCCAGAGCAGCAGAAAACCGGTGACGGCCGCGATTAAGGCGGCAATCGCATGCGGCGACCAGATGGCGCTGTGCAGAAACCAATCGACGTACTCGTTCCAGCATTCCAGGCTGGGGAGAACGAAATCGATCTGTCCCCGGGCAAACAGAAACAGCAGGAACATACCCGGCAGGATGTCCAGGCCGGTGATACCCATCAGCAGCACGCCGGTTCGCAAGCGCCGCACCAGGGAAACTTCCGAATTCGCGACAAACAAGCGCAGGCAGGCGGCCAGCAGAGCCATCAGGCCGATGCCGCACCAGAACGCGCCGCCGATCTCGGCATGCCGCGCGCTCACCCAGGGCGAGCCCAGACGATTCACCAGGCTACACATCATCAACCAGAAATAGTGATAGCGAAGCGCCGCCGGCGGGCTAGGCAGGAACAGCGGATTCTGCGGCGGAACGCCGGTAGTCGCCAGGGAGTGAACCAGCGTGGCGCGCAGCGAATAATCCACCGAGTTGGTCGGATAGTAGAGCCGGTCGCCGGCCTGCACGTCCACCAGGTAAAACAGCGTAATCAACAGCCACGCCGAGATGACCGCGGCGAAGAACGCCCATCCTTCGGGCAGCCGCGGCCGGCGCGCCCAACCCTTCCTCGCGTGCAATGCCAGAAGCGCCAGCAGCGCCAGGTCCACCGCCAGGTATAGACCCTGCGCAACGCTCATGGAACCGGATCGGCCCACGAAATAGGTCAGAATCGGGCAAAGCGCGATGGCGAGCGGAAGGCTGACGACGGCGCGAAAAGCGGCACTGCGGCGTCGAAACTCAAACAGGTTGAGCGCAAACCCAAGGACATAGCCCGGCGCCCATATAAACAGGGGGAAAATCAAGATGGCCAGCAGACTTCCCTTCACGTCGGCGGCCATGAAATGATATCCGGGCATTACAGTCTGGAATTCGCTTCAGTGTACCTGTTTTTAGCGTCCAGTTTGCCGATCAAGACAAACAAGACGAAAAAAGATAGGGCGGGCCTGCTCGCTTGAGATAATTCGATTGCGTGGAATCGGGCGCCGCGCGAGGGAGAGCCTATGCGAAGATGTGAATGACCATGGCGCCGTCCATGGAACGCGCCAGGAATCGCGATCGCACGATCGGGGGCCGGCGCGCACACAAAACCCATGACGCAGGATCATCGGACAGCGGAATCCCGGCGGGCTGTGATCGTCGTCCCGTGCTACAACGAAGGCCGCCGCCTGCCGGTTGCGGATTTTCGGCAGTTTCTCGACCGGCCGGGCGCCGAGTTGCTGTTTGTCGACGATGGCAGCACGGACAATACCGTGGAAGTGTTACGCAGCGTTTGCGCCGGCCATGAAGGCCGCGCCAGGTTGCTCGAATGCGGCAAGAACGGAGGAAAGGCCGAAGCCGTGCGGCGCGGTATGCGGGTTGCGCTGGAGAGCGGCGCCGCGTATGCCGGTTTCTGGGATGCGGACCTGGCGACACCGCTCGACGACATCGCCGAGTTTCTGGGCGTGCTGGAGGCGCGGCCGGAAATCGATATGGTGTTCGGCTCGCGGGTGAAACTGCTGGGCCGCAAGGTAGAGCGCCATGCGATGCGTCATTACCTGGGACGAGTTTTTGCCACCGCGGCTTCCCTAGTGTTGCGAATGGCGGTTTACGACACCCAGTGCGGCGCCAAGATTTTTCGAGCCGTGCCGGCGACGGCCGGTCTCTTCGACGAACGTTTCTCGAGCCGCTGGGTGTTCGACGTGGAGGTGTTCGCGCGCTACATCCGCCGGCTCGGCTCTTCCAGCGCGGCAGCGGCGCGAATCTACGAATTCCCGCTGATGGTCTGGCGCGACGTCGCCGGTTCCAAAGTCAAGCCAAGCGACTTTCTGGTGGCCTTCCGCGACATCGTAAGAATATATTGGAAGTACATGCGCAGCGCGTGATCGCGCCAGCGCAGTGCCTGCGGCGCCGCACGCAGGATACCTGATGGGCGGGTGCGCCCGTACTAAGATTGAATTGGACGGATGCAATACAATAACCAACAGCACGCCGTGGCCGATTTTCCCGGAGCGGCGCGGAGACCCCAGGCCCAGGTGGCTGTTGGGCAAGCCTCCCTCTCGTTTGACGACGCGTGGGAAGTTGAGCCAGTCCGCAAGATTTCCTTCTACTTTTGCCTGGCGGCGCTGTTCCTGCGCCTCGGCGTCGTGCCCGAGTTAATCCTTTATCTCACCCACATCAACACCTACCTTTTGTACCTGGTCGCGCCGCTGGCGATCGTGTCGACGCTGCTGAAGGGAGGCGTGCGCCGCACATTCCAAGCGCGCGCTTCTTACTATTGGTTGGGTTTCTTTGCCTGGATGGCCCTGGCTACGCCGTTCAGTTCCTGGCAGGGAGGTTCGGCGGGGAGATTGATAACGTATGCGCGAGTCGATGTCATTTTTCTGGTCTTGGTCGGCGGCATGGCGCTCAACTGGAATGAAGTCCGCGTCATATTTCGCGCCATAGCCGTCGCCGCCATGCTGAATCTGGTCTCCACGCGCTTTTTCGAGAAAGTCGCCAACGGCCGGGTGAGCCTGGAGTCGAGCGGGTCTATCGGCAATTCGAACGATCTGGCGGCGCACCTACTGCTGGTACTGCCTTTTCTGTTGTTCTTCATCTTGGGCCGGGACAGATGGAAGGTTGTCCGGATAGCGATACTGGGTTTGTTATTGTACGGGCTTTGGATCATATTGGGAACCGCGTCCCGCGGCGCCCTGATTGGTTTGGCGGTGGTGTTCCTTTGCATCCTGATTCGTGCTTCACTGCCGCAGAGGCTGCTGTTAGTTGTCTTCGCCGGCACGATTGGACTGCTGGCGCTGGCAGTATTACCTTCCGTGACCCTCACCCGCCTGAGCTCCTTGTTCGGGTCCAAGGAAAAGGAGGCCGATGAATCGATGGAATCGCGCAAGTATCTCTTCCGGACGAGCCTGAAATTTACAATCGAGCACCCGGTGTTTGGCGTGGGTCCCTCTCAATTCGAGAATTTTGAGGGGAAGTCGAGCCGGGCGCAAGGTTTACACGGCAATTGGCACGTAACGCACAATACCTACACTCAAGTGTCGTCGGAGTGCGGCGTGCCTGCGTTTCTTTTCTTTACTGCCAGCCTCGGATCGGCAATGCTGCTCGTGTTAGGGACCTATCGCAAGGCCAAGCGGGAGGGCTACGAGGAAATCGCAAACGGGTGCTTTTGTTACCTGCTCGCGATGACGGGTCACCTGGTGGCTTTGGCCTTTTTGTCGCACGCATACTCGTACCAGTTGCCGGCGATGGTGGGGCTCGGGGTGACGCTCAGCTACGCGGCCACGCGAACCATGAGAGCGAGCCACGATGGGCAAGCTTCCCTGCAACCGGCGCCGTCCCGCGCCCAGCCATTCACCGGCGATGGAGCGCGCGGGCCGCTGGCGCGCCGGCGGCTGTAGCGGCCTTCCGGCATTCTCCGGCGTCATCGCCGCGACTGGAACTTCCCGCCACAGTTACGGCATTTCCCGGACGGCTTCGGCGTTTGCGCTGGTGCAGCGCGCCGAAAAAGCCGAGCCATAGCAAAATCGCGAGGATCGAGAGCGGCGCCATCGCATTCAGAAGCCAGCCGGCCGCAAAGCCCAGGTTCTGTATAAGCCAGTTGCGCAGCCAACCGGACGTGGCGTCCGGAAACGAAAGGAAAACAAGCGCCGCGAGCAACGCCGAGACCGCCAGCCCCGGCCGCTTAGGGTTCGGGTGCGCATTCGCGGGAGCGGGCGGATCGGTAAGCGCGAGCAGATTTCCCGGCACCCTCCCACTGGGCTACATCGGCGGAACGAACGGCGCGATCATCAAGTTGATGAGCACACCGCTAGAGCAATTGGAGCCAACGCCACGCTGGCTGTCGCACTTCCGCTGCCGGTGGACGGTGATCTGTGGAGTGCCAGACGGGTTCGTGCGGGCTCGTTCGTCGCGGTAATTCCGTCCGTTTCGTCGCCCATCGGAAACTGTTCCGGGGCCTGTATCCGCGATGTGACGAATCGGATTATGACGGAAAAGTCGGCTTCGCGTCGCGCAACTTCCTGCTGCGATGCGACTCGAACCCAACACCAGCGCCGCCCCGGTAACGTCGGTTTGCACGGAGACATTATGGAAAGGGTGGTTCCGAAATAGCAGCGGTCTACTTCGGCAACTTCGCCGCCAGTCGCGGCGAATCCACCCGGATATATTCCTTCACGCCCAGCAGGAGCACCGCCATTTACGGAGCGCAGGCGCGCGAATTCCCGTACCTGGCGGCCATCAAGGGTACCAAGCTGGCCGTTGGCAACTATGGTGCCACTGTCACCATCCGCCAGGGGAAAAGCGTGATCACTCGCAGCGTGCCTTTTCGCGTGCTTGACGAGCACGGCAACTAGACGCCAGCTTGACAGGTGCCGTTCGTTTATCGATCCTTGCGTGGAACGTCGCCAGCAAACCATGATTACCGGCCGCAGTGCGGATCGCGCTCCGGGGCCGCCGTGTGTTGAAGCGAGGACTCCCCTCTCTCTGGCTCTCCGGCGGCCTCTCTCCGAGAGGGTCAGTCGCGTGGACCGTAGGAGTTAGCCATCAACCAAAGGTGCCCGATCGCAACTTCTTGTCAGAAGTAGAAGAACTGCATCTGCATGGTGAATTCGTCGGCCGGCAGGACCGGCGAGCCGCTTTGGGGCAGCGCGCGCAAGCACTGGAGCGTCAACTTGAGGTTCTGGCCGCGCACGTAGTAGTTGACGCCACCGCCATACCGATTGATATCCTTGATGCGATTCACCGACGCGACAAAGTCCTGCGTTTCGAACCGGCCGAACGGCTGGATTTTCGCCTTATGAACGTAGTATGCGGCCTCCGCCAGGAAGTTGTTCTGGTCGGCAATGGTCGTGAACATCTTGCGGCCATCGAAGTGTAAGTATTGGAGGTTCAGGCCGACTTCGTCGCCGCGGCGCACGGGAGTGTCGCTAGAGACATTCGCGCTGTAGGAGCGGTAGCTGCTCTGCGTGTCGCCGCCGACATCCACAGCGAGAATCTTCTTTTTGCTGAGGGCGGTGCCGACGTAGGTATAGCCCTTCTCCGGCTCGAAGAAATCGTACTGCAGGTAGGCCGCGGTGCGGAACGAGTTTTCTCCTTCGGCGTTCCGCTCGCCCTGAAATGCGCCGATGCGGTACTGCAAGTGATCCGCCAGGAAATAACCTCTCGCGCCGAAACCCATGTCGCGCAGCTTGCCGGAGCCGATGTCGCGGATTCGCTGATCGTTGCCGGACGCGACCTCCTGGCCCGGCTGCGGCCGACGCAATTTCCTTCAGTTTCAATTTGAACGGCTTTTACCTGGGTATTCCGTGGCCCGCCGGAGGCCCGGGGGCCTACCAGTTTATCCCGCAGCCTTTCAGCGGCACGATTGCGCCGTTTGGGCAAGGGCAGGTGAGTTGGCTGTTTAGTTTGAGCAATTCGACGACTCTCACGTTTACTCTGGCGAATGGAATGACGATCACAGCGTCAGCGTCGGCCGCGCCTGTGGGAGGCACAAACTCCAGCCGTTCTGTGACTGGTACCGTCACCGGCGGCACCGGCATCTTTCAAGGAGCGAGTGGGACTTTCACGGGGACCATCACTCTCAGTTCCGGCGTCGCGGGCGGCTTTCCGGCCATATTCGCTGGCTCGGGCACCATCATGGCGCCGGGTGCGCCGGGCGGTCTGGGCGTGCTGCCTTCGGTGTTGACGTTCACCATCCCGCAAAACTCGAATTCAGCAGTGGCGCAGACCCTGATGCTGAATAATCAGGGGCTGAGCGCGCAGGCGTTTCAGGCTTCGGCAAGCACGACATCGGGGGGCAACTGGCTGGGCGTTTCGCCGACGAGTGGCACGGCTCCGGCGGCGGTGGCAACCACGGTGGCGGTGACCGCCAATCCAGCTCCCGGCGGCGCCGCTCTGGCAGCGGGCTTCTATGCGGGGCAAGTCACCGTGAACTATGGGACGGTCTCAGTTTCGACCAACGTGCAACTGGTCATCGGGGGACTGGGAGGGAACCTTGCGCTGTCCGAGACCGGGCTGGCGTTTCAGTGCGCTGCGGGCGGATTGGCATCGCACGCGCAGACCATTCGTGTGGCGAACATGGGGACCGGCACGCTGGCTGGACTGACGGCGACGACCTCGGTAACCGGCGGCGTCGCCAACTGGCTGAACACGACCGTGACGCCCATGGCCGGCAACCCGAACGAGAGCACCGTCACGATCAGCGTGAACCCGGTGCCGCAGGTGGTGGGAATTTACTATGGCCGGGTCGATTTGGCCCTCCCGAACACGGCAAACTCGCCGCAAAGCGTGACGGTAGTGCTGACAGCTTCGGCGGGTGCGCTTCCCGACATCACGCCGACCGGAGTGGTGTTGTCGCCGCCGCCGGGCGGCTCCTCTACGATCTGGGCTGCGCCGGCGACGGTGACCGTGGCGAACCTGGGATCGAACACGTTGACCTACTCGGCCGCACTCGCGGGCGCACCGGGTGTTCCGGCGAACGAGTATTACCCGGCAAACGGCGCTTCCATGGACTGGCTGACGGTTTCGCCCGCGTCCGGCACGCTCGGCCCGGGCAATTCCTTCCCGCTTACGGCGTCGGTTCCCGCGGGCTGTTTCGTGGTGGCAGACCCGTGCCTGCTGGACATTGCCGACTGGCGCGAAATCGAAGCGACGTTTCCGGAAGACAACTACACAGCCACGATCGGGGTGCTGCTCAACATTCCCAATCTCTGGGCGGACCTGGGCGTGCCCGGGGCAGTGGCCGCGGTTGCGGGCAGGACGGCGAAGGTGGCTGAGAGTTGTACGCCATCGGGGTTGAACGGCGTGTTCACCTCGCTGCTGGCGGGGTTCCAGGGGACCGTGGGGCTGCCGGAGTCGATCGAAGTGGAGATTCTGGACTCCTGCGGGCTGACGATGGACTCCAGCGTGGTGGTGGCAACGTTCTCTTCGGGCGATCCGCCGGTGACGCTGACGGCGATCGGCGGGGGGCAGTGGACCGGCACGTGGACGCCACTGGCCGCGGCGTCGCAGACAACCGTCACGGTGGAGGCAGCGGGCTCGAGCGGGGTGACGGGAACGCTGCAGCTTACCGGATCGGTTACGGCCAGCACGGCGACACCGATTGTGTCGGCGGGCGGCATTGTGAACGCGGCGAGCTACGCGCCCATGATCGCACCGGGGGCGTTCATTGCGATCTATGGCGCGAACTTCGGCGCGACGAACGTGGAATCCGGGACTCCATTCCCCGAGACGCTGGGGAACACGCAGGTGCTGCTGGGCGGGCAACCGCTGCCGCTGTATTTCACTAGCACCGGGCAGATTGACGCGATTGTTCCGTACAATATCGCCCCGAATTCGGTGCAGCAGGTGATCGTTCAAACCGGGACGGCCTATTCGCAGCCGCAGACGGTGCAGGTGGGCGCGGCGCAACCGGGGGTGTTCACGCAGAATCAGAGCGGCACGGGACCGGGCGACATTCTCGGGCAGAAGTCGGGCGGCGTTCCTTCGCTGAACACGGCTGCCAATCCCGCCAGCGTGGGGGATTATCTGTGGATTTACTGCACGGGCCTCGGCACGGTGACCCCGAGCGTCCCCGCCGGCTCCGCCGCGTCGACTACGACGCTGTCCTACACCGACAACACGGTCACGGCGACGGTGGGCGGGATCAACGCGCAGGTTCTTTTCTCCGGGTTAGCGCCGGGATGGGTGGGGCTGTATCAGGTGAACGTGATTGTGCCGGCCGGCGTGGCGCCGGGTTCGAATGTGCCGGTGGTGCTGACGGCCGCTGTGGCGGCGAGTGCAGCGGTGACGGTGGCGATCAAGTAAGAGCGCCAGGCACGGACATCCTTACGTGGCGCCGCTCGAATCGGTCAGGCGTGAACGCCCTCTCGAAGCGCTGGCCGCCGTGGTTCGGTTGCGCCGGCACTAGCCATCGGCATGCCACGTTGGGCAACTCGCTGTGGAAGAGGGATTATACCGGAGTGTGACGATTAGGAGCACGCTCCATCGTTTCACGCTCCACCGTTTCACCGGGGGGCGAAGTAATCTGGGCGATCACATCCATCATGTGATCGGGTTGGATTGGTTTCGAAATGTAGCCGTCCATTCCCGCCACCAGGCAGCGCTCCTCATCGCCCTTCATGGCGTGTGCCGTCATGGCAACGATGGGGAGGTGCCGGGCGGTGCCGCGCTCCAGGGCTCGAATGGCCGCCGTGGCCTCCAGTCCGCTCATATTCGGCATCTGCACGTCCATCAAAACCACGTCGAATTCACCAGTCTTTACGGCCGCCACCGCCTCGTTGCCATCGTTAGCCACCGTGACCGAGTGCCCTTGCTTCTCTAGCAGGTGGACCGCCAGTTTCTGGTTGATCGCGTTGTCCTCGGCGAGCAGAACCCGCAGCTTGCGGCGAGATTCGTTCAGCAAACGGCGGGTCAGCGGCAACAACCCCGCCGCCGGCTGTCCCAGCGAGCGAGCGATAGCCTCGAACAGCGCCGATTGTTTGACCGGCTTCAGCAGGTACGCCTCGATTCCGAGTTCCTTATAGCGCGCGGCGTCGCCTCGCTGCCCGGACGGGGTCAGCATGAACAGGTGCGTATCCCGCAACTCCGCTTGCGCGCGGATGCGCGCCGCCAGGGTGGGCCCGTCCATGTCTGGCAGGTGGAAATCCAGGATCGCCAGCGGGTACGGGCAGCCGTCGGCTCGCGCCTGTTCGAGCGCTGCCAGCGTGGCCTCGCCGTTCTCCACTGCCAGCGGTTTCATCCCCCTCGCGCGCAGCATCTCCACCAGAATCGTCCGGTTGGTCGCATTGTCGTCCACAATCAGAACCGGCACTCCGTCCAGAGGCGCCGGGTCCGTGCGGGGGGGCGCCGCGCCTAAGGCCATGGCAACCGTGAAGTGAAATGCGGAGCCGGGCCCAGGGGCATCCGCGGCGAGATCCACGCGCGGGCTCTCCAGCCAGATGCGTCCGCCCATCAGTTCCACCAGCCGGCGGGAGATCGCCAGTCCCAGACCCGTGCCGCCGTACTTGCGCGTGGTCGACGCGTCGGCCTGTTCGAACGCCTCGAACACTGCCTTGTGCTTCTCCGGAGGGATTCCGATCCCGGTGTCGGCCACCCGGAAATGCAGCATCACGCGCTCGCCGGCGCCAGGTTCGAGAGTGACCTCGACCGCCACTTCGCCGCGCGCGGTGAACTTGATGGCGTTACCCACCAGATTGATCACTATCTGGCGCAGCCGGCCCGGGTCGCCCAACAATTCGTCGGGCACCTCCGGCGCCACCCGGCACAGCAGATCCAGTCCTTTTTCATCGGCCCGCATCGCCAGCGCGTGCAGCGATTCGGTGACACAGTCGCGCAGCCGGAAGTCCACCGGCGAAATATCCAGCCTCCCGGCTTCGATCTTGGAGAAGTCCAGAATGTCGTTCAACAGCGTGAGCAAATTGTCGGCGGAGGACTTTGTTGTCAGCAGGAAGTCCCGCTGTTCGGCCGTCAACTCGGTTTCCAACGCCAGGTCCGTCATGCCCAGGATGCCGTTCATCGGCGTGCGGATTTCGTGACTCATGTTGGCCAGAAACTCGCTCTTAGCGTGGCTGGCGTCCTCGGCGGCCTGCTTCGCGGCTGAGAGTTCCCGGTCGATCCGCTTGCGGTCCGTTATGTCCCGCGAGACGCCGAAGGTCCCGACGATCTGCCCGCCCGCGTCCCGGAAGGGCAGTTTGGTAGTCGAAACCCAGGTCTCGCGCCCATCCGCCCAGGTCTCCTTCTCTTCCTTCGACACGACCGGCTTGCGCCCATGGATCAGATCCTGCTCATCGTCCCACGCCGGCTTGGCGTGTTCGAGGGTGAAATAGTCAAAGTCGGTCTTGCCGAGTAGTTCGCTTGTATCGCGGCAGCCAAAGGTGGTGGACTGCGACCGGTTCACCAGCGTAAAGCGACCTCCCCGATCCTTGAAATAGATGTGATCCGGCAGATTGTCCATCAGTTGGTGGAGAAGATGTTTCTCTTCATCCAGACGCGCCTGGAGTTTCTTGCCTGCCGTCACGTCCCGGAACCCCCAGACCCGCCCGATGTTCTTTCCCCGAACGTGCTGCGGCTCCGAATGGCGCTCGAAAATGCGCCCGTCCTCCAGCTTTAGAACCTCATCGGAGTGGACTTCCGGATCGGCCAGGATCGCCTGCATCCGCGACCGGGCGGCTGCGATGTCCCTGAATTGCGGCAGCGCCCAGCTTACCAGGCGGCCGTGGTCGCGCGAATCCAGGATGGACGCCGGAACGGA
>Ga0187887_10003419_pt1 | contig 12292 bp, 10 predicted proteins | sample June2016WEW_7_10_FD_132977 | JGI IMG/M metagenome (GOLD analysis project Ga0187887, IMG submission 132977) | Peatland microbial communities from SPRUCE experiment site at the Marcell Experimental Forest, Minnesota, USA - June2016WEW_7_10 | ecosystem: Environmental > Terrestrial > Soil >...
CATCACCTGGTGGCCGCCCGTGCAGGCCACGAAAGCCTTCGATGAATCCGGCAGGATCACGGCATCCGACGCCTGAGGACATCCGCTGAGCACAGTCCGCACCTGCAGCCGTTGCGCATCGATCACACTCACGCTGCCGCCGTCGCGGTTCGTCACCACCAGGGTGCCGCCGTCCGGCGAGACGCGCACCACGACCGGCGATTCGCCCACGCCGATGGCTGCAATCTCGCGCCGCTGCCCCAAATCGAGCACCGAAACGTTGTTCGATCCTGAGTTGGCGACGTAACCGCGCTGCCCCAGGCTGTCCACGCTCATTGACGACGGCTCCTGGTGAACCGGAATCGTCGCCGCCACCCGATTGGTCACCGCGTCGATCACGCTCACCGACGCGCTTCCCGAGTTGACCACGTACACCTCGTTCCGCGTCGGGCTCACTGCGATTTCCGTCGGATCGTCGCCCACCGGAATCGTTGCCGCCGTCTGCATGTGGACGAGGTCGAAGACGGTCACAGAATTCCCGCCACCGTTCGTCACCCAGGCGTACTCGCGAAAATCGGAGGGGTATTGCGGAAAATGCCTGCGCCGGCATCCGCTCACCAGCAGGAGCAGCACCAGAGGCAACAGCACTCCCGCCCGAAGCAGGCGGCGATGGCGTGAACGGTGGTTGGGGTCCGAGGATGGCACGGTCCGGTTCAGAATACGCGGGGATCAATTCGGGGAGAAATACCGCGGCTTTCGAAGAAGGGAATCGCCCTATCGCGCCGTCGCCGCCAACCCCGCACTTTCCTCGACGTGAATTCCTCGGGGAATGCTCCGATGCAGCACCGTAGCAATCTGCGAGCACTCATCCATCAGCTGCGTAAACTGCTCGGGCAAAATCGACTGCATGCCGTCGGACAGAGCCTTGTCAGGATGGTCGTGCACTTCGATGATCAGCCCGTCTGCGCCCACTGCGATCGCCGCCCGCGACAGGGGCAGCACCTTGTTGCGTTGGCCCGTTCCGTGGCTCGGATCCACCAGGATCGGCAGATGGCTCAGCCGCTGCACCGCGGGCACGATGCTCAGGTCGAGCGTGTTGCGAGTATGATCCGCGAACGTCCGCACCCCCCGCTCGCACAGGATCACCTCGTAGTTGCCCTCGCTCATGATGTACTCGGCGGCCATCAGGAACTCGTCCAGCGTCGCCGCCAGCCCGCGCTTCAGCAGCACCGGCTTCCGCTTGCGCCCCGCCGCCTTCAGCAGCGAAAAATTCTGCATGTTGCGCGCGCCAATCTGGATCACGTCGGCGTATTCCGCCACCAGCTCCAGGGCGTCGTGGTCGATCGCTTCCGTCACGATGCGCAGCCCGAAGCGCTCCCGAATCTCCGCCATGATCTTCAGCGCTTCTTCGCCCAGCCCCTGGAACGCATACGGCGAGGTCCGTGGCTTGTAAGCGCCGCCCCGGTAGAACTGCGCGCCGGTCTCCGCCACTTTCTCGGCGATGGCGAACGCCTGTTCCCGCGACTCCACCGAGCACGGCCCTGCGATCATCGCCACTTTCGCGCCGCCGATGGTCGCATCGGTCCCGGCAAAGCGGATGACGGTGTCCTCTTCCTTCACGTCGCGGCTTACCAGTTTGTAAGGTTTCGTGACCCGGATGACTTCGGCAACGCCGGGCAGCTCTTCGATGTTGCCGCGGTCGACCTCACCCTGGTTCCCGGTGATCCCGATGGCGGTGCGCTGCGCCCCTGGCATCGGATGGGCGCGGTACCCCAGCGCCTCGATATGGTCGCAGACCGCCTGGATTTCCTCCCCGGTCGCCTGCGCCTTCATCACGACAAGCATCGTGGTGTCCTCGCTTTAGCCAACCCTAAGTGTAGTCCAGGGGGTGGCGGGAAGGCGAAAATTCGATGCGGGAGCGGTGTTACGAAGGGTGGCAGCGGAAGGTGACTGGCGGGGCGCGCTTACTCGTCCGAATGCAGGCCCCGGCCGCTGCGGGCCGCCACAACGGCCGGGGTCAGAACCATGGCAACAAATAAAACAGCAATGAGAATGTCACGCATACGGGCCGAATCTTTCCCGGGGAAAGCACATTTCCGGAGAGGGGACCAGTATGACCGCCGCGCTGCCCCAGCCGAATAGCACTTCGGCGTCCCCGCATGGGGCTGAAGTGGGACCACGTCCCCCGGAAGCCCTAACCGCTGCTGATTCAAAAAATTTGCCCCGGCCGCAACTTTGATTTCGCAGAGGGGTCCAATCATGCGTGAGGGGCCCCGGCGGGCTTCTCACACAGCAACTCTCCTCGGACAACGAGGCCTCCCTCTAGCATTTCGGCCGGGTGGCCTCGTTGATTTTTTTCACGCCGCCTTCTCCTTCACGTTTGGCTCCAGTTCAGCGCGAATCCACCGGCGTGTCTTCCGGAAAACATCCAGGTAAGCCAGCAGCGCGAACGCCCCGCCCAGCGCCGTGTACGCCGCGCGCCGGTGCACCACCGTCGCCGCAGGCAGCCCCGAGAGCGAAAGCAGAAAAACAATGTATGCGGTCAGATTCAGTGTGAACAGGGCATAGTTCACGTTCAGCAGCGAATACGCCCACCACGCGAAGAACACCACCAGCGCCGCCAGCGCCGGCGGTGAGGGATGCAGATGCGCGGCAATCAGGCCCGCAAGCCCGGCGCCGACAATCGTCCCCGCCACCCGCATCACGCCGCGCGTGAGCGTCTGAACCAGGTCCGGCCGCACCACCAGCAGCGTCGTCATCGGCACCCAGTACCCGCTCAGCGCCCCGGTGTGCCGGAAGAACTCCGTGGCCACCGTGATCGCCAGCGCCATGCGCAGGCCGTACAAGCAAACCGGCGTCCGCAACGACAGGCAGCTCCGCGCATTGCCGAGGCTCTCCAGCAACCCTGGCCCCGATTCCTCATCCGCATCCGTCCTGTGGCGCCCCCACGGCCAGCGCAGCACGATCGCCGTCACCAGCGTCTGAAACAACCCTCCGGCGAGGATCAGCGAGCAGCGGGCCGATGCGGCGCGTGGGCTGGTGTGGAACGCCCCGCTGACCAGAAACCACACCGTCCACTGCTGCGCTACCCAGCTTGTGCCGCCTCGCACGACCGTGAGCAGCGCGTACATCGCCGCCCAGGCCGCGGCCAGCACGACGAACACGATGCTCTGGTGCCCGAGGATCATCCCCAAAAACGCCGCGACCGTCATCCCCGCCGACGCCAGCAGCATCGGCACCAGGCACGACCCGCGAATCCTGTGCAGCGAGCCCAGCCCCGCGGTAAAAGCCCCCGCCGCCGCCACCAACCCGGCTCCGGGACTGCCGAATGCAATGCCCCCGGCCAGCGCAATCGCCAGCGCGGGCGTCGATCGCCACGCGACCTCCGGGTCCCACTGCGCCCAGTCGAAGAGCAGCGTCTCCCGCAGAAGCGCAACCGGTTCAGGCGCAGTGCTCATGGTTCCTCACGGTGAATGTGGTTTGGGCGGCCCCGGGGTCCTGACGTATTTGCGTCGTTTCGAGCGGCGACGCACAATTCATCAAACAGGTTCGGCCAGGCATTGTCGCTCCTCCCGCCCTGGCGTCTGAATCTTACAGTGTGGCCCGCGCGCGAGCCGCCAACCGGTAGGAAAAAGTAGTAACATATGCCCCACGGAGTCTCCCGATGCCCGATGTCCGCAAAGTCAGTATTGCCTTAACCGCGGAGCAGGTCGGCGCGCTCAAGGCCGCAGTCGATACCGGCGAGTACGCGACGACCAGCGAGATTGTGCGCGAAGCAATTCGCGACTGGCAGTTCAAGCGCGGACTCCGCCAGGAAGACATCGTCCGCCTGCGTAAGCTTTGGGACGAAGGGAAGTCCTCCGGCCCAACCCGGGCCGTCGATTTCGAGAGCGTGAAGCGCAAGGGCCGCGCACGGGTGGCCCGCTCGGTGTCAACCTGATCGCATGGCCGTTGAACTGTTCTGGACCCCGCAGGCTGAGGACGATTTACTCGAAATCTATACCCTGGTTGCCCTCGAAAATCCTGCGGCGGCGGATCGTCTGATCGAGAAGCTGGAGTCTGGACTCGCACTGCTCTCTCATCATCCACGCTTGTGCCAGCGCAGGCCAGAAATTCGCCCCTCTGTCCGTGTTCTGACTGAATGGCCTTACCTCGTCCTGTATGAAACTCATCCGGATACCAACGAAGGTCCGGTAAGCAGTGTAGAGATCGTCAGGATCATCGACGGCCGGCGGGATCTCAGCCATCTGTTCTGACTCCGTTCCCGGCCGCGCCACGCTGATGTCCCGCACTTGAGTCGCAGCTCCTCTGTCCTTTGTTCACTCCTGAACACGAATGCCCAAAAACGGACAGCGACAACGCCTCCACTCTAGTTAAGATCTGTATTTTCAGCCTTTTGCTTTCCTGGCAAGGGCACGCCAATTGCACTGACACTGGGATTCTCCCATCCGTTTCCCCAGGATTCACCCGGAGCCTCAATGATTGGCTGGTTGCAGGATATTCGCTACGCACTGCGGCAGTTGCGCAAGTCACTCAGCTTCACCGTCACCGCTGTCTTAACCCTGGCGCTGGCCCTCGGAGCCAACGCCGTGGTCTTCAGCGTGATGAATGGGCTTGTGCTGCGCCCGCTGAATGTCCCCCAGGCGAGAAGCCTCTACCTGATCCAGCGCGGAGCCGAAATGTCCGCGAACCAGTCGTACCCCGACTTCCTCGATCTCCGCGAGCGCAACCGCACCTTTGACGACCTCGCCGCCTACGGCATCACGCAGGTGGGACTCGACACCGGCGAAGGCCCGTCCCCAACCTGGGGCGTCGAGGCCAGCGGAAACTACTTCGACGCGCTCCGCATCCAGCCGTATCTCGGCAGCTTTTTTCACGCCTCCAATGAACACGGCCCCAACAGCGTTCCTTACATCGTGCTCGGCTACGCGTATTGGCACAGCCAGTTTCATGACGATCCTGGCGTCCTTGGCCGCGTCATCCAGGTGAACAAGCATCCCTTCACCGTGCTGGGCGTGGCGCCGCCTCAGTTCCGCGGAACTCTGGTTTTCTTCTCTCCCAACTTTTTTGTCCCGCTCATCGACCAGGAACAGGTGGAAGGCACCAACAACCTTAACAACCGCGGAAGCCGCGCGCCCTGGGTGATGGGCCACCTTAAATCCGGAGTCACTCCCGCACAGGCCGTCGCCGATCTCAACTCCATCGGAGCGTATCTGGCAAAGAACTATCCCAAAGACGACGCCAAGATGACCTTCTCGCTCGCGCGCCCCGGTCTGCTTGGCGATCAGTTTGCCCGGCCCATCCAGGCCTTCCTCGCGGGGTTGATGGCTCTCGCTGCCCTGATTCTCCTCGCCGCATGCGCCAACCTCGGCAGTCTCTTCGCCGCCCGCGCCGCCGACCGTTCCCGCGAAATGGCTCTGCGTCTCGCGCTCGGCTCCAGCCGCAAGCGCATTTTGCGCGGGCTGTTCACTGAAGCGGTGCTCATTGCGCTCATCGGCGGCGGCGCAGGACTTTCCGCAAGCGTCGCCGGCCTGCGCTGGCTCCTCAACTGGCAGCCCTTTGGAAATTTCCCCGTGCGTACGCCCGTGAACCCCGACGCTTCGGTCTACATCACCGCTCTGCTGCTCACCCTGCTCAGCGGGTTCCTCCTCGGAGCGGTTCCCGTCCGCCAGGTTTTCCTGGCGAATCCCTGGGAGGTCGTCAAGTCAGGCTCCACCACCCGAGTTGGCCGCCGCCTCACCACCCGCGATGTGTTGCTCGCGGTGCAAATCGCCATCTGCGCTGTACTGGTCACCTCTTCCCTGGTTGCGGTCCGCGGCCTCGCCCGCTCGCTGCATGGTCATTTCGGCTTTGAACCCCTGCACTCCATCCTGGTCGAAACCGACCTCTCCATGGCCGGATACAGCGGCGATCGGGTACCCATCATGCAACAGCGCATCGTCGACACCGTCAAGACCATCCCCGGCGTTGACGCTGCCGGAGTGACCGACTTTCTCCTCCTCAACGACGTCGACGCTACCAACATCTTCACCGACAAGACGACCGACCTGCGCGCCTCGAACGCCGCCACCAGCGCCTACACCTACCACGTTTCTCCTGACTATCTGCAGGCGGAAGGCACCGCTTTCCTCGCGGGCAGGAGTTTCACACTGCACGACGACAAAGCCTCGCCCCGCGTGGCCGTGGTGAATCGCGAATTCGCCCGCAGGATGTTCGGCTCGGTCGCGGGCGCCACGGGCGCCTGGTACAAGATGCCCGACGGAACGCGCGTACAGGTGGTCGGCGTCGCCGAAGACGGAAAATACGCGACCCTCACTGAGGATCCGCGCGCCGCCATGTTTCTCCCCCTGCTGCAATGGCCTTCGCAGTCGGCGTGGCTGGTGGTGCGCTCCCGCCGCGATCCGCAGCCCATGGGCGTGGCCATCCGCGACGCGCTGCATCAGCTCGATCCAGGGCTGCCCGTCCAGATTGAATCGCGCTACGACGAGATGGCCGCGGTCCTCTTCGGCCCCCGCATGGCGACCCTCGCCCTGGGAGTGCTCGGCGTGATGGGCGCCATGCTCTCCATCACCGGCATCTTTGGCATGGCTGCGTACTCCGTCAGCAAACGCCTGCGTGAGCTGGGAATCCGCGTCGCCCTCGGCGCGCAACGGAAAGAAGTGCTGCAGGCCGCGCTCGGGCGCGCCTTCAAATTGCTGGCCATCGGGTCGGCGGCAGGCCTGGTCCTCGGACTGCTGGCGACCCGCGTGCTCGCCAGCGTCGTCTATCAGGCGACGCCCCGCGATCCCCTGGTCCTGACCGGTGTCGTCGTGGCTATGGCCCTGGTGGGGCTCCTGGCCGCATCGATTCCCGCCCGCCGCGCGCTGCTGATTGACCCAGCGATCCTGCTGCGCGACCAGTAAATCGCGTCCCAACTCGCGTCAGCCGGACGTCGGCGTCCCCGTCTTCAGCGTCCGAGGGCGCCGGCGGCTTCAATGGCTGGCTGAATCGACGTTGCTCTGCAGCGGTTGCAGTGGTCCAGCGGAGACTTTTTCCATCGCACGCTTGCGAGCTTCTTTCCCCATCGCTACACTTCTCCGCATGAAAATGGCTTCGTTCCGCCCGCTTTCTTTCCTTTTCTCGCTGCCGCTCGCCCTCGCCCTGCTCCCTGTGGCCGCACACGCGCAGGACTGGGCCAAAGCACGCCTTGAAGCTTCGCCTCGTCACCGCGAATATGTCACCCTCCAGCATGGCTCGCGCAACCTGCAGGCTCTGGTCGTCTACCCCGAGGTCAAAGACAAGGCATCCGTCGTGGTTCTCATCCACGAAATCTTCGGCCTCAGCGACTGGGCCAAAGAGATGGCCGACGAGCTGGCCGGCGAAGGCTTCATCGTCGTCGCTCCCGACCTCCTCAGCGGCGACGGTCCCGGCGGTGGCGGCTCCGATGCCTTCCCCAGTCAGGATGACCGCGTCAAAGCCGTCTCCGGACTCGATCCCGCCCGGGTTCTTGCCGATCTCGATGCCGCCGCCGACTACGGCAAGAAGCTGCCCGCCGCCAACGGCAAAGTCGCCGTCGCCGGATTCTGCTGGGGAGGATCCAAATCCTTCGCCTTCGCCGCGCACCGCCCCGACCTCAGCGCCGCCTTCGTCTTCTACGGCACCGCTCCCGCCGACGTTACGGCCATTACCGCTCCCGTTTACGGCTTCTATGCAGGCAATGACTCCCGCATCGGCGCCACCATCCCCGCCACGACCGATGCGATGAAGGCCGCCGGCAAATTCTACGATCCGGTCACGTACGACGGCGCCGGCCACGGATTCATGCGCGCCGGTGAAGACCCCGGCAACACCGTCGCCGCCAACAAAACCGCGCGCGATCAGGCCTTCGCGCGCCTCGTGAAGCTGTTGCATGAGATGGGTCCGGCAAAGAACGCAGCCGCATCGAAGCTGTCCCCTGCCGAGCACGCTTCGGCATCAACTCCGCTCTGTCACGATCCGGCCCGCTGAACCTACGGCTAGTCGGCTTCAATGCGCAGGCGAATCGGCGTTGCTGTGCAGCGGCTGCAGATGGTCCAGCGGAACCTCGATCGTTCCCGCCCGCCCCGTGTTCCGGTCGTAAACGCCTACCTTGACCAGGCTCGCATTTTCCGGAGCGTCGACCTCCAGATGCCATGGCAGGCCGACCTTCTGTTCCGTTGCAAACGTGCTGCTGTCGAGATCCACCTGCACCGGTCCACCGGCCCAGTTGGCCGCTCGTCCGTCCGCTCCCCATACCACCAGATCCACGTCCAGCTGGGCGCGATAACGGTCCCCAACCGGTGTGAGGGGAAGCTCCGCCGACGGAATCAGCACGTCGACCTTGTAGCGCTTTACCGGCCCGCCGAGATGCGCATTGCCTCCCGCCGGCGCCGCGCCGGGATCCGGTTGGGGCATTTCCGGAGACACGCGCGCCACGAACACAATCTGCATCGCCTCCGGCGCTCCCTTCAGCAGCAGACGCAGCAGCGGATTCGTGTCCGGACTGGCCGCGGCCGAATTGACCGCGTAATAGCTGCGCCGGTAGCTCAGGCGAGCCTTCGGGTCCGTCACCTGCACCTCAATCCGCCGCAGTCCTTCCGTTTTTGAATCGCTGGGCGTGTAGCTGATCGTGTAGTAATGCTCGCCATCGGCCAGCGCGTGCCCCAGCGCCGCCGCCAGGTCGTTGTGGTTCTGGAGCGCTTCGCCGCCGGTTTGCTGTGCCATCTGCACCATGCTCTGGGAGCTGTCGATTCTCGACTGCTCCTGCATGGCCGACGCTTGCCGGGCGGGGCCAATGGCGGAATTGGATGCGTCCATGATGCTGTTCCCCTGGACGCCGCTTGCCGAAATCGGGTAAACAGAAATCCGCGCATCTGCCAGAAGGTCGGTCGTCCGTTTCATCTCGTCGAGCGTGACACCCCCGGATTGGCCCGCCCCGCTTTTCGCCTCCGGCGTAAACGCCACCGGAAACCTGTCCGCAAACCAGAGCAGGTTCTTGCGCCCAGGCAGCGGCGCGAGATACCGGGCGAGCGCCTGCAGGGCGATCAGCGTCAGCCCGCGTTGCTGGCCCAGTTGCTGGGCTTTCATCTCTTCCTGCCCGTTCGCAATCGAAGCGACAGAGCCAAGCGAGGGAAGTCCCGCGCCCATCATCTGCAGCATCTGGAGATTCGCCACATCGGCGGCATCGTCCTGGGTCTGCCGCGACAGGAACGCCGAGTCCGGCCACAGGAGGGCCTTGTTCCGGGTGAGAGCCTCCAGCAGAGCCTGCGAATCGGTGGTGAAGTCGTGGATCAGCCGCAGATGCGAGGTCAGCGAAAACACGGCCACCGGCGCGTTCAGATGCCCGTTTTTCAGGAACTGCTCGACCTGGTTGCTCATCCAGCTCCGGTCCGCCGGCGCCGTGTTCATCCCGTCCAGCAGCACCACGTTCATCGAATCACCCTGAGGCCGGGACGGGAGATTGGCGAAAGTGTCAGGCGGCATCTGCTGGATCGGCCGCTGCGGCAGCAGCCGCGGAGAGTGCTCCTCAAAGGAATCGATCTTCTGGGGCGCGCCGTTTTCGGCGACGCGAAAATCCTCCGCCCGCAGGGCAGCGACCGGCTCCCCGTTCTTCGCCGTCACCACCACGTCCAGCACCACCGCCCGCGCCTGTACCTGCAGGGTCGGCGTCTGTTGCCCGGGTTGACTGGCGGGCGCGCTCTGCGCCGCACAGTGCAAGCCACAACCAGCAACAGCCAACAGGGCGAAACAGCGCAAACCGACCATGAACTCCCTCGCGTGCGATGGGGAAACTATATCCCGTAGCCGCGACGGCGCGCTCCGTAGCCGCTACCCGAAGAATTTCCGATTCCCCGTTGCCCCTTTTTCCCGCCCACCGCGCACTCATCAGTGAAGGCGGTCGTTAAGCGCCCTCCACAGGAGAAAACGTCATGAAAAATCATCGCATCTTCGCCCTCGCCACTTCCGTCCTCGCCATCACCCTGGCCGGCATGCCCAGCAGCGCAGCGGCTGCTACTCGCAAAGCTGGGGGCAGCAACCTGATTTATGTTCAGTACGCAACCGCGGCACCCACCTCTTCCGCCGAAACGGTCATGGAGGTCGTCGCCATGGCGGCGGATAATTTTCTCTGGTTTCCCACTCGGGCTTAGGCCCACGCATCCGAGCCGGAAACCGAGCGGCACGCGAGTGAGCGTCACCCGGAGAAACCCCGTAGCGCTCACTTCCGCACCCCAATCCAGGCCAGCCCGGTATCGGCGTCTCGCGCTGAAAATGACTTGCTCTAATTCCGCCTCTTCGCTGGCAAGATGAGCGCTACTCCCGCTATCCTGCTGAGTCGCCCCTATGAACAAAGTCTTCCCATCCCCCGAAGCCGCCGTCGCCGACATCCCCTCCGGCTCGACCCTCATGCTCGGCGGATTCGGACTCTGCGGCATCCCCGAAAACCTCATCCACGCCCTTGTTGCCGAAAACGCCCGCCGCGGCCTCACCGGCCTCCACACCATCAGCAACAACATGGGCGTCGACGGATTCGGCATGGGCCTCATGCTCGAAGCAGGCATGATCGCCTCCCACACCGGCAGCTACGTCGGCGAAAACAAGCTCCTCGAAGAAAAAGTCATCAAGGGCGAGCTCGATCTGCGCCTGATTCCCCAGGGGACTCTTGCCGAAAGAGTTCGCGCCGGCGGCGCAGGCATCCCCGCCTTCTTCACTCCCGCCGGAGCCGGCACTCTGGTCGCCGAAGGCAAGGAGTCGCGCGACTTCGACGGCCGCACCTACCTTCTCGAATCCTGGCTCCGTGCCGACTACGCCCTCGTCAAAGCCTGGAAAGGCGACCGCTCCGGCAACCTCATCTATCGCAAGACCGCCCGCAATTTCAATCCCATGATGGCCGCCGCCGCCCGCATCACCATCGCCGAAGTCGAAGAGCTCGTCGACGTGGGCCAGCTTGACCCCGACGCCATCGTCACCCCCGGCATCTACGTCAAGCGCATCCTCCACGGCGCTCATTACGAAAAGCGCATCGAACGCCGCACCCTCCGCCCCGCCGCATCCTGAGCGCGTCCAAACCGCCCCCCCATCCGTCTGGGTGGTATCCTGTCGCCGCAACTTTGGAGGCCCTGTGATGACCCGTTCCCGAGCGGTCCTGTCGAGCCTGTTCGTTCCCGTTCTCTGCCTCGCCGCAGCCTCCCTGGTTCGCGCCGAAAATACCGGCCAGCTGCAGGACCAGCTGAAGAAATCCGGCGATCTCAGCTCTCCCACCGCGGCCGGCCTCAAGCCCTGGCATGCGAAGCTCTCCGTCCAGCTCTACGACCTCAAAGGCGTTTCCACCGGCGCAGGCACCGTCGAGGAGTGGTGGATGGCGCCCGGCAACGAAAAGCGTGTCTTCGCCATACCCGACTACCAGGGCACCGAGATCATCACCTCCGACGGCATCTTCCGTTCCGCTGGCCTGATCTCCGAGCCGATGACCCTCGCCACCATCCTGAATCAGTTCGTCAATCCCATGGCCGGAGAAGACAAGGCCGCCGGTTTCAAACCCACCGCCCGCACCCTGCAGCTTGGAGGCGTCACCCTTCCCTGCATCATGCTGGCCAAGTCCAACAGCCGGGTCGCCAATCAGCCCATCGGCTTCTATCCCTCGTGGTGCACCGAGCCCGGCAAAGATACCCTCCGCGTCTTCGTCGATGATGGCGGCGTCGCCGTCGTCCGCAACGGCATCAGCTCGTTTCAGGGCAAGGACATCCCGACCGACGTCAGCGTCACCTTCGGCGGAAACGTCATCGGCGCCGGCCGCATGGTAGACATCTCCCTCGACGGCATGCCCTCCGCGCCCTTCACTCCCGACCGCGACATGTCGAAAGCTCCTCCCAAGCCCGTCGAGCTGAAGGGCAAGAAGCTCGAGGGCCAGGCCGCCAAACGCACCGACCCTGACTTCACGCAGGCTGCCGGTGTGCGCGACCAATCCACGCACAACATCAACGGCAGCCTCCAGGGCGACATCGAAATCCGCCTCTGGGTCGGCGAAGACGGCCAGATTCGCGACATGCGCCTCGAATCCTACCCCGACCCAGGCGTCGCGCAAACCGCCTTTGACGCGGTCCGCCAGTGGACTTTCCACCCCGTGATGGTCGAAGGCCGCGCCGTGCCCTTCACCGGAACCCTCGACTTCGAAATCAACAAAGGATTCGAGATCCAGGGCGTCCGCCGTTAGCCCGCGCCAATCCGGCCCAGTGCGGGCGGCAGGTTAAACTCAATCTCGCATGAGCGAAAAAATCCTCGCATTGCTGGTAAGCCTGATCGCGGCCGGTGGCTATGG
>Ga0187887_10003420_pt1 | contig 12291 bp, 8 predicted proteins | sample June2016WEW_7_10_FD_132977 | JGI IMG/M metagenome (GOLD analysis project Ga0187887, IMG submission 132977) | Peatland microbial communities from SPRUCE experiment site at the Marcell Experimental Forest, Minnesota, USA - June2016WEW_7_10 | ecosystem: Environmental > Terrestrial > Soil > Wetlands...
AAAAGAAGAAGGACGATTCCAAGAAAGAAGACGCTAAAAAAGACGACAAGGACAAGAGTGCCGAAAAGGCCGCCGAAAAGGTCGACGTAAAGGTCGATCTTGAAAAAATCGGCCAACGCATTCTGGCATTGCCGATGCCGCAAGTCCGCTACGAAGCGCTGGAAGCGGGCAAAGCGGGAGTTGTATACGCAATCGAAAGGGGACCGCGGATACCGGATTCGCCGTCCCTCTTCACGGTCCACCGCTTCGATTTGAGCAAACGGAAGACGGACGTAGTGATCGGCGGCGTCAAATATTTCCAGGTTTCGTTCACGGGCGAGAAGATGCTGTATCAACAGGACGACAAGTGGACCATAGCCGAACCTCCGCCCATGCCCGATGCGGCCGACGGACCGCCGCCCAAACCCGGAAACGAAAAGGCGCTCAAGACCCAGGATCTGGAAGTGCGGGCCGATCCGCCCGCCGAGTGGAAGCAGATGTTCCATGAAGTCTGGCGCATCGAGCGCGAGTTCTTCTACGATCCGCACTATCACGGGCTCGATCTGCAGTCCGCCGAAGAACGCTACGGCGTGTATCTGGACGGCTTGGCATCGCGCGACGATCTGAACTACCTGTTCACGGAGATGCTGGGCAACCTAACGGTAGGCCACATGTTTCTGGGCGGCGGCGACCATCCGGAAGTGAAGCATGTACGCACCGGGCTGCTGGGGGCGGACTACAAGATCGAGAACGGGCGCTACCGCTTCGCGCACGTTTACGACGGCGAGAACTGGAATCCCGAGCTGAAGGCACCGCTGACGCAACCGGGGGTAAACGTAACGGCGGGCGAATATCTGCTGGCGGTGAACGGCCGCGAAGTGCGCGCTGCCGACAACGTGTATGGTTTCTTCGAAGCGGCCAGCGGGAAAACCACGCTGCTGAAAGTGGGACCGGATCCTTCTGGAGCGAATGCGCGTGAAGTGAAGGTGGTGCCGGTGGACAATGAGTCCGGGCTGCGGCACCTGGAGTGGATCGAAGGGAACCGCCGCAAGGTGGATCAGGCGACTGGAGGGCGGGTGGCATACGTCTACATGCCGGATACGGGATTTGGCGGGTACACCAGTTTCACGCGCTACTTTTTTGCGCAGGTGGGCAAGGACGCAGCGATCATTGACGAACGCTTCAATCATGGCGGAGCGTTGGCCACCGATATCATCGAGTATCTGCAGCGCAAGTTGATGAGCGTGGCAACGGCGCGCGACGGGGCGGACTTCCTGCAGCCGCAGGGCGCGATTTTCGGACCGAAGGTGATGATCGTCAATGAATTCGCGGGTTCCGGCGGCGACGCCATGCCGTGGTACTTCCGTCGCGCGAACGTGGGCAAGCTGATCGGCGAGCGCACCTGGGGCGGCCTGGTCGGGCTGAACGGATATCCCGAGTTGATGGACGGCGGCGTGGTCATGGCGCCCAGCGTGGCCATTTGGAATCCCAACGGAACGATGGATGTGGAGAACCACGGCATCGCGCCGGACATCGAAGTGCCGCAGGATCCGGCGGCGGTGCGGCAGGGGCACGATCCGCAGTTGGAGAAGGCCATCGAGGTGGTGATGGAGGAACTGCGCAACAATCCACCTCCTGCGTTGAAGCGGCCGGTGTTTCCCGATTATCAGAAATAGGTGTAGTGGGGCGGCGCCATGCGCCGCATGGGCGAGCTTCGCTGGCCTGTGTCGGCAGAGTGCCGACACGGCACGCCGGGGGCGTGCGCCACGAGACCTACCCAACTGAAATGCCCAATCACCCGCGGCGAGCTACGCTCGCCGAAGAGCGGGCCTACGCCCTTAAGGAGTTACCCGGAATATCGTGCCGCAAGTCCCGTCGGGACACGTGGAGTTGCGGACTCCGCCCATTTGAGTTGTGCCGAAGATCTCTCCGTTCGGTCCGCGAGACAACCCGCCATAGATTTCTCCGCTGCCGGCGCCGGCCGTGCCGCCGTAAGCCGTGGTGCCGTAAAGCACGCCGTTCGGGCCAGCGGCCACGCTGGCATATGCGGGGTCCGATCCGTCCGGCCCGCAGCATCCGAAGGAATGCAGAATCGCTTCCGTCCAGGCGCCGCCGTCCGCCGGCGCGGTGAGTTGGAATACCGTGCCGTTGGTGGTTCCGATCAACGTTCCGGGCGCGGGTTGGAGCACCAGGAGTTTGGAGTGGAACCATCGGAGCCCCCCAGAAAGCTATACAACGTCGTAAAGGTGGGCTGCGCCTGACTGGCGCCGGGCCTCAGTATTAGTGCTCCCAGCATAATGGCTAAGCCGATCGCGTTCCGTTTGGTCATCCTGCCTCCGGACGATCCAGGTATACTCCGCACGAAGGTAAGCGGTCAATACTTTCTTGCCTGGACCAGTACCAGTGTCCGAATTACCGCCAGCATTCGAGGAAGCGTAAAATGACGTGATGGCCGTGCACACCGATCGCCTTTCCGGCACGTTCTGGCTCCTGTTCCTTTACGACGTGTGCGAGGAGATCCGGCTCGATGAACTGCGCTCGATTCTGGGCGCGCAGCCGGCGGGACGCGAGCCCAGCTTCCGGCGTCCAACGCCCGAATACGTGCGGTTTGAGAAGCCGCCGGTGATCGAATCCCTGGAACCGTTGCGGCTGGAAAGCGGCGAGCGGCTGCAGGCTCAGATGCACTACTACGAATACGGCGTGGTAAGCATCGAGCTGCAATTGCCCTTCGCGTTCGATTGGCGGGAATTGATGCGCCTGTCGAGTCGATCGATCGCGGCGCCGGAGATCGAGAAGCAGGCGGCCGATAGCGTCCGCCGCAGCCTGGCGCGCGCCCACCCGGCCCTGGTGAAACCGTACGCCGACTGGTTGACGGAAGATTATTACATTATCCAGATCCACCCCATGATGAAGGGCGATGGCGGCTCCGTCACAGCCCAGGAATTGATTGCGGAGCGCGGAGAGGAGATCGCGCAGGTGGTGCGCGGAGAAGAAATTCGCCTGGCTGACGACGAACGCACCGAAATCCTGCAATCGCGCCTTTCCTACTATCCCGACGATCTGGTGGTAGTCGGCTGGACCGCCGCGCTGGTCTACGACACGCCGGAAGACGCGCTGCCGGTGATGCAACTGCTGGAATACGCCAATTCGCAGTTGATCGAATTCCGTTATTACGACGAGACGCTGACCCGGCTGCTCGCCGACGTATACCGGTCGCTCGACAAAGGCACGGGCGTGCTGGCGCGCTGGCGGTTGGCGCGAGAGGCCGGGCGCCTGAATACCATCCGGTTGGATGTGCGCGAACTGACCGAACGGATGGATAATTCAATCAAGTTCCTCAGCGATATGTACTCCGCACGCGTCTACCGCCTGGCCGCGGGCAAAGTGGGCGTGACGGATTACCGCCGGCTGGTCGACGAAAAGCTGCACACGGCCGGCGATCTGTATCAGTTCATGGTGGACCAGTTCCAGCAGGGTCGCGCGTTTGTATTGGAGCTGATGGTGGTGGTCATTCTGGTGATTGAACTGGTGTTCTTGTTCGAGGGCAAGATGTGATGAAGAATACGTTTTGACCGTGTAGTTCTTTGACAAGAAAAGCGCCGTCTATATAATAATTCTATCTGCAATTAACTTGCATTCTCCACCCAAAAAGGAAGGTCATATGCGGAAACGGTGCGTGTTTCCTGTGTTTGTCGTGTGCTTGCTGTGTTCGGTTCTTCTGAACGGCTGCCATACAGGATCGAAAACCGAGTCGGAACAGCCCAAGGTAGGCGCTCTGCCGCCTAGCTCCGCTCTGCCCCCCAACTCGTGGATCGTGCCGGCGGATGTATCGCCCACGCAAAATCCTCCGCAGTCAAGCTGGACTGCCTTGGCCTGGCAAACGTTCGTGGCGCTGAACTGGCCCTCGGCCGTGCCGTCCAACTCCTCCGGCATCTCGGGCCTGCCCAATCCGCAGCTATCCATCGGGGCGAGCAGTTCGAACCAAGCCATGATTCCAACCGTCTGGCTGACCTATCGCAGCGTGGCCAACACCATGCTGCCGGGCGCGCAGGATCCGGGCGTTTGGCAGAGCAATCCGGTGGCGCTTCCGTCCGCGTGCGCGACGATCGGGTCTTTGCCGGTTTCGCCCGGATTCCAGCCCATGGTTCTCGATCTCGTCTCAAAATTCAGTAGCCCCGTCGTCGGCAGCAATGTCAATGAAGCCAGCGGCCCTCCGTTGATTGAGCAGTCCGGCTGGTTTGTCACTTACGATATTCGCATCGATCAGTCTGAATATGCGTATATCCAGCAGAACGGATACTACAACGCTGCGACGCAGATCGCCGCCGAGGCCGCCAACAAACAATTGCAGCCGATTCCCCAAACCGGCGCGGGCATGCCGTCGCTGGCGAACTTCGGCGCACTCGAAGTGAAGGCGGCTTGGCGCATCCTGGACCCCAAGAACGACCAAGCGATTATCCCGCGCTATTACACCCAGGTTGGATATTTCCTGCAGCAGGACGGCAAGACATGCCAGGGGCCGGCCTTGTTCGGACTCATCGGCCTGCATATTCTGCGATTGACACCGACGACCCCATCCACGTGGTTTTGGTCCACTTTCGAGCAAGTGGATAATGTGGCGCCCCCTCCCCAGGGCGGATCGGCGACTCTGGCGAGCGCCAATACTCCGAACGGGAACTGCAGTTCGGGGACCTACAATGTGGCGCCGACGAATTATCCGGCCAACCAGAACATCCCCTGGACTGGCACGGCCACGCCAGTGGTGAGCGTCTGTCAGGCGACCAACATCGATCCGGCTGTGGCCGCCATCAACAAGACCTGGCAGACTAACCTGCAGGGTACGGTTTGGGCCAACTATCAATTGATCGATACCATCAATCCGTCCGTTCAAGGGGGGCCTTCATATACGTTCGCCATCTCGACCGCCACCATAAACACGAACATCATGGCGAACACGACCATGGAGACCTACCTCCAGGGGGACGGTGCGGGAAAAGGCCAGAGCTGCATGGATTGTCACGCTTGCGCCACGCCGCAAGGCGCCGCGGGCAGCGCCACTTGCACGGGCACATCTTCGAACCAGATCTTCTCGTTCGTGTTGTCGAACGCGGGCCTGCCGGTGAGTGCCACGGCCGCGGCAAAGAAACGGCAGCAGCCGCGCCTGCCGAAGAAGGTGCTCGACATTCTAAGCGGCATGGGCAAGCACCGTTGACACCGCGAATCTGAATCGAAGAATGCGCTTGACATCCTCTATGCGTCTAGAGTATACATACACTAGACAGTGCTTCTAACGATCGATCTGCAGGACCGGCGTCCGATTTACCGGCAAATCGCCGACGGCATCCGGACGCTGATTGCCGGCGGCCAGCTTGGCGAAGGGCAGCCGCTGCCGCCGGTTCGGCAACTGGCGGCCGACCTCGGAGTGAACCTCAACACCATTGCCGCTGCATACCGCGAGCTGCGGAGCGACGGGCTGATCGTCGTCAAGCACGGTTCCGGCGCCACCGTGGCCGCGCGCGCCGCCGCGAAACACAGCCACGATGAACTCCGCCAGCCGCTGCGCAACGCGCTCACCCACATGGTCCTGGCCGGGTTGCGGAGAGGGCAGATTCTGAGCATGGTCGACGATGAATTGCGTGGCATGCTCAAAGGGGCTAAGCCGTGACCGAAAACCAGATCGTCGTATGGCTTTGCATCTTCGTCTTCGCCACCCGGATTCCACGGATCGTGGAGCGTTGGAAAGCTCCTCTGTTGCGCGGTCCGGGGTGGTTCTTCAGCGTGGAGGTGGCGCCCGATTTCCGGGAAGGCGCCGGAGCCGCGATTCTGCGCCGGTACCGGACGCGCCTGTTTCTGCCGTGGGCGATCGAGGTCCCAATCTTCATAGCCCTGCTCCTCGCCGGCCGCAATCTTTACATCATGGGCCTGATCGCCGTCGTCACCCCCCTGACCCGTCTCAATTATTATGCGGCGCAAAGGGCGGCGGAGAACCAGGCGCGGCGATCCGAGTTGCCGGGTACGAGGCATCCCGTCTCCGCGGTGGCGCTTTCCCTGCACCCCAGGACGCTGCGCGACTACACGAACCCCTGGATTGAAGCCGTGATCGCGCTCGCCCTGGGGGGATCTCTCGCCTGGCTGGGCTATCGTTACGCGACATTGCAGGACTGGCAACCGGTGCGCCTGCCGTTCGCCATGACCGTCATCTATATCTATCTGCAAGGAGGTGTGCTGCTGATCAAGCGCGCGATCGTGCGCGCCCGGTGCGTGGCGCCCGCGGATAACGCCTCCCAGTATCTGGCCTGGCGCGATAGCCTGCGCCGGCTCGCGACGGCCATCTGCGACTATGTGCGGCTGATGCTCGCGTTCGGCCCGCTGGCGTTCGACCTGCAGTGGGTCACCAAGCCGTGGGCCGGCAGCGCTGCGCAGCGAACGCTGCTGCTCGCCGCGTTCCTGGGGGGTGCGCTGGCCACATTGTTCGAGTGGCGGCGCAGACTGCAATACCTGGAGGTGGCGCGCCGGACCAAGCCCGCCAATTACCTGGTGCTGCCCGATGTTCAGGATACGGGATCGCCGGTCTGCTTCAGGCCTGCGTTGCCCGTGCTGTTGCTGAACGGCCCCAATGGATACGCGCTGAATCTGGCCAGCGCTCCGGTGAAGGCGGCGGGCCTGTACCTTGCCGGATTTGCCACGCTGTGGGTCTGTCTGACGCGGTAAAGGAGACATGGAATGCCGATCGAATGGTGGAAGTGTGCCCTCGCGTTGTGCGCGTATGGGCCGGCGATGTGGGCGCAAGCGGCGCCGCCGCAGGCCGGTATCGCCGGAGAATGGGATGGCGTCATCGCGGGAAAGCTGCACGTCGTGGTCCGGATCGAGAAGGCCGCCGACCAATCTCTGCACGGCGAGTTTGAAAGCGTGGATCAGGGCGGCGCGAAACTCGCGATTGACGAGGTTTCATTCGATGGTAAGCAGGCCGTCCGTTTCGAGTTGAAAACCATCGGCGCCAGCGTATGAGGGCGAGTTGAGCGGCGACGGCTCTGCGATCGCCGGCGACTGGCGGCAGGGTTCGGCCCGATTGCCGCTCACGCTGAGACGGCCCGGCGCCGCTCCTTCAGCCGCGGCCGTGGCGACGCTCAAGCCGGTCACTCGCGGCCGTGTGCCGCTGCAGCCGTGCCTGGCGCCCGACGGCGCCACACAGGCCCTGTGTGGAACCTACGAAGTGTATGAGAACCGCGCATCCGGCGCAGGGCGGAAAATCGCACTGAACCTGATGATCCTCCCGGCGCTGGCGGAGAAGCCGGCCGCGGATCCGGTATTCGCATTTGCGGGCGGCCCCGGCGGAAGTGCTGTAGCTACGTATTCGATGGCTTCATTCGTGAAGGACTTGCAGCAACAGCGCGACATCGTGCTGATCGACCAACGCGGCACGGGCAAATCCAATCCGCTGCCCTGTCCGCTCGATCGCAGCGAGGCGCAACTTCTGATCAACGGCCCGCTGTCGGTAGAGAGCTTTCCCGGATGCCGCGCGGAGCTGGAAAAGCACGCCGATCTCACGCAGTACACCACGTCCGATGCGGCCGACGACGCGGATGACGTGCGCCAGGCGCTAGGCTACGAGCAAGTCGACGCGCTGGGCGGGTCCTATGGGTCGCTGGCCGCGCTTGTATATCTCCGCAGGCACGGTGCCCATGTGCGCGCCGTGGCGATCGAAGGCGTGGCGCCTCCCGATTACCGAATGCCCCTGCAATTTGCGAAAACCATTCAGTCGGCGCTCGATCGCCTCTTCGCGAACTGCGACGCCGATGCCGGCTGCCACAAGGATTTTCCCGGCCTGAAAGCGGAGTTCGAGGCCCTTGTCCAGCGGCTGGACCGCGAGCCCGCGAAGTTCGACTTCCGGAGTGCTCCATCCGGCAAGCCGCAGGCGATTACCCTGTCGCGCGGGGCGTTTGTGTCGGACCTCCGGGTGCTGCTCTATGAGCCTTCGATCGTGAGCCAGTTGCCTTATATTCTGCACCGCGCCTACCAGGGCGACTTTAGCGGCTTCGCGGCCGTCGCGGTGGCGATGCGCAGCGCGGTGGATGGCGCTGTCGCCCGCGGACTGGCGTTTTCGGTGAACTGTTCGGAGGCGCTGCCGTTCATCGGCGAAGCGGATATCCGGCGCGAAACCGGGGGAACGTATCTCGGCGATTTCGACGTGCGGGTCCAGCAAAAGAACTGCGGTGCATGGGCGCACGCGACCGTGGCAAGAGACTTTCTGGCGCCCGTGCGTTCCGATGTTCCGGTCCTGCTGATCTCTGGCGAGGAGGATCCGGCCACGCCCCCATCCCTGGCTGCGCACGCCGCCGAAGGACTGTCGCACAGCCGCGTCGTGGCCATCCCGCACGGCACGCATCTGACGGGCGCGGCGTGCATCGACAATATGATCGTGCAATTCATCAAGGCAGCCTCGGCGGGCGGCATCGATGTGAGTTGTGTCGACCGGATCCACAATCCCCCGTTCGCGACGCTGGACCAGGCGGAGAAGGTGCGCGCACAGGCCGGGCGGTAAGTTGTTATACTGCTCGCGTGCCGCCATTACGCGCCGTCCTTCTCGCCACTTTTCTGATCGCTCTCCCGCCGGCCCCGGCGCAGGAGAATGACAAGCCCGCCGACAAACCCTCCGTCCCCACGCCCGCGGACACCTTCGCCGGGCTGAAGCTACGCTCGCTGGGCCCGGCGGTAACTTCCGGCCGTGTGGTCTCGTTCGCCGTGCACCCCAAAGACAAAAGCACTTACTACGTGGGAGCGGCCTCCGGCGGCGTATGGAAGACGGTCAACGCCGGCACCTCTTTCGCGCCCGTGTTCGATGGCGAGGGATCGTACTCCATCGGCACGGTGGTCGTCGACGCTAAAAACCCGAACGTGGTCTGGGTCGGCACGGGCGAGAACAACAGCCAGCGCAGCGTTTCCTACGGCGACGGCGTGTACCGTTCCGACGACGGGGGCAAGTCGTGGAAGAACGTGGGACTGAAGAAGTCCGAGCACATCGCGCGCATCGTAATCGATCCGCGGGATTCCAACACCGTCTACGTGGCCGCACAAGGCCCGTTGTGGGGGCCGGGCGGCGATCGCGGGCTGTATAAGACCACCGACGGCGGCAAGACCTGGAAGGCCGCGCTGACTATCAGTGAGAACACCGGCGTGACCGACGTGGTGATGGACCCGCGCAATCCGGACGTCCTGCTCGCAGCGGCTTACCAGCGCCGCCGCCACGTCTGGACGTTGATCGACGGCGGTCCTGAGAGCGCCATCTACAAATCGACGGACGCGGGGACCACCTGGAACAAGGTGAAGTCCGGTTTGCCCACGGAAGAAATGGGCCGTATCGGGCTGGCCCTGTCGCCGGCCAATCCCGATATCGCCTATGCCACCATCGAATCCATCGACAAGAAAGGCGGCGTCTTTCGCTCCACGGACCTGGGCGCCACCTGGGAGCGGCGCAGCGAGCACGACGAAGGGGCCATGTATTACGCGCACGTGGTGGCCGACCCCAAGAACGTCGACCGCATCTATGTCATGTCCGTGTTCTTGCAGGTTTCCGACGACGGCGGCAAAACGCTGCACAATCTCGGCGAACGCTTCAAGCACGTGGACAATCACGAAATCTGGATCGATCCGGACAACACCAGCCACTATCTGGTGGGTTGCGATGGCGGCGTGTACGAGAGCTTCGATCGCGCCGCCACCTGGGCTTTCAAGGCCAACCTGCCGGTGACGCAGTTCTACGATATCGCGGTGGATGAAGACGCGCCCTTCTATCGCGTTTACGGCGGCACGCAGGACAACTTCTCGCTGGGCGGCCCGGCGCGCACGCGCAGCGTCCACGGCATCACCAATGCGGATTGGTACGTGACAGCGGGCGGCGACGGCTTCCATTCGCGCGTGGATCCGCAGGACCCCGACACCGTTTATTCGGAATCGCAGTACGGCGTGCTGGTGCGCTACGACCGGCGCACGGGCCAATCGGTGGGCATCCAGCCGCAGCCCGGCGCGGGCGAACCGCCCTTGCGCTGGAATTGGGATTCGCCGCTGGCCATCAGCCCGCACTCGCATAAGCGCGTGTACTTCGCCGCCAACAAGCTGTTCCGCAGCGACGACCGCGGCGACTCGTGGAAAGCCGTGAGCGGCGACCTGACGCGCCAGATCGACCGCAATACGCTGCCGGTGATGGGCAAGATCTGGGGCCCGGATGCGGTGGCGAAAAACGTTTCCACTTCGTTCTACGGCAACATTGTGGCGCTCTCGGAATCGCCCAAAAAGGAAGGGCTGATTTATGCCGGCACCGACGACGGACTGATTCAAGTGACCGAAGACGGCGGCGCACAGTGGCGCAAAATCGACAAATTCCCCGGCGTGCCCGACGGGACTTACGTCAGCCGCATCCTGGCTTCGCAGCATGATGCCGGTACGGCGTATGCGGCATTCGATCGGCACAAGGCGTCCGATTTCGCGCCTTACTTGCTGAAGACCACCGACGCCGGGCGTACCTGGACCGCCATTCAGAGCGACCTGCCGGCCAACGGTCCCGTGCGGGCGATCGCGGAGGACCATGTGAATCCGCGGCTGCTCTTCTCCGGCACGGAGTTCGGCCTGTTCTTCACCATCGACGGGGGTAAGAAGTGGGTGCAACTGAAGGGAGGCATGCCCACCATTGCGGTGCGCGACCTGGCCATTCAGAAGCGCATGAACGACCTGGTAGTGGGCACTTTCGGCCGCGGCATCTACGTGCTCGACGACTACACGCCGCTGCGCGATCTGAAACCGGAAACGCTGGAGCAGGACGTGGTGGTGTTCCCCATCACGGACGGCTTGATCTACATCGAGACGCGGCAGTACGGCCTGCGCGGCAAGGGGTTTCAGGGCGAGTCCTTCTTTACCGCGGATAATCCGCCATACGGCGCGCAGTTCACTTACTACCTCAAGGATGAAATCAAGACCAAAAAGCAGCAGCGGCGCGACGCCGAAAAGGAGGCGGGAAAGAAGAAGGCGCAGGCGCCTTATCCCGGCCCAGCGGAGCTGCGCGCGGAAGGCGAGGAGGAAGCTCCCACATTGCTGCTGACCATCGCGGACGCTTCCGGGCGCGCCATCCGCACGCTCGCCGGTCCGGTGACCAAAGGCATTCATCGCGTAAGTTGGAACCTGCGCGAACCTGCCGCGGAGTTGCCGGGGCCCCGGCCCGCCGATGCGGAAGACGATCTGTTCAGCGAAGAACCGGCGGGCCCGCCGGTCACCCCGGGGCGTTACACAGTGTCGCTTTCGAAGCGGGTAGATGGAGTGGTTACGCCGCTGGCCGCTCCGCGGGAATTCAAGGTCGAGGCCGAGAAAGTGGCGGCCACCGAGGACGCGGCCCGCGGCGAGTTGTTCGAATTCCAACAAAAGGCCGCCAAACTGGAACGTGCGGTTTTGAGCGCGCGGGACACAGCCAACGAGTTGAACACTCGCATTGGCAAGATCAAGGAAGCCATCGACGCCACGCCTTCGATGGACAGAAAGTGGGCGGACGCGGCGCGCGCCTTGGAAAAGAATAATAACGAGATACTGCGCGCGCTGCGCGGCGATGAGATCCTGGCGCGGCGAAGCGAGAATGTGCCGGTGTCCATCGTGCAGCGGGTTGAGACCATCGTCGAAAACGAGCGGGCTTCGCTGCAGCGCCCGCCGGGCACCGACGTGCAGGCGTTTGCCATCGCCAGCGAGGAGTTTGCCGCCGTGCGGGAAAAGCTACGGGTGTTGGTGGATGTGGACCTCAAGGCGCTCGAACAGGCGCTGGATGCGGCGGGCGCGCCGTGGACGCCGGGCCGTCTGCCGGTGCGGTGATTGTGAGATGCGGTTTATGGTGCTACGTTTAACGGCCGCCGTGGTATACTACCCATTTGATACGATCCTTCCGGTGCAGGGAAACCGAGAAGCTTTTGTGCCGCCAGCACAGCCGCAAATTCGGCAACGTCGAAACGGTGGCGCGTCGAAAGCTGCGCATGCTGGAGGATGCCGAGATGCTTGCGGACATGGCGGCGGTTCCAGGAAACCGGCTCGAAGCGTTGAGCGGCGGCCGGGAGGGTCAGCACAGCATCCGGATCAACGACCAATGGCGAATATGCTTCGTTTGGCGCGATGGCGCCGCGGAGAGGGTCGAAATCGTCGACTATCAGTAGCGAGGTGAAACGAGAATGGCTAACGGCAATCGGCTTCCACCCATTCATCCGGGGGAAATCCTCCGCGAAGAGTTTCTGTCTCCTCTCGGCATGTCGGCAAACCACTTGGCTCTGGCCCTGCGCGTGCCTG
>Ga0187887_10003421_pt1 | contig 12291 bp, 13 predicted proteins | sample June2016WEW_7_10_FD_132977 | JGI IMG/M metagenome (GOLD analysis project Ga0187887, IMG submission 132977) | Peatland microbial communities from SPRUCE experiment site at the Marcell Experimental Forest, Minnesota, USA - June2016WEW_7_10 | ecosystem: Environmental > Terrestrial > Soil >...
GCCGAATCTGGACGAGGCGGCGGGATTGCTGGGGGAGCCAGTGGCCGGGCGGGAGGGGGTTCCGGGGCAGGCGGCGAGGCTTGCGAAACTGGGTGGGGCGGGGCTGAATGTGGTGGTGACGGGGGGGCATCTGGAGCCGCCGGACGATTTTCTGAGGACGGCTTTGGGCGAGGAGCGATGGTTTAGAGGGACGCGGGTGGCGGCTCGGTCGACGCATGGGACCGGATGCGCGTTTTCGTCGGCGCTGCTTTGCCGGTTGTTGCTGGGAGACGGGCGGGTGGAGGCGGTGGCTGGGGCTAAGGACTGGGTGGTGGGGAGGCTGGAAGGGGCGGTGGAGATTAGGAAGCGGAACGTCTAGTAATGAAGACTCTGTGCGAAGAATCCGGCCTGCCTGCTAGCGTTCGGTTTCAGCCCTCCTGTTCTTTGTGCGGGTTTGCTGAACCTCGACCTCCTCAATCTCGATTTTGCCAGGGTTTCCGTGCTTGTGATGGATAATGTTGTAACCCACGGAATAGCAATAGATGCTCGCCGGCACGAATTGCAAGGATACGTTCTCGATCTTGCAATCCATCGTTTTGGTTCTCGATGTCACGAGGGCCGATTTCAAGCGATTTGAATGGCAGAATCCGATCACGTTCTTTAATTCACTCGGCCTATCGCAGTACCTGTCGGACCATTTAACCTCCACGGCCCAATTGGGCTTCTGCGTCCTCCCCTGAAGCCACACCATATCCACCTCGCCATCTTGCCATCGTGCGAAATAAAGCGTGGTGTCACTGTGAAACCACTGGGAAAAGATTGCTGTTTCGGCGAGGGCACCCATAACATCTTCTTCTGCTTCCACAGGGGAAAACAGGGCCGCCCGCATGGAGGGATTGGTCAAGTACACCTTGAAGAAATTGGCCCGTCGAAATCTCTTAGCAGTTCGGTCAACGCGGTGGACGACCTTTATGAGGAAAGCGGCTTCAAGATATTCGATATAGCGTTTGATGGTGTTTTTGGCCACACCAGAATTCTTTGACAGCTCTTCGAGGGAAATCTCTCGCGCTGTATTGAAGGCGAGCGTTGTGAAGAGATAATTCAGTTCCTGAATATCGCTTATGCCGTAGAGGCTCGGCAGATCTCGCAGCAGAACCTTGTCGATTATGTCCGCCTTTATGAAGCGCGCCGGGTCGGATTGGATGAGAGGCGACAAAATCACCTCCGGGTACCCACCGAAATTCAGGTACCGAACGAATTCGTGGTTCAATTGATCGATTTGATCAGTGACAAAGAGGCTTTTCCCTGGTTCTTCCTGAGGCGGGTTCTTCAGAAGAGTCGACTTATCGAGCAGTTCGAGGTACTCGTAGAACGTCAGTGGTGGAAGCAGGAAATCTGTAAATCGACCGGCGCCGGATTCCTGAGTTTTCAGGCGTAGGGCGGCTGCGGCAGAGCCTGACGCGATGATTTTCAGGTTTCGATGGCTGTCGACAAGCGATTTCAGGTGCGTCTCCCATTTTCTCAGGTACTGAATCTCATCGAAGAATATGAAAGCTCTGTCCTTCCTATAGTCGATGCCAGTTGACTGGCTATAGACGTCCAGCAATTTCTCGAGGCTCAAGCCGTTATAGATTGGATGGTCGACAGAAACGTAGCAGATGAGATTTGGTGAGACACCCGCCTCACGCAGACGCTGAATTGCGTGATGAATGAGTACGGTCTTGCCCACGCGACGCGGGCCCATTAATACGATTGCGCGCCTCACGTCGGGTTCAATCAAGGGATAAAACAACTCAAGGTAGGCGCGGGGCTTTAAATTGCGCCATGGGACCTCTCCATCCCACCAAGGGTTCTCAAGCTTGAGGCGCCGGATCACATCTTTTGGCGAAATCTCCTGCATCCGAATAGAATAACGCCATTTCCAAATAAGATCAACGCTCTGACGCTATCGGGTCGATGCCCTGATGTTGTTGAAAACGGGACGCTTAGTGCATTCGTCTAGTGCCGTGGGAGCTGGTTCTCCAAGAAAGAGGTGTTCAAACGGTGGTCCAGTCGAGGATGACTTTGCCGGTTTGGCCGCCGATCATGGCTTCGAAGCCTTTTTCGTAGTCCTTGTAGCTGAAGCGGTGAGTGATGACGGGGGAGATGTCGACGCCGGAGGTGACGAGGACAGACATCTTGTACCAGGTCTCGTACATTTCGCGGCCGTAGATGCCGCGGACGGTGAGCATGTTGAAGATGATCTTGCGCCAGTCGGTTTCCATGGGTTTGGCGGGGATGCCGAGGACGGCGATGCGGCCGCCATGGCACATGTTGTCGATCATTTCAGTGAAGCCGGCGGGGCTGCCGGACATTTCGAGACCGACGTCGAAGCCTTCCTGCATACCGAGTTGTTTCTGAACCTGGGCGACGGGGGTTTGGCGGGGATCGACGGCGATGGTCGCACCCATTTTTCGGGCAAGGTCGAGACGGAAGGGGTTGAGGTCGGTGACGGCGACGAAGCGTGCTCCTGCGTGGCGGACGATGGGGATGGCCATGAGGCCGATGGGGCCGGCGCCGGAGATGAGGACGTCTTCGCCGAGGACGGGGAAGGCGAGCGCGGTGTGGACGGCGTTGCCAAACGGATCGAAGATGGCGGCGATTTCTTCGGAGACGCCGGGGTGGTGGCGCCAGATGTTGGTCATGGGGAGGGTGATGTACTCGGCGAAGGCGCCGGGGCGGTTGACGCCGACGCCGGAGGTATGAGCGCAGAGATGGCGGCGGCCAGCGAGGCAGTTGCGGCAGCGACCGCAGGTGACGTGGCCTTCGCCGGAGACGAGGTCGCCGACATGGAAGTCGGAGACGTTGGCGCCGACGGCGGCGATTTCACCGACGAATTCGTGGCCGATAACCATAGGGACGGGGATGGTCTGCTGAGCCCACTCGTCCCACTGGAAAATGTGGACATCGGTGCCGCAGATGCCGGTGCGGCGGACGCGGATGAGGACGTCGTTGATGCCGTAATCGGGCTCGGGTACGTCTTCGAGCCAGAGGCCGCGCTCGGCGCGGGCCTTGACGAGTGCTCGCATGGTTCTCCTTCGGTTTCGGTTGTGGTCGATTCCCTCAGGGGCTGAAGCCCCACGATTTTTCTGGGCGGTAACGGCACGGCTAAAGCCGTGCCCCTTCAAAGCACCACAACCGAAAATTCCTTTATGAGGGTAAGTCATTTTCCACCCCGTCGACGAAATGCTGTCGACGAGGACTCCTGTATTTCCACCCCGTCGACGAAATGCTGTCGTGGGGAACCTTGAGTTTGACGGGGAGATTACGGCGATGGGATCCGGTCTATTTTCGGGTTGGAGAAGTACGGCGGGGGACTAAAATACAGCGATATGTCCAACAAGTGGTGTGAGTGGTCCAGCGTGCTCGTGATGAGCCTGGGGTTGTCGATCGTTTGCGGAGCGGTTGCGTTTGCCGCATCTCCCTCCACCGTGGGGGATTCAGAGAACACGGCAAAGCGCGCGCTGGATGCGGCGAAGGTGAGCGCGTTCGACGGCTCGATGACGTACGTCGGGCAGGAGACGATCGCGAAACCCGCGGGCGGCGCGGACCACGAGATCCGCTACACGATTTCCGGTCCCGGCGAGGGCGTGAAGAGCAGCGTGGAATTCCGGATTTATGCGAGTCCGGGCGCGGCGGCGGCGCACGCCAATCCGGACCGCAACCAGCAGATGCAGGAAGTGCACGAGAACGATATGCCGAGTGGGCAGTATCGCACCTACCATTCGAATCTGGGGGGGTCGGATCTGGCGAAGGACGTGCCGGGGACGTTTCACTGCGTGGCGCTCACCAGCAAGGGAACGTGGTCGCGTTGCTATTACTACGGAGGCGGCGATTCGAATGTAGTGGTGGTGGGGACGACGAGTTCCACGGTGGCGAACGAGGCGATCCTGATCACGGCGATGGGTGCGCAGGGGCTGGGGGCGGCGAAGCCTTAAAGAAATCCGGCGCAGGTGAGACCGCGGACCGTGCGCCGCTGGGCTTCCAGCGCTATCGCAGCGGCGCCGTTTGAGGCAGGGGAGGTTGCGTGATGGCTCATGCAGGAAAACTGTCGTGGATTGCGGCTGCGTTTTTGGTAACGGCATGCGTCGTTCACGCGGCGACGCCACCGGCTGATCCGTGCACGCTGCTGTCGGCGGCTGAGGTGAGCCGGACGATGAGCGGAAGCTACAGCCCGCCAGAGGAGAGCGTCGCGCCGCGGCCATTCGAGAACACGGTTGAGGGGAAGGATTGCCATTATCGGGCGATGGGAGGCGAGCTGCTGTTCCGGATTTACTTCGATCCTTCGCCGGACGAGGCGACGAAGCTGTTTGCGCAGCTGAGGATGTTCTACAGCCCGCCGCAGCCGGTGACAGGTGTGGGCGACGAGGCGTATTTCGATTCGCGGCATGGATTGCACGCGCGGAAGGGGAATGTGCGGTTCTTTCTGCAGGGATCGGGGAGCGACGAGCGGCTGAAGGAGCTGGCGCAGGTGGTGGCGAAGAAGCTGTAGGGAGCACAGGGCTCAGAGCTCAGGGGCGCTGCGAGTGCGTTTGATCTTTTTTAGGTTCGGCTCGGTGCCGCCGAAAGCCGCGAGACGACGTGAGGCCCCCATGTGAATCAGGGCTTTCAACGCTTCGTTCAGGAGAGCGGAGAGGTCTGCTTTGCGGAAGTATTTTTTCGCGGTGCGGATCAACTCGTCATCCAATGTAACTCGCGCTCGCATGGCTGTTGTTCTGTCCGATTTAATTCATTGTTCATGACCTTGTTCCTGCTCTGATATGAGACAGCCCGACCGCGGGTCCTTCGATTCACGCTAATTCAGCTCAACGAGCCGACACCGGGTGCCATGGCCCGCAATGCCATTCGGTTTTTACCTGTGTTTTCGTCGAGTCCGAGAACGAAACGCGAGGTCCTTCGTGGCTGAGCTCCTCAGGATGACAGGCGTTAAGACCAGTAGCTGCGGTCGAGGGTTCGGTACTGGATGGCTTCGGCGATGTGGGGGACGGCGAGGTGCTCGGCGGCTTCGAGGTCGGCGATGGTGCGGGCGACTTTGAGGATGCGGTCGTGGGCGCGGGCGGTGAGTCCCTGCTGGAGCATGGCGCGCTCGAGGAGCTTTTCAGCGTCGGGAGAGAGCTCGCAGTGGGCACGAATCTGGCGGGTGGACATCTGGGCGTTGGAGAAGATTTTCTCCTTTGAGGATAGGAAGCGCTGGCGCTGGCGGTCGCGGGCGGCGAGGACGCGTGCCCGGATGGCAGCGGAATTTTCGATGGCGGCGGCTCCACGGAGCTCTTTGTATTGAACGGCGGGAACCTCAATGTGGATATCGATGCGATCGAGAAGCGGGCCGGAGATTTTTGCAACGTAGCGCTGGATGAGGGGCGGGGTGCAGTGGCACTCGCGGGATTTGTCGTTGAAGTAGCCGCAGGGGCAGGGGTTCATAGCGGCGGCGAGCATGAAGGCGGCGGGGAAGGTGAGGGACATGGAGGCGCGGGCGATGGTGACGTGGCGGTCTTCGAGGGGCTGGCGCAGGACTTCGAGGACATTGCGTGGGAATTCGGGGAGCTCGTCGAGGAAGAGGACGCCGTTGTGGGCGAGGGAGACTTCGCCGGGGCGGGGGATGACGCCGCCACCGATGAGGCCGGCGTCGGAGACGGTGTGGTGCGGGGCGCGGAAGGGGCGCTGGGTGACGAGTCCGGCTTCGGCGTCGAGGACACCGGCGACGGAGTGGATTTTGGTGGTCTCGAGGGCCTCGTCGAAGGTGAGCGGCGCGAGGATCGAGGGAAGACGGCGGGCGAGCATGGTTTTGCCGGAGCCCGGAGGGCCGATCATCAAAATGTTGTGACCACCGGCGGCGGCAATTTCGAGGGCGCGCTTGGCGGTTTGCTGGCCGCGTACGTCGGCGAAGTCGAGGGCGAAGTGCTGGAGCTCGTTGAGAACCTGGGTGGCTTCGACTTTGAAGGCGGGGGTGTGAATGCCGCCGTTGCCGGCCTGGTTGAGCAGGTCGCGGACCTGGAGGAGGGACTCGACGGGATAGACGTTGACGCCGTCGACGACAGCGGCCTCGCGGGCGTTGGCTTTGGGGATGATGAGGTTTTTGATGCCGCGCTCGCGGGCGGCGACGGCGACGGGCAGCATGCCAGGAACGGGGCGGAGGGCGCCGTCGAGGCCGAGCTCACCGATGAGGAGAAAGTCGGCGAGGTCGCGGAGCTGGAGCGCGCCGTAGGCACCGAGGATGCCGACGGCCATGGGGAGGTCGAAGCCGGAGCCTTCTTTCTTGATGTCGGCGGGGGCGAGGTTGATGGTGATGTGGGTGGTGGGGAGATCGAAGCCGGAGTTGCGGATGGCGGCGCGGACGCGATCGCGGCTCTCACGGACGGCGGCGTCGGGAAGGCCGACGGTGTTGAAGTGGTCCTCCTGGGTCTTCATGGCGGAGAAATCGACTTCGACGTCGATGATGCTGGCGTCGATGCCATAGACGGCGGCGCTGAGGGCTTTGAAGAGCATGGATGCGGATTCTGCGGGGAGTGTAGCAGCGGGTGGGGGTGGTTTTCGGTGATGGCGGCGGTGGGATGCCGAGCGCCAATGCACGCAGGTAATGACGAAGAAGTGGTATCGCTGCCCTGGATCACAGGCGGTTGTATTTTCGGCGTCCTGCGCCGCCGGTACGGGTTTAACCTATTCGTGGGGCAGGCAATGACGATTCATGTGGAACTCGACGCGGAGATGGAAACCCAGCTTGCCGCGGAGGCTCAGGCGCGCGGGATGGCGCTGGAGCAGTACGCGCAGCGGCTTCTTCAGGAGGCAATTGCCTCCCGGGTGCAAGGACGTTCCCGCGCCAGCCAGGAGGAATTCCGCGCATTTCTGGACGCTCTTGCCCGCAAAGCTCCGGATGTTCCGCAGTTGCGCACTGAGAGATTCTCCCGCGAGACGATTTACGGCGAGCACGACTGATGGCCGGTTTATCCTGGCTGGTGGATACCAATGTACTTTCGCGGCTGGTGCAGCCAGACAGTCCTGAATACGGGACGATGCGACAATGCACCGATGTTCTTTGGGCACGGGGCGCAGATCTTTTTCTATACGTTCCAGAACCTGGCGGAATTCTGGAATGTATGTACCCGTCCGGCCGAGCGTAACGGCTTCGGGTTCTCAGTGGCGGAAACCGATGAACGCGCCAGCCTGATTGAATCCAAATTCACTTTGGCTCCCGACAGCGAAGCAAGCTATCGGGAGTGGCGGAAAATCGTCGTCGCCGAGGGCGTGTCGGGCATTCAGGTACACGATGCGCGGCTGGTTGCGACGATGCGCGTACATGGGATCGAACATTTGCTGACGCTGAACGTCGGCGACTTCCGTCGATATGACAGGGTGATGGCCGTGTCCCCGCAGGATTTGCTGGTTCAGATTGGCTAACAGCGAGAGCGGTCTGGATTGCCTAGTGACTTGCGGCGGGATCAGAAGGGACTATTTACGCGTGCTTTATGGAGGGACGTGTTAGCGTTGGGGCGCTGAGAAGTATGGCATGGGGGAGGCTATGAGGATCGTGAGGCTGTTGTTAATGGGAGCGATGGGGATGGCGCTTGTGACTGCATCGGCGCAGGCCGGTTCGCCGGTCACGCCGGCAGAGCTGGCGGGGGAATGGTCCGGTTCGCTGGCGGGGACGCTGCCGCTGGTTCTGCACGTGCAAGGGGATGCGAGTGGAGCGCTGACGGCGACGATGGATAGTCCAGCGCAGGGAGTAAATGGGCTGGCGGGGGCAAATGCGAAGCTGGCGGGGTCGAGCTTCAGCTTTGAGATTCCGCTGTTGAAGGGCGTATTCACCGGTACGGTGGGTGCGGACGGGAAGACGATCAGCGGAACGTGGACGCAGGCGGCGATGCAGGGGCAATCGGAGCCACTGGAGTGGAAGCAGACGAAGACGGCGGCCCAGGCAGCGGCAGAGATGGCGAAGGTGAAGCCGTCGGCGATTGATGGGGACTGGAACGGGTCGCTGAATGCAGGCGGCCAGACGCTGCGGCTGGTGTTTCATTTCCACACGGTGCCGGGCGATGCGGGCGAAACAATCAGGGGCCTGATGGATTCGCTGGATCAGGATGCGACGGGGATTCCGTGCGGGAAGGTGACCGTGGATGGGCGCAAGGTATCGGTGGATGTGCCGGCGGCGAAGGGCACGTATGAGGGGACGCTGAGCGCGGATGGGAAGACGATCATCGGGACGTGGTCGCAGGGGACGCCGGTGGAACTGGATCTGACGAGGAAGTGAGGGCCGTCAGGCGCGATACATGCGGGCGATGATCTGGCGCTGGACCTCTTCGAAGTCCGGATCGCCATTCAGCAGTGCGAAGTCCGGATCGGTCGCAATATTGAGCACCATATAGTCGTGATTGGCGATGGCGGCTTTCAGGGAGGCGATCGCCTCCTTTTTTCTGCCGAGCAGGGCGCAGGTGCGGGCTAGCTCGAAGCCGGAAGACTGGCCGGCGTCGAAAAACTGCTGTTGCGCGACGCGCATGGCTTCGAGCATTCCGCGCTCTCCGCCTTTGGACAATCCGCGCTGGGCGGCGTTGGCTACGGCTAATAGCTGCGCATCCTTCGAGAGGGCAGCGAGGCTCTTCGACTGGTCGACGAAGCCGCGATAGTCCTTTTCAGCAAAGTCCAGACCCGCGAGATAGCGTGGAGCGGAGAGAAAGTCGGGCTCGGCGCGCTCGATTTCGCGAAGCTTCTCGACAGCGGGGGAGCGGTCTCCGGCCCAGAAGCGGATGAGGGCCTGGTCGGAGAGGATGGAGCGGGATGCGGGGTTGAGCTGCTGGGCCTTGTCGATTTCGCTCATGGCCTCGGGGTATCGTCCGAGCATCATGAGGGATGTGGCGTACCAGTGGTGGGCCTCCTCGTCGCGGGGATCGAGCTCGAGGGCGCGCTGATATTCGCCCAGGGCGGCGGGCACTTTCCAGTCCCAGTAGAAGAGAGCGAAGCCGAGCGCGCGATGGGCCTCGGCGAGGGAATCGTCGAGAGCGATGGCTTTGCGAGCGGCGGCGATGGCGCGGGGGAAAGCATCCGAGCGGGGCATGGAGGTGAACTCGGGCATGAGGTCGTAGCATTCGGCGAGGCCGGCGTAGGCCTGGGCGTAATCCGAGTCATGCACGACGGCCTGGGTGAAGGCGTCAACGGCCTGGTTGAGGCTGCCTTCGGTTCTGCGGCTCCAGTAGTAGCGGCCCTTGAGGTAGAACTGTTCGGCTTCGGGGTCGGGCAGGTGATGGGCGGCGATGTGTGGATTGCCGGATTCGTGCGTGGGGCGACGCAGGAAGCGAAAGGCATAAAGGGAGATCGCGATGAGGGCGAGGATCAAGACGGCGATCGACAGGATGGTGATGCGGGGACGAGGGTCGGGTGGGGGCGCGGAAAATTCAGGCTCTGGATGGAGGGTTGGTTCGGGCGCAGGGACGGTGGATGGGGCAGACGGGGCAGATTCGCCGTTGGCGACGGCGGTGGAGTTGAGCCATAGGGTCAGTTCGTGGGACCAGGCGAAGACGCCACCGCGTTCGCCGGGAAGGCGGTGCACGGGGAGGGCGCGTTCTTTTTCCCAGCGTTTAACGGTGCGCTCGTCCCGACCGAAGAAAGCTGCGATTTCCTTCCAGGAGTCGATGCGGCGATTCTCTGCGGGACTCCCAACCGTCCGGGACGACATGATCATGCCTCAAATTCAGCAGCATGCCCTGCTTATTGTGGGAGCGGGGCGAGGTGGGATCAGTATAGCGAGGGGGCGGAAGGGGTAAAAGCTGAATTTCCATGAATATAGGCGGGCGAATGTCACGACTTGTCCTGTGTTGACCTTGCGTGTCTCTATCGCGGCCGAGGAGAACGTGCCAAGGTAAGTGCGCACCTTGAAGCGGCGGCTGATACGAGCATGGCCGCCGCAAATTTTTCCCCCATGTCAACGGTGCAGCCGGGCGAGGTTTGGGAATCTCCGCCAATTTCTCTATGTCTTGAGCGCGACGACAGGTTTCGATGGGCACAGGGGTTCGACGCTCGGCACACAACCATACAACCATACAACCAGGCAAAATCCGGAAGAAAACCGGGGAGACTTATGCGCAAATCAGGTCGGGCATCAACCATGGTTGCAGCGATTGCGATTCTGGCCGCGGGTTGTTCGTCAGGGTCAAGCTCCACTTCCACCGCTTCGTCTGCGTCGAGCGACGGATCGGGCGCGGTTTCGGGAGGGAAGGCCGGGAGTGCGACTTATGTGAGCGGGACGCCGCTTTCGAATCAGCTGACGACGGCGACGATTACGGATCCATCGCTGGGCAACATCGTTGCCGCGACGCTGACGATTCCGGCGGGGTGGAAGCTGCAGGGGATCGAGATGATCAGCCCGTGCACGTTTTTGCCGTGGCCGGTGTTTCGCTCCTACTCGCCGGATGGGCTGATGCAGTACCGGATTGAGCCGGTGTTCGGATGGCAGTGGCACCCCAACGCGAAAGGCCCGCTTAACAGCGGGTGCGCGAATATTTCCGGGCAGATGTCGGCGGCGAATTTCCTGCAGTATTACCTGGGTACGGTGCAGGGCGGCGTGCACGTGGTGGGGGCGATGGCGGTTCCCGCAGCCTATTCGCAGTGGGCGCAGGGACTGGCGGCACAGAAGAACCAGGGCAACAGCCGTGCGCCGGCCGCGATGCAGACGCAGAACACCGCGGACACGGCGGCGCTGCGGATCGAAGTGGTGAACGGGTCGTTCGTGGTGGAGGAGCGGCTGCGGACGGTGGTGGAGTGCTCGATGAGCAACGATCGGAGCACGGCCATGAGCAATGCCCTGTACGGGGGAACGTGCTGGGCGCGGGTGGATGTGCTGACGGCGCCGCAGGGCCGGCTGGATGCGCTGGTGCAGCTGGTGGACAGCAACAATCTGCCACACGGCGTGAACACGCCGCAGTGGACGCAGGCTGCACTGCAGCGGCAGCAGCGGCAGGGCGCGGCGGCGATCGCGGCGCTAACGGCGCAGGAAAAGCAAGAGAGCGCGATGCTCGACCAGCAATTCCAGCAGATTATGCAGAGGTCGCAGCAGGAACATGCAGCGTTTATGCAGCAGCAGGAGTCGCAGTTCGAGAGCGCGATGAACAACGCGAACGCGTCAATGAATGCGCAGAGCACGGCGGCTTCAGACTGGGTGGATTACTCGCTGGATCAGCAGACGGTGGCGGGACCGAATGGGACCGCGAAGGTGTCGAGCGCGTATTCGCAGACGTGGACGAATGGGACACAGTGGTACCAGACGAACGTTCCCAATTCGAATCCGAATGGCGTGCTGACGGGAAACTGGACGCTGACGACGCAGGTGCACGGGAACGGGCAGCCAAAATGACCGAGCTCACGGAGGAGTTGCTGGCGAACGCGGAACGTTTGTACCTGCTGGCACGGGGACGAGAGGAAGAGATCGCCAGACACTATCATTGGAGTGGAGTCTCTGCGATTCTGCAGCAGGGATGGCCCGTGGAGGAAAAGACGAAGTGGCTGATCTGATGAGAACGTCGAACCCGACGCTGAACGGCAAGGTTTTCCAGGGATTCTCAGGCGCGCTGGGCGAAACGATGACGCTGGAGGGCACGGTCAACAAGACCGGGATCCTGCTGCTGTGCGCGGTGGCGACAGCGGCGTGGACGTGGCATCTGGCGATGAATCCGGCAACGCTGCCGCTGGACTACCTGCTGCTGGTTGTGGGTTTGATTGGCGGATTGATTTTCGCGCTGATAACGACGTTCAAGAAGACGTGGGCACCAGTGACGGCGCCGATCTACGCGCTACTGGAGGGATTGGTGCTGGGCGGCTTGTCGGCGACGCTGGAGCAGCGGTATCCGGGGATTGCGATTGAGTCGGTTTGCCTGACGTTTGGGACGATGTTTGTGCTGTTGCTGGCGTACCGGTCGGGGATGATCAAGGTGACGCAGAAATTCCGGCTGGGCGTGATTGCGGCGACGGGCGCAATTTTTCTGTTCTACATGGTGGAGTTGTTGCTGGGATTCTTCGGGATTCACTTTGCTGCGGTGAATGGGTCGGGTTGGCTGGGGATCGGGATCAGCCTGGTGATTGTGTGCGTGGCGTCGCTGAACCTGGTGCTGGATTTCGATTTCATCGAGAGCGGTGTGACGGCGGGCGCTCCGAAGTATATGGAGTGGTACGGCGCATTCGGGCTGATGGTCACGCTGGTGTGGCTGTACCTGGAGATGCTGCGGCTGATGGCGAAGCTGCGGGGGCGGCGGTAGACAATAGCCTGTAGCGGGTAGCCTGTAGCGGGTAGCC
>Ga0187887_10003423_pt1 | contig 12288 bp, 14 predicted proteins | sample June2016WEW_7_10_FD_132977 | JGI IMG/M metagenome (GOLD analysis project Ga0187887, IMG submission 132977) | Peatland microbial communities from SPRUCE experiment site at the Marcell Experimental Forest, Minnesota, USA - June2016WEW_7_10 | ecosystem: Environmental > Terrestrial > Soil >...
GTACCTGATAGTTTTTGGTTTGTTCGTGACTGTCAGCTTGGTGCCCTTCGGTCCTGCTGCCATCGCTATCTCTGTCCTTTTTGCAGCTGCCACGATATTGAATCCGTTTATGGTAGGGCTTGCGGCTGCCATCGGAGTCAGCGTTGGTGGATTGGGCGGATATTTTGCAGGTTTATTGGGACGCAACGTTTTGCTGAAGGAAAATTTCATGTGCAGTATTAACGAGATGCTTTGCAACAAGAACATCGGAAATTGGGTGAAAGATAAAGGCCCGCTAGTGATCGGTATTCTAGCCTTGCAGCCGTTTCTTCCTTTTGAAGTTGCCGGAATTGTTGCCGGCTCTCTGAAAATGCCCATAGGGAAATTCTTCATAGCTACACTTGCGGGAAGCAGCATTAAATACATCTCGCTCGCTTTTATGGCAGGGATTTTATCGTCTATTCCCTTTATAAAATAGGAAATTAATTATTTAAAGGGAACAAAGTTTTTGTCTTTTGAAGAAGGCTCCAATAGCCAAAAGGATTATTAACGAAATATGACTGAACCAATTCGACCCAGGGCACAATCTTATCCGCGTTTAACCTTTGTCGCAATCGGGTTGATGATATTAGTTGGCGGAATTATTATTTTCCTCGACCGGAATCAAGTAAGGCAACTTGCGGTAAAAGCCGACTGGAACTATTTGTTTATTGCAATGGGTTTCATTACAGTGTCTTATCTTCTGGAAAGCATCAGTACAGTCGTGATGCTGAAAGTATTTGGGGTTGAAGCAGATAATTCGTATTTATTGAGACTGGGATTCGTTTCAAATGTTTTGTCTAATTTAATAGCACTTCCGGCTGCGTTGGCTTTAAGGCTTCTGTTGTTGAACCGCCGTGGAGTAACCCAAAGCCAAAATGTGGGTTCATCATTATTGCTATCCTATTTTAAAAACCTCGTTTTTCTAACACTGATCCCTTTAAGTCTAATTTATATTATCTTCACCTACCCTTTGGTGTTTGGTGGGGTAACCCTAATGATTTTGATAATTATAATTCTTGTAGTCGCAATTGCTATAGCCACCATCATTACATTTAGTGAACGGATTCGCACCTTTGTCCTCAGAATCTTAGGTAAGGTCTGGCATGTGATAACCCGCAAGAATATCGATATAGCTCTCCACAATTTTGAAGACGCCGTAGCTCAAGGTATTGATGTATTAAAACAAAATCCTAAATTTGAACTTCTTCTCGCAGTGTCGGTCATAGGAGATGTAGCAGCAATGATAGCCGGCCTGTTTTTCTGTTTCAAAGCGCTCATGATTCCAGTGCACTTGGGAGTTTTAATCACCGGGTTCAATTTCGGTATCACTTTGACAGTGATTTCATTTATTCCCGGCGACATCGGCGTGCAGGAAGCTTCAATAGCCGGTATACTGGCTATATTTGGCGTGCCCTTTAGCCTGGGTGTATTGGGAGCTATACTTTTCAGAGTGCTTTATTATTTTGTGCCTTTTATCTTCAGTCTTGGTTTTTATTGGAACTTGCTGAAGGAAACTCGCGCAAAGCAGGCATGACATTTGGTTGTGCCAAAGTGACAACTGGGCTTCTTGGATTATGTAGAAGTTGAAATTATCTCCCCTGTCTCCTTCCAAAGGGATGGCAAAATTTAAGACAGCTGCAGGAGTTCTATTTTGGGAGTTTATCAATGGCATTTCCGTCAAAGAGGAGTTGCCGATTGGCTCATGAGGACGATCCACCCGGAGCAAAACGCCAGTCAATGGTTCTGAAATCAGTAAACAGTTTCCTGGTGCGGACGAATCTGGTTAGTGCCGATTTCCCCAAAATGCCAATAATTATTTGTGCTTTTTATTCTTCTTTTTGCTCGTTGTTTTTATTCGAACTGGCAAATTTTCTTTATCGGCATCGGATTCAAATTTTTTAAACGTCGTTATCTTTCCCCCACACCAGGGGCAAAAACCTTGAATTGCATGTCTCGCATTGATAATGACATGTATTGGATTCTTAATTTCGCGCGTGCGCCGACATTTAAGACAAAATCCTTGAACAGGTCCCTGTATTTCATCATTCTTAGTGTAAGACATTGGGACGCTCACGGGTTTTAGCTCTTTGTGATGCGTGACAAGCTGCTCCAGGAATGGTTCTAGATTCACCGATGCAACGCAAACAAACGTGTCGGCGCCACCGTAGTATACAAACAGTCGATCATCGATAACGACGGCCCCACAAGGATAGACGACGCCGGCTTTCCACCCTTCATTTTCATACAACGCAATCGGTTCCAGGATAGGGTTTATGGTTCGAGCTAAAACTTTAGTCGGGTCTTGCAAATCGAGCAACATCGCTCCGATTTTATAGCGTGATTCGTCAAAACTGCTGACGGCCTGATAAATCAGCAACCACCCTTCTTTTGTTTTTATCGGCGGTGGTCCGCACCCAACTTTGAGATTGTCCCAATCAGAACTCAGAGCTCTGGTTGGTATTTTGAACTGTCCTTCCAGCCATCTCGTTTTACCATCGAAATCAAGGTTGTCAACCAGATCAATCAAAATATTGGGGAAAACCCGGTGGAAAATGACAAATTTGCCGTCTATTTTTTCAGGCAAAATACATGCGTTCTTATCGACGATGTATGGAGGAGAGATAAGCACCGGTTTCTTCCAATTCCACTTCTTGTTCAGAAAATCATCTATGTGGATTGAGCTTAATGCCACTCTAGGATGACTATGTCCATCATAAGCAACATACGTCATGTACACCCGGTCACCAATTCTGGTTAGACGTGGATCTTCACAGCCACCCATACCACCTCCACCCGAAACATACAGACTGACTGGTTCAGAGATAGTGGAATGAGAACGATCAACCCCTTCAAAAGACTCTCTCGGTATGTAAACCGGCTTATCGAACCGTTCTTTGATGTGCAGTCCGTCCATGCTGGACGCATATCCCAAAACTGAGACATCGGATTCGCCGATTGCCCGATAAAGGAGATGAACTTTTCCGCTTTCGTAAAGGGCAGCCGGATTGAAAACGGCCTTAGTCTCCCACTGGTGTTTATTATCGGGTTTTAAAATAGGATTCCCCTCAAATCTCTCAAGCGACAACCGGATATTGGGAACCTGTGGAATTGAATTTGCTTTTTTGCTGCTCACCATGTATTCCGCCTTGAGTGTAATTTTCTATATTTCGAATTATGTTCCAGCAAACAATTTTCTTCAAGCTTACGCCTGCAAGCTCTGAATAGCTGAGCTGAGCACAGGCCGCAGCTTATCGGATTTTCCCTAACTTATATTCTGAAATCATCTAAGACTTTCGAAGGCCATTCGGACACGATTGGTTGATTACCAGCCAAAATAGCCCCAAAACTCGAATGGCTTCAGCAAACTCAACGAATTTGACCGGTTTACGGACAAAGCTATTCGCACCCAGGTGGTAGCTGCTGATTATGTCCTTTTCCTCATTAGAAGATGTAAGAACAATCACCGGTATAAGTTTGGTTTTTTCATTCGCACGCATTCGACGTAACACATCAAGACCGCTAATTCTAGGCAGGTTAAGGTCGAGCAAAACCACTACCGGCAGATCCTCGATTAAACATCCGCTCTTACCATCTTCGCCAAAGAAATATTTCACTGCCTCGACACCATCTTCAGCCACGGTCAATTCATTGCAAATGTTCGATTTTTGCAATGCTCGTCTGGTCAACTCAACGTCATTAGGATTATCTTCCACCAGAAGTATCTTCTTCGTATCCAAATGTCTCCCCTATTTAGCAACATAAAATAAACTACAATATCGATATATCAGACTATTATTTATTAAATATATATCCTGTTTTAGGGACCGTACTGATAATTTTAGCATCGGATGGATCAATTTCTATTTGTTTTCTTAAGCGGCTGATCCAGGTTCTCAATATCTGAACGTCATCTCGATACTCAGGTCCCCAGATGGCGGACAATAAATCGTAATAAGTCATCAAATGGCCTGAATTTATGGCTAGTTCACTCAACAATAACCATTCTATTCGAGTAAGTTTCTCTTCCTTACCGCGGACAGTTAAATGACGTTCATCAAAATTGATCTTCAGGTCTTGAACGATAAGCTCTCTGGGGATGTTCTTCCGTTCAAGCGAACTTAGTCGCCGTCTTATCGCTTCAATCCTGGCAACAAGTTCATCCGGGTTAAAGGGCTTCGCAATATAATCATCAGCCCCCAATCCTAATCCTTTTATCCGATCGGCGTCATCACCTCTGGCACTAAGCATAATCACCGGAACAGCTGAAAAAGTGCGCAGCTCTTTCAGAGTCTCAAACCCATCTTTTTTGGGCATCATCACATCAAGTACCACCAAATCAGGTTCCTGTCCACGAATCTGTTCCAGAGCTTCGATACCATTACTGGCAAGTATCACTTCATAGGCTAACAATTTGAGTTTCGTCTTAAGAAAGTTGAGAATTCGCTCCTCATCATCAACCAGTAAAATAACAAATCGTTTCATATTTGTTCCTCAGGCTGTATTTTTCGAATAGCTGCTTCTTTTCATTATAGCTCTTTAATTTCCCGTTCTCTAATTTAAAGTGAAGTAAAACGTGGCTCCCTCTCCAACCTTGGATTCAGCCCAAACCTCTCCGCCGTGGCGCCGGATGATGCGCTGCACCGTTGCCAGACCAATACCGGTTCCGGTAAATTCTGTTGCTTTGTGAAGACGTTGGAAAGGCTTGAATAGTTTATCTGCATAAGTCATGTCAAATCCGACCCCATTATCGTGGACAAAATAAGCCTGTTTTCCGTTATGCTCAACTGTACCCATTTCAATTCGTGGTTCTGAAGTCTTGCTGCTGTATTTCCAGGCATTGCCCAATAAATTCTGCAGTACTAAGCCTAACAGATTCTTATCACCGTTGGCGGTTATGTTGGGGGCAATAATAACTTTCACCTTCCGTTTCGGCTCATCATTTCGGAGTTCGTCAACAATGTTCCGGGCCATATCGCTTAGATCTAACTTTTCTATATTCAGATCGCTTCGCGTGACCCGGGACAATTTGAGCAGGTCATCCATCAACTGCCCCATTAGTTCGCCGGAATCGGATATTTTCTTTAAGTAGGTTTTCCCTTCTTTATCCAACTCGCTTTGGTAATCTTCCAGGAGGATAGTGCTGAAACCAGTAATACTCCTTAACGGCGCTCTCAAGTCATGAGAAACGGAATAAGAAAATGCCTCCAGTTCTTTGTTTGACGCTTCCAGGTCCACAGTACGTTGTTTCAATTCATCTTCAAATTTCTTACGAAGTGTAATTTCCCTGGCATAAAGCCTGTATGTGTTCGTGGATGCTACGTAGGCCATTGTCTCCTCATACCAGTTTTCGTCAATATAGACATCCTTAACTGCTACCGACGTTTCTGAATCTCTGACGATGTTGATGAAGTCAATGAGAAACTTGCGTTTTTGTCCGTGGATCATTAGTGGGAACCGCAAGCGGGCCGACGGATTGGCATATATGACATCGCCTTCACTGCTAACTTCAACAATAGGCATGGGATTATACTCTGGGAATGAAGCAAGATGAGATATTTCAGCCTCTGCTTGTTTACGTTTTATCCTATCCCGTAAGGCAGTTACACCAAAAGAAATGTCACCGGCCAATGTCTCTAGCAATTTTATCTCAGTTTCGTTGAAATAATTCGGGATTACGGAATAGGCCGTAAACACTCCAAAAACCGTTCCCGTATTGTCAAAAAGCGGGATCGCAATACTCGAACGGTAGCCCATTGACAATGCTGCTTCCCGCCAGGGAGCTGCGGCAGGTTCAGTTATAAAATCCTGGAAATAATGCGTTTTGCCGGTGCGTACCGCCAACCCCGTCGGTCCACGACCTCTTTCCGTATCAGCCCAAGTTATATTAGCTTTTTTAAGATATTCTTCGTCGCCGCTGCAAAAAACAGGTAGAACTGATTTATTCTCATCATGCTCTACCGTACCAACCCAAGCCATGCGATAACCGGCTGTTTCCTTTAAAATACGGCATATTTCGTTTAAAAGATTCTGCTCATCTGCCGCGTGAACAATCGCCTGATCGCATTCGCCGATAGCCCTCAGCTCACGATTTAGCCGGTGTATTTCCTCTTCGGCTTGTTTGCGCCGGGTAATATCAATATTTGTGGACAAAGAATATTCTTGCCCTTGAAGTTTAATCCTGTCGATTGACGACAGCACTTCAATAACTCGGCCAGTTTTGGTCCGGAAACTCAACTCGATATTGGTGACTTTGCCTTTCTCGCGCAGTAGCCGGAATACTTCGACCCTCTTATTCTGATCAACGTGCATATTTAAATCACGGGAATCGCGCCCGATAACTTCCTCCCGGGAAAACTCCAGCATCCTGAGATAGGCATCGTTAACTTCGACACACCGCCCCTCGGGTAGATGAGTTATTACCATACCGATGGGACTCGAATGAAAAATCTCTGAGAATTTCTCTTCGCTTTCTTTCAGCCTTTTTTCAGTTTCGATGCGCTCAGTAATATCATGTCCAATAACAAGCGCAATATTTGAGCTCTCTTTTGAGAACGCAATGTTTAAAGTAATCCACAAAGTGGAACCGTCTTTTTTCTTAACTCTATATTCTACCGAATCATCAATCTTCTCTCCTGCAAGCTGGTGCTGAATTCTGGTCATAAATAGTTTTTTACTTTCCTCATCAAGCAGCTCACTCGGCCCGAGGGCAAATAATTCTTCCCTGGTATAACCGGTTAAGGAGCTCATGGCATCATTAAGACTCAAAAAACGCTGTGTGCGGTAATCTATCTCGTATATGCCCGTTGGAGCGTATTTTATGAGCGCGTTTGCTTTGGCCTCGCTCTCCCTAAGCGCTTCTACCGCTTTTTTACGCTCGGTAATATCGGTCAGGAAAGAATAATAATATTCGACTTGCCCCTCGGCGTTTCGCACAAGGTGTACCAGTAGCTCGATGGGCACGCGGGATTTATCCTTGCGTATGTACTCTTTCTCATAAAGCACAGGTTCCCCGGTTCTGGCCAGTTCGGCCAGCTTTTCCGTTTCCATCGAGCGGTATTCAGGTGGGGTTAGAACCGTCGCCCAATCCAGTGTTTTGAGTTCCTCAGCTGTGTAACCAGTCAGGTCACAGAATGCCTTATTAACTATACCCAGGCTGCCATCAGGTAATCCGATGCCGAAAGGCTGAGAAGCATGTTCCAGAATATCTGCCAGCAACCGGTTGCGCTCTTCGACATGGCGGAGGATAATCTCTGCTTTTCTGCGCTCCGTGATATCTCTGAAAACCAGGACAACACCAGAGATTATCCCTTTGGCATCTTTTATCGGGGCGCCGCTGTCGTCGATGGAAATCTCCGTGCCGTCTTTTCGTATCAGGATGGTGTGGTTAGTCAGACTGCAAATAATGCCCAATTGCAGCACTTTGTCTACGGGGTTTTCCGCTTTCTGCCGGGTGGTCTCATTGATAATGTTAAATATTTCGACGATTGGCTTCTGATTGGCCTCCCCAGTTTTCCAACCGGTTAAATCTTGGGCCACGGTATTCATAAAGCTGACCCGGCCCGATATATTTGTGGCTATAACTCCGTCACCAATACTAGAAAGTGTCGTGGCCCAGCGTTCTTCACTCTGCCGCAAGGCTTCTTCGTCTTTCTTGTGCTCACTGATCTCGTCTCTGAGTTGTAAATTCGCTTTTTCAAGTTCTGACGTTCTTTGTTGCACCAGTTCCTCGAGGTGGTCGCGGTATTTTATTAATTCAGCTTCACTCTTTTTGCGGGCAGCAATTTCTTTAATCGCGACCTGATTTTGCCTCCTGAGATTAGAAGTTAAATAGCTGAATAGCACTCCCACAACGAGAAATATTGCTAAGATTGGTCCTGCATCACTGCTGTATGTAATTTGGTGAATTGGCGGAATAAAATAATAATCATAGGCCAAAAAACTAAGTACACAAACTAATAAAGATGGACCCAATCCAAAGAAAATGGCGACCGGAACAATCGCTACCAAATACAGAATTGGCACATTAGTCGGTATTATATTGGGTTGTGCCAATAATTTTAACCATGTGGCTAAGGCTACGGCTCCGACAGCCACTACATAACCTAGCGAATTACGAAATATTTTATCTAATATTTTAGGTTCGCGCATAACTACCCCTCCGTGGCATCATTGGGATATTGACAAATACACCATGAAAATAATCTATCTTCATTAGTTAGCAATCTCATTAAGTTGCCGTCGACTGACAGTCTTTTCTTGCCCTCCAAGTTCCCTCCTATTTCTCAACTTAACGTAAAATAGAATGTCGCCCCTTTCCCCACTCCACTTTCTGCCCAAACTTCGCCGCCTTGCCGCCGAATCATGCACTGGACAGTGGGCAAATCAATTCCAGTACCGGCAAACTCAGACGCTTTATGCAATCGCTGAAAAGGTTTGCCATTCGAACGATGGGTTAATCTCCAAGAAGCGGTAATCAATAGGCTTGCCCTTGTTATCATAGATTACTTCAACGATGCAAAAACCTTCATCAATTGAATTAAATAAAATCTGGTATTTTTCTTCACTCCCCTTCATCGTATCTTTAACAATCTTTCCCTTTTTAACGTTTGGGGAATGTGCTGCCATCACTTTTTTATCGTTTGTTTTCTGTGGCTTATCCTGCATGTTGACCACCCCTTGAAGTACTCGTGACGAGTTCTTTTTTTACGACAGGAAAAATTTTGGTGTAGCCTTGCGTTTAATTATACTCCTAACAGAGAGCTTTCAATAAAAGATCGACCTTTCCCGTGCTTATGCATAGTCTTAGACCCGAAGCCAATATCATTTCGTAACGAATTCGTCATATTCGCCGCCGATTATTTATGCCTTTGTTATAGGAAATGAAGTAGAATTACGGAAGATTTATTTGATAATAATGTATAAAATGGTTGAATTTACTGCATGTAATTGAATAGTGAAACGAGCCAGAATTTTAGGAATTAGGAGCCAATATCATGGCATTAAAATTTGAAACTTACAAGAACGGGTCGGGCGAGTTACGTTGGAGACCGATTCGAAAGGTCAAGTCAGATTTAACGAATGGCTTTGATTCAACAAACGGATATATATCGAATATTCCCAAAAGATTGTCGGCATTGTAACTTGGTCTCAAATTTATGGATGGTTGGTTAAATCGGTGGATATTCAAAAGGCCAATAAATCTATTGAACTTCTGCTAATTGAGGATAATCCGGAAGATATGCTCCTTACCAAACGCATGTTGGAGAAAGCGGAGCACACCTCTTTTCATATTAGTTATGCAGATAGTCTCGCGAAAGGAATTGAGCGTGCTACGCAGAGTGCATTAGATGTGATATTATCGGATCTAAATTTGCCTGACAGCCCGGATGTCGAGACATTTTTCAGCCTAAAACTTCAGGTACCAGAAATTCCGATAGTTGTGCTTTCGGGTTTTGCCGATGAAGCAATGTCACTTAAAGCAGTTCGGGAGGGAGCCCAGGACTACCTAATCAAAGGCCAAATCAATAACATTGTATTGGAGCGATCGTTGCTTTATGCCATTGAACGCAAAAGAGCAGAAGATACAATTAAAGTATTAGCTTATCATGATGCTCTTACTGGTTTACCGAGCCGCATCTTACTTAGTGATCGATTTGCAATGGCCGTAGCAGACAGCCAGCGAAATGACAGGAAAACAGCTTTAGTAATGCTGGATCTGGATCATTTTAAGGATATTAATGACAAATATGGCCATGATGCAGGCGACGAGATATTGAAGGAAGTGAGCGACAGGTTAGTCAGCATATTGCGTCAAACTGATACGGTTTGCCGGACGGGCGGAGATGAGTTTATCCTTTTAATTCCTGAAATTAACACTAAAGAAATGATAGGGGAAATCGCGCGAAGGATACATGTCGCTATAGCAAAGCCGTTTAATCTTCATGGTGTCGAAAAAAGAATTAGCGCGAGCCTTGGTATTGCGATGTATCCTGAGAATGGCAAAACCCTGGAAATTTTGATCAAAAACGCGGATATAGCGATGTACGAGGTCAAGAAAACAGGACGTAACAATTAATTGTATTATTCACCCGACCTAAAGAGCAGAGATTTGGAGATATGACTATGATTTCAAAGCGGCAAATAGGAGAATTGGCTCACGCTACGTGGGAAAAAGATGGCTTGACTGAAGAAAAGTATTTAGAGCTTTATTCTCGAGCGAAGAAAGACTCTGAGGAACACCAATTCTCCAATATTGCAATGGAACCTAATTAACACTGGAAGCCGGCGTTACAGCGGGTTGGCGATAGTCGTTTGCCAATCCCAACTTGTGGAGTGGCCAAAAACATAGCCACGCCTCGCCAACTATCTCATCACGAGATACAAACCAGCCATAATGAGAATCCTCGCTATCATTACGATTATCTCCCAATACAAAATATTCATTGGGAGGAATAACCGCGCTTGTATAGTCATAATTGGGTGACTCTCTAATATAAGGCTCATCCAAAATGATCGTACGCCCGTCGGGTTTAACCACTGTAACGGCACCATTTTCAATTTCTACACGCTCGCCCGGCAGCCCGATAACACGTTTAATGAATGGCGAAGTACTCGGAATCGGAGGGTGAAAGATAATAACATCACCCCTTTGCGGTGCACTAAATTTGTAAGCCAGTTTATTAACCAATAGCCTTTCACCATTCTGGAAGGTGTTTTCCATACTCGGGCCGTCCACGAAAGAAGATTGAATAGTTAATCTGAAACCGATAAACAATAACACAGCGAAGAGAACTATGGAAACATTTTCCCAGAAAGCTTTACTCTTAAATAGTTTTTTCAAATCCATTCTCTTTTGCTTTGTTATTATATTTCTTCCTTAATGATTTTTTGTATTTCTCCGTTGAGTATCTCTATTATCGCTTCGTCAGTAATGTCCTTGATTGTTTGTAAGTAATCGTCGAGCAATAATTGTGTGACATCCTTAAGTAAAGGGGTGGCTTTTCCAATAGCTGTTATCGCCAACTTTTGCATATCCTTTTCAAGGGCAGACTGGCTTTCGCCTTCTTTTACCTTTGCCGCTATATTCCTCAGTTTTTTCTCGTCCACTATCTGGCTCTGGGACTTTTCCAAAACATATTTGATTCTCATTTTGATAATCCGTTGGGCGAATTCTGAGTTTTCTGACATCGTATCCTCCAGTCACTAATAAAAAAGAATTATTGAAAATAACAGGCAATTCTACAAGAGAACCCGTTACTCAGCATACCAAAAATAATGCGTATAAATGAAGAATGCCCCAGGCAGTTGGGGCATCTTCAAAAAGGGAAGGTAAAATAACGGCATCCTTTACACAGGATAACAGGAATAAATATATTAAGTCAACGATGCTCAAACCTCGGAGTCAATTCACTATGCAATGATTGTATAATAAAGATAAATTTCTTCATCTAACAGGAGCAAAACTTGAGCGAACTCAGTGTTAATAATCACAAGATTCACGAGGGTGATTTCGTTGTTATGCTTGATTGTCTTGATGAACTATTCCGTGAATGCGGAGATACCATTACCCCCAAGGTACTCGCATCCCGAATGGAGCAAAAACTTCATCGCCGTGTGCATTATTCTTTTGCCACGTATCTATATACGTTGTCAGGGTTTGTTACCAAGCCTGGAATCGGCAACAATGACAGATTTGCAAGATTTATTGTCTATAATCCCGAATTGATTGCAGTACAGCGAGCCCGATTACGAGATATTTCTGCAGAAGTCGGAACAAATCAACATGGAGAATAAATTGCTAGATGAAAATTAATAAAGAAGATATTCCAGTGATGTTATATTGTCTGCAGGAACTATTTAACGAATATGGAGCCGAAGTTACTCCGACATTACTCGTGGAACGGATGGAAAGAAAAATTCATAGGCACGTGCAAATGCAATCCGTCGCTCATCAGTATACCTCTTTAGGGTTTGTTACCAAAAGGAATAATACACTACAAAAATACTGCTTCATCCCTAATCTCGAACTGTTGGCGGAAATAAGAGCCCAATTCTGTAGACACTAATGATGACCATCCGGATATGACTTGAAATCCGGTTTAAGTTTCTAATAAATATCAATTAAGCCACCTCGCACAACTTTTAAATTACCTATGACAAACAAACAATTATTGCCCTCACATCGCGGCATGAGTGAGTAGTAAAATTCCCTACTGAGCGGATGCCGATAAATTTATTACCTGATTTAATTTCCAAAAATCCATTTCA
>Ga0187887_10003425_pt1 | contig 12286 bp, 15 predicted proteins | sample June2016WEW_7_10_FD_132977 | JGI IMG/M metagenome (GOLD analysis project Ga0187887, IMG submission 132977) | Peatland microbial communities from SPRUCE experiment site at the Marcell Experimental Forest, Minnesota, USA - June2016WEW_7_10 | ecosystem: Environmental > Terrestrial > Soil >...
CCCGAGCGCGTGCTGATGTCCGTGAACCCTGCCGCTCCGCGCCCGATCTCTGCCGGCATCCAGCCTGACGACGACTGGATCTCCTTGACCGCATCCACATTGAAGTTGGAAAACGTCGCGCCGCCCATTTCCGGATCGCTCGAATCGGCGCCGTCCATGGCGAAGACGGCCTCCACGCCGCGCTGCCCGTTCACCGCGAACTGCTGGGTGAAGTTCGTGGTCCCGTTCGTATCCGTCATGGTGCCGGCTGCGAGCAGAAGCAATTGGCTGAAGTCCCGCTTGTTGAGCGGAATCGATGTCACCGACTTGCCGCTGAGGTTTTCGCCGCCGCTCGCCTGCGTCTGGCTTTCTTGGTCAATCGCAATTGACCCGTCGGCCTGCAGCGTGACTCTCGATCGGCCCTCAATCGGAATAGCGACCGAAGCCGCCATCCGGAACAGCCGCCCTTCGAAGCTCACCGTCAGCTGGTACGAACCCCGCGCCGGCGCGCCGAAGTGAAAGCTCCCGCTCTCCGTCGCCACCGCCGAATATCGGTTGCCGTCCCGCTGTAACAGCAGCTCGGCTTTCGCTGCGACCCCACCCGCAGCGTCGTGCACCGACCCGTTCCAGTCCGGAGAAGTCTGAACCTGTCCTGCGGCCGCCCCACACGCCAGAATCCCGGCGATCCCAACCAGGGTGGAGAGCTTCACATTCCGCATACCTGAGAATAACTCTACGCGTTCGTGCGCGCTCTTAAAAGGAGGATCGCGTATCGACCAGCCCTCCGCTGCCGCAATACCCGGCGAATCGCAACCAATCTGGTCCACTTTCGGAGGGGGGTAAGGGGGGTGAGCGAATTCCTGAAGGGGTGGGAGGCACATTTCGGGTGGAGGCCACAGAAGGGTATCCTTCGGTGCTTTGACTATATCATCCTCAGCCGTTTGACCGGTCTTTCAGAAGGTGCATCTGAGACGTGGCGCACTGCATTCATTCGTGGTTTGAAGTCCGCCTCAGAGAAGGGCAACGTCTACATCGCGACCGTCTTTCACAACGTCCTCGCAACATACTACCTAAACCGTGCAGCAACCGTGCGTCAGTTCCAAGCCGAGCGCCTTACCGGACGAGTCGTGTACATCGATACGAACGTGCTGTACTCTCTGCGTGTCGAGGCGAGTAGCTACCATGATATCTCGTTGTACTGTATTGAAAGGCTCAGGCAGCTCCAGTTCGACATCAAGATATTCCCTTTCTCTATAGAAGAATTTGAGCATTCCTTGCGACGCGTTGAGAATGGCTTCCGCAATGGCGTGGCCGAGCCGTGGACTGTATCTGAGAATCCGTGGCTGTACCAGGAGTACAAGTTACATCAGCCTCGGTACTTCAGCATTGACGCCTGCCGCCTCGTGCCCAGTGTGACGAAGAGAGAGGCCTTCTCTGAGGCGAATTATGACGAGGTCGGCAAAGAGCTAGCTCCCCAAGTCAACCGCCATAGTATCGCGTGCCGCGAGAGCGCCCCACAATGAAGCTTCCGTGATCCCGGAGTTCGTGGTGGGTAACGGCTACCCGGAAGCTGCCCAAGCTAGCAGGCGTGCGGGCAAACAGATCTGCAAAGGCCGCAAGCCGTGCAGCGAGTCTTCCGCACAACGGGAACCCTTTTGACTCGCTCTGCCGGTCGCGTGGAATTTCGCCGAAGGAGTCCCAACAGCCGAGGCGTCTGGTGGATAGCCGGCGGCGAGAATGCGGGCGGTGGATCGGAGATCCTCGGCTGGAATGCTCAAGACGGTTCGCCTCAATGTGGATTGGCGCCACAGCGAGAGTCCGCCTCGCGGTCGTTCCGCCGATCCCGACCATGCCGACGACCCTCCCGCCCTTTCCGCGTACGCGAAAAGGCTGTACACTCGGCGCATGGAACGAAAGATGTTCTGGCTTACGTTCACGGTCCTGGGTCTTGGGGCCGATTTCGTTCTGCCGCTATGGTGGGCACTGGGCGCAACGATCCCAGTTTTTATCTTGAGCTGGTGGGTGGCCTATCGCAGCGACTGGTTCTAGAGTTCGGGTTAGTGCGCGATTTGCTGCATGGTTGCAGTTCTTCGATCGGGACAGCCAAGACGGATCGCCTCGCTGTGGATTTGGCACCCACGGCGTTGTCCGCCTGGCGGTCGTTCCGCTGCCGGGCGCCGCATCATGCCACTCTCCCATTACCCTCGCGCCCCACCGCACGGTGAACCTAACACTACCGGCAGTTCGTGCCCCATACTAAAAGGTGGATAGGCAGTCGGCAGAACCTCGGCGGTCACCCAAAACCGGCCAATGAGAAGTAGCGCGCCATGGGAGGCTTCTGCCAAGCCTCGCGAATTATGTATACTAGCGGCTATCTTGAGCGAGCGCCGAAAGAGCTACACTATATGTTCCTCAAAACAGAAACGCCGAACAATTTCGCGTTGCCGTCTTTAGCGGTGGCTCTATTGCTTGCGTCCCTTCCCGCGCAAATGTGGGGTCGCGCCGCAGGCCAGCCGTCAACGAAAAACGGCGAATGGCCTTACTACACTGCCGATGCCAGAGGCAGCAAATATTCGCCTTTGGATCGAATCGACGCATCTCCAGACAGTGGCGGGGGAACCATTCCGATCGCCGTGCGGCCGCGGGCCGCGGAGGTCGCCAAGAATGTCAACCAATGAACCTTCGGCGATTCAAGAGGTTGTACAGCGCATCCGACAGTTTTTAAGGCTCCGGCGCGCCGAGATCGGCGCACTCCTAAAGGAGACAGGCAACGCCTGGATCGACGACAACGCACCGCGCCTCGGCGCCTCCCTGGCCTTTTACACGTTGCTGTCCCTGGCTCCTATCCTCATCGTCGTTGTTGCCGTCGCTGCGCTTGCGTTTGGCCAAAAGGCGGCTCAAGGTCAGCTCATATGGGAGATCCAGGATCTGGTCGGAACGGAAGGGGCGCGAGCAATCCAAGGTTTGATTCAGTCTGCTTCCAAGCCCGCAACGGGCACTACGGCGACTGTACTTGGCGTTCTCACGCTGGTTTTGGGAGCGTCCGCGGTAGTGGTGGAACTGCGCGACGCGCTTAACACAATTTGGCATGTTCCGGCGGCGACCTTTTCAAGCCTTCGCAGCTTTCTTCGTCTGGCAAAAGAGCGGTTCTACTTGTTTGGATTGATCTTGGGCGTGGGCTTCTTGTTGTTGGTCTCGTTAGCGCTGAATGCCGCTATTGCCGCCCTGGGCTCCCTGTTTGGTTCACTGCTGCCCGCTCCCGAATCCGTATTGCACCTGGCCGTATTTGTGATTTCGTTTCTGGTGATCACATTCCTGTTCGCAGCCATTTACAAGTTTCTGCCGGATGTTCAATTGAAATGGAGTGACGTAATCGTCGGTGCATGTTTTACCTCCTTACTGTTTACAATTGGCAAGGAGCTCATCGGAATCTATCTCGGCAAAGCGAGTTTCGGCTCGACTTACGGGGCGGCCGGTTCTCTCGTCATCGTGCTGGTGTGGGTGTATTACTCATCCCAATTGTTCTTCTTTGGTGCCGAGTTCACAAAAATCTATACAAACACATTTGGTTCTCGACTGGACGCTAAACTTAACGTGCATCCTCCTAAGCCTGAGAGCGTAATTGTATCTCCCACTACTGGCTTACCGGCGGGAAAAGGCAACGAGGAGGCTTCGGTTAAGTTGACATGACCGTCGGGCATGGTGGCCCGACAGAACAGCTAACGATAACACCGGATATCGCTTAATGCCGGATATAGCTCGCACGGAACCGTCGCGTTCCTGCTTGGGCGGCCCCAGTTCATGTCGATTCCGGTCGCTCACCGCGAAAGTACCGCACTGCGCCTGGACGAAAAAGGAGCCAGGCAATCGCCGCACAGAACAGAGAGTGGATGGCGAGCTCGTGGAACGTGCCAAAGGCGCTCAGGACGACGTGAAATGCCATCCAGGCGATCGCAAGCCAGCGCGCCCAGTTGCGGCCGCGGAGCATAAATGCTCCACCGACAATCGCCAGAACCTCGACGACTTCGATCCAGATGCCGTCGTATCGAAACGCATTGTTCGCGTGGATTCCGGCGAAGTGGTAAACGAAGCCGACAGTACCCACCCCGATATACACCCATGAGAGGACAGTCACCGCCAGGGGGCGCCCGTTCCGCGTCACGGCCGCACCTCAACCATTGTCGTCAGGTCCAGGTACTCATTGACGCTCTTCACCGAGCGGTCTGACTCTTTCACGAGCGCGCCTTTCACCAATTCAGATCTCGCCTCGCAAACGGCCTTCTGTCCGATTCGACCTGATATCATTACCGATCATTTCGATTCTCCCCCTTCTGGCCCAGTATTCCAACTGTCCTAAGACCGTGATCTGGTTGTGCTCTTTCGGAGGCGAAGTCGGCGATTCGCGCTGACAGCTTGCTGTCAAACGCTCGACGCGCCCGAGTTCGGTGCTATATGTCCCGACGAGTTCGCAGCCTTTCTTGCGGGGCGAATGCCTACCGATGATGAACCTTATCGCCCGCGCGGACTTTGCGTGGCTCGTCCCGAGGTAAGGGCACTTCTACGTTTTTGCTGACGAACCGTCCGGCTTGCGCTCGGCGGGGATTCCCGGCCACGCTGAAAGCATGCCGGGGAGGTTCGCCGCCGCCATCTCTGCTAATCTATAGATGTCTTTGATCTGACTGCGAATCGTCATGGTCTCGCCTACTCCGATTTGCCTTTGAAATCCGCCTTACAAGGAGAGCGCATGGTCACACCAGAGAACACACTGAGTGTCGCCGGTCAGCACGCTCTACAAGACATGGTTGAGTTGCAGATGTACGTTGTGGCCCAATCGCAGCATAAACCTTGGCCCATGGTCCCCCGACGCATGAACAAACAGCAAGAAGAGAGGAAGCCATATAGCAACCCAGTCGAGTCGAGCGCAGTGATGGAACTGCTGTATCGGAGATTTATCGAAGCCACCTCGAACCGAACCTTCGTCGTGAGCAAATCTGGGTATCAGTTCTACGAGCGAGAGATCAAGCCGCACATCAGCTTTAGCGATCAGGGCGGCGCAGCATAGCTTGGAGTCCTGCTGCCGGGCCGGGACGCGACGTAAACGTCGGATCATTCGGGAGTGGGACGCACCTGCACGTGTCCACAACCGACACCCTCAAGGGTCAAACCATGGGCCTATGGCTGGCCGAACGGGTTCCGATATTGGTAGATATCACTCCCGAGCACCGCGCAACCCGGTCTATTCCCAGCGGAACACCTTCGCTGAAAGCGCCGTGCAGATCGCAAATACGACAACCAGCGCCGCGACGTCGCCCACGTGCGCCGACCACGCCTCGCCTTTCAAGATCCCCTCAAGAAGCGACACCGCGTAGGTCAGCGGCAGCAAGCGCGCCACGACTTGAAGTGCGGGCGGCAACGACTGTACCGCAATTCGCGAAGCGCTGGGGAGTTTCTATATCCCGGAGGATCAGCCCATATGCGTGGCCGCCGCCTTTTGTCAGGGGTGTGCATTTTCAAACTGACCCCCTACCCGGATTCGCACGGGAGCCGCGCACGCCTCGAAGCTGGCTGCTATTCGCCGAAGCTGAGCGCGTTTCTCGGCGCGAAAGATTCGCATGGGAACCGCGCACGAGCTGCGCTCATCACCGCCCCATCGAGACGCCGCGGCTCGCGGGCGGCGCCAATCCCGCGTTCGATTCCGCGGGCGCGGGATTCGTCGGGTCGCCCGCCGCGGTGCTCGCGCGGACTCGCTCTTCGCGGCGCGCGTGGTCGGCGAGGAGCGCGCGATTCGTTCGACGTGGTGCTTTCGCCGCAGCCTTGACGCCTCGGAGACCCGCACGGGAACCGCGCACGCGCTGCGCTCATCATCGCCCCATCGCGGCGGGCGCGCGCAATTTCGCGCTCGATTCCGTGCACGTCGGATTCGCCGAATAGCGTGCCGTGGCGCTCGCGCGGACCCGCTCTCCGCAACTCTCGAACGTCGAGGGCGGCGCGATTCGTTCGACGTGGTGCTTTCGCCGAGGCCATGACGCCTCGGAGATTCGCGCGGGAACCGTGCAGGAGCTGCGCTCATTACCGCCGCGGTCGCGCCGCGCCGCGCGTTCGGCGCAACTCCCCGCTCGATTCCGCGCACGTCGAATTCGTCGAGCGGCGGCGCGGTGCTCGCGCGGCGCTCTCCGGGGTATTCGCGCAGCGCGCGGCGAGAACGCGTGCGTCACGCTTCGCGTGGCCCTCACAGCCGCAACGTGGGTTGCAGGAGCAATGGCAGTTCGCCGGCTTGTCCACCAGCAGACCCAGCGCGCGCATGCCGGCTTCGTTGATCGCTGTTGTGCCAGGGACCGTGGTGACCGTGGCTACGGGTAGCTGTACCTTTAGCCACCGCGCGTCGTCCCGAGTGCGCCGCCCCTTCTTCGGAAAAGCGCTCTCAGGGTGGACTCGAGTGGGGTCGCTCTCAAACCATGGCTCTGCGATTTCCGGCGATTGTCGTTTTTGGTTTTCTTCTTCAAGCACATCTTCCATGCGCTCACGATGATCCTTTAGCCGAATCCCAGTCCACGCTTTTCCACTCACGCCGGGGCTCGCGCGAACTCCGCGTCGCCTGCCGCGTCTTGACGAAGAGTTCTTGGAGATCCCCCATTGCCGCCCCGCTGTGGCCGCTCCTAAGCACTTGACTTCCGGGTGGCTTTATCCGAAACTGCGGTTATGCAAGGCAAACCAAAAGTCATCGCTCTATTGAATGAAGCACTGCAAAAAGAGTTGACGGCCATTACCCAATACTTCCTTCACGCCGAGATGTGCGAGAACTGGCACTATGACAAATTGGGCGGCTACATCAAGAAGCTGTCCATTGTTGAAATGAAGCACGTCGAAGCACTTATCGAACGGATCCTGTTTCTCGACAGCACGCCCAACCTCACCGAGTTGTTGAAGCTCTCCGTGGGTCAGAACGTCAAGGAACAGGTCGAAAGCGATCTCAAGCTGGAAATTGAAGCCGTGGCGCTATACAACCGGGCAATCCAGATCGCTCGTGACGAAGGCGACAATGCCTCAAGGGAGTTGTTCGAGTGTCTTTTGAAGGCCGAAGAAGGTCACGTCGATTGGCTGGAAGCGCAACTCCATCAGATTGGCGAGATCGGCTACGAACGCTACCTGAGTCAGCAAATCCGGGAAGAGAAGTAGGGACACCCACGAATTTCAGTTCCGCTCTTTGCGGAGCGGACGACGAGAGACGGGATTCGGGTGAACTTGGTGATGCACCAGCGGAGTGGGGCGAAGGTTCACGCCAGGTTCGCTTTATCCGCACCGCCGATGGGCTGCACGAGCACCGTTTTGAAGACGCCAGCTAGTTCTTTCGACCGATGGACAACCCTACGGGACGATATCGAGCAACTTCGCCTTGATTTCATCAGGACTGACTTGGGTGTGTGCATCACGTTCGCCACCGTTGCAGAAACGGCTTACAGGATGGGCCACTGGGAACACGCCGAACGGACCCTTGCCAGTGCGGAACAGGGCTATTCCACTCTGCTTCGGTTCTTTTCCAAGGCGAAAAGGCTGACACAGGGGACCGAGCAGGAATTGCAGTCAAAGTTCAAACATCTTCGTGAACGGCTGGACTGGCTTCAGCGACTCCGGTGACGAATGTCCAAGTTTCGCCGGGGCCAGCGGACCGAATACCTCACGATTGCCTTGGACTGATCGCCGCTTCAATGGAATCCCGTAAGGACTTGGCGGTGAACGGCTTTTGAAGACAGGGAAACCACTCATCGAAGCCTCTTCTCTCCACACAAGATCGCTCGACATCATGAGCACTTTGGTGTCAGGGCGTTCTGCTGCGATTGTCCTACAAAGCTCCAGGCCATTCATCCGGCTGTGCTGGAGCCGAGGCTGTTTTTTTCGCCCCCGACTTCATTACCCGCCACATATTCGTCGGTCGCCTTGAGCCGATCCCGACGCTCGAAGCCGATTAGTCATGCAAGACGATATTCAGCAGTGAACTGTGAATTTTCAGGCCACCGTTGTAGTCAATGAAGGCTCCATGTCCGGTGACGAGGCCAATTCGTGTGCACCTTCTTCGGACTTCAATTGACTGATCGGGATTCGCTTGATGGGGTCGTCGGGCATGGTGGTGGCTCCCGGTTGGAGTTTAACAAGAAACGATGCCGAGCCATCAGCGCCATCCGCCTTGACGCGGCGAAGTACCCCGCGTAGGACGAAGTCGCGCTCTCGAACCACCGCCCCCTCGTGACCCCGCGGCGCACGCGCGGCGCAATCGCGCGCTCGATTCCGCGTCGCGTCGGACTCGTCGACTCGCCCGCCGTGGTGCTCGCGGAGTCGCCCTCCGCGGCGCACGCTCGGCGAGGGCGGCGGCGATTCGTTCGACGTAGGTGCTTTCGCCGGCGCCTTGACACCAGGAGATTCGCGCGGGAACCGCGCACGCCGCGCCGCGCTCCTCGCCGCCGTCCGTCGCGCCGCCGCGGCGCACGCTCGGCCGCCGATGACGTTCGCGCCGGTGCCCGTGGCAGCATCCCGGGGAACTGTTCAATCGCAGCGCAACGCCTGCATCGGGTCGAGCCCGGATGCCCGACTTGCTGGCACGAAACTCGCCAGCACAGCGATTCCGATCAGCATGCCGGCGGCGGCCGCCAAGGTCGGAACATCGTAGGGCTTCAGATCGAACAGCAGCGTTGCGGCGGCGCGGCCTGCGAGCAGCGCCAGCGCGGTGCCAGCTATCACGCCCGCGGCCACCATCCACGCAGCCTCCCGCATCACCATGCCGATCACCTGGCCGCGCCGCGCACCGAGCGCGATGCGAATGCCGATTTCGTTGCGGCGCCGCGCCGCCATGTAGGAGACCACGCCGTAGAGTCCTGCCATGGCCAGCAGCGCCGCCAGCAAACCGAAGAATCCCGAGAGCATCGCCATCAGGCGGTCGCGCACCAGGCCGTCGCGGATCAGCGTCTGGAAAGAGCTCAACTGCGTAGCCATTTCGGGATGTTTTTCGGCCAGCCGCAGCTTCACGCGACTCGCGATTATGTCTGCCGGCAGGTTCGAATGAATCAGGATCGCCGTCCACGGGTGCTGAGCTGGGAATTGAGATGCCGGCGCGAACGTCATCGGCGGTGTGCCGCAACGAAGGCAGGCGTACTTCGTGTCCGGGATCACGCCGACGATAGTGTAAACGGTCGATGGATAATCCGGCTCCTGACCGGTGCGCATCGCCATTCCGATCGGATCGGTACCGCCCGCATACTGGCGGACGAACGTCTCATTGACCACCGCCACGCGCGCCGAGTCCGCCGTGTCGCTGGCGCTGAAGCCGCGGCCTCGAAGGAGCGGAATGCCCATCGTCGCGAGATATTCGGGGCCAACCCAGGTGAACTTAGAATCCCCGTGCGCCGAGCCGATTTGAATTCCGTGGGTCCAACTGCCTCCCAAGAGCGGCGGATTGGTTGTCGTCGCCGCGCTGATGACTCCCGGCACGGCCCGCACCTCTTCAACCAGTTGCTGTTGGAACTGTAGATAGCGCTCGGCCGGGATGTTGGATTGCTGAAATCCGATGAACGCCGCGGTCACCCCTTCCTCGCGCATGCCGGGATCGAAGGTCATCAGTTTATGGAAGCTGCGCACGAAGAGCAACGCGCCCACCAGTAGTACCAGCGAAACCGAGATCTGCGTCACTGCCAGTGCGCGTTGGAGTGAGAATCGGTCGCGGCTGGCTGTCATCCCTCGACCGCCGGCGCGGAGCGCGGACAGCGGCTGCAAGCCTGCGGCGCGTAGCGCTGGAATGGCGCCGAATACCAGGCAGGTGAGCGTGGTGACCGCGGCCGTGAATGCAAGCACGCGCGAGTCGATCGCCATCGGCAGCAGGACTGCGTTGCTCTCGGTCGAAAGCGACCACACCAGGGCGCGGCTCACCATCTGCGCGATGCCGATCCCCAGCGCCGCGCCGGCGACGGCCAGCAGTGTGTTTTCGGCGAGCAACTGGGCCAGCAAACGGCCGCGGGACGCGCCCAGCGCCAGACGCACGCCGAGTTCGCGTTCGCGCGCGCTGGCGCGAGCCAGGATCAGGTTCGCCAGGTTGGCGCAGGCGATCAGTAGCACAAGGCCCGTGATTCCCAGCAGCAGCCAGAGGGAAGAATCGTACTCGTCGCGCAGCCCGCTGACTCCCGCGCCGGCCGGATATGCCGCCAGGCGAAAACGCCGGTACCGGGCCACCGTTTCCGCGCTGTATCCGGTGATTTCCGTGGCGGCCGTGATTCCGGGGCTCAGCGCCGCCAACTCCGCCGAGGCGCCCGCCAGCGATATCCCTGGCCGCAGCCGTCCCATCACCGCGACTTCGAACAGATTGCGCATCAGTTGTTTGGGCTCACAGAACGGCAGAACGATGTCGAAGCGATCGCCCACGATCAGGCCGAGGAACCCCGGCGGCGTCACCCCGGTGACCTGCATGAGCTGGCCATCGATCAGCAGCTTGGTGCCCAAGTCAATCTCGCGCCCGCCCATCTTGGTCTGCCAATAGGCGTAGCTGACCACTGCCGTGGTCACCGGACAAGCGTGCTCATCCTCCGGAGTGACCAGCCGGCCGCGCCACGCCTCGACGCCCAGTACTTGAAACAGGTTACCGGTTACATAGAACCCGTTCACTCGTTCGAGCTGGCTGCCGGAGCCCACCACGTCGCCGTTCACCGCCCACGCGAAGAGCCCTGAAAACGCCTGCTGCCGCTGGTGCAGTTCTTCCCAGATCGGCCGCGTCAAGTCGCCGTAGGCGTTGTTCATGCCCATCCCTTGATTGCCCCCCACGATCTTAATCTGCGCCAGCTCATTCGGATTCCGAATCGGCAGCGTGCGCAGCCGCACGGCGTCGAGCAACTGAAAAATGGCGGTGTTGGCGCCGATACCCAACCCCAGCGAAACGATCGCAACGCACGAAAAGACCGGATTCATGCGCAACAGGCGCGCGCCATGCAGAAGGTCGTGCCACAGCCGCTCCAGCCAGGCGAATGTCTGCATATCGTGACGTGCTTCCTTGAGCGAAGTGGCATTGCCAAATTGGCGGCGGGCCTCCCTCCAGGCCGCCTCCGGCGTCATGCCCCGCCGCGTGAAACGGTCCGCCAGCAGAGCCATGTGGGTGCGCGCTTCCTCGTCAAAGTCCCGCTCGGCAAGTGAACCCTCAAAGAAGTGGCGCAGCTTCGCCAGGATGGCCCGCAGCTGTTCCATGGCCGATTACCTCCGCACCTGCAAGAGGCGGCCGATAACGCCCGCCATGCGCTCCCATTCCTGGGTTTCCCGCGCCAGCTGCTTTCGGCCGCTTCGCGAAATCGAATAGAATCGCGCCCGCCGGTTGTTCTCCGAAGATCCCCACTCCGACGCAATCCAGCCCTGTTGCTCTAACCGCAACAAGGCCGTGTAAACCGTGCCCTCGTTCAGTTGCAGTACTGAGTCGCTGATCTGCTCGATGCGGCGAGCGATCCCATACCCATGCAGCGGCCCCAGCGCATCCAGCGTCTTCAATACCATCAGGTCGAGCGTGCCCTGGAGGATGTCGGTCTTCTTCTGGTTTCTGGTCACTTCTTTGGACATTCCAAAGGGATGGTAACATGACTCCTTTGGAATGTCCATAGGAGATTTGGCCATGGGGCGGCGCTATTCGTTCGTCGTGGTGATCCTCGGACCGAAACCTGGTGTGAATCGCGCGCAGGGCGTACTTTGTGTCTGCCCGCCAGCCTGTGTGTTGAGAGCCATCCCATCGCGTTGGACGCCTGGTTTTTTCGTACGGCCAAGGCGTTGCGCCTGGAGTATGGAAAGCGGTGCTCCAGCAGATCGACAGGGCTGGAACCGCCCCTCGAATGCCGCCCGTTCCGCCTCAGGCGTACTTCAGCAGCGCCTTGAACCCGTAGTCCATATGGTGCTGGATATGGCAATGAAACAGCGTTTGCCCCGGTTGGTCGGCGGTAAAGTCCACGCTCACTCGGCCATACGAGGGAGCCACCACCGTGTCCTTGATAATGCCCGCCGTTGCCCTTCCGTAGATCTCCGCGATCTCGAACTGATGCCGATGCAGGTGCAGCGGATGCGAATCGTCCGTCCGGTTGCGGAACGTCAGCCGGTAGCGCGCGCCCTGCTTCAACACGAACTCCCGGTCGTGCGGATAAGGCGTACCATTCACCGTGAACAGGTTGAACTTCCCGGCCCCGCGCGGCACCTTCTCGAAAATCATCTCCAGCCGCTCGGTTGGCGCCGGTCCCGATGCCGTCTTGCCGAACATCGTGTAATCCCATCCCGATTGCGGTGGCGGCATCCATTGCGG
>Ga0187887_10003432_pt1 | contig 12272 bp, 13 predicted proteins | sample June2016WEW_7_10_FD_132977 | JGI IMG/M metagenome (GOLD analysis project Ga0187887, IMG submission 132977) | Peatland microbial communities from SPRUCE experiment site at the Marcell Experimental Forest, Minnesota, USA - June2016WEW_7_10 | ecosystem: Environmental > Terrestrial > Soil >...
ACAAAATGGTCACCGTCGCCGGCCTGGTCCTGGTGCGCCAGCGCCCGGGCACTTCGAAAGGCGTCGTATTCATGACGCTCGAAGACGAGACCGACATTGCCAACATCATCGTCTGGCCGAAAGTCTTTGCCGAAAACCGCCGCACGGTGATGACGGCGCGTTTTCTTGCCGTGCGCGGCCGTCTGCAGCGCGCCGGCCTTGTCATCCATGTGGTCGCGGACAGTTTCGTCGATCTGTCCGCCGAACTGCCCAAGCTGCGCGACGGCGAGCTGTTCCTGCCGGCGCCGTCCTGTCCGACGCATCAGGAAGGTTCATGGCGCCAGGAAGGTTCACGGCACATCGTCAAAAGCCGCGATTTTCACTGATCGTTTGCAACCCAGCCACCGGAGATAAGCCAAGGAGTCCAACATGTGCGGTCGCGCCAAACTTCCCGATGATGTTTCCGAAATCAAACTCGATCTGAAAATAGACTGGGACGAGATCGGCGATTACCAGCCGCGCTGGAACGCGGCGCCGACGTCCAATCTTCCCGTCGTCACCTCGAACAACGGCGAACGGACGCTGACTTTGATGCGCTGGGGCCTGGTGCCGGCATGGGCAAAGGATCTCAAGATCGGGTACTCGACCTTCAATGCCCGCGCCGAAGGCCTCGACACGCGGCCGACCTTCCGCTCCGCCTGGCAGGCCGGGCGCCGCTGCCTGGTCATAGCGGACGGCTATTATGAGTGGCGCTCAGCCGATAAACAACCTTTCGCTGTAAGCTTAAGCAATCGCGGACCGATGACCTTCGCCGGACTATGGGACCTCTGGCGCGCACCAGACGGCGGCGTGGTCAAATCCTTCGCCATTGTCACTACCGCCGCCAACGCCTTGCTCGCGCCATTGCATGATCGCATGCCGGTTTTATTGGCGCCGGACCGCTGGCCATGTTGGCTGGGCGAAAAAGCCGCGACATCCGACGAACTCAAAACAATGCTTAAGCCTTATCCAGGCGCGGCAATGGCATTCTGGCCAGTGGACCGTCGCGTCGGCAATGTTCGCAACGACAGTCCAGACTTGTTCGAGCCCATTCCCGCCCCCATAAAACAGCCCACAGGCCCGCTGGTTTAAGGCGCGCCACCCGCTTCATTCGAACGCGGTTAAATTGAATACCGCCAAAGCCTTCTACCAAGGGTCACGGTCTGAATTTACCACTGTCGTCATGGCCGTTATGAAGGCTGGACGGGACAGTTGCACCCACTCGCACCGCCCTATATCGTCTGGCGTCTGCGGAATGCAGGCTCTCCCCGGCGCTCGCATGGCGACGCGACGGGGGGAAATTAAGACCCGCGACACCGCGTCGCTGCGGAACCTAGCGGCAATTGCTGTAGTTCCTCGTTTCGAAGAAAATCGGGCGGGGAACCGTAAGGGCCCCTCAAGACGCCGGGAGGATATATTGCGGCTTTCCACCAGCCCTTTGCGCGAGCTGATGGGCAAGCGTGACTTCTACGCTGGCGGCTTGATGGTATTGCTCGGCCTCGGCATCGCGCTGAAGGGCGCGAGCTACCGAGCCGGCACGCTCATGCATATGGGGCCAGGCTTCCTGCCGACCGCACTCGGCGTGCTCCTCGTGCTGCTTGGCCTCGCCATTGCCGCCGCCGGTCTGGCGCCATCCCAAGGCGGCAGCGAAGACGACCAGCGGATCCTGCCGGAGCATCCGCAATGGTGGGGCTGGCTTTGCATCCTGCTGAGCCCGGTATTCTTCATCTTCTTCGGTAAAAACTTCGGCATGATTCCGGGGACCTTTGCCTGCGTCTTCATAGCCGCGCTTGGTGACAAGACCGCGACCTGGAAGGGCACGTTTATATTGGCGAGTGTCATAACCGTGTTCGGCGTCGGCCTGTTCTCCTATTTCCTGCAGGTGCCGATGCCGATTCTCGCGTGGTGGGGCGCCCAATGATAGGGACATCGCTTGAGAGCCTTTGGTACGGATTCGGCGTCGCGCTCGAGCCGCACAATCTGATGTTCTGTTTCATCGGCGTGTTGGTCGGCAACATGGTCGGCGTGTTGCCGGGCATGGGTCCGCTCGCCACCATCTCGATCCTCTTGCCGCTCACCTTCGGCATGAAGCCGGTGGCCGCCATTCTGATGCTGGGCGGCGTCATGTATGGCGCCCAGTACGGCGGGGCGATCTGCTCGATCCTGCTCAATTTGCCATGTCACCCGCCTCATGCCGTGACCTGCCTCGACGGCTTCCCCATGACCAAACAAGGCCGTGGCGGGGTGGCGCTCGGCCTTACGGTGCTGGCCTCGTTCGTGGGCGCCTCGTGGGGCATCACCGAAATGATCTTCTTGTCGCCCTTATTGGTGCGGGCGGCGCTGCAATTCGGTCCAGCGGAGGTCTGCTCGCTGATGCTGCTTGGCCTCTTGGCGGGCTCGACGCTGGCGCGCGGCTCGCCGATCAAGGGCGTGGCGATGACGGTGCTTGGTCTCTTCCTCGGCTCGGTCGGCACCGATCTCGAAACCGGATCGGAACGCTATACGTTCGGACTGACGGAGCTCGATGACGGCATCGAATTGATCGCGATCGCGCTCGGTCTGTTCGGCATCGCCGAGTTCATGAACAGCATCAATCAAGTGGCGCCGATCAACACCAAATACACCCACGTCAAGCTCAGCGACATGCGGCCGACCAAAGCCGATCTGAAACGCTCGTTCTTCCCGATGTGGCGCGGCACCATCATCGGCAGTCTGTGCGCGCTGATCCCGGGCACCGGGCCGACCATCGCCTCCTTCGTCGCCTACGCGACCGAAAAGAAAATCTCCAAACATCCCGAACTGTTCGGCACCGGCCTGATCGAAGGCGTGGTCTGTCCGGAAGCCTCGACCCACTCCTCGGTGCAGGGCGATTTCATACCGACCATGAGCCTCGGCATCCCCGGCGACGCCGTGATGGCGCTGTTGCTCGGCGCGCTGATGATCCAAGGCATCGTGCCCGGACCCCAGCTCATTTCGCAGCATCCGGACATTTTCTGGGGACTGGTCGCGAGTTTCTGGATCGGCAATATCATGCTGGTGCTGTTGAATGTGCCCTTGATCGGCATCTGGGTGAAGATGCTGGCGATCCCCTATAAGTTCCTCTACCCGAGCGCGATGTTCTTCGTCTGCATCGGCGTCTACGCCGCCAATAACGACTTTTTCCAGGTCGGCGAAGTCGTGGTCATCGGCGCGTTTGGCTATATCCTGCTACGGCTCGGCTTTCATCCGGCCCCGATCCTGCTCGGCTTCGTGCTCGGTCCGCGGTTCGAGGAGAATTTCCGCCGCGCCATGCTGATCTCCCGTGGCGATCTCGGCGTCTTCGTCGAGCGGCCGATCAGCGCGGTGTTTGTCGGGCTCTGTGTGCTCCTGATCGGATCGCAGATCTATATCCGTCTCAAAGGCACCAAGCCGCCGATCGAACCGTCACTACAGCCGCGCGGCAATGGCGAGCCGCCGGTGCCGGCCGAGATTCGCGCCGCGGCGGAATAATCACTGCAACCCGCGTTCAGGCCGGAGCGCCGCGCACGCCCCGTCCGAGCACCCGCGCGAGTCGCTCGGAAAACAGCCGCGTATCCGCCGGGCGATCGCCCTCGGCGAGCTTGGCTTCGTCGAACAGCAGATGGGCCGCGTCCTCCTTGAAGGCGCGCTCGCTGTCGGACAGCGCGGCCAGCGCAACCACAAGCTGGTGCCGCGGATTAACTTCAAGGATCGGCTTCGAAGCCGTGGTGAGCCGTCCGGCGCCGGCCAGAAGCTTTTCCAGCGCCCGGTCGGGCCCGAAATCGGCCGCGACCAGACATACCGCGCTGTCGGTGAGCCGGTCCGACGCCCGCACCTCGGCGACGGCGTCGCCGAGCGTCGACTTCAGGAAGCCGAGAAAATCCTTCACCGTGTCGGCTGCGTCTTCGGTCTTGTCCTCGCCGGCTTCGAGCCGGGGACTGAGCGCGAGATCGGCCGCCCCTTGCGTCACCGACTTGAACGGCTTGCCGTCGAAATCGATCCCCGGCGTGACCCAGAAGGTGTCGACCGGATCGGGCAACAGCAGCACTTCGATGCCGCGGGCGCGAAAGCCTTCAAGATGCGGCGACGAGGAAAGCCGCGCGAGATTATCGCCGGCGAGATAATAGATCGCCGTCTGATTGGTTTTGAGCGCCCCGACGTAGTCCTTGAGGCTGCGCCAGCCGTCGGCCGAGGCCGTGGTCTTAAAGCGCGCCAGTTTGAGAAGCGCATCGCGACGCTCGAAATCCTCGTAAATGCCTTCCTTGAGCACCGCGCCGAAGGTGTCCCAAATCTTGCCGTAAGCCTCTGGCTCCTTATCCGCGAGCCGCTCCAATTCAGTGAGCACGCGGCTGGTCGCGCCCTTTCTGATCGCGGCAAGGAGCGGGCTTTCCTGGATTTTCTCGCGTGAAACGTTAAGCGGCAGATCGGCTGAGTCGACCAGGCCGCGCACGAAGCGCAAATAGCGCGGCAGGATTTCCGCGTCGTCGGTGATGAAGACGCGCTTGACGTAGAGCTTGATGCGGCCCGAGCGGTCGGGATCGAACAGGTCGAACGGCCGCGAGCCGGGTATGAACAAGAGCGTGGTGTAGTCCTGCCGTCCCTCGGCGCGGAAATGAATGGTCAAAGCCGGCTCGTCGAAGGCGCCGGCGACGCTGCGATAGAAGTCGGTGTAATCCGCCGGTGTGATGTCCGCTTTCGGCTTGGCCCACAGCGCCGCCCCGTCGCTGACCTCCGCGGGCGCTGAGCCTGGCTTGTCGACGATCGCGATCGGCACCGGCACGTGGCCGGACTGCGCTTTGATGAGCCGCTCGATAGTGGCACGCTCGGCATAGGTCTTGGCGTCTTCCAAGAGATGCAGAACGACGCGCGTGCCGCGGCGCGGCGCCTCGTCGCCCGTGGCGGGAGAAACCGCGAACGCCCCCTGGCCGTCGGACGACCACAGCCAGGCTTCATCGGCGCCGGCGCGCCGCGATGTGACCTCGACTCGCTCGGCCACCATGAAGGCCGAATAAAAGCCGACGCCGAAACGGCCGATCAGCGCGGTGTCTTCGCTCTTCTGGCCGGCGTCGCTGTTCTGCGCCGCCTCAATCCGCTCCAAAAACGCCTTGGTGCCCGAGCGGGCGATGGTGCCGAGCGCCTCGATCATCTCGGCGCGGCTCATGCCGATGCCGTTGTCCTCCACGGAGAGAAGCTTGGCGTCGGCATCGAGCATGACCGTGATCCGCGGCTTGACGTCGTCACCCTGCAGCGCCGGCTCGGCAATGGCCTCGTAGCGCAGCCGCTCGCAGGCGTCCGCCGCATTGGCGATCAACTCGCGTAGAAACACCGATTTGTCCGAATAAACCGAATGCACCATCAGGTGCAGGAGTTTGGCGACGTCCGCCTCGAACGGGCGGCTTTCCGACTTGGCTTCTTCGGCAACGGTCATGGCGGTGTCCCCAGCAAGATTTTGTCGGCACCGAGATGGCGAGGCAACCCCGCCAATTCAAGAGTGTCTAGGAGCCAGCTTAGCACTTCCGGCCGGTCCCGCGGACTTGACGTGTTATGTGAAATATCACATAAACCACCATGCTTCGAGCCGAGACCGCTGATCTGGCGCGCGACTTCGAAGGTCGATTTCATGGCCTTTCCACCTGCCGCGCAGCGCGACATGGGCTATGCTTTGTTCCTTGCGCAAATGGGCGAACGCCACGCCGGCATGGCCAAAACACTGAAGGGATTTGGCAGAGCGACGGTCGTTGAAGTGAAAGACAGCTACGCCGGCAACGCCTACCGAGCGGTCTACACAGTGCGCTATGCCGAGGCGGTCTATGTGCTTCACGCCTTTCAGAAGAAATCGAAAAGTGGCGCCAAGACGCCGACACCGGACCTTAATCTGATCAAGAGTCGGTTGCGTGAGCTGATCGACGAAAAGGAGAAGCGACGATGACGAAGATTTCTGCGGCCAAGGACCCGGCCCGCAATGTCTGGCTGCAACTTGGACTTCCTGATGCCGAAGAGCATTATTTGAAGGCCGAACTCGTGCTGCGTCTCGATCGCGCAATCAAGGCGCTTGCTCTCACCCAGCGCGGCGCCGCGCAGCGGATCGGAACGACGCAACCTGAGCTGTCCAAAATTCTGCGCGGCAAATTCTCCGAGGTCTCTCTTGAACGGCTGCTGCGTTTCCTCATCGCGTTGGGCTGCCAAATCGAGATCAAGATCGCGTCGGCAAAGCCAACCAAAGCTGGCGCCGTGACCATTCGCGAGGCCCGTCGCAAGGCAGCGTAGTTTGAGGACTTGTCGACGACGTCAAACAAAGACCGGAGACTGGTCGCGAGCTTCCGAGTACACCGCTACACCGGCACCCGCACCGTCGCCCTTAACCCCCCCAGCGGCGAGTCGCTAAGCGCGATATCGCCGCCATGCGAACGCGCGATGTCGCGGGCGATGGCGAGGCCCAGGCCGGTGCCGCCCTCGTCCTGATTTCGCGCGTCGTCGAGGCGGAGGAACGGCTTGAATACGTCCTCCCGCAAAGCGATCGGGATGCCCGGTCCGTCGTCGTCCACCGTGACGGTGAGCCAGCGGTGATCGCGATGGCCGGTGATCGCCACCGTCGAGGCAAAACGCGAGGCATTGCTGACGAGATTGGCGAGGCAGCGTTTGAACGCCGCCGGCCGCACCGTAACCTCCGGCTGGCCGTGGAAGCTGACATTGGCCTGATGGCCGTGCCGCTCGGTATCGAGCTTGAGCTCTTCGAGCAAGCCGGCGACGTCGGTCGGCGCCGACTGCTCGCCCATGTCGCCGCGGGCGAAGGCGAGATAGGCCTCGAGCATCGCCGCCATCTCGTCGATGTCTTTCTTAATCGCGTCGATTTCCGGACCGTCGCCAAGCAGAGCCAGCTCGAGCTTAAAACGCGTGAGGATGGTGCGCAGGTCGTGCGACACCCCGGCTAGCATGGTGGTGCGCTGTTCGATGGCGCGTTCGACGCGGCCCTTCATTTCCAGGAAGGCCGCCGCCGCGCGGCGAACTTCGCGAGCGCCGCGCGGACGAAAATTCTGCGCCTCGCGGCCCTTGCCGAAGGCTTCCGCGGCGTCGGCGAGCCGCACGATCGGGCGGATCTGGTTGCGCAAAAATGCAATGGCGATGGCCAGCACGACCAGCGAGGTCGCCACCATCCAGACCAAAAAGATCCAGGAATTCGGATCGTAAACATCGGCGCGGCGCGCGAACACGCGCATGATCGTGTTGTCGAGCTTGATGCGGATTTCGACGATCGAGGAGCGGCCCACGGTGTCGATCCAGAACGGCAAGCCGATCTGCTTGCGGATGTCGTCGGACAACGCCTCGTCGAGCTGCGAAAAGAAGGGCTTGGGCCCGGGCGGTGGCAATTGGCCTCCGGGCAAAAAGTCGACGACGAGGCCAAGCCTATCCTGCGCAATGCGGCGCAGTTGGGCGTGATCGGTATCTTGCGGGAATGTGCGATAGACGTCGATCAGGGTGGCGATTTCCTGGGTCACGGCCGATGACAGGTAATTCGTCACCAGGTTCCAGTGCCGCTCCATGAACAGAAAGGCGACCACCGACTGCAACACCACCATCGGGATGATGATGATCAGGAGCGAACGGGCATAAAGCCCCTTCGGCATCACCGATTTCAGCCAGCGGGTAAAGCGCTCCCAAGGCTCCGTGATCGGCCGCAGGAAGCTCGCGGTCGCAGTCGCGACCGTGCCGGCTGTGGCGGCCAGATGGAAGGCCGCATCGCGCAATCGTCCGATGCCGGCATCCAGGCTGGTCATGGCGCGAAACTTGTCATGGCGCTACAGAACTCGCCGCCACCAGCCGGTAGCCTACGCCGCGCACGGTCTGCACGATCAGCGGATTACTCGGATCGCGCTCGATCTTGCGGCGCAGCCGGTTGACCTGCACGTCCACGGTGCGCTCGCTCACCGCCTCGCCGTTACCGGCAAGCTCCTGGCGCGGCACGGTCGCGCCACCGCTCGTGGTCAAGACGCGCAACATTTCGCGCTCGCGGTCGGTGAGGCGGATCACCTCCTCGCCGCGGCGCAGTTCGCCGCGCGCCAGATGAAACACGAAGGGACCAAACCGCACCGATTCCGCGGGCTCGGCAGCCGGCGGCCGCGTACGCTTGAGAATATTGGCGACGCGCAGCGAAAGCTCCCGCGGCTCGAACGGTTTCGCCAGATAGTCGTCGGCGCCGATTTCGAGCCCCATGATCCGGCTCTCCTTCTCGTCACGCGCCGTGAGCATCAGGATCGGAACCGTCGATCCGGCGCGGATGCGGCGCGCGAAATCAAAGCCGTTTTCGCCGGGCATCATGACGTCGAGGATGAGGAGATCGAATTTGAGCCCTTCGAGCTTGGCGCTGGCGTCCGCCGCCGTCTCCGCGGTCGAGACGCGGTAGCCTTCGGCGTGCAGAAAGCGCGACAACAGCGCGCGGATGCGGCGGTCATCATCGACGACGAGAAGGTGCGGCGCGTCGTCGGGCGGGCGGTGCGCCGGGTCTGGCGCCGGCGGTGCGGCGGCGGTCATGAGGCGTCGCTGGAGCGCGGGCGCGCCCGATCGGCAAGCGAATCCGAGCGGGCAATCAGGCGGAGCACATGATCGCGATCGCTGGCATCGATCATGCGGGCGAGAAAACGCCGCGCCGCCTCGCGCGCACCAGGGCCGAGCTCGGACAGCACGCCAGCAATGCGGGCGGTCTGCAGGCCGGCGAGCTTCATCGCCAGCGCCTCGCCCGCCGGGCTGACATAGAGCAAGCGTTGGCGGCGGTCGTTGGCGCCCTCCTTTTGCACCACATAGCCCTCGTCGATGAGCTGCTTGAGCACCCGGCCGAGCGACTGCTTGGTGATCTTCAAAACATCGAGCAGGTCGGCCACCTTCATTCCGGGATTGCGGTTGACGAAATGCAACACACGATGGTGCGCCCGGCCGAAGCCGAGCTTGGCCAAAACTTCGTCCGGATCGCCGACAAAATCGCGATAGGCGAAAAAAAGAAGCTCGATAAGGTCGAAATAGGGCTCGCCCGCGGCTTGAGCGGGCTCAACCGCCGCCGTGGCGGAACGTGGCTTGCTGGCGATACTGAGGTCGGCCATTTAGGTCAGCTATATTGACATATTTGGGCTTGGTTGTTAAGCTGCAAGCACGATATCGTTTTAAGGGCCTCGTCGTCCCGACGTTGCGGCGCGCGCCAAATGGCGCTCTCATGACGCGTCTTTCGGGAGCGGCGTAGACCATAACGGGAGTCCGCTCCCGACGCAAAAGCCCGACCGCGGCATAATTGTAAAAGCGATGGGCGGGCGACGCGAGGGAGATGTGCCATGGCGGTGCCCTTCGACCAACGAGCCGACGTCATCTGGTTCGACGGCAAGCTCATTCCAACTGCCGAATGCACGATCAGCGTGCTCACCCATGGTCTGCATTACGCCTCCGCCGTGTTCGAGGGCGAGCGCGCCTATGGCGGCGAGATCTTCAAATGCACCGCGCATTCCGAGCGCCTGAAAAACTCGGCGAAAATTCTCGATTTCGAAATTCCCTATAGCGTCGCGGAGATCGACGCCGCCAAGCGCCTGGTGCTGGAAAAGAACAATCAGCAAGACGCCTATGTCCGACCGATCGCCTGGCGCGGCTCCGAGGCGCTCGGCGTCTCGGCGCAGTCGAACAAAATCCACCTCGCCATCGCCACCTGGGAATGGCCGAGCTATTTCGATCCCGCCCAGCGCTTGAAAGGCATCAAGCTCGACCTCGCCGAATATCGCCGGCCCGACCCGAAGACCGCGCCCTGCCTTGCCAAGGCGGCGGGCCTCTACATGATCTGCACGATCTCAAAACACCGCGCCGAACAGCGCGGTTACGCCGACGCCATGATGCTCGACTGGCAGGGCCGCGTCGCCGAATGCACCGGCGCCAACATCTTTTTCGTCCACGACGGCAAGATCCACACCCCGATCGCCGACTGTTTCCTCTCCGGAATCACGCGCGCGACCGTGATCGAGCTGGCACGCCGCAACAATATCGAGGTGATCGAACGGCGCATCATGCCGGAAGAGCTTTCCGGATTCTCCGAATGTTTCATCACCGGCACCGCCGCCGAGGTGACGGCGGTCGGCGAGATCGCGCAGTGGACCTTCACACCCGCGCGCATCACCGCGCAGCTGATGCGCGATTACACCCACGCCGTGCAGCCCAAGGGCACGGCCGCCGCGGCGTAAGACGGCCGCCAGAACCGGTGATCACTTCGCCGCTTCGCGTCGCGGCGCGGACCAGCGCGCGGCCGCGGTATCGTCGGCTGCCTTGGCCTCGACCCAAGTCTTGACCGATGTGCCGCCGGAAGCCTTCTCGACCTGTTTCCAGAACGGCGCGCGGGTCTTCAGATAGTCCATGAGAAATTGCGCGCCGGCGAATGCTGCTTCGCGATGTCTCGACGCCGTCACGACGAGCACGATGAATTCACCCGGCGCAATGCGGCCATAACGATGGATGACGGTGACGCCTTGCAGCGGCCAGCGCGCACAGGCCGCCTCGACATGGCGGCCGATTTCCGCTTCCGCCATGCCCGGGTAATGTTCGAGCGTCAGCGCCGCGATCGGCTCGCCGTTTTCGTCGGCGCGGCAGATCCCGGTGAAGGTGACCACGGCGCCGATATCGGTACGGCTGCGCGTCAACGCCGCCACTTCGGCGGCAACGTCGAAATCCTCGCGCTGTAACCGGATGGTCGCGGTCATCGCCGTCACCCGTCAGCCGCCGGTCATCGGCGGAAAGAACGCGATTTCGCCGGCACCCGCGATCGGAGCCTCGGCGCGCACATGGCTTTTATCGATCGCCGCGCGGATCACTTTGGGATTTTCGAAGGCGTAGGCATAGTTCTCGCCGCGTTGCGCGAGCCATGCCACAAGCTCGCCTATGGTCGCCACCGCCGCGGGCGGGCTCAAATCTTCCTCAGCCAAGCCGATGCGCTCGCGCACCCAGGCGAAATAACGAAGCTTCACGCATCCTCCTTGGTGAGATGATGCAGTCCGGCCTGCAGATAGTCCCAGCCGGTGTAGAGGGTCAGAACCGCGGAGAGCCAGAGCAGTCCGATGCCGATCTGCGTGACCACGGGTACGATTTCGTCGCCGGCCTCGCCGCAAATCAGAAAGCCGACCGCGACCAGTTGCAGCGTGGTCTTCCATTTGGCGAGCCGGGTCACCGGCACGCTGACGCGAAGCTCGGCGAGATATTCGCGCAAGCCCGACACCAGGATCTCGCGGCAGAGAATGACCGCCGCGGCCCATAGCGACCAGCCGTGGATGGTTTTCTCGGCGCCGAGCATCAACAGGCAGGACGCCACCAGAAGCTTGTCCGCGATCGGATCGAGCATGCGGCCGAGCGAGGATTGCTGCGCCCAGATCCGGGCCAGATAGCCGTCGAGGAAATCGGTGATGCCGGCGGCGATGAAGATGGCGAGCGCGACCCAGCGCAGCCACAAGCCGCCATGCAGGATATTTTGCCAGAACAAGCAGCCGACCACGACCGGAACTGCCGCAATGCGGCCATAGGTCAGAATATTAGGCAGCGCGAACGGGCGCGCGCGCAACGGTGCCGGCGTAGTCGTGGTGGACGCGTTCATGGCCTTGTCCCTGGCCCTATACCCGACGTCAACATAGCCCCGCCGCGCGGCCACCGACAGACCCTGATCGCGCATGACAGTCGATCGGTGTGTGCAGCGAACGCCAGCGCCATGGTCATCGCGGATTTTTCGGCCAATCCCTAGGCCGTCCCGTCATGAAAGAACGCATAGATGCGCCGCGCGGTTTCCGCGCTGATACCATCGACCTGCATCAGATCGGTGACCGCGGCGCGCTCGATCGCTTTGAGCGTGCCGAAATGATGCAGCAGCGCGCGTTTTCTGGCCGGCCCGATGCCCGCAATCTCCTGCAGGCCGGCCTCGCGCAGATCGCGGCTGCGCCGGGCGCGGTGCGAACCGATGGCGAAACGATGCGCCTCGTCGCGCAGCCGCTCGACGAAATAGAGCACCGGATCGCGCGGTGGCAGCTTGAAGGAGTCACGGCCGGGAATAAAGAAGGTTTCGCGGCCGGCGTCGCGGTCCGGCCCCTTGGCAATGGCGATGAGCGGAACTTCGACGCCGAGTTCGGCGAGCACCCTGCGCGCCGCCGTCAACTGACCCTGCCCGCCATCGATCAGGACGACGTCGGGCCACGGCGGATCGTCAGATTCCGCTTCCCTCTCCCGTTCCGGGAGAGGCCGTTGGAGCGTAGCGA
>Ga0187887_10003435_pt1 | contig 12271 bp, 9 predicted proteins | sample June2016WEW_7_10_FD_132977 | JGI IMG/M metagenome (GOLD analysis project Ga0187887, IMG submission 132977) | Peatland microbial communities from SPRUCE experiment site at the Marcell Experimental Forest, Minnesota, USA - June2016WEW_7_10 | ecosystem: Environmental > Terrestrial > Soil > Wetlands...
CTGAGTACGGCAGGCCGATGTTGTCGACGATGCTGACGAGATCCTTCGCCGGGATCACGCTTCTGACGGTGTCCTCGACATTCTCGAACAGCCGCGCGGTCTCCTCGATGCGGGTACCGGGCTGGGCGCGCACGTGCAGCAGGATCTGGCCCGAGTCCACCGAGGGGAAGAAGTTCTCGCCGAGGAATGGGATGAGGCACAGCGAGAACGCGACGATGCCGAAAAAACCGAACATGACCGGCTTCGGCCGCGCGATGGCAAAAGCCAGCAGCGCGCGATACCGGCCGCGGGCGATCGCGAAGTAGTGCTCGAATCCCTGCTGGAAGCGCTTGAACGGATTGCGCGAGCGCGATGTGTCCTGCTCGGCGTGCAGGTCGTGCTTCTTGAGCAGGAACCTCGCCATGGTCGGGACCAGCGTGCGCGACAGGATGAAGGAGCCGATGAGCGCGAACACCACCGCCTCGGCCAGCGGCCGAAACAGATAGCCGGCGACGCCGCCGAGCTCGAACATGGGCGCGAACACGATGTCGAGCACCAGGAGGGTGACGAAGGCGGGGACCACGATCTGCTGCGCGCCGTCCAGGATCGCGGGTTCGACTTCCTTGCCCTGTTCCAGATGGAAAAAGATGTTCTCGAGCGTGACGGTTCCCTCATCGACCAGCATGCCGACCGCGAGCGCGAGGCCGCCCAAGGTCATGACGTTGATGGTCTCGCCGAGCATGGCGATCACGGTGACCGAGAACAGGATCGAGAGCGGAATGGAAATGATGATGATGATGGTCGAGCGCCAGCTGCCGAGGAACAACAGGATCATCAGCCCGACCAGTCCGGCTGCGAGCACGGCCTCACGCAGCACGCCGACGATCGCGCCTTTCACGAACACGGACTGGTCGCCCACTGTGTGCAGTCCGAACCCGGACGGCAGGCTTTCTTCGACCCGGGGCAAGAGGTCCTTGACGCCCTGAATGACGCTCAGGGTCGAGGCGGACCCGGCCTTCAGGATGGTCATCAGCACCGCATGAACGCCGTCGACGCGCACCATGTTGGTCTGCGGCGGGGCGCCGTCGTGGACGTACGCCACGTCATGCACGTAGACGATGGTGCCGTTGACCTTTTTGACCGGCAGATCATTGATCTTCTGCAGCATGACCGGACTCGCGTTGAGCGAGACGTTCCAGTCGAACTTGCCGATCTTCTCATCGCCCGCAGGCAGGATGAGGTTCTGAGCGGACACCGCGTCGACCAAGTCTTGCGCGGAGACGTTGCGGGCCTGCATGGCGTGCTGATCGAGGTCGATCTGCACGTCCCGGATCTGTCCGCCGTAGGGCGAAGGCACCGCCGCACCCGCGACCGTGGCGAGCTGCGGGCGGATGAAGTTCTGGCCGAGATCGAACAGCTTCATCTGCGGCAGCGATGTGCTCGACAGGGCCAGCTGGAGAATCGGCACCGTGGCGGCGTTGTAGGACAGCACGTAGGGCGGCGTGATGCCGGGCGGCAGAAGCTTGAGCACCGTCTGCGAGGCCGCGGTGACCTGCGCCAGCGCCGCGCGGATGTTCACGTTCTTCTGGAAGAAGATCTTGATGACGCTGTAACCCTGCAGGGACTGCGACTCGATATGCTCGATGTCGCCGACCTGGGCGCTGAGGTAACGCTCGTAGTAGTAAGTGACGCGGCCGGACATGTCGTTTGGCAGCAGGCCGTTGTAGGTCCATACCACCGCCACGACCGGAACGTTGATGTTCGGGAAGATGTCGGTCGGCGTCTTGAGCGCCGATACCGTGCCGAAGATCGCGATCAACAGAGACAACACGATGAACGTGTACGGTCTCCTGAGGGCAATCTGGACAATCCACACGGCAATGGTCTCCTGTCATCGGGATCGGCTATGGGTCCCAATATCATGCCGGGCCAGGGAAGCCGCCATCGCAACGAATTGAACCGCTTGGTATCTCAAAGCGCCACCGTTACATTTCGTTACATTTCGTAATGTTGCCGCCGCTATGAGTGCACCGCATCGGCTGAGCGTACGCATCATCGATTGCGGTTTGCAGTAGTAGCGGCTTCGCCCGGGTCCCACCTAGCAGACCTCGCCGCCCGAGCAGCAGAATTCCGGCGACCTGACCACGCAAACCGGCCGGAAAAGGCCGGCGCAGGGAGGGTCAGGTAGCTACCACCTCCGCCGCGAAAATATAGCCGCCCGCGCGCACCGTTTGAATGAGGACGGGTTCTTTGGGGTTCTCTTCGATCTTACGGCGCAAACGACTCACCTGGATGTCGATGCTGCGGTCGAAGAGGGCAGGGGCGCGGCCTCGGGTCAAATCGATCAATTGCTCGCGCGTCAGTACTCGCCGCGGATGCTCGCAAAACGCGACCAACAGCTCGAACTCTCCGCCGGTCAGGGGTACGGCGGCGCCATCGGCGGATTGCAGCCGACGAGCGCCCAGCTCGAGCTTCCAGCCGGAAAAGCACAGCGACGCCGGCCGGTGGTCGCGAGGCGCGCGCCCTAGATTGGCACGACGCAGGAGCGCGCGGATGCGCGCCAGGAGTTCATGAGTGCTGAACGGCTTGGTCAGATAATCGTCGGCGCCGATCTCGAGGCCCACCACTCGATCGATCTCGCTGCCTCGCGCCGTCAGCATGATGATGGGAATGTCGCTCGCCGTCCGGAGGCGGCGGCACAGCGACAAGCCGTCCTCCTTGGGCAGCATGATGTCGAGTATGACCAGGTCGATTCGGCTGACTTCGAGTATCCGATCGAACTCGCGGCCATCCCGCGCGACGCTCATCCGGTAACCGTTCTCAGTGAGGAAATCGGCGACCAAGGTGCGGATGTCTGCATCGTCCTCGACGAACAGAATGTGCGAGGTCTGCTCCATGGCTCCCTTTATAGGGCAAGCGGGGCGCCCGGTCGGGAAATTTTTGTAACTGAATGCAACGGTTTGCTTGGACGCCCCGAATACCGGCTCAAACAGGTGTCGCCTATGGCCTTTTGATGCTTCTTTCGCCGAGTCTTAGGAAGCCCGGGGCCGGCAGATGTCTTCTTTCTGCCTTCTCACACTCGACGCCATACCCTTCGACCGGCTTGGGCAGTACCCTCAAAAACCGTCACGGCCGGGCGCGGCAGGCCGTTCCGCGCCCCAAGCCGTCGTCAAAGACGTGGCGCACTTGATTGTCTATTGCCTCGCGCGCTCGGTACACGCGTGAGCGCACGGTCCCGACGGGGCAAGACATGGCCGAGGCGACCTGTGAATAGCTAAAGCCTTCGAAGTCGCGCAAAATTACCGCAATGCGCTGCTCTTCACAGAGCCCTGCGATGGCTGTATTGACCGCATCGCAGATCTCCTCCGTAAGCGCCAGCTTTTCCGGCGTGTCCAGCTCCTTCCGCGCGACAGAGGCTCCATTCCGCTCATCGTCATGTCGGATATCGGAGGTGAAGATGCTCGCATCGCGCGCACGCAAGGACAGTACGGTCTTTGCGGAGTTGATCGCGATACGATGCAGCCACGAATAGAAGGCGGCATCGCCGCGAAAATGCCGTAAACCCCAATAGGCCTTCAGAAAGGTGTTCTGTACCGCATCTTCGGCATCGGCGTGATTGCGCGTATAACGCATCGATAGCTTCATGAGGCGATGTCGATATTTGCGCACCAGCGCATTGAACGCCCCGTGCTCACCTGATTGGGCGCGCAACACGAGGTTCAGATCGCAACACTCCACACTCATAGATGATTCCGGTCCAATTGTTGAAGAACGCCGCCGCGTCGCGGTTGATTCGGCTTCAGGGCAATACCCGAGAGCGCATGGCGAGGATCAGGTTGAGGCTTTTAGATTAAAAGGCCGCTAACGTCGCATTAAAATATACGTGCACGCGTCACACTAATGCGGGCGTCGTGGCCGGCGATCGGCATTTACCCTTTCGAGTGAAGATTGGGCGCGGCTCCGCCCATTGAAAGCGTCGTGTCAACCAGACTTGCGGGCCGCTGTGCAGCTCCGCTCTGCAGTTCGCCTACGGCGCCGGGTGGGCCGGCGACCGGGGCGATTGGGCGCCGAAAAAACCTTACTCGGAAGCAACTGCCACGCTCAACGTGGCTCTCAACATCGATTTCTGCGCCGTGCGCCGAACAAATAGACTTAACGATCGCCAAGCCGAGACCGGCGCCCCCATCGTCGCGCGAACGCGCTTCATCTACGCGAAAGAACCGGTCAAAGACGTGCGGGATCGCGGAGGCGGGGATGCCGATACCGGTATCAGCCACCTCGAGGACGCTGCCCGTATCATCCGAGACCGTACGCAGCGAGACGGTGCCCCCCCTGGGAGTGAAGCGGATCGCATTATCCAGAAGATTCACGATGATTTGTTTGATCCGTGCACGATCCCCCTGGATGACGGTCTTTTGCAGCGCCGATAAGTCGATCTCAATGCCGCGGTCCTCTGCCATCAGATTCATGTGCTCCGCCGTATTCATCGCCAGTATGGCGAGATCGACGTCGCGCCACTCGCCCGGATTTTCGCCGGCGTCCAGCCGGGACAGCACCAGCAGGCCGGACACGAGGTGTTCCAGGCGCGCGACTTCCTCGAGGACACTACCCACACGTTCACGAATGTCACGATCGGTGAGGTGGGCTTCGCGGGTGAGCTCCTCCAACTCGCCTTTGATCACCGTGAGCGGCGTGCGCAGCTCATGCGACGCATCCGCCAGAAAGCGGCGTGAGGTCTGCACGGAGTCTCCCAATCGCCCCAGCATCGTGTTGAATGAGTTCGATAGCCGCTCCAGGGCATCGCCGCTCGGTACAACCGGAAGCCGAAGGCTCAGATTCTGCAGACTCATCTGCTCGGCAGTCTGCGATAATCGGTCGACCGGTCGCAGCGCCCAACTCACCAGCCAATAGCCACCCGCCGCGGCACAGACGATGAGCACCGGGAGGAGCAGGGCGAGCAGGTCCAGCAACCGATTCAATACCGTCTCGATCGGCGCGATCGAGACCCCTAATTCGACCAGGTAATCGCCGGAAGGCGCGTGCACGGGTGTGACGCGGATCATGAGATGTTGGGCGCCTTCGATTCTGGTGGCAGGCAAGGCGGTTCTCGTGAGGTTCATCGGTGAGATGGCGCCCACAGCCGACGGATCGAAGCTATGATCGGCGGGCATGCCGGAGCGATAGATCAGAGTCCCGGGCAAGCGAGTTACTCGTACAAAGCGATTGTTGAATTGCGGGGCAACGCGGGTTTCGATTGTCTGGTCGATCGTGCGATCGGCGGCGTCGGCGGGGGCCTGTACGAGTATTTGCTCGACCTGTGCGGAGCGCCGGCCCAAAGTGTCGCGCAAATTCGACCGCAGGTAATGCTGCAGACCAAAAAACGTACCCGTCCCGACCAGAACAAAGGTCCCACTCAACAAGAGCGTGTACCAGGCGCCCAACCGGAACGAGAGTGAACGAGGATTCATTCTTGTGCGGTGTGGGGCTCCGCCTCCGCCTCGCGTACACAATAGCCCACTCCGCGCACGGTATGAATGAGTTTGGTGGGGAATGAATCATCGATTTTTCGGCGTAGGTACCGCACGTACACATCCACAATGTTGGTCACTCCCTCGAAGCTCTGATCCCAGACGTGATTGAGGATCATGGTTCTCGAGAATACCCGCCCGGGCGAGCACAACAGGTATTCAAAGAGGGCATACTCCTTCGCGGTGAGGTCGATCCGGTGACCGTTCCGTTTCACCTGCTGGGTCAGTCGATTAAGCTCGAGATCGCCGATGCGCAATACGTCGGCCCGTTCGACCGGGGCTCGCCGTAGGAGTGCCTTGATACGCACCAGCAACTCGGCGAAATCGAACGGCTTCGTGAGATAGTCGTCTGCGCCCGCCTCGAAATGCATCACTTTGTCGTCAATCGCGTCTCGGGCGGTAAGCACCAGTACCGGAAGGGCGGAATGAGATTGGCGCACCCGGCGCAATAGTTCCGTACCGCTCATCCTCGGAAGCATCAAATCAAGGACCAAGAGATCGTATGCGTAGGAGTGAATGTGGCTCTCGCCTTCGTGTCCATTCGCCGCGAGATCGACGGCGAATCGTTCGGCGCGCAGACCGCGAGCGACGAATTCCGCGAGCTTGCGATCATCTTCGACAATGAGTATTCGCACAGTGAGCACCTCGGTCCAGCATTCCAGAGCGTCCGCATTAGAGTGCCGTTAGATCTTCATTAGAAGTCTCTCATGCAAGCGCGCTCTTGAGTGAAAAGCAAGCCTTTGCGCGGACCACGACAATTGATCGCAATGCCGAACCGGAACTACACGTGGTAAAGGTCAGTCACATGATCAGTCGCTTGGAGTGCGGAGCAGAGCTGACCCGTGGTCGCTCCAGTTGGATCCACTTTCTCGAGGTGTCGTTATGCGTAACAAACAAAGACAGTGGATGGCCGCCGCAATTTTGGCGCTTTTCGCCGTCGGGTCCTCGAATCTCGCATTCGCACATTCGGGGGGTGGTGGCGGTGGGCACGGGGGTGGCGGTGGGCACTTCGGAGGTGGCGGTCGTGGATTCGCTGGACACGGCGGTTATGTGGGTGGGTATCGCGGCGGCTATGGTGGTGGGTATCGCGGCGGCTACGGTGGTGGGTATCGCGGCGGCTACGGGGGATTTCGTGGTGGTTACGGCTGGCGCGGCGGCTATGGAGGTTGGGGTTGGGGCGGTTTGGGACTTGGGCTGTATTTTGCGACGCTGCCTTTCTATTACACGACGTTGTGGGATGCCGGTGTGCCCTACTACTATGCCGACGACAATTACTACCAGTGGGACGGCAATGTCGGTGAGTACGAAACGGTAAACCCGCCGCCTGAGGTGCAGCGCCAGGCCGCGACGCTATCCCCCAATATGATCGCGTATCCAAAAAACGGGCAAACCGATGCGCAGCAGGCGACCGATAAATCGCAGTGCCGCACTTGGGCGACCGCGCAAAGCGGCTTTGATCCGAACGAGACGGCTCAAGTGAACACAACCGAGTCGGCCCAAAAGCGATCAAATTATATGCGTGCGCAAGCGGCATGCTTGGACGGGCGCGGCTATAGCGTGGAGTAGCCCATGCAAGCCCCTCAGCCAGCGGAATCCACCGGGACCACGCCGAAGGGCACGGCGACGATAGATCACAAGAGGGTGACTTCCGATAGCCCCTATCCCATCCTGAGCACTCGACGATTTCGATTTCGCCCCTTCGCGCTGGCGGACATTGGACCGTTGGCTGCACTGGCAGGCGAGCACCGCATCGCCGACACATGCATCGGTATCCCTCATCCCTACACGATGGAATTTGCGCGAATGTGGATATCCTCGCACTCAGCCGAGTGGGAGGGTCGGCGGGCGCTCCATTGGGCAGCGCATAGAGGTGACGATGACGAAATTGCGGGCTACGCCGGATTGAATAACATTGATAGTGAACGGGGACAGGCGGAACTGCGGTTCTGGGTGGGTCGCGGGGTGGATCGCAGGATCGATGCCGCTGAATGGTCCACAGCGGTGGTGCAGTTTGCCTTGACAGCCCTCAATTTGAATCGAATCTATGCCTTACAGCTGGGCAGACATCCCCTTGCAGGGCGCGTGCTGGCGGACATCGGTATGCAGCGAGAAGGCATCATCCGCCGCCGAGTTTATAAGGAAGGACTGTTCGAGGACATCGTCTGTTGGGCGATCGTGAGCGAACGCGATGCATTGCTGCGTGACTCCTAAGAGGACTTGGTAAACCAACACCGCTAACGGGTGGAAACAGCCCGAGGTCGACGCAGGCGCTTGGCGAGCGTCGCGCGCGACAAGAGGCCCCTTGCCGAGGCTGACCCATTGTGGTCGGCTTCTATGACCAGCAGATGCGTCAACCCGGTACCTTGAAACATCTCGTAGACTTCAGATGCGGTCAGTGATTGCAACGATTCGTATCGCACCAGCGGCAATTCATTCCAGGGCGTCATCACGTCACTCACGCAGACCGCGCGAGGCTCGACGGCAGCTGATGCTTGCGATAATCGATGCGGGTGGCTTCGCTCGATATCACAATAAGTGATCAAACCGACGACTTGTTGCTCCATGCTCTCGACTTCCTGTCGTGTCACGAGTAGCGCATGCACCCCCAGGCGATTCATGTCATCGAGCGCAGCATCGATAGAGCTATCCGCCTCTACCGTGATGAGATATTCCTGCCGAAAGTCCGTTAACCCACAAAACGCCGAATCACCGGATTCTAGATATGCATCGTTATTCGCAGCGGTTCGCTCGATCACCGACGTGGCAGACCGGACCTGTGATGGCACTGCAATCAGGTTCTCCATGATGCGCTCCTCCGGAAGCGTCGTCTGCCTCCAGGCCGCATGGGTCACGGCATTCGCAGACGTATTACCCGGCACTATGCGAGATCAAGATTAGAAGGAAGTTAACGTCATATTAGAATTCGCTGCTGACGATTCCGTAGCCAAGGATCGGGGGGGCGGATCCGCTCGACTATCATCGACACGTGTCCCGTACCCAAAATGATGATCGGGAGGCCCTAGAAGATAGCTCGGTCCCCAGTCGCGAGAGTTGTCAAACATCCTGTAGATATTAACGTCGCCGCCCACACGAACCAGATCATTGCCTCTCCAGAGTTGCCAGTCGTGTCTACCGGGCAGTGCACAACCGCCAAAGAACAATGCGAGCAGCAGGGCTGCGGCGGTGGAAGCAAGTGCTCGTTGATGATGCATAGGAGCGCCACTCGGGAATTTCTGCCTTCACGACCTCCAGTGCGTAAATGTTATCCAGAGCAGATTAAGGTCGCTTTAAGTGCAGATTAAAATATCCGTAGCACACGTCCGGGTGTTTCACGAACCGCGGATTATTCCCCGGTGATTGCGGGCGTAGCGATGAGCGTCATCGGCGCTCTAGCCCAGGTCCCGCGGAGTCGCTGAGTATGTCGCAGGAGAGCGCCCCAAGCTCCGGGAACAGTGCGTAATAGGTGCGTGACCTCGGCGATCAGAGCGATTAGTCCGACGAAGAGGGCGTTTCCCCTTCGAGAATACGGGAGATTTATCGATCGTTCCGACGGTTAGACCTTCTGACCGCGGCGGAGCAGCGTGCGGTAACGTCCAGACATCCTACGACACGCATGCTCCAATGGATCATGTCGCCGCGGGTCGTGCGGTATTTTTGGGGGGGGATATCCAATGAAGTTGATAATCGGCATTCTTGCTGCTGCTTGGTTGTTGTCCGGTTGCGCGAGTGGCGTTTCGCATGACGACAGCCCCGGAGCCAACAATCGCGATCCCCGGACAGGCTTGTGCGACGATGCGAGGCCGCCGCCCTGCGGCGGTGTACGCGACTAACAAATACCAGTGGTAGCCATTACCGGCGCCTCTTTAGATGTCACGAGATGTCACGCCAATTGGGAGCTGGCGTTGATCCACGGGACGGGCGCGCGAATGCCCGGAACCGCGCGCACTCTGACCCGGTCTAAAAAATACGGCGCGCCAATCGCTGCTGGGCGAGCGTCCTATCGTCGCCTCAGAGGTGTTGTCATGCTTGGAAAATCAGCACACCGCATCATCGCGGCAAGTCTGCCGCTCATCGCGACCGGATTCTGTACTCTCGCATTTGCCCATTCCGGCGGTGGTGGGAGCAGCGGGAGCGGGCATGGAGGCGGGCATGGGCATGGCGGTCACAGCGGCGCCGCCCATCGTAGTGGTGATCTTTACAGCGGCAGCTACCGCGGTTGGCGTGGCGCCGGTGGCGACTACGGATGGTACAGCGGCCATTTCTACGGCGGTTCGGGGCGATTGGGGTACGGCCTTTTCTTGGCAACGCTCCCCTGGTATTGCGAAACGTACCAGTGGGGCGGGGCGCCCTACTACTACGCCGATGATAACTACTATCAATGGAACGCCAGCGTCGGTGCGTACGAGACCGTGCAGCCGCCTCCTGGTCTCGTTGATCAACTGCAGGCGCAGGCACCGACGCAGCGCGAATTATTCATTTTCCCCGAGGCGGGGCAGTCGAACCAGCAACTAGCGCGAGATCGCGAGGATTGTCAGCGATTGGCGGCAACCGAAGTGGGCTTCGATCCGCGAACCTCTGCCGCCGGTTCCGCGGCGGCGTCGGCAACCAATTCCTCATCTGCGGATGCTTCGGCGGCGAGACGCGCAGATTACCTTCGGGCCGACGGAGCGTGTCTCATGGCGCGCAACTACAGCGTGGAGTAGCTGCCATTTTGCCGATTCGGGGCCCTGCAGGAAGCTCTCCTTGGTGGTCAGCAAGAATCGCGCGCACTACTGCTGCGTGATCGACTTAGGAATGCTTTTGACGATAGATGCGTTTGCTGTTCTTGTTTTCGGATTTATTCAGACGTTTCTGCTCGGCTTTGGTGATGTGGCCGTTGTGCTTGGATTCGTCGACCGCCTCGCGGTGGGCGATATTCTCGTCATGCTTTTCGTCACGGGCGGCCTGCCGCCCGGTCATGGTACCGTTCGCAAGCCCTTGGTTGATGCGTGCCTGCTGATTGTCGAGCCGCTGATTGACTTCATTTTCGCGCGGATGGTCCGGCACTGGAGTGGTTTGCGCCATCGACTGCAGGGACACTAGCGTGGCACACAAGAATCCCGCAGCGTTAAAATACCTATTCGATTTCTTCATGATACCTCCCGTTTTTTGTCAAACGACTGGCAGCTTCAGTGAAGGACTCTAATGCGAGATCTCTTAAGAAGTGACAGATACAACACTAAACGCTTGTTAAAGCGTGCGGTTGACGCAAGGGTCGTCGGAAATTGTGAGTTATCGCCCAATTGTTCGTTAGTTGCCCGTGGTGGCGGCGGAGCCGGTTGTCGGATAAAAAATAAAACGCGATACCGCACACGCGCGAGCAGGCCTGTATGGTTCCGGGCGTGACATTTCCCGGCGGCAATCCTAGTGGTGCGACGCGTCGGCTGCGACGGGGAGATTCACCGTGACGATAAGGCCGCAGGGCATCCCGTCTCGCAGCTCGATCGTCCCGCCGTGGGCCAGAATTATGGAGCGCGCAATCGACAGGCCGAGCCCCATGCCTTGACGATCCGTGTCGCGCGCGAGTGCGGTGCGGTAGAACGGCTCGAACACCTTGGCTTTCTCCGCGTCCGGGATTCCGGGACCGTCGTCCGTGATCCGGATCTTGAATCCGCCGAACTCTTCGCGCGACAGCGAGACCACCGCGTGAGCGCCGTACTTGGCTGCATTCGCGACGATGTTGGTGAGCGCGCGCATCATCGATTGCGGTTTGCAGTAGTAGCGGCTTCGCCCGGGTCCGACATAGGAGACTTCGCCGCCCGTGTCCGAGACCAGGTCGCAGACCGTCTGAAGCAGCGAATCGAGATCGACGACCTCCGCCGCCTCGACGTCATCGACGCCTCGTATGAAGGACAGCGTCGAGGTAAGCATCGATTCCATGATTTCGATGTCGCCGAGCACTTTGGATTTTTCCTCGGCGGCGCGATCGGTTTCGATGCGCAGGCGCAGACGTGTGAGCGGCGTCCGCAGGTCATGGCTGATGGCGCCGAGCATTCGCGTGCGGTCCGATAGAAAGCGTTGCAGGCGGCTCTGCATTTCATTGAACGCGCGTATCACGCGCTTGAGCTGGGCCGGTCCCTGCTCCGGCAGGATCGGGGCGTTCACGTCGACGCCGACACGCTCCGCCGCGCGTGCGAATGCGATCAGCGGATGATTGACGGTCCAAGTGAGCCATCCCCAAAGCCCCGCCATCGCGAAGACCATGAAAGCGACGATGGCCCATTGCTCGAGATAACCGAGGCGGCTCTCGAGACCGACGGGAGTCATGACTTCGAGTGATCCGCCGCCCCGCAGGCGCACCCCGATGAGTTTCCAGTCCGCGGAATTGCCGCGGAAGGTGGACTGTACCCGCACGGTGTCATCGGACCCGTGTAAGGCGCTTTCGATTTGCGTACGCAGGTCCTGGTCGGGCGTGCCGGGCAGGTCGGCGCGCCGGTTCGCCGTATCGCCGGGGCCGGCGTATCGCACGCGAAAACCGGCATCGCTCCAGAGAGCGGCGAAGCGCGGCCGCTCATCCTCGGGCACGGACTCGAGCAGATGCACCACCATGGCCACCTTGGTGACCGCCAGCTCCGGCCGCAATACCTTCTGCCAATGGGGGAGCAGGACGATATACAGGACGGCCGCCAGCGCCTGGGATAGCAGCAGCCCGAGCAGCAGGATTCCGGCCACTTGCCCGCGCAGACCGGCCGGGAAAAGCCGGCGCAGCAGCGCGATCAAGCGGC
>Ga0187887_10003438_pt1 | contig 12268 bp, 11 predicted proteins | sample June2016WEW_7_10_FD_132977 | JGI IMG/M metagenome (GOLD analysis project Ga0187887, IMG submission 132977) | Peatland microbial communities from SPRUCE experiment site at the Marcell Experimental Forest, Minnesota, USA - June2016WEW_7_10 | ecosystem: Environmental > Terrestrial > Soil >...
CAAGAGAGGAGGCGCACGAAGAGGGATTCGTATTGGAGGAAGGCGTGTATCTGGCCACGCCGGGACCGAGCTTCGAGACGCCGGCGGAGATTCGCGCGTTTCGGACGCTGGGTGCGGATCTGGTGGGCATGTCGACGGTGCAGGAGACGATTGTGGCGCGGCACATGGGCATGGAGGTGCTCGGGATCAGTTGCGTGACGAATCTGGCGGCGGGGATTCAGAAGGAGCCGCTGAGTCATGAAGAGGTGATGGAGACGGGGCGTGCAGTCGAGGCACAGCTGGCGGGGTTGCTGACAAGATTGGTGCCAATGATGTCGGAGTGACGGTTCTTCCCGTCAGTACGGGCGGAAATTCACTTCAACGTTGATCTCGACCGGGACGGGGACACCGTCTTTGAGCGCGGGATTGAAGCGATAGCGCCGCACGGCCTCGACGGCCTTCTCATCGAGGCCCATGCCGAGCGGGCGGACTACGCGCACATTTTGCGGATTGCCATCCTCGTCGATGACGAGGCTGAGGAGAACAATGCCCTGGAGTTTCGCTTTTCTTGCGGCTTCGGAATAGCTGGGGGGCGCCGCGTAGACCAGTTTGGGGATGGACACGGCTCCGCCCGGCCGATAGATCTTCCCTGGAAACGACTGGCTGGTCTCAGCGTTCGCCTCGGCTGAGGCTGGCGACGTTTGCGCGGAGCCGGAGGGTGCGGATGCCGGGCGGTCGTGCCAGTCGGGGACGGGTTCGACGCTCTTGACCCAGGCGGCGACGTAGAGGTCGCGGAGCATGGAGGCCGCGGCGGCGAGACGTTCGGCGGTGAATTGTTTGGCGGCGGGGGTACCGGTTCCATCGAAGCCGTGGTCTTTGTCGAGCTGGTAGACGCGTTCGACCAGAGAATTCGAGTGCCGGAGGTAGGCGAGGTATTCGTCCCACTCATCGCCGATGGGGTGAACGGGGGCGACGAGTGGCTGGACGTCGGAGGTGTTGATGGCCGCGTCGACGAAGGTCGTTTCGAAGCGGCTGTGGATGGTGTGGTCGTTGGCGTAGCCGTTCGGATTCTCTTTGGCGACCCAGCCGTTGTAGTTGACGGTGACGTGGAGGGGCTGCGAGCCGTCGGCGACGTAGTGGCCGAGCCATCCGGCGTAGAAAAGGAGGGCGGCCTCGACGGGTTTGGTGTCCTGATGCTCGGCGGAGATCTGGCGGTAGTCGCGCATGGCGGACTTGAGGCGCTCCCAGACTTCACTGACGATGTACGGCTGGAAGCCGACCTTTTCGGGGAGGAGGTCGGCGGCGCGATCGGGGTGCGCGGCGGCGTAGGCGTAAAGTGCGGCAATGTACTCGTAGCGCTGGCGAGGCAGCGGGCCGATGAGGTCGGCGAACTCGATGTCGATGAAGTGGTCGGGGGCCTGTTCGGTGCTGAGCTCGGCCTCGGCGCGGGAACGCCAGCGGTCGGGCTCAGGGCCGAGGTAGGCAATTTCGTCGATCGCTTCGGGCGTGTGGAGAAAGGCGGGCACGTCGGCGGGGAGGGATTCGGCGGCGAGGCGGTTGATCATCGTGTGACCTTTGCTGCCCCAGCCGTAGGAAGCCGGCGCGGCGAGCAACGGCAGAAGCATAAGAGCGAGATGCGAGCGGAGATGCGATTTCATGTTGGCCTGAGTATAAGGGGCTGCGAAAAGCGAGTGAGAACCGAGCGAAAAGCGAGTGAGAACCGAGTGAAAAGCGAGCTAGAAACGAGCGTGAAGCGTTTAGCGAAGAGCGATTAGCAAGAAGCGTTTAGCAAGCGACGGCGCGCTTTGCGCGAATCCCACATCTGCCAAAACCGGACAGATAAGTGACACCCCGGTTGGTTCATTTGTGCATGAGGCCTTCGATGGCGTCGGCGGTTTTGGGCAGGGCGCAGGTGAGGCATTCGAGGGTGCCGTCGTCCTTAACGTAGTAGTCGTCCTCGATGCGGACGCCGAGTTTTTCGTCAGGGAGGTAGATGCCGGGCTCGATGGTGAAGACCATGCCTTTCTCGATGGGCTTGGTGTAATCCCAAGGATCGTGAACGTCGATGCCGACCAGATGGCCGATGCCGTGGATGAAATATTTGCCGAGGCCTCCACCCTGCAGGTCTTTGCCATGGGCGTTCATGTAGTTGAAGGCGACGGTGTCGAGGGAGTCGGGAAAGCGGTGCTCGGGGTCGTTGATGTGGGAGCGGCCGGCGACGAAGGCGTTCATGGCGGCAGTTTGCGCGCCCAGGACGACTTCGTAGACCTCGCGCTGGCGGGCGGTGAAGTGGCCGTTGACGGGCATGGTACGGGTGATGTCAGAGGCGTACATGGAGTATTCGCCGGCAGCGTCGACGAGGAGAATGTCGCCGGCCTGCATAGTGCGGCTGTTTTCGGAGTAATGAAGGATGGTGGAGTCGGGTCCGGAGCCAACGATGGGCGCGTAGCTGGGCCGCTCGCAGCCGTTGGCCATGAGATTCGAAAGGATGATGCCGGCGGCAGCGCGCTCGGTCATGCCGGGGTGGATGGCGGCGATCATCGCCTGCTGGGCTTTGATGGAGGCGTCAGCCGCTTTGTGCAGGAGGGTGAGCTCGCCGGGATCTTTACTGGAGCGGAGAACGCCGGTGAGGTCGTGGACGTCGAGGAGGCTGGGCGTTGTGTCCAGACCGAGCGTGGTCGCGGTCCAGGCGGCCAGGGCTTGGGCACGGGGGTTGGCGGGCTGGCTCCAGAGACTGTGCTCGAGGTAGCGATCGCTTTTGAGCAGTGTGCCGAGGACGGTGGGGAGCTCGGTCATGGGCAGGACTTCGGCGACGCCGGTGGTCTGCACGGCGTCGGGGGAGGAGGCGTCGAGCTTGGGGCCGGTGTAGCGCTCGGTGCGTGCGTTGCGAGTGGGAAGAAAGAGGATTTCGCGGTAGCTGCGCACGGTGTGCAGGTCTTCGCCGATGGCAGGGGCTTCAACGAGGAGCGCGGCGCCCGGCTCGTTCCAGCCGGTGAGGTAATAGAAGTCAGAGTCCTGGCGGTAGGGGGTGAAGTCGGTGAGGGGCTCGTCGGCGGCGAAGACGACGGCGATGCCCTGGTTGAGGGCTCCGCTGAGGCGGACGCGGCGGTTGTGGTAGTCGGCGGCGGACTGATGGTCCAAACCGAGAAGGGAGGGGGCGAGCAGGGTGGTGGGGAGGAGGAGAAGCAGGAGCAGGCGTGAGAATCTCATTGGGAGGAGTTTATCGAAAGAGTTCGGGGGACCAGTTACCTGTCATAATGCATTAACATGACAAGGGAGGGAAAAATGGCAACACAGCAGATTCGATTACGGCTGAGTGAAAATGGCAGGGTTGTCATTCCGGCCCAGGTGCGCAGGGAACTCGGCGTGGAATCCGGCGGAGAGATCCTCCTCGAGCGACAGAAGAACGGATACCGCCTGACCACGCGGCGGCAGCGCATTCAGGAAGCTCAGAGATACCTTCGGCGCCACATCAAGCCGGGAGTGTCGTTGGTCGATGAACTGATCGCCGAGCGACGCGAAGCGGCAAAACATGAGTAGGTGTGTTCTGGATGCGTCGGCGATCCTGGCCGTGCTGCGGAATGAACCGGGAGGCGAGGTTTTGACGGATGAGGTCATGGCCGAATCGATGGCCAGCACCGTCAATCTCGCGGAGGTGCAAACTGCGATGGTGCGGCAAGGAGTTGCTCCTGACGAGGCGTGGAAACGGGCGGGCATCCCGGTGAGCCGGGTGGTCGCGTTCAGCGAGGATCAGGCGCGGGTGGCCGGAAGCCTGGTCGCGGAAACGCGGGCGCTGGGGCTCTCGCTGGGGGATCGCGCCTGTCTAGCGCTGGCTCTTGAATTGAATGCGCCGGTGTACACGGCGGACCGGAGCTGGAAAAAACTGGGGCTGGGAGTAGAGGTTCGGGTGATTCGGTAGGAGCATCAGAAGGACATCGCCATGCCAGCCATGTAGCAGAGCGCGAATGTGAGCAGGCAGGCAGGCAGCGTCAGCCAGCGAATCCTGCCCCATGCAAACGCGGAAAGCGGGGTTGCGATCAAGGAAGCCGCCATGCCGGTCACCACCGCATAACCCATTGTCTCCACTTCGACCCGGTCAATCCATCTGGCCCAGGTGTGGGTCTCAAGAGCGAGCATAAGGACGGGCATAGCGATCGATGCGATGCTCTCGATGACGAGGCCAGCGAGAGCTGTCCATTTGCGCCACGTGGATGGCGGCTCTGTTCTTCCCCATGCACGCCAGGCGAAGACGAGGAGCGCAATCGGCGCTACGACCAGCGCGAAGTTGATCGTCAGCAGCAACGCGATGGATGTTCTTTCGCTCATGGGGTGAGCATTGCCTGGTCGTCTGGGGCGGCGGACAGCGTTCCAAATTGGGACTCGAGACGGTACCGAGGGGTCGAAGCACAGTAACGAGTTGTACAAACAGCGATGGATTGAGCGCACGCTTCTTGCTATGGGGTGAACCTGGGCGGGGCCATTGCGCTTTTTTTGGACTTTGTACCTCATCAGACGCCGACGGGGAAGGGTTTTGGTGAGGTGTCGTCGAGGTTAGCGCCGGAACGCCAGCGCTCGAAGCGTCCCTGGAAGAGCGAGAGCAGGCCCGTATAGATGTAGCCGACGACAAAGAGGAGCAGGAAAGGGACGGTGAAGTAGTTCTCGTTGGCGACGGCGTACCAGATGCAGAGGACGAAGTAGCCTCCGACGAGGAGTTCGAGGAAGGGGATGACGCCGAGGCGCTTGCGATATTTCGCGGCGCCTTTTGATTTTTCGCCGCGCCTCTGGACGCGGTATTTGGGAGTGCGCGTGAAGGGGCTGCGGATACCGAAGAGGGCTTCCATGACCGCGATGGTGTTGGTGATGGTGAGGCCGATGCCGAGCGCCATGAGGAACGGCAGATAGAGGAAGGTGCGGAGCCAGCGGCGTGGATACAGCTCTTTCTGCGAGACGAGATAGAAAGACGAGATGGAGAAGGTGGAGGCCAGGAAGAGGGGGAAGTCGATGTAGAGCATCTCCCACCAGCCCTGGTAGAAGCGAATGATCATGGCGGGCATGAGGAGGACGGAGAGCACGACCATGAGCGGGTAGCTGATGTTGGCGGTGAGGTGATACCAGGCTTCGACTTTGGTGCGAAGAGGGACGTTGGCGCGGAAAACGCGGGGCAGGATTTTTTTGGAGGTCTGGATGAGGCCCTTGGCCCAGCGCTGCTGCTGGGTTTTGAAGGCGGTCATTTCGATGGGGACCTCGGCGGGGCACTCGATGTCCTGGAGATATTTGAATTTCCAACCGAGGATCTGGGCGCGGTAGCTGAGGTCGGTATCTTCGGTGAGGGTGTCGTGCTGCCAGCCGCCGGCCTGGTCGATGACGCAGCGGCGCCACATGCCGGCGGTGCCGTTGAAGTTGAAGAAGAGGCCGGCGCGGGAGCGGGCGCCGTGTTCGAGGACGAAGTGGCCATCGAGCAGAATGGCTTCGACCTGGGTGAGGAAGCTGTAGTCGCGGTTGAGGTGGGTCCAGCGAGTCTGGACCATACCGATGTCGGGCTCGGCGAAGTGGTGGATGACGCGCATAAGCCAGTCGGGGCTTGGGACGAAGTCGGCGTCGAAGATGGCGATGAATTCGCCGGTGGCGACTTTCAGGCCTTCCTGCAGGGCGCCGGCTTTGAATCCGCTGCGGTTGGTCCGGTGCAGGTAAACGATGTTGTGGCCGAGAGCGCGGTAGCGTTCGACGATGAGCTGAGCGACTTGCCGGGTCTCGTCGGTGGAGTCGTCGAGGACCTGGATTTCGAGGAGGTCGCGGGGGTATTCGAGGCGGCAGGTGGCGTCGATGAGGCGATCGATAACGAATTGCTCGTTGTAGATGGGGAGCTGGACGGTGACGCGGGGGAGCTGTTCGAAGCGGCTGGGCGGCTGGTGAGTGGCGTTCTTGCGGTAGTGGTAGTACTGCCAGACCAGCTTGTAGCGGTGCAGTCCATAGATGGAGAGCACGATCATGACCAGGAAATAGGGGGTGAGCAGAAGGGTGTCGAAGGAGAAAAGCTGCCAGTGGTAGAGGTTCTGGAAAGTGTGGTCGCCGTAGTGGGTGCGGAGGTAGTGGCGGAGGTCGTTCTTCACAAAGAAGAGGCAGAGGGTCTGCGCGCAGGAGAGCAGGCGAGCGGCGGCAGCTGGGAGTGCAGGGAGCATGAAAGAACCAGCGTATAGCGTATAGCGTTTAGCGTATAGGGATTTAGGGGTTCGGAGCGTTCAGCGTTCAGCGTACAGCGTTCAGGAAAGGCGGGCCCTCGGGGGGTGGGCGTATTCCATCGCCGAATGCGAGGAAAGGAACACCCCCACGCTCCACCCCGCTGCGCAAATGCGGCACAGTGGGGACCCCGGCCTGCTTGCGCCAACACCGGGCGCAACCAGGATGGGCACCCGGATTGTCTTGAGTCCAGAGCTCAGCTCCGGTTATTTGCGACCGAAGCGGTAGACAATGCCAAGGTTGCCGCCGAGGTTCTTCTGAAAGCTGGAGCCGTAGTTGGTGACGAGCTCGTTGGCGGAGAAGCGAATGGCGAGGGCGGGGCCGAGGTTGTAGTCGGCGGCAACGCCGCCGGAGAAGTTGAGGACGGTGGTGTCCTCGTAGAGGCCGACGAGTTGCGGAGGCAGGCCGTTGGTACCAGTGCCAAAGTTGCCATGGCCGGCGCCGGCGAGGGCCTGGGCGGTCCAGCCCCAGTGCTGACCCTTGAAGAATCGATACGTGGGGCCGCCGAGGAAGGTGTACTGGCTGATGCTGGGATTGAAGACGGAGTAGGGATTGGCGCCGGTGTAGGCCGTGCCGTAATAGCCGCGGAAGTCCGCGGTGACGCCGAGGTCGCCGTGCAGGTAGTCGGTGATGCCGACTCGCCAGCCTGCCTCATTCATGCGCTGGAGGGTATTGCCGGGGGTGAAGCGGAGGGAGCCGCCGCCGGAGTCGAGCTCATATTTATGGCTGTAGGTGTCCTGGATGATCTGGCGGATGCGGATTTTTCGGCGGGCATTGACGCGGGCCTGCGCCTGGCGGAGAACCTGGGCGCGCTCCTGGGGAGTGGACTGGGGCTCGGTCTGGTCGGGCGCCTGGGACTGCGGCGTGCCGGCGGGCTGCTGTGGGGATGCATCCTGTGCGCGGGTTGCAGAGGGAGCAAAAAGAAGAACTGCGAAGAGCGGATACACGGCGTATCCGAAGAACTTGCGAAAACGCATGAACCTGAATGCCTCCACTGCCCTGGAAAGAAGAAGAACTGTGTCTGCTTTGTATTAAATCATCTGCGGGGGGTTGGTGGGTTGTGGGGAGAGAAACACCCCCACCCTGCTTGCGCCAACCCCGGGCGCAACCAGGATGGGGCGTCAGGATAGGTTTGGATTGCGGAATCTTCATGGGCATGCAAGGATGCCGTGAAGGCAGGTTGTTATTTTCCGGATTGAAGCGGGGAGCGCATGAGATTTCTAGTGGGGTTGATTCTGGGGCTGCTGATCCTTCCGGTGTGGGCGCTGATTTACCTTCACTTTGAGCATCCGCCGGTGGCGGTGGCCGATCCGCCGTTTCCGCTGGAGAAACAGATCGTGAAGGCGCCGCTCGCCGCGCGCATCGACAAGGAGATGCCGGCGACTGCGCCGATTGAGGCGAGCGCGACGACTCTGACGGCGGGGGCGCAGATTTACCGTGCGCAATGCGCCTCGTGCCACGGGCTGTACGGAAGGCCGTCGGCGTTCGCGGGACATATGTATCCGCGCGCGCCGCAACTGTGGGCGCCGCACCGCAACGGCGTGGTGGGTGTGAGCGACGATCCGGTGGGGGAGACGTACTGGAAGGTCGCCAACGGGATCCGGCTGACCGGGATGCCGTCGTTCGACAAGGTGCTGAACGAGACGCAGATGTGGCAGGTGAGCCTGCTGCTGAAGAACGCTGGGCAGCCGATGCCGGCGGATGTGACGAAGCTGATCGAGACGCCGCTGGATTTCAGCGTGCCGGAAAGCCCCGCGGCGGTTGCGGCGCCACCGGCGTCAACCCAGTGATTCCCGCTGAACGCTCCTCGGGGTCAGCCCGCGATTGCGAAGGTCGATTCTCGGTCTGAAGTAATACAAAACAATGGCACAACTAGTGATTCTGTCCTGCTAGTACAGGAACAGGAGCATGGAGACGGGTCCGTTTTTGGGATCAGTTCCCGAAAGGATACGCGTCTCCTCCGGGCTGGCGGGAGTGTGACCTGAATCACAGAAACGGGCGCGGCTGCGACCGTATTCTGCTCGCATAGGCAATATAGGAGCAAAATGGTCGCAATTGCGCTATTATCGGATTTTGGGGTCGAAGCCGAGGACGACCTCGAGCTCTCCGGAGCATGGAAGTTGAGTCTGCTGAGCGAATTGCCCATTGGAACGGTCGGGGTGGTGGAATCACTGGACCTGCCTCGGGAGATCCAGCATCACCTGATGCACATGGGTTTTGTACCGGAGGCGCGGGTGGTAGTGGTGCGGCGGGCACCGGCGGGGGATCCGACGGTGTACTCGATTGACGGGTTCGAGGTAGCTCTGCGGCGCGACACGGCCGGGGCGATCAGGGTTCGCGAATATGCTCGCGAAGACGTGAGCGAAAGCCGGGGACCGCATACGAGATAAAGTATGAACGACTGCTGCAGCACAGCGACGATCGACGTACCGATTGAGCCGCGGGTTGCGGGGCGAATCCGGACCGTAGCACTGGTGGGCCCGCCGAATTCGGGGAAGTCGACGCTGTTCAACCGGCTGACGGGGCTGCGGCAGAAAGTCGCAAATTATCCGGGCGTGACGGTAGAGCAGCGCGTGGGCCGGCTGAACGGGATTGGCCGCAGCGATCTGACGCTGATCGATCTGCCGGGCATCTACGGACTCGATACATATTCTGAAGACGCGCGCGTGGCGATTGATGTGCTGCACGGCGAGATGCCGGGAACGCCGGCGCCGGACGCGATCTTGCTGGTCCTGGATTCGCTGCAGCTGCGGCGGCAATTGATGCTGGCGGCGCCGGTGCTGGGCCTGGGCCTGCCGACGCTGGTGTTGCTGAACATGAGCGACCTGATGGAAGCGCGTGGCGGGCGCGTGGATACGCTGGCGCTGGCCCAGGAGCTGGGCGTGCCGGTGGCGAAGATCAGCGCGACGCGGGGTGCGGGGCTGGATTCGATCACGCATTTTCTGAACCGCAAGGCGGAGCCCCTGCCCCAGTCAGCAGGCTCGCCGGGGGCCCCATCTGAAGCGCCGCTGACGGCGAAGATCGAGCTGCCGGTGATGGGGAATCCGCGGTCGTACCGGCAATGGGCGACGGGGATCAGCACGCGGACGAAGTACAAGGCGCCGATTTCGAGCGAGTGGACCAAGCGCATCGACGGCGTTCTGCTGGACCGCATCTGGGGACCCCTGGTGTTTCTGGCGGTGGTGTTCGCCGTGTTCCAGGTGGTGTTCTCGATCGGGCAGCCGCTCAGCGACGGGTTCGGCAACCTGCTGAACGCCGGCGGCGGCAGGATTGGGGCGCTGCTGGGGCACAACTGGCTGGAGTCGCTGCTGATCGACGGGGTGTGGCGCGGCGTGGCTTCGGTGCTGGTCTTTTTGCCACAGATACTGTTACTTTTCCTGTTCATCGGCGTGCTGGAGGATTCCGGTTACCTGGCGCGGGCTGCGCTGATCGCGGATCGGGTGATGCGTTCGATCGGGCTGAACGGGAAGGCATTTATTCCGCTGCTGTCGGCGTATGCGTGCGCGGTGCCGGCGATCATGGCGACGCGGACGATCGAGAACAAGCGGGACCGGTTCGCGACGATTTTGGTGGCGCCGTTCATGACCTGCTCGGCGCGGCTGCCGATTTACATGCTGATGATCGCGGCGTTCATTCCGAACAAGCCGCTGCTGGGGGATTTGTTTGGGCTGCGGGCGGCGGTGATGCTGTCGCTGTATGTGCTGGGGTTTGTGGCGGCGCTCGGGACCGCGTGGCTGCTGAAGTCCTCGATCCTGAAAGCTTCGTCGGCGCCGTTCATCCTGGAGCTGCCGCAGTACCGGTTCCCCACGGTGCGCTCGCTGAGCTTGCGGTTGATGGATCGCGGCAAGGTGTTTCTAAAGCAGGCGGGCACGGTGATTCTGCTGGTGACGATTGTGCTCTGGATTCTGAGCCACATCCCGTTCCATGCGGACCTGGCGCACAGCCTGATTGGACGGCTGGGGCAGCTGATCGAGCCGGCGATCCGGCCACTGGGATTCAACTGGAAGATCGGGATCGGGCTGCTGACGTCAGTGATGGCGCGCGAAGTAATTGTGGGCACGCTGGGAACGCTGTACGGGGCCGATCCGGCGACGCAGTCGCTGGGATTGCAAGCGGCGCTGCGGCACGATCTGACGCTGGGCGGGGCGATGGCCCTGGTGGTGTTCTTCGCGTTCGCGATGCAGTGCACTTCGACGATCGCGATTGTGCGGCGGGAAACGAACAGCTGGCGCTGGCCGGCGCTGCAGTTCGCCTACATGAGCGTGCTGGCGTACGTTGCGGCGCTGGCGGTCAACCAGGCGATTCTGCACCTGGTGCACTGATAAACAGCCAAAAGGCGGTTAGAACCGGCTGGCAAAGAAGCGGTTAGCCAGCGGCCGGCCAGCGATCGTCCCGTTCACAAGAAATGGTTTGCGGTGTTAAGCGACCTCCTGCGCCCAGAGCAAGCCTTTGCCTGTTCCATTTGAGCTCCCTGTTGCTTTCCCAAAGGAAGTGTGGCATGCTCTTCCTGTTGGAAACCAAAAGAGCGATATGAAACAGAAAGCGGATGTTCTGCAGGGCACGCTGGGGCTGATGGTGCTGAAGACGCTCGATGTGCTGGGGTCGCAGCACGGCTACGGGATCGCGCGGCGCATCGAGCAGATCAGCGGCGATCTGCTGGCCGTCAACCAGGGCACGTTGTATCCGGTGCTGCTGAAGCTCGAGCAGGAAGGCGCGATTGAGTCGGAGTGGGGTGCGTCGGAAAACAATCGGCGCGCGCGGTTCTATCGGCTGACGCGAGCCGGGCGCAAGCTGCTGGAGGCGGAGACGCGCGACTGGGAGCAGACGGCGGCGATCATTGCGCGGTTCTTCGAGGTGAAGGCGGAGGATCTGTCATGAGGTTTCTCAGGCGGTGGTGGACGCGTATCTGGAACTTCGCGACGGGCCGGCGGGATGACCAGCGGCTGCGCGAGGAGATGGAGCAGCATATCGCGCTGCAGACGGAAGAGAATCTGCGCGCCGGCATGTCACCCGCGGAGGCGCGGCGGCAGGCCGTGCTGAAGTTCGGCGGAGCGGGGACGGTGAGGGAGGATTACCACGCGGAGCAGGGGCTGCCGTTCGTTGAAAACCTGGTGCAGGATTCGCGCTTCGCGATCCGCATGCTGACCAAGTCGCCGGGGTTTTCCGTAATCGCGATTCTGACGATGGCGCTGGGCATCGGAGCAACGACGGCGATTTTCAGCCTGGTCAACGCGACGCTGCTGCATCCGCTGCGGTATCCGCACCCCGAGGAACTGGTGCGGATCGAGGACGATCTGCCTGGCGCGGGCGTTACGGACGCGGGCATCTCGGTTCCGGAGTTTAAAGACCTGCAGCGTTCGGGAATCTTTCAGCATGTTGTGCTGCAGATTTTCGGGTCGGTGAACCTGACGGGTGCATCGCAGCCATCGCGGGCTCAGTATGAGGGGGTGTCGCCGGCGTATTTCGCGATGCTGGGTGTGAAGCCGGAGCTGGGGCACACGTTCGATCCGCAGGATCAAACTCCGGGGTTCACGCTGGAGACGGTGATCAGTGATGGGTTGTGGAAGCGGGCTTACGGGAGCGATCCGCACATAGTGGGAAGAAGTTTGCGCGGGGACAACGATTTGTACCGGATCATCGGGGTGATGCCGCCGGGTTTTCGCGACCCGGGGCGAACCGTGGGCGAGAGGAACACCGAAGTGTGGGCGGCGACGGGTTTTTCGGCGGATCCGGCTCCACCCCCGAACCGCAGTTTGCGGGCGCCCCTGGAAACGGTCGGGCGCCTGAAGCCGGGGGTCACGATGGCAGCGGCGCAGAGCCAGCTGGACGCGTGGGTGGCTTCGTTGCGGAAGCAATTTCCGGACGATTATCCGGCCGACAGCAAGTGGGCGGTGCGTTTGGTGCCGCTGAAGGAAAACGTGGTAGGCAACGTTCGGCAGCCGCTGATCCTGCTGTTGGGCGCGGTGGCGCTGGTGCTGCTGATCGGCTGCGTGAATGTGGCGAATCTGCTGCTGGCACGGGCCAGCGCGCGATCGCGGGAGATGGCGGTGCG
>Ga0187887_10003439_pt1 | contig 12267 bp, 6 predicted proteins | sample June2016WEW_7_10_FD_132977 | JGI IMG/M metagenome (GOLD analysis project Ga0187887, IMG submission 132977) | Peatland microbial communities from SPRUCE experiment site at the Marcell Experimental Forest, Minnesota, USA - June2016WEW_7_10 | ecosystem: Environmental > Terrestrial > Soil > Wetlands...
CAGCCGGCCGCTCGGTTCGCGCGCCCGCATGGCTGCGCCGAGCCGGGGGCGGACAGTACCCCCGTGGGCGATCGTCTCGGCCGGCCTGACGCCGATCCTGCTGACGGGGGGCTGGCTCCTCGCGGGCGCGCTTCAGCCGGCCTCCTACAACCCGATCCGGGAAACGGTGAGCGTGATGGCTGGTCACGCGGGAACCGACCGGTGGGTGATGACCGGCGCCCTGCTGCTGGTCGGCGGCTGCCATCTGGTCACCGCCGCCGGCTTGGGCGCCATCCGGGTCCCGGCCCGTGTTTTGCTGATCCTCGCGGGGCTATCCTCCATTGGCATCGCCACGTCCCCGGAGCCCATTGTCGGCTCCACTCCGCAGCACCTCGCCTGGACCTCGTTCGGCGCGGTAATTATCGCGGTATGGCCGGCTTTCGCGGCCAGGCCCGGATCACCGCAGCCACTGATCCTGAGCCGCCGCGGCTCGGCCGTCGTGACCGCCGTGTTTCTCGCCCTGCTGTGCTGGCTCGTGATCGAGACCCAGGGCGGCAGCGACCTGGGCATGGCCGAGCGGCTGACTTCGTCGGTGCAGACCTCGTGGCCGTTCGTCGTGGCGGTGGTGATGTGGCGTCACGCAGCCGGCACACGCCGACCGGAACTACCCGGCGAGCCACCCGAAGCCTCCCACGCGCAGGCGATGACGGTAGAGGCCATGACGGCAGAGGCGATGACCACGGAGGCGACGGCCACGGGGCTGCTGCGCGGCCAGTGCGATTTAGCATGATCGGGGGCCTGCGTGAGCAGATCGCCGGAGTCGGCTTCGCGCTCGGCTGGGGCGTGCTGAGCAACGTCCCCGCCCGGATCACGTCTCGCGGATTCCGCGCTGCCGCTGACCGGGCCACCAGGCGCGGCGGGCCGACCGTGCGCCAACTGCGTAAGAACCTGCGCCGGGTGGTCGGCCCGGCTTGCACCGAAGAGGAACTGGACGCCCTGGTCGGTGAGGCGATGCGGTCCTACGCCCGCTACTGGCTGGAAACCTTCCGGCTGCCGAAGCTGGACCGGGCGGAGGTGATCGCCCGGGCCAACGGGCAGACCTCCGGGATCGAGCACCTCGACGCGGCGGTGCAGGCCGGCCGCGGGTTCATCCTGGCCCTCCCCCACAGCGGCAACTACGACGTGGCGGGGCTGTGGCTCATCGACCGCTACCACAAGCCGTTCACCACCGTGGCCGAGCGCCTGCGGCCGGCCTGGCTGTTCGACCGCTTCGTCGCCTACCGGGAGAGCATCGGGATGGAAGTGCTCGCACTGACCGGCGGCGATCAGACGCCGACCACGGTGCTCACCGAGCGGCTGAAGGCCGGCGGCGCGGTCTGCCTGGTGGCCGACCGCGACATGTCGCGGCACGGGGTCGAGGTCGATTTCTTCGGGGAACGGGCCCGCATGCCGAGCGGGCCGGCGCTGCTGTCCGCGATGACCGGAGCCGCGCTGCTGCCGGTCGGGCTCTGGTTCACGCCGGATGGCGGCTGGGGCCAGCAGATCATGGCGCCGGTCGGGGAGTCCGAGGGCCGGCTTCGCGACCGGGTTAACGGTGGCACCCAGCAACTCGCCGACGCCTTCGCCAAGATGATCGCCGAGCACCCGGCCGACTGGCACATGGTGCAGAAACTCTGGCTGGCGGACCTGACACCGCCGAACGTCCCGGACTGACTTGGGATCGGGCTCTAGCCCGGCCCGGCTGACCCGGCCACGGCCTGGCCGGCCGCAGGGGCGGGCACCTCCGGGCGGTCCATGGTCAGCTTGGAGGGCCACCAGTTCCAGCGGCCGAGCAGCACGACCGTGGAGGGCACGAGCAGCGTCCGGACCAGGAAGGTATCCATCAGGATCCCGAGCGCGAGGCTGATCGCGATGTCGCGGAACTGGCTGCCACCCGCCCCGCTGCCGGCCACGACGCCGAACACCACGAAGGTACCGGCCAGCACCAGACCCGCCGAGGTCACGGTCGTGCCGGTCATGCCGATCGCCTTCACGACCGCCTCACGCAGCGGCAGTTTGTGCGCCTCTTCCCTGATCCGGGTCATGACCAGGATGTTGTAATCCTCGCCGAGCGCGAGCAGGAAGATGAACATCAGGAACGGCAGGAAGAAGACCAGTCCCTTGCTCCCCCCGATGTCGACGAACAGCAGCACGGAGAGCCCGAGCGCGGCCAGGTAGGACAGGCCCACCGAGGCGATCAGGTAGAGCGGGGCGATCAGGCTCCGCAGCACGAGCGCCAGCAGGATCCCGATCACCACGATCGCGATGGGGATGACCCTGACCAGGTCACTGTTGGACACGGCGCTGATGTCGTAGAGGGCCGGCGCTTCGCCGCCGACCGCCGAGTCGACGGCCCCTATGGATTTGGCCACCCTGGTGTTCTCGGCGCGGATCGCCGGCACGGCATCCAGGGCGGCCGTGCTGCCGGGATCGCCGGCCTTCAGCCCGACGGAGTACTGCACTGTCCGCCCGTCGGCGCTGATGAAGTTCGAGGTGCTGCGATACAGCTGGTAGATGTCAGGCGGCACCTTGCTGGCCAGACCCGGCGGCGGGACGGGCGGCAGGGCCTTGGCCGGGCCGAGCGCGGCGTGCAGCCTCGCGTAGTCCGCGGGCGGCAGCGCCAGCCCGCTCGGGTTGAGCGGGCCGGCCACCGTGGTGAACAGGCTGCTGGCCTTGAGCTCGCTGGTCGCCTTGGCCAGGACCTGAGGATCGTTCCAGACCGGCTGGCTGAACTTGAAGATCGGCGAGGTCGGGTTAGCGGCCGACTCCGGGAAGTACTTGGTCAGCAGCTCGGTGCCTTTCGCGGAGTCGCTGCCGGCCGGCGGGCTCGTGCTGCCGCCGAAGCCTGACGCCGTGTAGCCGAACACGGCCAGGGCCAGGCCGCCGAAGGCCAGCACGCCGATGATCAGCGTGGTCGCGGGCCGGCGCACGATCCGGCCGGCCACCCGGCCCCAGACGCCGACCCCGCCCTTGCCCTGGATGCTCCAGGGCAGCAGCTTGGGCTTGTGGAACATGGCCTGGAACAGCGTCCGCTTCATCGCCAGCAGCGACAGGCGGATCGACAGCAGCGCGGGCAGCAGCGTAAGGCCGGCCAGCAGGGTGACCGCGATCGCGATGGCGAACGGGATGCCGAGGTTGGAGTAGAACGGGAAACTGGCCGCCAGGAGGGTCAGTACCGCCGCGATGACCGTGGCGGCCGAGAAGGTGATCGACTCGCCGACCCGCGTGACCGACTCGACCAGCGCGGTCCGCGCGGCCGGCCGGGGGCCGGCCAGGTCCGAGAGCAGGGACCGGAACAGGCCATGCTCGGGCGCACCGGCCATGCCGGTCACGTCATGGCCCGCCGCCCCCAGCTCCTCCCGGACCCGGAAGACCAGGAACAGCCCGTAGTCCGTCCCGGCGCCGAGCACCAGGACGATCAGCAGGAACTGGGCGAGCGGTGATACCTGCAGGCCATGCTTGGCCGCCTCGGCCACCAGCGGACCGGAGATGAGCACGGACAGCAGGGCCGGCAGGACCGTGGTGATGGCGAGCGTCAGCGACCGGAAGATGAGTACGAGCAGCACGATGATGAAGATCAGCGACAGATCCTGCACCTTGTTGCCGGTGTTGCCGGACGCCTTCTGCTGGTCCACCTGAACGGCGATGCTGCCCGCCAGGTGGACCCGCAGTCCGGCGGGCAGCCCGGCGCTGGCGATCTCCGCCCGCATGTCGTCGATGACGTTCTGCTGATAGTTCTGGTTGCCGCTGTTGTTGGCGGCGAGGGCGAGCAGCTGCACGGCCTGGCCGTTCGCGGAACGGCCGACGTCAAGCACCTGCTTGATACCGGTCACGGAGTGGAACTTGGCCTGCAGGGAACTCACGGCGCTGATGTCCGCCGCGGTCAGCGGCCCGCTGGCGGTCGCCGCGATGACGGGGATCGGGAGCAGGTTCGCGCTGCCGAACGGCGCGGACAGATCGATCGCGTGCTGGCTCGGCGCGCTCGCGGGCAGGAACTTGGAGTTGTTGCTCTGGGTCACGCTCGACAGCGACGGCAGCTGCGTCACGGCCGCGATCGCGCCGAATACCCAGATCAGCAGGATCAGCCAGCGAAGGCGGACGGCCCAGCGGCCGATGGCACCGAAAACCGCGTCGACGTGCATGGGCCACCAGCCTATTGGCCGCCACCGACAAGTCGACGCGCGACCCGGCGGTCCGGCGGTCCGGGCGGTCCGGGCTGATGTCGCGGCCCGGAGCCGCACGTTCCTGACGGACGGCTCCGACTCCCGGTTACCTGAGAATTCAGCCGGCAGCGTAGCCGTCGGCCATGGGCCGCCTCGTTTCCCTGCCACCCGACGCCCTGAGCAGGGCAAATAGCGCCATCACAGGTCCTGGCTGTCAGGCTATCCGCGCTAACTGTTGGCGCTGAGGATCACCGTTCACCAAGGATTGCGTCCGTGAGCGAACGCCAAGCCTCAGTCCACACCGACGGCCCCGGCCCTCGCTCTCGCGACCGCGACCGCGACCGCGATGAAACGCTGCAGCGCGGGACTGGGGTCGTCGGCGCGCCACGCCAGGCACAGCGAGGTGGAGGGCACGCCCTTGCCCGGCACGAACGTGATGCCCGGCCGCGCGTGGTACGTCTCGGCCGACGCCGGGCAGAGGCTGACTCCACGGCCTGCGGCCACGTATTCGCGCCACTCGTCGACGGTCCGGGCGGTGGCCCCGATGACCGGCGGCGCCCCGCCCGGGCGGGGACTGAGGAGCCAGTCGTCCCGCCAGGCCGTCGGGTGGCAGCCGTCGGTCGCTGCCGCGGCGGCGATCCAGGGCAGCGCCTCGGTGTCGCTGAGCTGGAGACAGTCCCGGGTAGCGAGTGGATGTCCAGCTGGCAGTACGAAGACGCGCGGTTCGTCCGCGAGGGTGGTGAGCTTGATGCCGGCGGCGCGGATCGGCGGGCGGACGAAGGCCACATCGGTGCTGCGGTCCAGCAGGCCGCCCGCCGGATGGGTGAGCTCGAAGCTGTGCAGCCGGATCTCGACCCCGGGTTCCTCGCGCTGGAATGCCGCGAGGATCTTCGTGGGGAGGTCGCCGCCCGCCGCGACGCTCAGGCCCACGGGCAGCACGCCCCCGATCGCGTGGGCCGAGTTGCGGGCGGCAGACGCGGCCCGGTCCAGTTCGGCCAGGGTGGAGCGCGCCCCGTCCAGGAAGCTGGCCCCCGCGGCGGTGACCGAGGCGCCGCGGCTGCTGCGCTCCAGGAGCTGGACACCCAGGATCGTTTCGAGCTGCTGGATCTGGGTGCTCAGCACCTGCTGGGTGATGTGCACGCGCCGAGCCGCGGCCGTGAAGCTGCCTTCCTCGGCGACCGCGACGAAATAACGCAGATGCCGGACCTCAATGTCCATCGCGGCCGATCGTACCGGCCGGGACCGGATCGGGCGGCCTGGCGTCCGCGCCCCGCTTCGCGGGCAGGACCAGGAAGGGTGACCTGCGCGAGGCCGGTGATGGACCAGCACGACCTATCCGTGGCCCCCCGAGCAGGCGGGGGTGCGGGCCACGACGACATCGGGGAGGGCTCATGAGCACCGACCGGGCCAACCAGGCCGCTACCGCGCCGGGCCACCAAGCCGCCGCCGCCACCGCCGGTGGCGGTGGCGAAGGTCCGCTGGCCCGTCTGCTGGAAACCCGGGGCGGGACCGCGGCGCCGGAGGCCCCGTTCGTCATCGAGCACCGCGAAGCCCTGATCTACATGCTGTGCCAGGCGGCCGAGCTCGAGCACGGGATCATGTGCCAGTACCTGTTCGCCGCGTTCTCGCTCAAGGAATCCGAGGACGAGGGGCTGACCCCGGACGAGCTGGCCGCCGTCACGCGCTGGCAGCGGCAGATCCTGAGCGTGGCCGCGGGAGAGATGCTGCATCTGGCCCTGGTCCACAACATGCTCTCGGCCATCGGCGCCGCCCCGCACCTGACCCGGCCGAACCTGCCCGCCCCGGCCGGGCACTACCCCGCCGGGGTCCAGCTGGCCCTGCTGCCGTTCGGTGACCAGGCCCTGCGGCATTTCATGTTCCTGGAGCGCCCGGAGGGCATGGATCTGCAGGACGCCGAAGGCCTGGCCGCCCTGCAGACCGCCATGCCGAGCGTGAACCCGCGTGACATCGTCCCCACCGGCCAGGATTTCGCCACCGTCGGGCACCTGTACCGCTCGATCGAGGCCGGCTTCCAGCACCTGACCGAGAAGTACGGGGAGGACTGGCTGTTCACCGGGCCCCCCCGCGCCCAGGCCGCCCCCGCGCTGTTCGGCTGGCCGAACCTGCTGCCGGTCACCGGGCTGGACAGCGCCCGCGCAGCGGTCGAGGAAATAGTGGAGCAGGGCGAGGGCCCGCGGGGGGACTGGCGCAACGCGCACTTCGGCCAGTTCGTCGCGATACTGGACGAGTACGAGCAGATGCGAGAGGCCAACCCCGGATTCGAGCCGACCCGGCCGGTGATGGCCGCGAACGTCCGCCCGCACGACCGGGCCGGCGCGGTACCCGTGATCACCGACCCGCTGACCGCGCGGGTCACCGACCTGTTCAACGTCAACTACGAGATCCTGCTCCAGTTGTTCGAGCGGTTCTTCGCGCACACCAGCGAGACCGACGCCCAGCTCAAGGTCCTCGCGGACGCCTCGGTGGCGCTGATGGTGCAGGTGATCAAGCCGCTCGGCAGCCTGATCACCACCCTGCCGCCCGGCCCGGCGTACCCGGGGCGCACGGCCGGGCCCAGCTTCGAGCTGTTCTACGAATCCGACTATCTGATGCCGCACCAGCACGCGGCCTGGGCGCTGCTGGCCGAGCGGCTGGACACAGCGGCCTGGCTGTGCAGCGAACTGTGCGCCGGGCGCGGCACGGCCGTCGCGGCCCAGCTGGAACCGGTGCTCGACGCCATCCGCCAGATCGCCGCATCACTGGCCGCACACCTGGATGCCGGCCGCCCGCAGGCCGCCCTGGCGTCGGCCGGGCCGAGGGTGCTGGCCGCCGACATCGACGCCCTGGCCGTCGCGGCCACCAGGATCCTGGACGGCATGCCCGTCCGCACGCAAACCCCCGCCGAGGCGACCCGTGCGGCCGGCGAACTGCTCAGCGTGGCCCGCGACCTCCCGGGCCCCGGGGGCCGCCCCGCGGCCGGAGATCCCGAGGCCGCCGCCGCAGCCGGGCGGCTGCGGGAGGCCGTGCTGGCGGCGACCCGCCTGCGAGCCGGCCTCGGCCGAACCGGCACCTGCCCCCCAGAGCTCACCGAAGCGGTCGCGGCCCTGCAGGACGTGCTGCTGCGGGTCGCGCCGCCCAGCCAGGAACCGGCGTGGCGCGACGCTCTCCGGCAGGCGCAGTCTTCCCTGCCGGCCTCGATCCAGGCCGCCCGCAACGGCCCCTACCTGGTCACGAACGTGCCCACAGTCCGCAGCCACCTGGGGATCGCCACCGAGGCGGCACCACAGCTCGCGCTGTGCCGCTGCGGCGCCTCCGCGGTCAAGCCCGCCTGCGACGGGACCTGCCAGGCGACCGGGTTCAGCGACGCGAAAGACCCCGCCCGGGTCCCCGACCACCGCGACACCTACCCCGGCCAGCAGGTGACGGTGTTCGACAACCGCGGCATCTGCCAGCACTCCGGCTTCTGCACCGACCGGCTGCCGACCGTTTTCCGATCAGATAACGATCCGTTCGTGGCACCCAGTGGCGGACGGATGGACGAGATCGTCAGGGCCGCCCGCGATTGCCCGTCCGGGGCCCTGTCGTATGCGCTGGGCCCCACCGAGGCCCGCGCCGACGTGGACGGCCACGGTCAGCGGCCACCCGCGATCGAGATCACCGCGGACGGCCCGTACCGGGTAACCGGCGGGATCCCGCTCGAAGGCGCCGGCGGGGAGCGGGTCAGGCACGCTCACGGCGCCTCGGCTGAGCACTATGCGCTGTGCCGCTGCGGGCACTCGCGGAACAAGCCGTTCTGCTCGGGCATGCACTGGTACGTGGGGTTCACCGATCCCGCCCCCCGCCCGAGCCCGGCCCTGTTCGAGTACGCGGGCGGGCTGGGCCCGCTCACGCGGGCCGCCCGGCTGCTGCACGAAAAGCACATCCCGGCCGACCCGCTGCTCGCCCCGGTGTTCGCCGACATGGCGGCAGACCAGCCGCAGGCCCTGGCTACCTGGCTGGCCGCCGCCCTTGGCGGTCCGGCCCTTGGCGGTCCGGCCCTCCGCGGCGCGGCCCTCCGCGGCGGCGGGAAAGCGCTGCCCCAGTCCCTCCTGTCGCCCTCCGGTCAGCCGCTCACCGAGGATCAGCGGGCACGCTGGGTGTTGCTGGCCAGCCGGGCCGCCGACGAGGCCGGGTTGCCAGACGCCACCGGGTTCCGTTCCGCGTTCGCCTCCTGCCTGGAGTGGCTCTCCCGGGTGGCGACCCAACCCGCCGCCGACGGCGGCCCCGGCCTGGTACCGACCTGGGACTGGGGCCCGGGCGGCCCTCCCGCCCCTGCGAAGCACGACGCCGGCCAGGACACCGCCCAGCCGGCCACACTGCCCGGGCCGGGCGAGCCGGTCAGCTTCGACGCGCACATCAAGCCGCTGTTCCGTGACCGGGACCGTCAGTCGATGAGCTTCGCGTTCGACCTGTCGTCCAATGACGACGTCCGCGCCCACGCCGCAGGCATTTTGCAGCGCCTTCGGGACGGAACCATGCCCTGCGACGGCGCATGGCCCGCCGACCAGATCGCGGTCTTCGAGCGCTGGACCGAAACCGGAATGGACCCCTAGCGCTACTCGCCTGCAGCCGCGTATGCCCAGCGCCCGGCCGCGCGGCCACCATGCCGAACCCGACGAGGACCTTGCCGCCCCCGAAGCCGTCCGCGGGTTCGTATCGGAGGACTCCGGGGATCGCGACTATCGGCAGAACCCGTCAGGACTTGAGGTCCCATTGCTGGCAGGTGTTGTCGAGCTGGGCCCACTGGCGGACCACGGTCCCGTCGGCGGTTTCGCAGTCCTGGGCGTCCAGGACCATGCCGTTGGCGGCGTTGCTGATCGTGTAGTGGCTGCCCACCGGGGTGACGTCCCATTCCTGGCAGAGGTTGCCGAGCAAGGACCACAGGTCGGTGAGGGTGCCGTCGAAGATCCCGCAGTTCACGGAGTCGAGGACCGTGCCGCTGTTGACGTTGGTGATGGTGTAGTGGCCGTGGCCCGCGCTGGTGAACGTCCACTGCTGGCAGCTAGTGCCGGACGCGGACCACAGCACGATGCCGGTGCCATTGGCGGTGCCGCAGCCCGCCGGCTCCACGTCCGTGCCGCTGTTGAGGTTGGTGATGGTGTAGGCGCTGCCGGTCACCGGGAAGCCGGCGGCGACCTGCTGGTAGCCGGCCGAGACGACGTTGGCCTGGACCGCGTTCTCGGTCGCGGCGGACGGGTAGCCGGCGGTCAGGACGCCCTCGAAGAACGAGCCGTCGGATCCGTTGCTGTTGTCGCCGCCGGTCCCGAGGATGACGGCGCCCTCCTGGTGCATGGGGACGTACCCGCCGATATCCGGGAGCGGCCCGCTGTACTCGGTAGTCACGCCGCCCGACTGCGCGTTGGCGTCCTTGATCGCGTACGTGGTCGTGCCGTTGTTGTCCACGATGGCGGTCACGAACGCGGCGGAGTTGCCCTTATTGGCCGGGTCGGAGCCGTTGCCGCCGGCGAACAGCCCGTTCTCCAGGTCCGCCTGGACCCAGGGCCCGGCCCCCGTGCACGGCGCGAACCAGCACTCGGTGCCGAAGTTGATCGCGTCCATGTGGCCGTTGCCGGTGTCCGTGCCCGACGTCTCGGCGTTGCCGAAGTCGAAGCAGCAGAGGCTGTCCACGTGGGTGCCGCTGGTCACCATGTACGCGCCCTGCGGCAGGCCTGCGGTCGCGACACCATTCGTGACGTCATTCCGGTAGCCCACGCCCGCCTGTACCGACACCCCGTAGGCCAAATGGCCGCCGGCCTTCACCGGCAGCGCGTTGGCGATCGCGGCGGCATCCGGGCCGCCATTCCCGCCGATTGGCCCGACGCCGAGGTCGTTGCCGTGGCCGCTCTGGTCGTAAATCCTCGTGATGGTGCATACCGTGCCCGCGCAGAACGAGTTCTGGGCGGCGGCGTCGGCGTAGCCGTCCTGCCCTGTGCCGATGCTGGCCGTCGCGCCGTCCGACGCCCGGGTGACCTGGTAGAGAGGGCCGCGGTAGGTGCGGTACAACGCCCGCACCGTGCTGTACGCGGCCACGCAGGGAGTCCCCCCGGCGGCGTAGATGTTGCACGGCCGCAGGGAGGAGGCCACGCCCGCAGCGGAGGAGGCGCCGGCAGCGCCCACGGCCGAAGCGACCTGGGCCGCCCCCGCCGCACCGGACGTGGCGGCTAAGGCGGTGAGGACGAGGGCCGCTGAGGTAACCGCGTGCAGAGCGTGCCCCCCGCGACCGGCTGCCTAACGGCGCCAGCCGCATGACGACGGTAAACCCCGAGACCATTTACTTCAGATAACGGGCGCCCCGTCGCCCTTGCCCGGCGGCGTCAGCCGCCAGCACCGCCTGGTCCGGATAACCCTGCACCCTGCCGCCCCAGCCTGGTATGTCGCATGATGGCATCAGGCGAGCGCCGAGGGGAGGATCCGTCGATGCAGCCAGAGATCCGGGTTCGCCGGGTGTACGACCCGCCTGAGCCCCAGGACGGAACCCGGGTGCTGGTGGACAGGCTCTGGCCGCGCGGGCTCCGCAAGGAGGCGGCCGGGCTGGGCGAATGGGCCAAGGACGTGGCCCCGTCAAATGAACTCCGCACCTGGTACGGCCATGATCCGGCGAAGTTCGGCGAGTTCTGCCGCCGCTACACGGAAGAACTCTCGCAGGGTGCGGCCCGGGCCGCCCTCGGCCACGTGGCCGCCCTGGCGGCCGCCGGTCCAGTAACGCTGCTCACCGCGACCCGGGACGTCGACCACAGCCAGGCCGCGGTACTCGCCCAGGTGCTCCGGCACCAGGACCTGAGCGAGCCCGCCGAAGGCGGCGATGCCGCGTGCTGGGCCCACCTGGTGTGCCCCGAATGCGGCGCCATCACCACCGGAGGCCACCGCCCGGGCTGCGCATCGGCGTAACGCCCGCCCAGGCAGTGAGCGCGACCACGGCGGTGGTCCGGGCGCGACAGGCTGTCCATGCCGCCATCCGCCGCACCAGGCCGGCCCCACGGTAAGACACGGGTCAATGAATCACGTCTCATCCGCATTTCACCTCGAACCCGGCGGGGTCCTATGCGCCAGGCGGACGCGGCACGCGCTTCCCGCCATACTGGGCAGGTGCCGGAAATGGAAATTATCCCGGAAGCAGCACCAGCGCCGGCATCAGGAGCACCTCGCTGGCGCGGTTTCCTGACGCCATGGCGCTCGCCCGCGGGTCAGCCCGCCTGGGCCCGGCCGGCGCTGCTGGCCATCGCCGCCGTCGCGGCGGTCGCGTACGGCTGGGGAATGGCCGGCGCCAGCGTCGAGCCGTTCTACGGCGCGGCGGCCCGCAGCATGTCGGAAAGCTGGCACGACTTCATCTACGGGGCGTTCGATCCAGCCGGGACCGTCACCATCGACAAGCTGCCTGGCGAGCTCTGGGTGCAGGCCCTGTCGCTGCGGGTCTTCGGCTTTCACATCTGGGCGCTGGTCCTGCCGCAAGTGGTCGAGGGCGTGCTCACCATCCTGGTGCTGTACCGGGCGGTCCGCCGGCTGGCCGGGCCCGCGGCTGGCCTGATCGCCGCGGCGGTGCTCGCCGTCACGCCCATCACCGTGCTGCTGAGCCGCGGCAACGTGTCGGACTCGCTGCTGATCCTGCTGCTGGTGCTCGCCGCCGACGCCACGTCCGCCGCGCTGCTCACCGGGTCGCTGCGGCAGCTGCTGCTCGCCGGCGCCTGGGTCGGCCTGGCGTTCCAGGCGAAGATGATCCAGGCCTGGCTGGCCCTGCCCGCGCTGGCCGCCGCCTACCTGCTCGCCGGGCCCGCGGCGCGGCTGCGTACCCGGTGCGCGCACGTCGCGCTGGCCGGGCTGGTCACCGCCGTGGTCTCCCTCTCCTGGATGACCGCGGTCTCGCTGGTCCCGTCCCGGGACCGACCTTACGTGGACGGCAGTCCGGACGACTCGGTGTACACGCAGGTCTTCGACTACAACGGCCTGGGCCGGCTCACCGGGAACTGGGCGAGCGTCGCCGGGCCGCCCTCGCCGCTGGTGGTCGCGGCCAAAGAGAGCGGGCGGCTGCTCACTGCCAAGACCATCGGAA
>Ga0187887_10003446_pt1 | contig 12248 bp, 9 predicted proteins | sample June2016WEW_7_10_FD_132977 | JGI IMG/M metagenome (GOLD analysis project Ga0187887, IMG submission 132977) | Peatland microbial communities from SPRUCE experiment site at the Marcell Experimental Forest, Minnesota, USA - June2016WEW_7_10 | ecosystem: Environmental > Terrestrial > Soil > Wetlands...
ATCAAGGTGGCCTTCGGGAATCGCGGCGGCGGCGGCGGATCGAGCGGCGCGGAGCGCGACCTGCAAAGCCTGTTCGATCTCGAGCTGGACACCGAGAAGAACCAATACGAGAGCGGCCAGCAATCGACGTCCAAGGATCAACGGCAGCGCGAGATCGACGAGGCGTTGCAGAAGCTCGAACAGCTCGCGCGCCGGCAACAGGAACTGGCCGAGCAGCAGCGCCGTAATCAGCAGGTGTCCCAACAGCGCTGGCAGCAGGAGATGCTGCGCCGCGAGGCCGAGGAGTTGCAGCGCAAGATGGAGCAGCTCTCGCGGAATCAGCAGGGGCAGCCGCAATCGGGGCAGCCGCAGTCGGGGCAACCGCAGTCGGGGCAACCGCAGTCGGGCCGGCCGCAGTCCGGACAACCGCAGTCCGGGCAGCCCCAGTCGGGCCAAGGTGGCCAGATGTCATCCCAACAATTGCAACGGGCCATCGAACAACTGCGGCAAGCCCAGCAGGATATGCGGCAATCCACTTCAACTCAAAACGAAGCCGATTCGCGGCGCGCGGCCGAGCGTTTGAAAGAAGCGCGCGACGTTCTCGCGGGCCTGCGCCAGCAGCAGGCGGCGGGAAGTGTGGACGATCTGGCGCGCCAGGCGGATGCCATCGCCAGCCGCCAGCAAGAGTCCAACGCCAAGATGCGGCGGGCGTTCGGCGCCCCAGGCCAGCAACAGGCACAGGGAGCGACGCCGCAACAGGCTGAGGAATTGGCGCGCGAAAAAGAGCAGTTGGCCAACGACTACCAGCGTCTGGAGCAGGACATGGGAAGTACCGCCCGGAATACGCTCGGCACCAACCGGCTGCTATCGAGCAAACTGCGGGATGCGCTGGGGCAAGTGCAGCAGAACGAGATCAACAATCGCCTGCGATTGAGCGCCGACTATCTGCGCCGCGGCAATGGCGCGGCCGCCACCATGCGCGATGCGGTCACCACCCAGGCGCTAAACAGTCTGCGCGACCAGTTGCATGAAATTCAGAAGGCGGCCGGCGGCGAGCCGCGGGGAGGCGGCGATCAGGATCGCCAAGCGCTCGAGCAGGCGCTGGCGCAGACCGAACGCCTGCGCCAGGAGATGGAACGTTCGCTGCGGCCAGGCCTTCCGAGCCGCGACAATCCCAGCCGCGACAATCCGAGCCGCGACCGTCAGGGAGCGGTTCCGCAGCCCGGCCAACAACTTGGCCAACAGCAGGGTCAGTCGCAGGCGCAGCAAGGCGGGGACGGCCAGTCAGGCCAGGTCGGCCCTCGCGCGAACGGGCCGCAGAACGGCTTGCTCCCCAGCCTCGGCCCAGCCTCCGGCGACCCGGGTGACTTCGTTCAGAATTACCGGCACACATTGCGCGAGTTGGAGAATAACCCGCAACTCGGCAAGGATCTGCGCGATAGGATCCACGACATGTACCGGCTGGATCCGCAACTGTCGCCCGGCAATCCCGAGTTGATGAACCGTATCGAGTCGCAGATGCTGGGCGGAGTCGAGCAGATCGAGCTGCAGTTGCGCCGCCAGCTCGACGACCAGCAAGGCGGCGCCGTGCGCAGCGGTTCCACCGAGCCTGTGCCACAAGGCTACGCCGACGCCGTGGCCGAGTACTTCCGGCGCTTGAGTAAGGAAAAGTAACTGGCGGCAAAAGGGCTAGGGGCTAAGGGCTTATCTCGAATACCACGCCGTTGTTCGACGCGCCGCCGCCCGTGGTGGTGCCGTAGAGATCGCCTGCCGGGTCGCCGATCAGGCCCGCGTAGGGATACATGCCGTCCGGCCCGGTGAAGGTGTGCAGCACGGTCTCCGTGCCGTTCCGGTCCAGCTTAAATACGATTCCTCCATTGGCGGCGCCGCCGTTCACAGTGGTGCCGTAAAGATTGCCCACCGGGTCCCGGAGCAGACTCGCGGCGGGCGCCGCGCCGTCCGTGCCACCCGCGAAGCTGTACAACACGCTGAAGGCGCCGTTCGTCTCCAGCGTGAATACGACTCCATCGCCGTAAGGGATGTCGAGGTTCCCGCCGCCCTGCGCAGTGCCGTAGAGATTGCCCGCCGGGTCGCGAATCAAACCCGCGGCCGGGAATGCTCCGTCCGCTCCGCATGTAAAGGTGTACAGCACCGTCTCCTGGCCGGCGGCATCCAGCTTGAACACCACGCCACAGCCTCCGTAGGCGCATCCGCCGTTGTTGGTGCCGCCGTACACGGCAGTGCCATAAAGGTTGCCGGATGCGTCGCGCAGCAGCGGCGCCGCCGGGTTCTTCCCGCCTGCTCCTCCAAAACCGCAAAGCACCGTCTCCGCACCGGCAGTATCCAACTCGAATGCCACTCCCGGGCTGTAGAACCCGCCACCGCCGCCGCTGGTGGTGCCGTAGAGATTGCCCGCCGAGTCTCGGATCAATGCCGCATCGGGAGCGGCCCCGTCCGCTCCTCCTGTAAAGCTGTACAGCACCGTCTCCATAGCGGCCGGATCCACCTTGAACACTGCGCCAGCTTTGTCCGCGCCGCCCGCCGTCGTGGTGCCGTATAGATTGCCGGCCGAATCATTGACCAGACCTGCTTCGGGGAACGCCCCATCCGGTCCGGTGAATCGGTGCAGCGCAGTCAGCTTACCGGTCCTGGACAGCTTGAACACGACTCCGGCGCCCGCTCCGCCCACCTGTGTCGTGCCGTAGAGATTGCCTGCCGGGTCGCGAACCAGGCCTCCGAAAGGCGTTCCCCCGTCGGGTCCGCCGGTGAAACTGTGCAGCACGGTATACGTCTACGCGGGCGCCGCTATCAAGACGGCCGCAAAAATCAGCCAGCGCTGTGTCATCGCGTAAACCTCCCTAGGGAGCCCAAACCAAGAGCCACGTATCGGAAAGCGTGTGGGTGCCAAATCCTCCGAATAACACCAGGGTCTGGGCGATGGGGTCGTAATCCATGCCCGCGGCCCAGCGGGCGACGGGCGCGGTCACCGGACGAACCTGGTACCAGTTAGTCCCGTTCCACAGCCAGGTCTCGTTGTCCTGCCCGCCGGCTCCGTCGCTTCCGCCGAAAAGCACGACTGAGCCGAGGCCGGCGTCATAAGCCATGGTAGACAGTCCCCGCGCCGAGGGAGCGGATGCGGGAGATTGCTCGGTCCAATTGGACCCATCCCATATCCAGGTGTCGTTATAGTAAGTGGCGACGCCGTCGTCGCCGCCAAAGAGAATGACCGTCCCGCCCGCGTCCGCCGACATCATAGCCCTGCGTGGGGAAGGACTGGATGCCGGCAAGTTTCGGGTCCAGGTCCTGGCCAGCCCGTCCCAGGTCCAGGTATCGCCAAACGGCTTGTAATTGCCGGGGGGTCCGTCGAGCCCGCCGAAGAGCAGCACTCTTTGCGTGGACGCGTCATAGGCCATGCCCTGGGTATCGAACTGGCGTCCGGGTGGAGACACGGGCGGAAACTGTTCGGTCCAGGTAGTGCCATCCCAGGTCCAAGTGTCGTTAAGATATGACCCGCTGCTGGTGACCCCCCCGAAAAGCACCACATTCCCGGCCGCGGCGTCAAAGGCCATCCCCGGACCCTGCCGCGGGGCTGGAGAGGTGGCGGGGAATAATTGCGTCCAGCCATTCCGCCAGATCCATGTGTCATTCAGATACGCAGGGTTGGTGAAGCCGCCAAACATCAACGTCGCGTGCGTGGACTGATCGTATGCCATGCCCATGCAGCAGCGCCCCTGCGGAGAAACGGAAAGCTGCGGGCGGACCCAGTCGACCTGTTGCAGAAGCAGAGCTGCCGTGAGCGATCCGGCATTGTCGGAGTAGCAGCCTGGGTACGGTTCCGTAGTGCCGCACCAGTCCACGTATCCCAAGTAGAGATGCGTAGCTGTTGGCGGAACGGCGAATACCTGAACGGCGCCTGTTCCGGTTCCAGTCAGGCCATCGCCAATGAAGAACACTTGGCCGATTCGCGGGCTTAGAGCCTTGAAGCCGGTTGGAATGCCGCCCTTTGAACTGTCGCCGACATAGAATCGAAACGACGACGGGGCCGATGCCGGAAGACTGTCTTCCAGGAACACGCCTGCTAGCGCGCCCACGAAATCCGTCAGAGCGTAGCCGGAGAAAGTACCAATGGGGTTTTCGATATATTGAAAACCGATATTGTTACACGGCCCCGTCGTGGTTCCGTCCGGTCCGTACTGCACGACGCCGTAACTGCAAGTCCAGGTCCCCGTGACGCTCGGGAACGTGATGGTTTGGCCCGGCGCGGCCGGAAAAGCGTACACCGCCGGGGCCACGCCGTCGCTGCCGTCGCTGTATCCTCCCGCCTGGTAAACGTCCATGTGGGCGCTGACGGATAAAGTCACCTGCGCCCGGAGGGAACCGGCCAGCGCCAGACCCATCTGCAGCGCGATTGCAAACGCGGAGATTCTCATCGGCAAGCCTCCACCATTAAATGGTAAACGAACAGTGTGTGGATCCAGCCCCGAAAGAGTCACGTTTGTGTCACGTTTGTGTCACGTTTTGAACTTGCCGGCGCTGGGCTTGCATCTTTTCGGTATTCATGTTAATCTCTATAGGAAATAGGGAGATTGTGTATGGCAGCCCTTATCGAAGATACGCTGAGCATCCGTGAGGACTTCGAGATCCAGCACGACCGGCTGGTGCGCGAAGAAATCGAAACCTTCCGCCGCAAGGCCAACGCCTTCCTGGCGGGCGAAATCCCGGAAGACGAATTCCGTCCGTTTCGCCTGAAGCACGGCATCTACGGGCAGCGGCAACCCGGTGTCCAGATGGTGCGCTGCAAGATCCCCGGAGGGTTGATGACCGCGGCCCAGATGGAACAACTGGCGGTAATCGGCGAAACCTTCGCCGGCGGCAAAGGCCACATCACCACCCGTCAGAACATGCAGTATCACTTCGTGCCACTTGCGGACGTGCCCGGCGTCATGCACTTGCTGGCGGATGCCGGCCTCACCAATCGCGAAGCCTGCTACAACACGGTGCGCAACGTCACCACCTGTGCGCTGGCGGGTTTGAGCCGCGACGAGGTGTTCGACGTGCGGCCGTACGCCCAGAAAATCGGCTACGCATTTCTGCGCAAGGACCTGACCGGCAACCTGCCGCGCAAATTCAAAATCGCGTTCGATGGCTGCCGCGGCAGGGATTGCATCGCCGGCGCGATTAACGATATCGGCCTGCGCGCGGTGGTGCGCGACGGCCGCCGCGGCTTCCGCGTGGTGATCGGCGGCGGGCTGGGACCGCTGCCCACCGAAGCCCAACTGCTGGACGAGTTCCTGCCCGAAGAACGCCTGATGAACCGCTGCGAAGCCGTGGTACGCGTTTTTAACAAATACGGCAATCGCCAGAACCGCAACAAGGCGCGCATGAAGTTCGTGTTGCGCGAGCGCGGCATCGACTGGCTGCGCGAGCGGATTGAGCGCGAATACGCCGACATTCTGGAAAACGGCGGCATCGCCTGGCCCGAACTGGTGCCGGAGGGCTTCGGCGGATATCAATCGCACCCGCAGCCGCTGGGTCAGGGGGCACTGCTGCCCGTCATACATACCAACGGCACGGGAGACCCGCAATACGACCGGTGGCTCGAAACCAACATCGTTGAACAGAAGCAGCCTGGCTATGCCACGGTGGTGGTGCGGGTGGACCAGGGCAACCTGACCAGCGCTCAGATGCACGGCCTGGCGCGGCTGGCGGCGGATGCGGGCGACGGATTGCTGCGCATCGGCATCGACCAGAACGTCCTGCTGGGATTCATTCCGCTGCGCAGGTTGCGCGGGCTGCATGCGGCGCTGCGCGGTCTCGGCCTCGGCGAGGCGGGCGCGCGCGAGATCGGCGATGTCGTGACTTGCCCCGGAGCCTACTCCTGCAACCTGGCGCTGACCAAATCCATGAACCTGGGCGTCGCGCTGCAAGAGGTCGTCGGCGAATATGACGACCCGCTGGTGCGCAAGCTTTCCATCAAAGTGAGCGGCTGCCCCAATTCCTGCGGCCATCATTGGACCGCCGATTTCGGCTTCTACGGCAACGCGCGCAAGATCGACGGCCGCGAGGTTCCGTACTACCAGATGTTGCTGGGCGGCGGCTTCGACGAGGAAGGTATCATGCGCTTCGGACTGGCTGTGCAGAGCGTGCCGGCGCGGCTGGCGCCCGAGGCCGTGGTGCGGGTGCTGGATCATTACCGCACCCATCGCGCGGGCGGCGAGACATTTCGGCAGTATGTGATGCGCCATAAAGTGGAGACCTTCCGCGGCCTCACCAACGACCTCGCCAAGCCGGCCGAGTTGTACCCGGAGATCTATCAGGACTGGGGCGACGACGCCGCGTTTTCGCTGCAACTGGGACGCGGGGAGTGCGCGGTGTAGAAGGCCGAATGTGGCGCGGGCCCGTGGCCTGCCCGCGGCCTCTTAGGCCGCCATTGGCGAGCTACGCTCGCCGGGGAGCGGGTTCTGGAGAACCCGCGCAGGCCTGGAGGCCTGCCCCACTAAGCGCGCGTTTTTCATGCCCGTGCCGGCCTAACGCCGTGGCAATTCACTTCTCCACGTCGCCAGCCCGGGCGACGATCCCGCATTCCAGCGCGATGCGCACCAACCCGGCGCGGCTGCCGACTCCAAGCTTCTCCATCAGCCGGCGGCGATAGGTCTCCACCGTCTTAACGCTGAGAGCCAACCCGTCGGCCGCCGCCTGGTTCGTTTGACCTGCCGCGATCAGGGCCAGCACCTGCTTCTCGCGTTTGCTGAGCGATTCCACCGGAGATGTGGGCGGCCGCCGGTTGTCCAGAACGTTGCGCAGAGCCTGTCCGCCCGCCAAGGTTACATTCACGTAGGAGCGGCCCGCGGCCACGGTGCGAATGGCCTGGGTCAGCTCATCGGCAGTAGCTTGCTTGGCCACGTATCCCGCGGCGCCGGCGGCCAGGGCCAGCCGCAAATAGGCCTGGTCGTCGTGCGTGGAAAGGATCAGGATACGGGATTTGGGTGAGGCCTGGCGCAAGGGCGCGATGGCGTCGAGGCCAGAACAGCCCGGCAGCCCGATATCCAACACCATCACGTCGGGCTGCACTTCGCGCGCCTGCCGCACGGCTTCAATGGCGCTGGCGGCTTCGGAAACCACTTCCATGTCGGCCTGGTAGTCCACCAGCATGCGTACTCCGGCCCTTACCACTGAGTGGTCGTCGATCAATAGGACGCGTATCTTGCGCACCGCGCTACCAATACAGGTCTACCACATCCGGCGGCGCGAGGCATGCCGGCGCGCTGGCGTTTGCCGGCAGGCAAAACCCTATAAACAATGCGGATTTTTCCCGGCACCCAAGCTGGGGTTTTTCTGCCATGATGAATAAAGCCGGGAAGAGCCGAGCAGAGCAGAGCCATGCTGTCGGAACCCATCGCGCCGGTCCTAAGCGGGCAGACTATCCTTGTCGTGGACGACCAGGCACAGGTCCGCAGCCTGATCCGGCAGACCCTGGAACCGCATGGCGCTTTCATTCTGGAGGCGGCCAATGGCCACGAGGCGCTGGCCATCCGGAGGCGGCACAAAGGTCCGCTGGCTCTGGCGATCGTCGATTTCCTGATGCCCGGCCTCACTGGACTGGACTTGGCCGCCCAATTGACGCGGGATGTGCCCAGTCTGAAGATCCTCTACATGTCGTCGGCGATTGAATCGATCGCCATGGAGAGTCTGCTCCGCAAGTCTCCCGAACTGGTGCTGCTGAAACCGTTCACCCTGGAGGATCTCATTGAGCGGGTGGTTTCTCTGTTGGGCAGCGCCGGGTAATTGCGAAAATCGTACAGGCCATCGTACAGGCCCGGAGCCGCCCGGCGGCCTATCCGGCTAAAATCTCGCTGGCGGCGCGAATGCCCTCGCGCGCGCCACCTTCCATGTATCCCTGGAAGTTGACCGAACAGTGCTCGCCCGCGAAATGGATGTTACCTTGTGCAACCCGCTCATACCCGCTGAATAGCGTGTACTGTCCAACCTTCCAGCAGGAATAACTGCCCAGCTTATTTGGATCGCCGGTGGGATAACTCAGCGTCGCCAGGCCGGTGTACTTTGGCGCGATCCCCGGCCACGGCGCTTCGAGTTGGGCGAGACACTGTTGGGCGAATTGTGCCACCAGCGGGGAACTCCGGCTGGTCGAATAGGGCGTCGGCGGACGATAGCTGGCGCCCTGGCTGCCGCCGGTGTAATCGACTAACAGACCGTTGGCGCCGGCTTGCGCGCGGCTGGCGTCCCAAGTGCTCTGGAACGGCAGGTCGGTGGAAATGAATCCGTTGCCGACACCCCAGGGTCCCTGTCCGTTCCAATATCGACTGTCGAACTGCAGGTGCAGTTTTGAATTGGTGCCATAGCCGAGCTCGGTGATGGCGGTAATCTTGAGCGGGTCGAAACCGGCCTGGCTGTAATCGAGGGTGCGCAGCACGCTGAAAGGCAGCGCCAGAATCACTTGGTCGAAAGTTACTTGCTGGCTTCCGCCGGGTGTCTGAAAAGTCAGCGCGACGGCGCCATCGGCGTTGGAGGCGATGGCGGAAAGGCGCCAACCCAACATGACGCTGCCGGCGGGCAACCAGTTCGCGATGGCCGTGGGCAGCGCCTGGTTGCCCAGGGCGATGTGGTACTGCTCGTCTCCGGTTCCGTAGTACACCATGTTGAGCGCACTCTGCTCGGACGTATTCATGCCGAATTCGGTGGTCACCGCCACATCCATCAATTGACCGAGTTCCGCGGCGTGCCCACCCGGGACATACTGCTCAATCCAGTCGTAGACGCTGATGTGGTCGAGGGCCAAACCGGCGGCGTTGTAGTGGTTGTAGAGCGTGGGATAGCCCGCGGCATTCATTTGGCGGCGCAGCGTTGGGTACACTTGCATCAAGTCTTTTTTGATTTGCGGCGACAGGTAATACTGCCCGTCGAACCAGTTGGTGGTGGTGGATCCGGGAGGGTCGGCCGCGTTGACGTTCTCCAGTTGCAAGTTGAACCGCGCGGCCAGAGAGCGCACCACGGTATGGTTCGAGTTGATGAACTCGCCGCACCACTCGCTCACCTGGCCGCCCCAAAAGGTAGTGTTCGAGAACATGCGGCCGCCCACGCGTCCGGAGGCCTCATAGACAGTCGCGGCGAGGCCGGCGTCGCGCAGGGTGAGCGCCGCGGTGAGTCCGCCGATGCCGGCGCCTACGATGCCGATGCGCGGTGCGGGGCCGGCTGCGGCCGCGCGCTTGGCGAATACCAGCGCGGCGGCGCCGGCGGTGGTCAGCAGATCGCGCCGGCTCGGCAGCGGCTTTTCATTCTTTCGCGGCATTGCCGTCAGCAACGTGCTTAGCAAGGGGGTGCGCGCCATATTGTTTTCAATGTAGCGCACGCGGAAAAGAAAGTCAGGAGGAAGGCGACAGGAGTCCGAAAGGAAACGGCTCTGTTTCGTTTCCGGGCACGCATCTCATCTTTGTACAGGGGCTGGCAGCGCGGGCGATTCAGATCATAGCAATAACAGGGACTTAGCTTGGCGCGCGGAAGGGCCCGGCCCGTGCATAGCAGATGGTGATCGGGCGTGCGCCGACCGGCCATCCCGTGAATAGAGTACAAGGCAAAGGAGCCATTGATATGAAGACGTTTTGTGCGCGTTTGTGGCGTGACGAGCAAGGCCAGGACCTGATCGAGTACACTTTGATGCTGGCGTTTGTGGCGTTGGCTTCGGCGGCGTTGTTTTCCACCGCCGGTGCGAGCATCAACGTGATTTGGTCGAAGACCAACTCGCAACTGAGCACCGCCGCGGGCAGCTAGGGTGCCTGGCGGGTTCGGCGTTCTCGACGTAGGGATGGGAGGCTGATGGTTTCCCTGCTGGAATCCCAAAATACGGATGGCGGCTGGCCTTACCAGCGAGGCGGGCCGTCCTGGACCGAGCCGACGGCTTACGCGCTGTTGGCTCTGGCAGGGCACGGATCGGTGGCCCAGCCGGTGGAAAAAGGGCTACGGTGGTTGCGCGCCGTGCAGCGCTCCGATGGCGGCTGGCCGCCGCAGCCGTGTGTCCAGCAGAGCGTCTGGGTGACAGCGGTAGCGGCTTTGCTGGGACCCGGATTGCTCGGCGGGGGTGCCTACCGGCGCGGCATTCGGTGGATCGTCGAGCGGACCGGCGCGGACACCAACTTCCTGAGCCGCGCGCGGGAATTGCTGACGGGGAATGCCCCGGGCTACGATGCCTGGCCGTGGTTTCCCGGAACCAGCGCTTGGGTGACTCCCACGGCATTGTCGATGCTGGCCCTGCGCCAGGCCGCGCGCTCCGCTCAGTCCGCGCAAATCGCCGCGCGCCTGGACATGGGCGCCGCGCATCTGTTGGCGCATGCGTGCAGCGAAGGCGGCTGGAACTATGGGGCGGCGCGGGCCTTGGATTATGACGCCCGTTCGTATGCGGAAACCACAGGCGTAGCGTTGCTGGCGTTGCGTGGCCGGGACGCGCCTGCCATCCGCAAAGCCTGTCGTTGGGCGCAAGTGCAGTTGCCCCGGTGCCGGACGTCGGAGGCCGAAAGCTGGCTGCGTCTGGGATTGCTGGCCCACGGGCAGCTTCCACCAAACGCTCCTCCCCCGGCGCGCCCGCCACGCACTGTTCAAAATGCCGCCTTGGCGGTGCTGGCCGCGGCCGCCGTTGCGGGCCGCGATCCAACCGAGGCCCAAGCCAGCGCTTTGGAGGGCGGGCTTTAGCCGGCGCGGGGCTTAAGCCCCGCTCGCAGCGGAGTCCAGCTTGAGCTGATTTCGTTAACGGGAGGAGCGGGTCCTGGAGGACCCGCGCAGGACGGGAGTCCTGCCCCACCTGGCATCTGGCATTGGCCAACAGGCAAGCTGACCTACCACCGGGTAATGCATATGACCAACTGGAATCGCCGCGAGTTTCTGACGGGATCGGCGGCCGGCCTGGCTTTGGCGGCCTGCTCGCCGCATCATACACAGCGTCGCGAAACATTGGTTTCGATTGTGCGCCGGCCGGATTACACCCAGGATCTGTACGGCGACGTGCGCCGCGCTCTGGCGGAACACCGTCTGAGTGTCCGCGGAAAACGTGTGCTTCTCAAACCCAACCTGGTGGAGTTCGAGCCGGACAGCCCCATCAATACGCATCCTATGATCGTGCACGCAGCCCTGGAGGCTTTCCGCGAGTTGGGCGCGGAGGTCATCGTCGGCGAAGGCCCGGGCCACCGCCGGAATACGCTGGACATGGCTGAGGCCGCCGGATATTTCGAGACCATCCCACGGTTCGAGGAGATCTTCACGGATCTGAACCTGGATCGGGTTGCCGAGGTCCGTCTGGCGCATCCGCATTCGCGGCTGCGGTCGATTTATCTGGCGCAGACGGCGCGGTCCTGCGATCTGCTGGTTTCCATGCCCAAAATGAAGACGCATCACTGGGCAGGAGCCACCTTGAGCATGAAGAACCTGTTCGGAACGGTCTCGGGCGGCGTGTACGGATGGCCCAAAAACATCCTGCACTGGGCGGGAATACCCGAATGCGTGGCGGATTTGTACCATACGCTGCCGCGGCATTTCGCCATCGTCGACGGCATCGTGGGGATGGAAGGCAACGGGCCGATTCAGGGCACGCCCAAGCGCGCGGGCGTGGTGGTCGCCGGCAGGGACTTGGCCGCGGTGGATGCGGCCTGCTGTCAGATCATGTCCATCGATCCGCGCAAGATCGAGTATCTCAAGCTGGCGGTAGGCGATGTGGTGGGACTGGTGGATTCGATCCGTCAGATCGGGGAATCGGTTGAGAGTGTCAGGACGCGGTTCGAGTTGATGCGCGAGTGGCTTGGGATTCGGGAGCAGCTGGTCTGAAGCCCCACTGCGGCGCACGGCGCCGCTCCACAAACACCGCCCACAAGCGGAACCTTGCGTCCCAAGAACGGACGGCGGGCCGCCGGGCAATGCCACTCGCGCGCGTATTTGCTAGCAGATACGCGGTGCGCCGTCCGGCAAGCCGCGTGCAACTGGCAACGCATGCTCGATGATCTTCGGTACGCTTTGCGCACCCTGCGGAAGAGCCCAGGGTTCGCCGTGGTCGCCATCCTGTCGCTGGCTCTGGGAATCGGCGCGAATTCCGCCATGTTCAGCCTGGCGGACGCCCTGCTGCTGCGGCCGCTACCCGTGCCGCACGCCTCCGGGATCATCGTGGTTCAGTCGCAATTGCGCGGCGAATCCATCGGCGGCATCGCGCCATACTCCGGGCTGTCCTATCCGGATTTCAAGGACCTCCGCGACCGTAGCAAGTCGTATACCGG
>Ga0187887_10003455_pt1 | contig 12226 bp, 10 predicted proteins | sample June2016WEW_7_10_FD_132977 | JGI IMG/M metagenome (GOLD analysis project Ga0187887, IMG submission 132977) | Peatland microbial communities from SPRUCE experiment site at the Marcell Experimental Forest, Minnesota, USA - June2016WEW_7_10 | ecosystem: Environmental > Terrestrial > Soil >...
GCGAGCCGCACCGCCGCGGTGAGCCCGGCGTTGCCCGCTCCGATGACAACGACATCGACGCCAGACGTGGATGTGGACGCGCTCATCGTGTCTCAATCCCGTAGTGAGCATCAGCTCAGCAGTGATGGCGTTGAGGTGTGGCGGGCCCGGTGCTAGCTGGCGTGGGCCCAGAACGCGCAGTGGTGTTCGGCGGCGAAGCTGGACTCGGTGCCTGGCTGAGGCGGGACCAGGGACAGGATCTGCTGGCTGGTGCTGGTGAAGCGTGGCCACAGCGGCTCGCTGGCCGAGGAAGGAGATCCGGTCCTGGCGAGGTTCGTCCAGTAGGTCTTCATGGCGGCGGCCAGGTGCTGCTGTGGTGGGGTGAGGCCGCCGGGGAACGGGGTGTTGCTCAGGGTGAAGAGGTACTGGACCTCGGATTCGTGGGCGGCGCCGTAGGGAAGACCGGCGACGGGCGGGAGGTAGCGCTCGGGTGCGTTCTCGTCGTTGAACTCATAGGCGTAGGTGGGCACGTATTTAGATAGTGACTGGTCGACCGATAGTGCCGGGCAGGCGAAGATCGCGTCGGTGCCGACCGCGCCGAGCGCGACCGGAGCGCTGGAGTAGGCGCTGAGCGGGTACTGGGCCGCGATCGCCGCCGCCGCAGCGGCGGAGACGGCGAGCGTGGAGGCGATGCTGGCCTGATAATTCGCCGCGGTGACGGGCGGGGCACCGTCGAGCTGTGCTTGCGCGACGAACAGCCGCCACTCGTCGCGGTTGGTGCCGTTGATGACCGGGACCCGGTTGAACTGGCCGCTGGCCAGTGCGGGCCCTATCGACTGGGTCAGTACCTTCCCGTCGATGTCCGGCCGGTAGCCGGCGAAGTCCTCGTTGTCCACGATGGCGGAGACGGGCAGGGCCCGCAGGCACGCTGACGTGTTGCCGGAGCAGCCGGCCTTGGCGGCGAACGCCTGGCCGGCGGTCTCGGCCGTGGCCAGGGAGGCCTGGGTCAGGTTGTAGGTGCCGCTTTCGGCGATGGCGCGGGAGAACAGCCCGCGGGCGCCGGGGGAGACGAGCTGGGACAGGACGCTGAGGCCGCCGGCGGACTCCCCGGACAGGGTCACGTTGCGTGGGTTGCCGCCGAAAGCGGCGATGTTGGCCTGGACCCAGCGCAGCGCGGCCTGCTGGTCCATCAGGCCGTAGTCGCCGGACGGACCGCCCGGGTGGCTGGCCAGGGCGGAGTCGGCGAGGAAGCCGAGGGCGCCGAGGCGGTAGTTGATGGTGACGACGATCACGCCGTGGCGCACCAGCGCGGCGGGGTTGTAGTCGTCGCTCTCGCCGGCGATGAAGGCGCCGCCGTGGATCCACACCATGACGGGCAGGTCCCGGCCCGCTGCGCCTGCCGGGCGGAAAACGTTGAGGTAGAGGCAGTTCTCCGACGTGCTGGCCACACCGAACGCCGAGGGCGGCTGCGGGCAGTGCGGCGCGTACGCCGTGGCCGCGCGGATGCCGGCCCAGCGGGCGGCCGGCTGCGGGGGACGCCAGCGCAGCGGCCCGACCGGCGGGGCCGCGTAGGGGATGCCCAGGAACTCATCCGTGCCGCCGGCGGTCGTGCCGCGGAGGGCACCGCCGGCGGTAGCGACGACCAGTCCCGCGCCCTGGTGCGCCGCCGGAGCCGCGCTGGCCCCGGCCGCGCTGGCCCCGGCTACCAGGGCGGCGAGGGCGATGATGCCGGCACCGAGCCGGGCGCAAGCACGCCAGGTACTTCCGCGTTTTGTCATGTCTTGATCCTGTTTCCGGAGGCACGCTGAGGGGTGAGGTCTGAGGTGGTGGCTTCGCGTCGGCTAGCTGGAGAGCGGGGCTGCGCTATCACTGCGTGCGCCGGCGGACAGGACTGCGATGATCCCGATCATCAGGAGCCACAGGCTGCCCGGATAGTCGGCGACCCGCTCCATGCCGCCGACGCCCAGCCCGAGGTACAGGGCGGAGCCAGCGAATTCGCCCGCGGTGGACAGCACCGTGCCGGCCAGGCCGATGACAGCCAGGACGATTCCCGTGACACTGACGGCGTGGTTGGTGTGGCGGATCGACAGGCTGAGCAGCAAGATTGCGACACAGCCGACCGGGATGTTGAAAGCGGCGAGGAGGTGCAGATTGATGTTCGTGTTCTCTGGAACCAGACCGACGGCGATCTTGCCGATTCCCGTGATGACCCACAGGATCAGGGCCACGCTGGTGAGCCGCCGGTGCGGCCACATTCGCTGCAGCGCAACAGCCCCGGCAATAGTGAGGATCCCGGTGATGATGAATGACGCGTTCATCGTGGAGTGCATGGGGGAGCATACGTAGGCAGGGGTGCCGTGCGGCACCGTGAACCGCCCGCACGCCGTGTTGCCCAGATCGCTGATGTAATTGTTCAGCCAGCTGTAGGGCGGATGATGCCACGCGGAGGCCACGACAATTTGGGCGACAGCGTACTGCAGCGTGGCCAGGATCCAAAAGGTACCGCCAAGAATGAGTGCGACCCTGGACGCGGAGCGAGCCGCAGTGCCGTCGGCCGTGCTGGGTGCTGCCCTGCGTACAAAGGTGCCAGTCAACGTGATCATCTTTTCCTGCTGCTGAACGAGCTTGATCCTCACCATGCCCACAGCCGGGCATCGTTCGGGTGGGCATGGTGAAATCGCGTACGCGGTAGCCGGTCATGCAGGGAAGATCGCGGCAGGAGAATTATTCTCGCGTTTTTTGCCCATCCTTTGGCGGTAGCGTCTTGCCCGCATCGTTCCGGGCACGAAAAAAGCCCCGGGCCGTGCTGGCTACCGCAAATATCGCGGATGCAGCTGCCGGGGACCGGAGCAACATTCCTCACGGTACGCGCCTTCGGCTCGCATGGGAAATTTTTCAGGTAATTGGCGGCAGCGCGTGAACCTCCTGCGCTGGAGCCGGCGGACGCGGCGGCCAGACAAGCGGCCGGCCCGTAACGCCCTGCGGCGATCCGGCCGCGCGTGCCCGGGACTGTCTGTGTTACTTTGCGAGTAGTTGCTCCGGACTTCGGTAGCTCAGGATGCTCGCTGACGCGAGTGCTGCCGAGACGTCTCCGGGGCTTTTTTCGTGCCGCCGTGAGCTGGCGATCTCCCCGCCCGGCGCGACGGCCCTGCTACGCCCTTTTGCGTACGCCGGTAGCCCCTCAGCGGATTCTCTCTCGCCAGGCGGACGGCGATCCGGGCGATACTCCGGACCGCGGGCGGGCGGCCGGCCCGTCGGCGCGTGCTCGTGTCGTATTTCCGCGCAACCAGTCTGCGCTGCCAGGCCAGCAGCGTCGCGGGTGTCACCGGGAAGATCCTTGCCCGCTGCCGCCACGGGATGAACGGGGCCAGCGCGGCGAACCAGGGCCGGTCGGCTGGCTCGTACCGGACCCGGCTGGCTTGCCGGCGTAGCGCCGCGTTCTCATGCCGGAGCACCAAAAGCTCGGCGTCTTTCGCCCGGTCCCCGCGGAACACCAGCACAACCAGCCCGAATAATCAGCGCATCAGCAGGTAAGCGATCCTCATGGGCACCCGGCCAGCCAACCATCACAGCGCCAGGCCCGCAGCCAGTAACGGCAGGTCAACCCGCCAAATCGAGTATTCGGGCGGCACAGGCACTCGCGTGGCTCTCCCTGTCGGTCTGCTTCTGCTGCGCGGGCATCATCGCCTACGACATCGTTGTCAATCACCGGCGCCAGCCGATGGGCGTGATGAACTTCGTCTTCCCGATCACCGCACTGTATTTGGGCCCGTTCGCGCTCGCCTTCTACTGGCGGTGGGCACGGGCCGGCGGCCGGACGACGATGCCGCCACCGTCCATGACGGAAGCGCCGGTGTCCCCGGAGGCGATGCCGCGGGCCGCTGCGGAGTCGGCAGGCCAGCCCGCCCGTCACGCCATGGCGGACGCCCGGCGGGACGGTGGTCACGACCCACACCCTGCGAGCGCACGGTCCCAGCCACGGTGGGTAACGACTGCCATCGAGGTGAGCCACTGCGGTGCCGGATGTTCTCTCGGCGACGTCATCTCCGAGTTCGTCGTTTTCTGGGCAGCCCTCACGGTCGCTGGCCTGACCATCGGCGCCGAGTAGCTCGGCGACTACGCGCTCGCCCTCGTCCTCGGGATCCTCTTCCAGTACGGCGCGATCGCGCCCATGCGCGGCCTCGGCGTCAAGGACGGGCTGATCGCGGCGGCCAAGGCCGACTTCATATCGCTGACCGCCTTTGAGGTAGGGCTCTTCGGCTGGATGGCGATCACGACATTCGCGCTGTTCCCTGCGCCGCACACGCTCATGCCCAACGCGGCCGCGTTCTGGCTTCTCATGCAGGTTGGCATGATCATCGGATTCTGTACTTCCTGGCCCGCCAACGTCTGGCTCATCAGGCGCGGCATCAAGGTGCCGATGTGACTGCTGACGAACACGGCGGCTGGCGCGAGCCACGCCGGGCCGACGAGCCGGTCGGCGGGCACGGGCGAGTTACCAGCCGCGCGCACGCCAGCCGGGCAGGTGCGGACGTTCCGTTCCGAGCGTGGTGTCCCGGCCGTGACCGGGGTACACCCACGTGCCGTCGGGCAGCTCGGCGAAGACCCGGGTCTCCAGATCGGTCATCAGGCTGTCGAACCGCTCCGCGTCGTTCTGCGTATTGCCCGGCCCGCCGGGGAACAGTGAGTCGCCGGTGAACAGGTGCGGCTGGTCGGCCAGTTCGCCGTCGGCGTCGTAGCAGAGCGCGATGCTGCCTGGCGTGTGGCCGCGCAGGTGGATGACGGAGAGCCGCGCGTTGCCGACCGAGATCGTGTCCCCGTGGCGTACCGGCCTGGTGACCGGGATCGGCAGCTCGGGTGCGTCCTCGGGATGCGCGAGGTCGAAGCCCCGGTGGCCTGCTGCACCTGTCGCAGCGCGGCGTGGTGATCCCAGTGCCGGTGCGTGGTGATGATCGCAGCCAGCGGCCTGTCGCCGATCAGGCCCAGCAGCGTGTCCGGGTCATTGGCGGCGTCGATCAGCGCGAGCTCTCCGGCGTGGATGCAGCGCAGCAGGTAGGCGTTGTTGTCCATCGGGCCCACAGACACTTTCGTGATCGTGAGACGGGGCAGCTCCCTGGTGTCTGCCGGGCCGCCGACGCTGACGTTTCCTGTGTAGCTCATCCCTGATACCTACCACGGCGGGACGGCCGGCAGCGGGCCGGCCGGCGAGGCGATCAGGTCGCCGCCGGCGCTGCGGCCCACCAGCCAGGCGAGCAGCGCGTGCGACGACCCCGTGATCGTGACCGCAGGTGCCTGCCCGGGCGGCCCGATTCGGTGTTCGGCGCCGGTGTCGGTCGCGCGCAGCAGCGCCGCGGGGGAGTCGGGCCCGGCGAAGTTGCCGGTTGCCCGCTGCAGGCACTCCCGCGCGAAGTCCGGCGGCCAGTCCACCGGCCGGTAGCCGGCGTCCAGGTCGACGTGGTGGATCTCCAGTTCCGACAGCCGCCGCCAGAGCGTGTACCAGGCGGGATGCGCCCCACCTCGGATGCCGTGCACCTCGGCGGCCCAGTCCGCGTCGCGGAGCTGGGCAGCCTCGGCGCCGAAGGCCGTCGCAGAGTCGGCGAAGTCCACTACAAGCTCGCGCGCCGGCCGGCCAGCACCGGCCGCGATCTCCTCGTCGCGCACCTGCACGCTCGGGTACTGGGGCGTGATGGTGCCGGTCCGCGCCCAGATCAGCAGGTTCGACAGCCCGTCGGCGTTGCGCGCAAGGTGAGTCAGTACGTGCCCGCGGCTCCAGCCCGGCAGTGCGGACGGGCCGCGGGCCTGCTCGTCGGTAATCCGGGCGACGGTTGCCAGCACCCGCGCGGTTGCTACGTCTACTCGCTGACCGAGTTCAGCAGCCCTCGCGGCGGCTTCCGGCTCCGGTGAGTTCATGACCCAGATGCTAGTAACCGCGGCTCGGCTGAGCCGGGAATATCCAGGCAGCTCCGATTCGTTGAGCCGCTTCGGACGGGCCGGTTGCCAGGGCCGGTTGCGAGGGCAGGCTGACGCCGCTGGCCGGGTGTGAGCCAGTTTTGTAGGTAGCAAGATCAGCTTGCGTATCTGTCCAGGCTGGTGAGTGGCGTCTGGTTGTGGGGTCGCTGCCAGATCTGTTCCCAGCGGTTGCTGGCTTGCTGGCAGCGCAGGGTCGCGAGGCCGGTGGCGCCGGGGATGTTCCAGCGCATGCCGGAGAGTTTGAGCCGCTGGCCGATGATTGCCTTGCAGCCGGCCTCGACGGTGCCGGATCCGACGAACATGCCCAGGGCGCGGAAGTGTTTGTGGCGCATCCGGTGGGCGTTGGTTTCGAAGTAGTGCAGGGCTTTGTCGCGCTCGCGGGCCAGGGAGCCGGTGAAGCGCAGGTCGCGGCCGGCGTTGAGCAGGGCGGGTATGTCGCCGGCGTCGAGCTCGGCCAGTCGGGCGGCGAGCCAGTCGGGCTGGCTGCCGCGCAGCAGCCGAGTGGCTAGCGTGGCGAGCCCGTGCACGTGCTCGCGGGCATGGTAGAGATCGACGATCTGGGTCGCGGCGGGGAACAGCTGGTCGGCGATGTTCCAGATCCAGACTGCTCCGTCGCCCACGATGACCGGCTGGCGGATGTGCTGGCAGCCGCGGCGGCGGGCCTCGGCGTCCACGAGCTGGCTGAACCGCTCGGCGGGTTCGAAGGTGGCCAGATAGGTGGAGGAGCCCGGGTCGCGGACGGGGAAGCCTTCGTCATCGAGGGTGGTCTGGGTGAACAGGCAGGCCATCTTGATCTCGCGGGTGCGGGCCCGGCCGTCTTGTGCCTTGCCGGCCCGGCCGCGGGTGGCGGCCGGAACCATCGGCACGCCAGTGCCGTCGATGGCGATGTAAAGCATGTCCGGCACCGGCTCCGGGGGCGGGGCGGGAATCACCTGACGGGAGCAGATCGCGTCAGCCTCGGCGCTGATCAGCGCGGCTGCCGCAGCCCCGGCCGCTTCGGCCGACCGCTCGACCCGCTTGACGGTCAGCTGGATGCCGTGGGACAGCCGCAGCCACGCGGCGACCCGCGTTATCAGGAGGAAGACGAACCACAGGCACATGATCGGCGATCATCACGGCCAGACGCTCGGAGAGCAACTCAGCTGGGGCCCGGACGGCCTGTCCCAGCGGCCGGGCTGCGGCCTGCGGCCTGCAGGCGGGGCGTCGCACCAGCCCGGACAGTTTTAGTTAGAGAAATCCTGGGTCATCCACACGGTCCCAGAACTGTCCCGGAACACGGAGATCCCGGCGTGAGTGAACGCGGAACTGAGAATGTTCAGCCGGTGACCGTCGTCGGGCGGCTTCTCGGCCAGCATGCTCTGGGTCAGCCCGGCGGCCATCTGGGCGATCGCGGCCGGGGTGTCGGCCACCGGGCCGCCCTCGCCGATGTTCTCCCCGGCCGCGGTCCAGGCCACCCCGGCCGCCGTCTCCCGGGCGCCCAGGTCCGGCTCGCCCGGGCACTGGTGCGACAGGCCGCAGCCCCCGGCCATCACCGCGGTGTGCCGGGCGGCACTGGTGTCCAGGCCGGAGCTGATCGTGTAAGCGGGCAGTCCGGCCTGGGCCCGGGCCTGGTTGATCAGGGCCAGCACCTGCTCGGTCGCGGTGGACTCGCCGGCCACTGGTGCGGTGCTGGCCGGGGCGGTGCTACCCGGGGCGGTGCTACCCGGGGCGGTGCCACCGGGGGTGGCCGTCGCCGGTGCGGACGCGGTGGGCGCTGCCGTGGTGGCCGGCGCTTTGCTGGACGGCGCTTTGCTGGACGGCGCCCCGCGGCGCGACGGAGCTGCTGTGACGCCCCGGGCCAGCCTGGCAGCGGCCATCGCCGGCGCCGGCCCGCGCGACGCACCGGACGCACTGGTCATCTCGGTGGCGCGCCCGGGCAGCCGGATGACCAGGACCATGGCGCCGGCCACCGCGAGCACGGTCACGAGCACGCTGATGACGAGTGACGAGCCACGGGGTCCGCGGGCGGTCATCACGCCACCTCCATCAGCGGATCATGCTAGCGATCCGCGCCGCACGGAATGCGGTAATTGCCTGCCGCGCAGAACCCCGGCCGGGGCGTGCCGTATTGTCCCTGGTCAGCGGCCCGGACCGGCCCAGGCCGGAAAGGCATAAGACCTCCGCAACGAAGACCAGAGGCGGCGCATGACCCGACCAGGGATCATCATCGACGGGGCGTCGCTGACGTGTGCCGGGGTGGCGGCGGTGGCCCGGGACGAGGTGCCGGTCACGGTCGCGGCGCAGGCAGCCGCGGCGGCGCAGGCCGCGTGGGAGACGGCCCGGGACGTGGCCGCCCGGCGGCCGGTGTATGGCCGCACCACCGGGGTCGGCGCGAACCGCAACGTCGGGCTGGCCGAGGATCAGCTGGCCGAGCACGGGCTGCGGCTGCTGCGCAGCCACGCGGCCGGGTCGGGTCCGCTGCAGTCCGCCGACCTGGGCCGGGCCATGCTGGTGACCCGGCTGAACCAGATCGGTGCGGGCGGCTCCGGGGTCGACCCGGCGGTGCTGGAGGTCCTCGCGGACGCCCTCAACCGCGGATTCACCCCGCCGGTGCCGTTGTACGGGGCGATCGGCACCGGTGACCTGACCGCGCTGGCTTCCACCGGGCTGTGCCTGATCGGTGAGCGGGCCTGGCGGACCGGCACCGGGCCGCCGCCGCGTTTCGCGCTCCGGCCCGCCGAGACACCCGGCTTCATGAGCAGCAACGCGGCCACCCTCGGCGAAGCGGCGCTGGCCTGCCACGACCTGGGCGGCCTGGTCGGCTCCGCCGTGGTGATCGCCGCCCTGTCGCTGCTAGCGGTGCGCGGCTCGCTGGAACCCTACGCCCCGGCGGTGCACCGGGGCCGCCCGGAAGGGCAGCAGCGGGTGGCCGGCCGGATGCGGTCCCTGCTGGGCGCCGCCCCGATGGCCGGAGCGGGGCCCGAGCCCGCCCGGATCCAGGACTCCTACGGCTACCGGGCGTTCGCCCAGGTGCACGGCCCGGCGGCCGACTCGCTGGACTACGCCGCGCAGGTGGTGACCAGGGAGCTCAACGCGGCCAGCGAGAACCCACTGGTCGACCCGGCCGGCCAGGCGGTGTGGCACAACGGCAACTTCCACGCCGCCTACGTCGGGCTGGCTCTCGACTCGGCGCGCGCGGCGCTGTTCCAGACCGCCGCGCTGTCCGCAGCCCGGCTGGGCACCCTGGTGGAGCCGTCCTTCACTGGCCTGCACGCGTTCGCCGCCGACGCCCCGGCCAGCTCGGGCATCATGATCTTGGAATACGTGGCCCAGTCCGCGGTGGCGGACCTGCGCCGCTTCGCCACCCCCGCCGCGCTGGGCAGCGCGGTGCTGTCCCGCGGGGTGGAAGAGCACGCGGGGTTCTCGACCCAGTCGGCCCGGGCCAGCACCGACGCGGTCGCCGCCTACCGGGCCGTGCTGAGCTGCGAACTGGCCGCCGCGATCCGGGTACTGCGGATGCAAGGCCGCGCCCCGGCCGCGGACGCGCCGCTGCGGGGCGCCTTCGACGCGGCGGACGCGGTCCTCGACGCGCGAACGGCCGACCGCCCGCTGGACGCCGACCTGGCCGCGGCCGAGGGGCTTCTCGGCGGATATGCCGCCTTTGGCCGGGAAGGGGACGATGTCTAGGGTGATGGCGAAGACAAGGAGGCCGGCCACGAACACCGGAGGAAACACTGTGAGCGACGTCCGGTTCCGGTTCGCGAGGGTGGGCCGTCAGGCCCGGCCGAGCGGCCGGTGGGGTTCTGGTCGCCGGACGGCGCGAACACCGGAGGAAACACTGTGAGCATCCTGGGGACCCGGGTAGTGCGGAGTGAAGATCCCCGGCTGCTTACCCGCGGCGGCGTCTACACCGATGATCTGCGGATCCCGGAGCTGGACGGGGCGGCCCGGATCACGTTCGTGCGCAGCCCCATCGCGCACGCCCGGATCACCGGCATCGACACGGAGGCCGCCCTGGCCTCACCCGGCGTGGTGGCCGTCCTGGCCGCAGCCGACATGGACGATCTGCCGCCGGGCGGCGGCCGGCCGGCCACCGAGCCGCTGCTGGCCACGGACCGGGTCCGCTACGTGGGCGAGGCCGTCGCGATCGTGGTGACCGAGCAGGGCTACCAGGGCGAGGACGCGGCCGAACTGGTCAGCGTGGACTACGAGCCATTGCCCGCGGTGGTGGACTTCGACGATGCGCTGGCCGGCGGCACGCTGCTGTTCGACGGCACCGACTCCAACGTGGTGAGGTCCGGCGGGGACCCGGCCCCGGCCGATGCCTTCAGCGGATGCGAGGTCGTGGTCGAGCACACGTTCCCGAACCAGCGGGTCGCGCCGATTCCGCTGGAGGTCAGGGCGTCCGCGGCTCGATGGGCGGACGGCCGGCTAACGCTGTGGACCAGCACCCAGAACGCGCAGCAGGCCCGGGACGCGGTGGCCGAGGCGGTGGGCCTGGACGCCGCCTCGGTGCGGGTCATCGCGCCTGACGTGGGCGGCGGCTTCGGCGCCAAGATCGCCACCGAGCGGGACACGATCGTCGTCGCCTGGGCGGCCAAGCACCTGGGCCGCCCGGTGCGCTGGGTGGAAACCCGGAACGAGAACCTGCTGGGCATGGTGCACGGCCGGGCTCAGCGGCACGCCATCAGGATCGGCGGCACGCGGGACGGCCGCATCCTGGCCTACCATCTCGACATCATCCAGGACTGCGGGGCTTACCCGCGGTCCGGCCCGTTCCTGCCCGCGCTGACCAAGCTGATGGCGGGCGGCGTGTACGACCTGCCGTACTGCGGGGCCGCGTTCCGCTCGGTGCTCACCAGCACCACCCCGGTCGGCGCCTACCGGGGCGCGGGCCGGCCGGAGGCCACGGCGGCGATCGAGCGGGCCGTGGACCTCTTCGCGGCGGAGATCGGGATGGACCCGGCCGAGGTGCGGCGCCGTAACGTGGTGCCGCCCACGGCGTTCCCGTACACCACGCCGAGCGGGGCGGTCTACGACACGGGCGACTACGCCGCGGCGCTGGACGCGGTGCTGGCCGGGGCGGGCTACGCGGGGCTGCGCGCGGAGCAGGCCCGGCGCCGTGAGCTGAGCAGTCAAGGGCTGAGCCGTGAAGAGGGGGGTGGCCCGGTCCAGCTCGGCATCGGCCTGGCCTGCTACGTGGAGATCACCGCCGCGGACTACGACGGGGGCGAGACATCCCGGGTGGTGGTGGACGCCAGCGGGGCGGCCACCGTGTACACCGGCAGCTCCCCGCACGGCCAGGGTCACCAGACCGCGTTCGCCATGCTGGTCACCGACCAGCTCGGCATCCCGATGGACAAGATCACGGTCATCCACGGGGACACCGACCAGGTGCCGAAGGGCGTCGGGACCTACGGCTCCCGCTCGCTGCAGCTGGGCGGCACCGCGGTGCAGCAGGCGGCGATCCAGGTGAAGGACCAGGCCCGGGAGCTGGCCGCCGCCATGATCGAGGCCAGCGAGGCCGACCTGGAGCTGGACACCACGCGGGGGATCTGGCAGGTTCGCGGCGACCCGGATACCGCGCTGAGCTGGGCGGCGGTGGCCGCGGAGGCGGGCCCGGGCGGGCTGTCCGCCGAGGCCGACTTCCGGCCCGCCAGCCCCACGTTCCCGTTCGGGGCGCACCTGGCCGTGGTCGAGGTGGACACCGAGACGGGGAAGGCCACCCTGATCCGCCACGTCACCGTGGATGACGCCGGGAAGGTACTGAACCCGGTGCTGGCCGAGGGGCAGCGACACGGCGGCATCGCCCAGGGCGCGGCGCAGGCGCTGCTGGAAGAGGTGCGCTACGACGCCGAGGGCAACCCGCTGACCAGCACGCTGGCCGACTACGCGGCGATCACCGCGACCGAGCTGCCGTCCTTCGAGCTGCTCGCGATGGAGACCCCGACCACGGTGAACGCGCTCGGGGCCAAGGGCATCGGCGAGGCCGGCACGATCGGTGCCACCCCGGCCGTGCACAACGCGGTCATCGACGCGGTCGCCCACCTCGGGGTGCGGCACATCGACATGCCGGCCACGCCGCAGCGAGTCTGGGCGGCGATCAACGAGGCGAAAGGCGGCCAGATGGGGCCAGCCCAGATGAGGCCGGCCCAGTTGAGGACAGCCCAGTTGAGGACAGCCCAGTTGAGGACAGCAGAGTGAAGGTCACAGTGATGGTCAACGGCGCCGAAGTGGCGGCCGACGTGGAGGACCGGATGCTGCTCGTGCACTTCCTGCGCGAGACGGCCGGCCTGAC
>Ga0187887_10003459_pt1 | contig 12218 bp, 7 predicted proteins | sample June2016WEW_7_10_FD_132977 | JGI IMG/M metagenome (GOLD analysis project Ga0187887, IMG submission 132977) | Peatland microbial communities from SPRUCE experiment site at the Marcell Experimental Forest, Minnesota, USA - June2016WEW_7_10 | ecosystem: Environmental > Terrestrial > Soil > Wetlands...
GGCTGATGCGGCGACTAGTTCGGTATCTCGCGCCTTACAAGCTGCAAGTTGCCGTCTCGGCGGTCGCAATTGTGCTGAAGGCGGCCAGTGACGTGCTGGGGCCCTACTTCGTGAAAGTGGCCGTCGACAAATACTTTGCGCCCACACACGGAAAGCATTCGTGGCTCGCCGACAAGCTTAGCTCTGGCCCGGTTCGTGGCGTCACAGAGATTGCCACCCTGTACCTTGCCTCACTCGGACTAATCTTCGGTCTGGAGTTTGTTCAGACCTACATGATGCAGTGGACCGGGCAGAAGATCATGTTCGATCTGCGCCGGCAGATCTTTCGGCATATTCAGCAAATGCACGTTGGGTTCTTCGATCGGAATCCAGTCGGCCGCCTGGTGACGCGCCTGACCTCGGACGTTGACGCCCTCAATGACATGTTTACGTCAGGTGTACTAGCGATCTTTGAAGACGTCTTCGTACTGGCGTTCATCGTGGCCATCATGGTAAAGATGAGTTGGCTGCTGGCGCTGCTCACGCTCTCGGTGATCCCACTCATTCTGTACGCGACGCATCTATTTCGGCGCCACGTGCGGGAGAGCTACCGGCGACAGCGTGCTGCGACGGCGAAGATTAACTCCTTCACGCAGGAGTATGTGTCGGGCATGAGCGTGGTGCAACTATTCAATCGCGAGCATCGCGCATTCAATGATTTCTCAGCCGTCAACGATGAAAATAAGAGGGCGTGGTCGGACGCGATCTTCGCCTATGCGCTCTACTATCCGGTGGTCGAGTTCCTGAGCTCGATTGCCATAGCCCTGGTGATATGGCGTGGCGGCATTGCCGTGCTTCAGGCGAACCCCGCGCTGGCGGTTCATGCCGGCTTCCTGCACCCGGTGGTGACGCTTGGCATTCTGATTGCGTTCATTCAATATGCGCAGCGTTTTTTCCGGCCGATCCAGGACCTCAGCGACAAGTACAACATTTTGCAGGCGGCAATGGCCGCGTCGGAGAGAGTCTTCAAGCTGCTTGATACACAGACAGAGATTAAGAGCAGCCCTCATCCGGTGCGGGGCGATGGCAGCGGGCGCATCGAGTTTCGGGGTGTCTGGTTCACCTACCAAACGCTGACGCCTAAGCAACGCGAACGTGTGCATACGCTCAGCGATGAGGAACTCGGCCGATGTAGCGACATTGAATGGATCCTGCGAGGCGTGAGTTTTACGGTCGAGCCCGACGCGACGGCTGCCATCGTCGGCCACACAGGCGCGGGCAAGACCACGATTACAGCGCTGATGATGCGGTTCTACGACGTGCAGCGCGGAGCTGTGCTGGTCGATGGCGTGGATGTCCGCGAGCAGGACCTGCGTAACCTTCGCCGGAGGTTCGGCGTCGTGTTGCAGGATCCATTCCTATTCTCGGGAACGATTTCACAGAACATCCGCCTTGGCTCCAACTGGATTACAGAAGACGAGGTCGCCCATGCGGCCGAAGAAGTCAATGTCGCGGACTTCATTCGGACGCTGCCGCAGGGTTTTGCGGAGCCGGTGCTGGAGCGGGGATCCACGCTATCGACGGGCCAAAAGCAGCTGATCAGCTTTGCGCGCGCGCTGGCCCATCGACCGGGGATCTTGATTCTTGATGAAGCGACCAGCTCGGTGGATACAGAGACAGAAATTCGCGTGCGGCTGGCGCTGGAGCGAATGATCACGGGGCGAACGTCCGTGCTGATCGCGCATCGGCTGTCGACAATCCAGCGCGCGGATACGATCCTGGTGATGCACAAAGGCAAGCTGCGTGAGCAGGGGACGCACCAGGAACTGCTGGCAATGCATGGGCTCTACTACAAGCTGTATCAGCTGCAGTATAAAGACCAGGAATTGGACGCGGATGCTGCGGCGGCGGTACCAGCCTAAGGGCGGCGCTTGTCGTCGCTCTCGAGCAACATGGTGATCATCTTCTCAACACGGCGCTCGCGGGCCTCTGGGGTCTGATAGTAGAAGACAGCCATCAACTGATGGCGGCGTTGCAGCGGTGTCAGCTTGTCCCACGGAGCGCGAGCCCTGGGATTGCGGCGAAAAGCGGCGGTGATCAGTGGTGGGAGGTCGACTTCGGCTTCCATGGTGGCGAGGAGGCGTTCGGCCATCTGCTCGGCGCGCTTCATGCGCGAGGCGCCGGTCTTGACGCTGGTGATCCATTTGCCAATCTCGCGACGGGTGTACTCGGTGAGCGAGTCGTACCAAGCGCGGAGGCCCGGTTCGTCGTCCAGCAGGACGGCAAGTTCATCGGGAAGCTCGGCGGCACGGGCGTCGAGATCGGGTTCGAGGCGGAAGTCGGCGGTGTCGCCCAGATGAGCGCCGGCGGCCTTCTGCATCAAGCGATTGACTAGCAGATAGTAGCCGCTGCGAGGGTCCGGAAAGAGCGAGGTGCGGAAGGCGAAGCCATTGATTTCGCCGCGGATGCGCAGACGAATCATCTTCGGCCAGACCTCGGCGGGATCAAACGGGACCCGCGCAATGATCCAGCCGAGAGAGAGGCTTCCCTGCTCGAGGGGCGTGCGAAAGGCTCGAGCCCGATTTGCCATGATGCGATCTCCGATGACCACATCCTAAATGCGGAGATAGACTTGGTACATCGGTACGAAGCCCAACCCGCGAATTTTCATCTCCGCCGGCGAAGCGTCGGGGGACGCATACGGTGCGGCGCTGATTGCCGCTATGCGCGAGCGTCTGCCCGGAGCCAGCTTCACCGGTCTGGGCGGCAGCCAGATGGAGGCGGCCGGGCAACTGCGCGTCGTCAAGGCCGAGGAAGTCGCCGTGATGGGGCTTACTGAAATCCTTCGGCACATTCCACATATATACGCGAGTTATCGAAAACTGGTTGCGAATATTCGTCGCGAGCGCCCAGACATTGGCGTGCTAATAGATTTTCCGGATGTAAACTTTCGACTGGCCAAACATTTGCGGCGAGCAGGCGTTCCGGTGGTGTGGTTTGTTAGCCCGCAGTTATGGGCTTGGAAGCGCAGCCGCCTGCGCTGGGTGCAACAACGCGTGGACAAGATGCTGGTGATCTTTCCATTCGAGGAAACTTTCTATCAGCAACGCGGCGTGGATGCAGAGTTCGTCGGGCACCCGCTGGTGGGGAGTGCGGTCATGACCATGTCCCGCGTGGTCTATGCTGAGCAGTTTCACCTCGATCCGGCGAAGACGTGGATTGCGCTGCTGCCGGGGAGCCGGTGGAAAGAGATTCACGCCAATTTGCCAGCGCTGCATGAACTCGCGATGAGCGATCTGATCAGCAGCTCTGCGGCGTATACGACGTTTGATGGCGACACAACTCGGCAGCCGAGCGATCCGGCGGCGCATACTCGATACGAGTTTCTGTTGCCGGTAGCGTCGACGATCGATGGCGCGGCGTTGCAAAAATATATTGCCGAGTTGAATGCGGAGCACCTTAAATATTTTGGGCCGGAGGCATCGACGCTGCGATTGACCCTGGTCCCCGATGCGGCCGAGGCCTTGTTTCACGCACGCGCGTCGGTGGTCGCGAGCGGAACGGCAACGGTGTTGGCGGCGACTGTGGGCAATCCTTTCGTGGTGGTCTATCGGGTTTCGGCGTTGACGTTTGCGCTGGCGAAGAAGCTGGTGGAGTATCCTGAAGAGCTCAACGCAAAACCGGACCTCAACGGAAATCTACCGGTGTCGATGGTAAATTTGATTGCGCAACGACGACTGATCCCCGAGCTGCTGCAGGGAGACTTTACTGCTGCAAACGTTGCATCGGCGCTCACACCCCTGTTAATCGATGGACCGGAGCGGGAGCGTCAGATTTGCGGGCTGAGCGAGGTTCGGCGACGGCTGGTGCCTCAAGGCGGAGCAAAAGGTACTGCGAGTTTGTCGCCGATTGCACGGGTGGCAGATGCGGTGGTTCGTTTGTTATCAGCGGTGATTGATGCGTAGCCTGAAACCTGCCAGGATGATGAGGTCTCTGCTGGCTTGCGCTTTGGTATTCGCGCCTGGTGCAGTGACGAATGCGCGGGCGGTGGTTCCGCTGCGACCGCAGATTGATGTGACCGGATACGTGATCCACGTTGACCTAAATCCTGCGACGGGAAGATTGAGCGCAAGAGCGGCGGTGACCTTGACCGCGCTCGAAGATCTGGATGTCGCGGTGTTTGGGCTGAACAACGCGTTACAGGTGGAAAGCGTGCGCGACGGTGCGGGTGCGCGCCTGACATGTGTGCGCGATGCGTCGGACTCGACGGTGACCGTGACGCCCTTGTCCGTCGTGAGCAAGGGCAACAGCGTGACCTGGACCTTCACCTATGCGGGCGTGCCAACGGTGGCGACAAGTCCGGCACATGGGGTTGATTTTGTGCAGGTGCACGATCCGGTGAGTGCGCTGCTATATCCGGGACGATGGTTTCCTATCGCGATGCCGGGGCTATTCACAGATCGCTTCACTGCGGAGATTCATGTGACGGTCCCGTCGGGCGAGACCGCGGTGGGCAGCGGGGGTGCTGCCGGCGGCGGTCACGACCTCGTCGATGGGCGTGTGCAGTTCGACTTCAACTGGAACAAATCGGGGTTTCCTGGAAGTTTAGTTGTGGGTAGGTTTCTGCCGGCCATCGGCGCGCCCAGAGCGGCGAATGTTCGCGTCTATATGACGCCGGAGAACCAGAGCCGGGGCGACGAGTTTGCGACGACGGTTGCGCAGGCGTTCGCGTCGATGAGCGGGGAGTTTGGCAGCGCGGGGACAGATCGGCTGGACATAGTGGAGCTGCCAGAGGATTCCGTATCGGCCGCCTGGGCCCCAGGAGTGATTGCGATCAAGCCGAGCCATGGGAGCGCGCGGTTGTTGGCGAACACCGTCGCGCATCAGTGGTGGGGATCGAAGGTATCGCCCGCGACGCTGAGCGACGCGTGGATTACCAATGGCATGAGCCGGTATGCAGAGCTGATCTATGTGCAGGAGATCAGCGGCAATGCGGCGTTCGAGAGCGCTGTCAAGGGTGTCGAGGCGGGCGCGCTGGCGTATGACACCGAGCCGCTGACGTCGCTGGGGCGCGTCGATCCCTTCTCGCAGCAGTTCCAGTCGATGACCTTAGAGAAGGGCGGGATGGTGTTTCACATGTTGCGCTGGGAGATGGGGGATGCGGTCTTCCGGCGATTTTTGCAGGCACTGGTGACGCAGTACGCGGATAAAGGCGTCAGTACAACCGATGTGAAGACGCTGGCCGAGACTATTTCCGAGCTGCCGCTGACGGCGTTCTTTTCGCAGTGGCTGGATGGCACGGGAGCGCCCGAATACACCAATAGCTACAGCGTCTTTCGGCTGGGAGGCGACAAGGGATTTCGCACGGTGGGGTCGGTGTCGCAGGACCTTGACCTCTTTTCCATGCCGATAGAGTTGCGCATCGAGACCGAGGGTAAAACGGTGGATCGGCGAGTGGATGTGGCAGGAAGCGCGGCGCAATATTCGATTGAGACCTTTGGCCGGCCGACCAAGATCATCGTGGATCCGGACAAATGGGTGCTGAAGAGTTCCGCGGAGCTGGCAGTGCGGACCGACATTCTGCTTGGCCAGCAGGCGCTGTCGCAGGGCGATCAAGTTGGCGCGATTGCGGCATACCAGAAGGCGCTGGCGGTAGATCGCGGAAGCTCGCTGGCAAACTACCGGTTGGCCGAAGTATATATGGCGCAGAAAAATTACCAGGCGGCCGCGAACAGCTTTCGCGATTGCCTCCGTGGCGACGGCGATCCGAAGTGGACGGAGGTTTGGAGCCACGTGAACCTGGGGAAGATCTTCGACATCGCGGGCCAGCGCGAGCGTGCGGTAAATGAATATCGGCTGGCGCTGCAGACGAAAGACAACACGCAAGGCGCCGTCAATGAGGCACGCGCGCTAATTGAAAAGGCGTACAAGCCTGAGCCTGACAGCGCACACTAGACTGTGTGCGCTGACTTGAACGACATAGCCTACTTGGCGGAGACCGCCGTAATGACAGATTCGTAGCTTGGCTCGGCGTGGCGAATGTGATCAGCGATGCGTTCGCGCTCCTCAGGGGTGAGAGCGGGAAGCACCGAAAGGATGCGGCGCAGGGTGACTGAAATGTCGTCAACGTAGTTCATGGTGCGAATAGCTTCACCGGAAAGTGGCACGGAAGTCTCCTCGTTTTCTCTAGTTTACTCGGTTGCGGGTGAACAAGAAATGCAATTGCGGAAAGAGCGTAGCTCAGGTTTGTGAACCCTCGCGAACCCGCAGCGAAGCCTCGTCCGTCGGCCCACCCGCCGTAAGACCCTCGGTGGGCTCCTGATAGCCGTCGCGGTCTGTCATCACCATGATCGCAGCCATCTGCGAGGCCAGATCGGGGCGCAGCGCAACCAGGTTGAATCGCCACGTCCAGTTCCCCCCCGCGGCCGCTGGGGTGTTCATGCGTGCCTCGCTGCCGAGCTGCAGGAGATCCTGCAAGGGGAAGATGCATATGGCGGCGACCGAGCCTGCAGCCGCCTTGATCATCGCCCAGACAATGTCGCTGTCGTTCTCGATGCGGTGCAGGTAGGTCTGAACGTTGGCGCGCTCGAACTCGGTTGCATCGTCGCACCACCAGCCAAGCGTGGTGTTGTTGTCGTGCGTGCCGGTGTAGACGACCGTGTTGGGGACATAACGGTGGGGCAGATAGAGATGGCCTCCGCGATCCGCAAATCCGAACTGAAGGATACGCATGCCGGGCATCCCGAAATACTCGCGGAGTTCGTCGACCTCCTTGGTGATCAAGCCGAGGTCCTCGGCTATAAACGGCAGTTGCCCAAAGATCTCCTTGAGACGGTTGAAGAGCGCATGACCCGGTGCTTTGATCCACTGTCCATTCACCGCAGTCTGTTCTTCTGCAGGGATGGACCAATAGGCCTCAAAGCCGCGGAAGTGATCGAGCCGGACCTCATCGTACAGCGTTAGCGCGCGGCGGATCCGGGCGACCCACCAGTCGAAGCCGTTCTCCTGCAGCAGCGACCACTTATAGAGCGGATTGCCCCATCGCTGCCCGGTCGCGGAGAAGTAATCGGGTGGCACGCCGGAGACCCGGATGGGATGACGGCTCTCGTCGAGCTCGAAGATCTCGGGATGTGTCCACACGTCCGCGCTGTCGTAGCTGACGAAGATCGCTACATCGCCAAGAATGAGGATCTTACGCTCTGCACAGTATGCTCGCAGAGCGGCCCACTGCTCGTTGAAGAAGAACTGCACAACCTGCTCGACTGCGAGTTCGCGACCGCTATCGGTCATCAGGCGCGTCATAGCATCGGGTTGGCGGCCAGCATATTCGGGTGGCCACTCATTCCAGCTCAGGTAGTTGAAGCGTCGACGCAGGACGTTGTAGATCGCGTAGTCGGTAAGCCAGGAGAGGTTGTCCTGGGAGAAGCGTTGAAAGCGCAGACGGTCTTCCTGCGAAGCGCGATCGAGGAAGTTTGCCGCAGCCTCTTCGATCAGCGGAATCTTCTTTGCGAAGGCCGTGCCAAAGTCGCAGGGACCTTCGTGGCCCGGCATTCCGCCAGCAATGCTCTCCAGGCGGTCCGACCCCAACCACCCATCGCGCACCAGGAACTCCAGGCTGATAAGCAGCGGATTGCCCGCAAACGCCGACAGCGCCGAGTAAGGTGAGCTGCCATAGCCCGTCGGGCTGAGCGGCAACACCTGCCACAGACGCTGCTTGGCTGCGGCGAGAAAATCAACGAAACCGTAGGCTGCCGGGCCAAAGTCTCCCACTCCGCCAAACGACGGCAGTGAGGTGACATGTAACAGCACGCCCGAGATACGCTCAGCGTTCATCTTCCACCCTTCCAGGCGCCACAGCGATTCCCAACGGCGATTGGCCCTGCCGCGTAGGACGTGCGATCGCGCCGCCTGGGATGCCGCCGCAAACGACAGTAACCGACTCTTGTGCAGGACTGCCGCACAAGAGTCGGTTACACGAGGATGAACCGGGGTTCAAGTTAGTTGCCGAGCGGAGATTGAGCCGGCTTTTTGCTGTAGATGATGGCTCCCGCCTTCTCGTACCGATTCATCAGCGAGTCAACGAATACGCTGAAGGCTTCCTGGCGCTGCTGATTGAGCAGAGTCTGCTTGGTCTCATCGAAGTGCTGTGCGATGTCGGCTGCGCTGGGCTCCTGCTTATCGGTCAGTTGCAGGACTGCTCCGTTGACGCCTTCATTGATGGGCCCCGAGATTCCGCCTACCGGCATCGTAAACACTACGGAGGCTGCACCGGTGAGCGAACCAATGTCGGTAATCTGCGCATCGCGCCCGACCAGGTCGCTGGACTTGACGGTGAGGTTCATCTGGGCTGCCGCCTTGTGCAGGTCGCCCAACTTCTTAGCCAGGTCGGAGAGCTTGATCAGCTGCGCGTTCAGCAGCTCAGGCGTTTTCTGAGAACGGTAATCATCGAGAATATGGGACTTGTAGCTCGCAAAATCCGGAGCGTGAGCGGCCTTGATGTCCTGCACCTGGAAGATCGCAAAGCCCTCGCCGCTGGAGGCGCTCTGCGGAGCAGCACCCTTGGGAGCGTTGAACGCCGCGGCCAGCAGGCCAGTGGAATCGGCCAGGCTCGGTATGATCGCGTTTTTGGCAACGTAGTCGGTCGTGATCACGTGCAGATTATGAGCGGCCGCCGTCTTGTCCAGGCCGTTCTTCTGCGCCTCGGCGGTCAGCTGCGTCGCATAGTTCTGTGCCGCCGCAGCCGACTTCTGACTCTGCAGCTGCTCAACAATCGAGGCCTTAACCTCTGCGAACGGCTTTACTTCCGCCGCCTGCTTCGATTCCGTCTGGATGATGTGGTAACCGAAGGAAGAGCGGACCAGTCCAGAGGTCTGGCCCGGATTCAGCGCCATCGCCGCCTGCGCGTACGCGGGATCAAGAGAGCTGGTCGCGATCATCGGCAGCTCGCCACCCTGATCCTTGCTGCCTGGGTCGTCGGAGTTCTTCTTGGCGAGGTCGGCGAAGTTTCCGCCCGCCTTCACCTGCTTCAGGATGTCTTCGGCCTTGGCCTTGGCCGCCGCGTCCGTCTTCGCATCGGCGCCCTTGGGCACTGTGATCAGGATGTGACGCGTCTTGACCTGCTCGGGCGTCTTGTACTGATCGAGATGCGATTGGTAGTAGGCCTGCGCGTCGCCATCGCTCACCGCAGGAGTTCCACCGGGAAGATTCGAGGTCTCAAAGCTGAAAAATTCGATCTTGCGGGTCTCGGGAACGGCGTTCGCATAATGCGCGGCATTGCTCTTGAAGAAGGCCTGTAAATCGGCATCCGAGGGATTGATGCCGCCTTTGATGTCCGACCCCGAAATGACGGCGTAGTCGAACTTCACCTTGGTTCCGGTCTGCAGATACTGCGCGCGGACAGCGCTGTCCGCTACGCTGACTCCGCCGGTGACCAGCGCCTGCAGTCGCTGCAGCTCGATGTCCGACTTTACCTCCGTCTCGAACTGCGCAACCGGCAGACGGAAGGCCGACTCGACGAAGTTGACGTACTGATCTTGGCCAATGAACGTGCCGTTGGGAAACAGATATTGGGAATACGGACCATGCTGCAGAAAGCTCCGCAGATCATCGTCGGAGACCTGCAGCCCGAGACGGTCAGCTTCATGCTTGAGGACGGCGCGCTCTACCTGGACCGTGCCGGCGCGCTGCATGATGAACTGCAGATAAAACTCGGGCAGTTGCTGCTGCTGCATCTGTTGTTCGGCGGCACGCTGCACATCCACAGTCTTGATGGAGGTCGTCTCTCCCACGATGCGGCCGATCACGCCCGGACTGTGCACGGTTGCGAAGACGCTGGCATCGTTGGCTGTACCGTTATCGAAGATGCCCGGAACAAGGGTGATGACCATTGTGACGATGGCGGCGCCGATAATGACCGCAAAAATAACTTTTGTGATACGGCTGTCTTGCTGCAGAATGCGGATCATGCTTGGCTAACGACCTTCACTTCAGGCGGATCTCCGACGGAGACCTCGCTGCCCGGGGTTTTTGCGCACGGCTGGGGCACCATCTCCTGCGAGACGCACCACTCCTGCTCGCAGGGGCTCATGGCAAAGTATAAATCAGGCGCAGGTGCTTGGCAGGATTGGTTTAGCCGGAACACCGGTCAGCGCCCAAAGCAAAGAGGCTGCGAAAACCTCGGCAGCCTCTTCGCTCAGTTCAAAACTGCTGACTTTACCGTGGTGGACCGTAATAATAGCCGTAATACGGGCTGTAGTACCGAACTTGAGGCGGCCCATTGGGCTGCTGCGGCCCAGCCTGGTAGGAAAGCCTCTCCATCTCCCGTTCGGAGACGGTCCTCACCGTTGTGGGAGCCGCTGTCCGGAACGTCAATACCGATTCTGGCGGGATGATGATCTGCCCGCGTGGCGTGGCCGCCGAACCGGCCAAACCAACACCTGCGCCGGCCCCTGCGCCAATCGCCGCGCCTGCTCCGCCGCCCACAATTCCGCCAATGATGGCTCCAAAGGCACTGGTGCCGACCGTATTTCCAACCGTCCCCGCCGTCTTATCCTGGCCAGTTGCAGCCCAGACCTCCGTCTGCAGCGGATAAACCTGGCCCCCCAGCGTGAGGCTGTCGATCTGGAGCGCCAGCTGACCCTGCCCCTTGAACGCGCCAGCCTTCTTGGCTCCTACGACTTCGCCGGTCACCGTGGCGCCGCGCGGGATCGCGACCTGCCCTCCAGCCACGACGTCCGTGAGAACCGTTCCATCAAAGGCGACACCAGCCTCGATGTGGTTGGAATCGAGGCCGCGGTTGATACGAATCCTCAAGATTGATCCCGGGGGGACTGTGACCGGAATTCCTGCCTGCTGGCCGCCTGGAATAGGACCGCCATTCGCCGGGGGACCATAGTTTTGGTTCATCGGCTGCCGCCCATCCGGAGGCCCCTGCTGTCCCCCATAGCCCTCAGGAGGAGGCGCGGTCTGCCCCTGCATCTGCTGATCGTCAGGCGGCGGTGCCCCATTCTGCATGTTCTGGTCCGCCGGAGGTGCGCCCGCCTGGCCTTGAGACGGAGCATAAGTTCCATCCGACTGAAGCACCATGTTTTGTGATCCATCCGGCTGGCCATTGGCCGGAGCGCCGTTCGGAGCGCCCTGCCCCGCTTGCCCGGCCGCTGGAACCGGTGGCGTGTCGCCCAGCACCAACTCATCCACCACCTTTTGGACGCCCTGCGCCCGCGCCGCCAGATTTTCGGCCTTCGTGCGCATCGCCTCATCATGGACGTTGCCCGTCAAGGTAACCGTCCCATACACCGTAGAGGTCTGAATATTCTGTGAAGACAACTCTGGAGCGCTAGCTAACGCTCTGAGCACATTCGACTCAATTTGCGCATCCGGAAGCGTCGTCGAACTGCCCTGCCCCGAATTGCTCTGCGCCGAGGCTGCCACTCCACTGGACATCAACCCGGCTAACAGAAACGCCATCCCTACGCCACGAAACCCTCGAACGCTCATCATTTACTCCTCTTGCGCCTTGCGGAAGCCTCCGCGGCGCGTTCTTGCTCGGCTTTTCCTCCGCGGTTTCGACGCAGCGCCTCCGCGGGACACCGACAATATCACAGACGCGGTTTCAAGAGAAAAGTTCCGGTCTGGCAACTGTCCAATGTTTCTATATAGATGCACGTCGCCCAAAGAGGGCGCCACACACACTCATCAATCCGCGGGAATTGCGATCAAGTTCAGGGAAGATTGACCCCCAACACACCGCGACATATAATCAAGAGGCGGGGTGGAGCAGCCCGGTAGCTCGTTGGGCTCATAACCCAAAGGTCGTAGGTTCAAATCCTACCCCCGCAACCATTTACGGGAACCAACCCAAAATCCCAACCCAACGAAACCGGGCGCTTTGTGCGCCCGGTTTGGGTCTAAGGGCTAACGTGAGGACTCCCTGACTAGGACCATCCGCACAACGCCGGTGTTTGCCTCCCTCTTCTCCTCCATCCCTGGCCCCCCGTATATATTGTCTGTCGTTGCCTGCTGGGCGTGACGCATCAGGACCTTTTGCACCTCAGGTGAGGCTTTTACTAGGATAAGGAGGGACCGGTAGGTGTGACGGAAAGTGTGCCATCCGATACTTCCGAATCCCAACTCGATTGCCAGTTCCCGGCGTTCATCATGAACTGGGACATTGAATCGTTTTCCACCGTTCTTCTGCTCCAACGCGCAGGCTACACCAGGAACAGCTCCACAGATTGGAC
>Ga0187887_10003462_pt1 | contig 12212 bp, 7 predicted proteins | sample June2016WEW_7_10_FD_132977 | JGI IMG/M metagenome (GOLD analysis project Ga0187887, IMG submission 132977) | Peatland microbial communities from SPRUCE experiment site at the Marcell Experimental Forest, Minnesota, USA - June2016WEW_7_10 | ecosystem: Environmental > Terrestrial > Soil > Wetlands...
TATCATTGAACTGGCAGGCGAACTCGCCGGCTGCGTGCCCGATTGCATCATCGAGATCGACAACAAGTCCATCACCCACCGCCCCGACCTGTGGGGCCACTTCGGCATGGCGCGCGAAGTGGCTGCTATTCTGCGCCGGCCGCTCCGCGATCCGGTCCAGCCGTCGCTCATTCCCACCGGAGGCGCGCCTATCAATGTCGCTATCGCAGACCTGGACCTGTGCCCGCGATACAGTGCGCTGGTCTTCGACAATGTCACCATCCGGCCGTCGCCGCTCTGGCTGCAATACCGGCTCACCGCCATCGGCCTCAACCCCATCAACAACATCGTGGACATGACGAACTTCATCATGTCCGAGCTGGCGCAGCCCATGCACGCTTTCGATCGCGATCTGCTGCACGGCGATACCATCTTTATCCGCCGCGCGCTCGAAGGCGAATATTTCCTGGCCCTGAACAAGCAGGATTACACGCTCGGCCCGTCGAACCTGGCGATTGCCGATGCGCGGGGCGCCGTCGCGCTCGCCGGCGTGATCGGCGGGCTGGATAGTTCCATCACCGACGCCACCACCCGCATCGTGCTGGAAAGCGCGTGTTTCAACGCCTCCAGCGTGCGCCGCACTTCCTCCGCCTTGAAACTGCGCACCGACGCGTCGATGCGTTTCGAGAAATCGCAGGACCGGGCCAACACCGTGCGCGGCCTGGCGCGGGCCGTCGAACTGCTGCAAGAAATCTCGCCGGGCATCCGCCTGGTGGGCGGCCTTGCGGACCAGCGCAAGCCGTCCGCGCCGCCGCCCGCCATCCTGTTGCCCATGGAATGGCTGTTGCGCAAGCTCGGCAAGAACGTCAGCCCAGATGAAGTGCGCGACATTTTGGAGCGCCTGGCATTCGGCGTATCGGAACACGCGCCCGCCGTATTTTCGGTGACGGTGCCATCCTGGCGCGCCACCAAAGACGTCTCGGTGAAGGACGACCTGGTGGAAGAAGTGGGCCGCATGATCGGCTACGATTCCATCGACCCGCGCCCGCCCGCGGTCCTCACTACCGTGCCACCCGCCAACGAGGAGCGCGCCTTCCACCGCCGCGTCCGCGCGGTGTTCGCGGACCAGGGCTTCACCGAAGTCTACAACTACTCGTTTGTGGCCGAAGCCGATGCGCGCGCGTTCGGCATGCAGCCGGCCGAGCATGTGACCGTAGCCAATCCCATCGCGCCCAATCAGTCGCTGCTGCGCATGTCGCTGCTGCCCGAGTTGCGCGGGAACGTGCTCGAAAACAGCAAGCGCTTCGATGATTTCCGCATCTTCGAGATCGGCCGCGAGATCCACAAGCGGCCGCAAGGCTTGCCGCGCGAGATTCCACACCTGGCGGCGGCCATCTACAGTAAGGACGGCGATGGCGCGGCGGGCCTGTTCGAAATGAAGCGCGCCGCTGAATGCCTGATGCCCGGCGCGGAGGCGCGCCCCTGCGACGCCAGGCCCTACGAGCATCCGGCCCGCGCGGCGGAAATTCTTTTTCACGGAGCGGTGGCCGGCCATCTGTCTGAACTGCATCCGTCGCTGGCCGACGGCCGCACGGCCATGTTGGATCTGGATCTGACGGTCGTGCAGGCCGCCATGCCCAAAGAGCGTCGCTACACGCCCATCCGCCGCTATCCATCGAGCGCGTTCGATCTCTCGGTGGTGGCCGGCGAGCGCGAACTCACTGGCGATTTGCGCGGGAAGCTGGCGGGGTTGGCCGGGCCGCTGCTCGAATCGATCGAATATCAGCGCCAGTATGCCGGTCCGCCGCTCGCGGAAGGAACTAAGAGCGTGTCGTTCCGGCTAACCATTGGCTCGCCGGAGCGCACCCTGTCGTCGGAAGAGGTGGGTGAGATCCGCGCCCGCCTGATCGACGGCATGCGCGCGCAGGGCTACGATTTGCGCTTGTGAGCACGCGCCGCACGCAACCGGGAGGGTGGGTCGGCCAGCGCCGCCGCCAACCCTGTCGCCGCTGCGGCGGCGAAGTCCCCAAGGGCCGCTTCACATTTTGCTCTGACGCGTGCGTGCACGAATGGAAGGTGCGCACCGATCCCAGCTACCTGCGCGCACAGGTCCTCCTGCGCGATCGCGGCGTCTGCGCGCGATGCGGCCTGGATACGGAGGCGCTGCGCCAGGACAAGCGCAAGCTGGACTACGCCGCGCGCCGCCAATTCGAAAGGGACTGGGGCCCTCGCCGCCACCTATGGGATGCCGACCACATCGTGCCCGTGGCGGAGGGCGGAGGCGAGTGCGACCTGGCCAACATGCGCACACTGTGCCTGAAGTGCCATAGGGAAGCTACCGCCGCGCTTCTGAAGCGTCGATGAACGCCGATAAAGCGAAGTAGATTACTTCCCTACCACCACAATCGAAAACGTATCCGCCAGCATCGGGCCGCGGCGCGCTCCGGCCGGAACCGGCCCAAATTCCCCGGTGATCGAAAGAATCCGGTCCGTCTTAGTGTCCACAGTCATCGTCCGCGCACCCGGCCTGGTCTGCACCGTCTGCTCCACCTCGAAGCTGGTGGGACTGTTCTCCTTGATCACGGTCAGCGTCCCGTCGCCCTGCGAGCTGAACGCCTCCATCGTGTGCGGATTGAATCCCGCGCCGTCCACGCCTTTGCCGATCGGCAGCGTGGTGACGATCTTGCCATCCTCGGCATTCACGATCTCCATATTGGCCGGCTCGTGGCACGCGGCAAACAGAATATGATGCTTCTCGTCCAGCGCCAGCCCGCCTGGCCCGCCGCATTTGCCGGCCAGATCGTAGTGCGCCGTCACCTTCAGCGTCTGGGCGTCCACGGCCGCGATGTTGTCCTTGTTCTCGATATCCACCCAAATATGGCCCTTGCCGTCGCTGACCGCCTGCTCGGGCTCGCCGCCCAGATCGACCGTGCCCACAACCGTGCCGTCCTTGCCATCGATCACGGTGGCGTTGGGCGCGGCGTGGCTGAAAACCCACACGCGGTTGTTGAACGGATCGAACATAATGCCGTCCGGGCGGCCATCCACATCAATCGTCTTGATAGTCGCAAGCGTTTTGGTGTCCCACATCACCACCGGCTTGCTGCTGCCGAAGCCGTGATGCGATTTGGGATCGACGGCCACGCCCCGTGCGTTGGCCTTCGGGATCTCGCCCACGGAGGCCAGCGAATCCAGATCGAAGACCGTGATGCGAGCTATGTCGGCGGCGCCAGGGCGCGGGATGTACAACCGCCGCCCGTCGACGTCCGCGTAAACGTAGTCGAAACCGCCCGCGCCGCCGACTTTGACGGTCTTCTCCACTTTGTAGGGGCCTTCCGCGAGCGCCAGTTGCGCAAAGCCGGCGCACGCCAGAAGCGCCGCGCCCGCCACCGCCGCGTAACCTCGTTTCATTTTGGTTATTCCTCCAGTCAACTCGCACGTTAACACGAACCGGTCCCGGTAGCGCAGGACCCGCTTTGGGGCAGGCTCGCAGCCTCGCTGATTTTCCAGCAAAGATGGCCGCGCCCAACGTGCCGTGATCCGGCTGCACTACCGCACCGCTTTCATGGCCGCCTGATTCGTTTGCGCATTCCGTTTCAGAACCGCGCTCCGGTTCGAGCCGAGACCCAGGCGCGGGCCGGATCCGGGTGGCACACCCATGATGGTCAAGGTGTCCCCGCCTTGAATGAACGCAGTCAGTTGAGCCTGCGTGAAGGGCCCCAGCCCGGCGGTGCCGGTCTCATAAACAGCGGTGGCCGGCAGGTAGAGCAGCCCCTGGATCTGCCCCTGGATGGTGCCATTCGCAATCAGATCGATGGCACTCGTGGGAGGGGATGCCTGGCTCTGCAGCGTGCTCCAGTCGCTTTGCGCCGGCGCCGTGTTGACGGTGGCGGCGGTGAGCGTTCGCGAATAACCTACGGCGGGGGCGGTTCCCGTATCAAAGCACAACAGGAATGCCTCCACATTCGCTTTTAGCGGGTCATTGTCTTTGAACAGGGGAAAGCCGGTCAGGAAGTCGAACAGCATGATCGTGCCATCGTTCCGGAAGCCGAAGCCATTGACGCTCACGCCTTTCGGAGTGAAATCGACGTTCGTCTTCTGGTATTGATTGCGCAACTGGGGATGCTTCATCGGCTGTGAGGTGGACATCGTATTGCTGGCGTCGATCACTCCGTCGGTGCCGATCCCGGGGTCGGCTGGATGGCAACTGGTGCACGTCGCGGTTGACCCGGGGTTGTACGGCGTGTTGTGGAAACTGACCTCTCCAGCGGCCGGGTCGCCCGGTTGCGAGTAATCCGGCAGAGCCAGCGTGGCCGGGAAGCTGCCATCCAGGTTCAGATTCGGATTGGGCTGGTAGGCGATGGTGTCGATGAAGTTCGTGAACGCCGCCATGTCCCCGCTAGAGAGTTGCTGACCGCCCATCAGGCTGGCGAACGCGCCGTTGAAAGCCGCGAAGTCCGGCCGGTCGCCTCTCCAGTGATACGGCTCCTCGTTCAACAGTCCGCGCAGCGTCTGGGTGGTCATGGGGCCTTTCATGGGGTGGAACTCGATCGCCTTGGAGTTTTGAAACAAGACCGTCATATTGCCGTCCGGATTGCCCAGGTTCCACGCCAACAGATCCATTTCGGCGTCGACGTGACAGGAGGCGCAGCCCGCGGTTCCATTGCCCGAAAGCTTGTGATCGTATAAGAATCCGCGCCCATTGCGGATCGCCACTGGGGTTGGATCGAACGAGCCTGTGGGAATCTCGGCAGTCACCGTGTTGGTGGACAAGTTCACAACCGAAATCGTGTTAGAGATGCGATTCAGTACGTATAGTAACTGGGCGGATGCATTCAGAGCTAAGCCGCGCGGCCCGCGCTTGGTAACCGGGTTAGCCGTGGCGCCGGTAGCCTGCGGGTTGATTTCGATGAAGCTTGCTACCGTGCCAGTGGTGGTGTCAAAAACTCCCACGCGATCGGTGCCAAAAGCAGCGATGTAAAGATAGCGGCCGGTGGGTTCAAAAACAACGGCGGCAGGCATGGCCAAAGCCGTGGCCAGAGCCGCCGGGTTGGGCAATTGCGAATAGTCGATTGCCGGGTTCAGGTTCCAGATCTGAGTCTGTCCCGTGGCGGGATTTACAGAAGTAATCTGGTGATTGACGATGTGTCCATTCAGGGCTGTCTCGAACATGACCAGGTTCAGGGCGTCCGTGTTAGCCACATACAGGGTCCCGGAGTGAGGGTTGACCGCCAAGCCGAGATTAACAGTGCCCAGATGCGAGTAGTACTTAGACACGGTCAGGCTGCTGGCGCCGATCGCCGCCACATCGTTATCCGGCATCGTGTACTTGATGTCGGTTGGGTAATAGGTGGGATCGGAAGCGTCCACGATCAGGGAAACTTGCGGCGCGGGAGGCAACGCTGGATTCACGGGCGGCGGCGGTGGCGGCGCTTCCGAGTCCCGGACAATGGTCGTGTGGTTGCCGGACAATGCAAAAGCCACATAAACGACCAGGCCGTTTGCGCTCACGGCGAGCGCCCGCGGCTCCTCCCCGATCAGCGGAATAGACTGCACCAACGCGTGCGTGGAAGCGCTGTAAACGTTGACCAGGTTACTCCTGGCAACGCTGATGAAGGCCAGTCCGCTACCCGCGAACACTACATCGGAGGGTTCCGCCTTGGCGTAAAGCGTATCGGTTACAATTCCCTGGGAAACCGAAACGACACTGACGCTGTTCGAGATCTGATTGACGACCCAGGCTTCGTTGTTACCGGCGACATTCGGGTTGACGTTGACTGAAACCGGTTCAATGCCTACGGGAATTTCGGCAATTAACGCGGGGCTGGATGGCGCCGTAAGATCGAAGACCGATAAGGTTCCGTTGGGAGTGTTGACGGCGAACAGGCGAGTGCCGTCGGCGGAGATCCGCACGGGATTGGTCTGCGCGCCTTCAAAATTGACAAACTCGGATGTGGGCACTTGCGCGGCAGCTAATGCGGGCAGCAGGAGCATGCCCGCCCCACGGACGATTTTCGCGAACTTTGTTCTCATAGCCCCCTCCGTGACAACCTCGAGACAGCAGTCGGAACTTTGGTGGAGTAAGGAGTATACCCTAGAAACATTAGTAAGTCCACTCTCTACAGGTGAAGATTCAGATATTTCGCCACGGGGCGGTGGTGTAATCGTAAAGAAATGATAAACTTTGTTCCGCGTTTGATCCTGGCAGCTTGACGAACTGACTAATCCCTCCTGTCACTATGACTGGGGACCGGTTGAGTTTATATATTTGCTGAAATAAAAGAGAAGGGCGCGAACGCAGCACTCAAGAGTGGGTGGTCCCGGTGGCCGGTCTTATACCTGGAGTAAGTCCCGCACCTTGCCCAGCAACATCTCCACTTCGAACGGTTTGTTTAAGGTCGCCGCGCCGGCGTGATCGCAATGGCCATTCAGGAATAGCGTCCGCAATTGCGGGTGCAGGCTCTCCAGACGATTGACCAGGTCCGGCTCGGGTTCACCGATGAGCAAATCCGGCGGACCTTGCGTCTCGGCCATCTCCAGCGCGTCGGGGGCCGCGCGCGCGGCCAGCACTCGATAGCCGCGTTTCTTCAGGATATTCGCGACGACGGTCCGCAGGCCGTCGTTCCGCTCCATCAGCAGAATCGTCGCTGTTCCGTGGCGATCCGCGCGCTCAGGCAGGGGCGCAGCGGATTCCGCCCGCGGCCGCGGCAGGTAAATGCGGAAGGACGCCCCCTGTCCCGGTTCGCTGAACGCCCACATGCGGCCACCCATCTGACGCACCATGCCATGTATCGCGGCCAGTCCCAGGCCGCGCTTGCCAGGGCGCTTGGTCGTAAAAAACGGCTCGTACAGATGCTCCCAACTCTGGTCGTCCAAGCCGGGCCCTTGATCGCTAACTTCCAGCATGGCGTACGCGCCGCTGTCACCCTTCTGCCCGAGCGCGAGATCGTCCGCCGATGCGTTGCGCGTCAAGATACGGAACTTCCCGCCGTGCTCCATGGCCTCGCCCGAATTGGCCGCCAGCTTCAGCAGGATCTGCCGCACTTGTGAAGGGTCTGCCATCACGGGCGGCACATCCGGGCTAAGGTCCGCAACCACCTCGATATCCCGCCCCAGCATTTGTGCGAGTGCCGGTTGCATGTCTTCGACCAGTTCGTTGAGTTGCACCTGGCTTTTTTCCATCGCCAGTTGTCCGCCGTAGGCTTGCAACTCGCGCGCGATCGCGCCCGCGCCGTCGGCCGCTTTACGGATTTCGTCCGACTCCGGGAAGGCGCTTGGCCGCGACCGGGCGCAGTTCGTCAGGGTCTCGCTGGCGGCCCGCAGGGCGCGGTGCATAACGGTAAATTCGGCGGTTAACCGCGCAGCCAGCGAGCGCTGCGCGTCGATTCGCTCGGCCATCCGTGCGCCTGCCCGCGCGGTGGTGTCCTGCACTTCCAACTGGACCAAGCCGCCGGCGAACTCTCCGCCACTCACTTCCAGCAGCAGGCAGGTGCCATCGCCGGTGCGCAGGGGCAACTCGACGCCTTCCACGCGCCCAGCCGCGCGCAAGTGCTCGAAAACCGCGGCTCCCGCTTCGCCATCGTCAATCAGCGGGGGCGCCCAGAAATTGCGGCCAACTACCTGGCTGCGTGGATACCCGCACAGGCGCAGAAAGGCGGGATTCGCCTCGGTCACCCGGCCGGTAGCCTTTTCCAACAGCAACACGCCGGCGCGCATATTCTCGAACGCCCTGGCGAAAATGTCACTGGAGTTCACTCTTCCAGTGTTTCACAACCGTTCGACGGAGTTGGTAATGTGCGTACGGGAAAGAGTTGCAGGGGATCTGGTACTTTGGCAGCCGGGCGCCTACCCGCCACCGTGGTCGTTCGAAATCCTGGCCAGTTCCTTCCGGAATAGCGGGTTGGAAGGATAATCGTGCGCCAGGCTCTCCAGCAGCTTTTCGGTTTCGCGCGGACGCTTCTCACGCAGGTCGATGATGCCCAGCAGGATTTTGGCGAATGGCCTGAAGTAATGTCCTTCACGCACCACCAGTTCCAGATTCTTGACGCCCTGCTCCTTGCTTCCCTGTACGTTGTCGAACCGCACGAACCAGCGGATGAAGAACGGCAGGCTGCCCACCATGTATTCCGATATTCCGGCGGTGATGTAGGCGTCCACGCAAGGCGGATTCAGCTTCAAGAGCTGCTGCGCGTAACTGTTGGATCGCTTGGCGGGCGACAGGCTGGCGATCTGGTGCTTCTCCACAAACGCCATGTAGTCGGTGGTCACGCCCTCGACGATGGACATGGAAAACAATGCCTGGCGGTCGCTGGGGCTGGCAGCCAGCGCCGCTTGCGCACGGGAAGCGGCGTCGTCCACGGCCTTCAGAAACTTCTCGCGCACATCCGGATCCGGCCGCAGGCCCTTCTTGTCGGCGATATGCTTGTCACTGGTTAAGAACTCGGATTCCAGGATACCCAGCCGGTCCAGTTCGTAGAAAAGGTACGCCGCGGCACGAATGGCGTACCCCAGCGGCTCTTTCGGATGTGTCCCGATATACCGGTTGATGTCCGCGTGGGCGGTGGGGAAATTGAAATTGTAGAGTTGATCGAACGCTTGCGCAATCTCGGGGGACTCCGCGCCACAGCCGCTCTCGGCCGCCGCCGGCATCGCCCCGATGGGCGTACACAGAAAGAATCCTAATACCCAGAACCGGTACATTCTCACCTATCCTAGCAATATTCAATGGGGCGGACCTTCAGGTCACAGGCTAAAGCCTGTGCTACCTTACCGCAAGCGCTCCGCCACCACCGTGATTTCGCGGTCCCGCGCCAGCCGCACCACTCTGTGAACCGTGCTTCTCACCCCGCCCCACAGTGCCTTGACGCCGGTCCGCCCCAGGAAAATCTGCGTGATATTCTGCTCGCGCGCGAAATCCACAATGGTGCCGGCCACGTCCTTACCTTTCAAGACGTGTGTTTCGATATGCAAGTTGCGCGCGAAGCTCAAATGCTTTTCCAGTGCCCCGCTGCGGGTTTCCGGCCGGCCGCGTCCGAAATTGCGCTGCACATGCACCGCCAGGCAGTCCGCCTGCAGATAATCCGCCACCCGTTTTCCGCGGCGGATCAGCACGGCCGTTGAAGGCCGCTCCGTCAGACAAATGAGAATGCGCTCATGCCGCGCCGGGGGACCGGCCGCGGGCCGCGCCGCGTGCGTCATGCCGCGCGCGGGAGTGCCCAAGTCCGAAAGCCGTCCCTCCACTTCGTGCGCCGTGTGGCGCAGGGCCATCTCCCGCAAGGCCGTCAGATTCGCTTCGGTGAAGAAGTTCTCCATGGCCTTCTTGGCCTTATCGGCGGTGTAGACCACGCCGCGGTGCAAGCGATTTTGCAAGGCTTCCGCCGTCAGATCCACCAGCACCACTTCGTCCGCCGCGTCCACCACCCAATCCGGCACGGTTTCGCGGACGCGCACGCCGGTAATGTGCCATACCTCGTCGTTGAGGCTTTCCAGATGCTGCACGTTCAGCGTGGTGAAAACGTCGATACCCGCCTGCAGCAGCACCTGCACATCCTCCCAACGCTTCAGACGCGGCGATCCGGGCACGTTGGTGTGCGCGAATTCATCCACCAGGCACACCGCCGGCTTGCGCAGCAGGATGGCGTCCACATCCATCTCTTCGAACACCGAGCCGCGGTATTCCACTTTTTGGCGCGGAATGAACTCCAGGTCCGCCGTCTTGGCAATAGTGTCCTGGCGGCCATGCGGCTCGAAATACCCGACCACCACGTCCACGCCCTTGCGGCGCAGTTCCTGGGCCTCATCGAGCATTTGATAAGTCTTGCCCACGCCCGCCGCGTAACCCAGAAACACCTTCAGCCGGCCTTTAGGCGGCGCGGACGTGGCATCGGCTTGCACAGTTTCGACCTGGCCGCTCATGATGGTTGCGGATGCGGAAAGATACGAATATCGATATCGGTGGCGGCTTTGATCAACCGGTCCACCGGGCTGCGCGACCACAGCTCCTTCCAGCGGTCGGGAGCGCTGTGGCCCACGAAGATTTGCGTGATTTTTTGCTCCCGGGCAAACCGGATAATGGCGCCGATGGGGTCCGCGCCATCCAACACGTGCACATCCGCCTCCAGTTCCAGGGCCAGCGCCAGGTTGGCGTCCATGGTGGCCTGGTCTTTGGCGCCCAAGCCTGTTTGGCGGACGTAGCAGACCAGCAGATTACCATGGAAACGGTCCGCATTCCGGCGCCCGCTGCGTAGCATGGCGCCCGCGTCGCTACGCGGCGTGACGCACACCAGGATGCGCTCTTGCGATCCCCAGCGCAGCTCCACGCCGTTCGACCGCAGGTAATTCTCCAGTTGCCCGTCGATCACATCGGCCGCCAGCAGCAACGCCAGTTCCCGCAGCTCCGAAAGCCGGCGCCGCAGATCCACCGGTTCGAGCGCGCTGGCGCGCTTCATCATGTCGTCGACCGCCGCATCCACCAGCACAATCTCATCCGCGGAACGCAGGAATCGCTCCGGCACGGTTTGCCGCGCGCGCTTGCCGGTGATGCGCTCCACGGCGTCCTGCTGCTCTTCGATGTGCTGCAGATTGACGGCGGTGATCACCGAGACGCCCTGATCCAGGATGTTGTCGCCATCCTGCCAGCGTTTGGGATTGCGGGTGCCGGGCGGATTGTCATAGGCCAATTCGTCCACCAGGCACACGCGCGGATGACGGCGGAAGATCGCCGCCACGTCGAGCACTTCGTACTCGTTGCCCGCGTAGGTTTCCTTCAGCACCGGGATGTACTCCAGGGTGGCCATCAAGGCTTCCAGATCGGGCGTGAGCGGAAACTGGATGGCGGCCACCACCACGTCTTCGCCGCGCTCCTTGCGCCGCCGCCCTTCATCCAGCATGCGGAACGATTTGCCCACGCGCGAAGCGTAGCCCAGGAACACTTTGAGCCGGCCGCGCCGGGCGCGGCGTTCTTCGGCCTGCACGCGGCGCAATAACTCTTCGGGGCTGGGGCGTTTGTCGATGCTGGCCGGCAAGCTGCGCGATGCTCCTCTAGTCATCCATTCTGCCATGCGTGGCCACCACAAAAAAGCTTATAGGCCGCAAAAGAAATTTCGTCTTGACCTGCGCACGCGCCCTTTGGTTCACTCTATTTAAATGGCTGGCCCTCGTCTCCTTACGGGTTTTTTATGAGATTCGGCCAGCCCGGCCAGCGCCTCGACCGCGCCGGAAGCATTCCAATTTCACACCATTTGAGGAGAACTGAACGATGAGCAAGATGGCCGTGCTGTTGGCCGCCGGGCTGCTATGCCTGCTGCCGCAAGGCCGCGCCGACGAAGGTCCCAAACCGGACCCGGCCGGTATCGCCACGGGCGACAAGACCACCGCCGTGGACGCCGGGGGCACTACCTTCGCGGTGCCGGCCCCGGCGGACAAGACTTCGCCGGACTATCCCAAGAACAAGAAGGATTTCGACGATTACCAGTCCCAGGCCGCCAAGGAGCCGCTGGCGGTGAAACTGGCGGATTCGGTCGGCCACATCCGCGTCGCCACCAATTTTGCGTGGACCCTCAACACCGGTTACCTGGTGCTCTTCATGCAAGCCGGATTCGCGCTGCTGACTTGCGGGCTGGTGCGCAAGAAGAATGCCGGACATCTGATGATGCTCAATTTCGCGGCCTACGTATTCGCGTTTCTGGCGTACTACGCAGTGGGCTACGCGTTTCAGTTTGGCGCGGTGGCCGTAAACGCGGCGCCGGGCAACCTGGGCGGCACTCCGACGCTGAATCACTTTCTGATCGGCAATGGGTTGTGGGGATTCCTGGGCGGCAATGGGTTCTTCATGTCCGGCCCGGCCTACGACGCGGGCAGCAACTGCCTGGCGCTCTTTGAAGTCGTGTTCATGGAGACCGCCGGCTACATCATCGTAGGCGCGATTTGCGAACGCATCACATTTTGGGCGTTTCTTCTCTGCGAGCTATTCATCGGCGCCATTCTCTATCCGGTATTCGGTTGCTGGGTGTGGGGCGGCGGATGGTTATCGCAAATCGGAACCACGCTGCATTTGGGCCATGGCTACGTGGATTTCGCGGGGTCCACCGTGGTGCACGGCGTGGGCGGATTCTGCGCGATGGCACTGGCTATTATTTTGGGACCGCGTCTCGGCAAATATGGGAAGGACGGCAAACCGCGCGCATTCCCCGCGCACAATCTGGTCTACGTGGTCACGGGCACTTTCATTCTGA
>Ga0187887_10003464_pt1 | contig 12208 bp, 9 predicted proteins | sample June2016WEW_7_10_FD_132977 | JGI IMG/M metagenome (GOLD analysis project Ga0187887, IMG submission 132977) | Peatland microbial communities from SPRUCE experiment site at the Marcell Experimental Forest, Minnesota, USA - June2016WEW_7_10 | ecosystem: Environmental > Terrestrial > Soil > Wetlands...
CCGCGGTCGTCAATGCGCTCATCCGCGACTATCAGGAGCAGGAGACGGAATCGCAGATTCAGGCCACGGCGCAGGCGTCCGTCTGGCTGAATTCCCAGCTCGCAGACCTGAAAACCCGCGTCGATCTTGACCAGCAGCGCCTCGCCGATTTCGAAGCGCAACACGGCATCATGAGCACGCCCGAGGTGCAGGCCAATGGCCAACCCGGCGAAACCGAGCACGCCTCGATCCTTCTTGAGATCGACGAGCTCGGCCGCCAGCTTGTTGCCGCCACCTCCGACCGCATTCTCAGCGAAGCCGAGTATCGCGCCGCCTCTCAGGGCGACCCTGAGATGGTGGTCGCCGCAAATCCCGGCCTGCAGGCTCAAGACGCCAACTTTGCCACCGCGCTTCTCCAGCAGATTCACGCCCGCCGCAGCGATCTGGAGCAGGAACAGGCCCAACTCAGCGCCGAGCACGGTCCCAGCTTTCCGCGCGTCGTTGAAATCGGCCGTCAATTGCAGGATCTCGACAGGCAAAAGCAGGCTGAAGACGCGAAACTCGTCGAGCGCTTCCGCAGCAACTGGCAAACAGCTCTCGACCGTGAGCAATTAGTGCGCAAGAGCCTAGAACAGGCCACCAGCGAGGGGATGAAGCTGAACGAGGCCACCACGGAGTATGCCGTCATGCGTCAGGAAGCGAATGCCAGCCACGAACTCTATATGCGCATTCTCGAAAAATCCGAGGAGGCCGGCCTTGCCGCCGGTGTGCACGGCTCCGACATTTCGGTAGTCGACGCCGCCCGCCAGCCGGTCAAGCCCGTTGCACCCAATCTGTCGCTGTATCTCGCCATCACCTTTTTTGCCGGCCTCTGGATCGCCGTAGGAGCTGCGCTTCTCCGCGAGTCGCTCGCAAATCCTGCCAGGCGCGCCGCCGCAGCCCTGCTTGTATTGCTGGTTGCCGGCGCCTGTCTCCAAGCCCAGGCGCCCACGCCAAGCACCTCCGGCCTTCCCACCGGCGTCGTCAACATCCCGCAATCGCAGGAAACGCGCAGCCTTCCCAATCCCAAGGAAGCTCCTACGGTTTGGAACAACCCCGGCACCGCCGGTGTCCCGCCGCTTGCCGCCGCGCAGTCCTCCTCACCCATGCCCGCGCCCATCGCTTCCGGCGACTTCCTCGACATCAGTGAGTACCACACGCCCGAATTTCATTCCGCCGTGCGCGTATCTGCGGAAGGCACGGTCATGCTGCCGATGATCGGCGAAATCAACATCTCCAACATGGACGAGCAGGCCGCCGCACATGTCATAGAAGCTGCCTTATTGGCCAAAGGCATGCTGCTGCATCCGCTAGTCTCGGTGCTGGTGACCACCTACGCCGGTCAGGACGTAAGCGTCCTCGGCGAAGTGACTCATCCCGGCGTGTATCCCTACACCTACCATCACCGCCTGCTCGACCTGATCTCCGCCGCCTCCGGTCTCTCGTCCAATGCCGGCCGCCTTGTAAACATCTTTCATTACGGGGATCCGAAAACCCCGCACGCCGTGGTGCTCGATCCAAGCGGTACTGACATGGCATCCGATCACAACCCGGAACTCACCCCCGGCGACACCGTGCAGGTGAGCCGCGCCGGCCTCGTTTACGTGGTAGGCGACGTCATTCGTCCTGGCGGCTTTCCGGTCGATCCCGTGCAGGGCCTCACTATTGTGCAGGCGCTCTCGCTGGCCTGGGGGCCGTCGCTTAACGCCGCCGTCGGCCACGCCCTGCTGATCCGCGAGCAAAAGGGCGGCCGCACCATGATTGCCCTCAACCTCAGACGCATGTTACACGGCCAGGATCCCGACCAGCCTGTCCAGGACCGCGACATCCTTTACGTGCCTGATTCCTTCGCCAAGAACCTGGCGAACCGGACCATGGAATCCGCCATTCAATCCGCCATCGGCGTTACCATCTACTCCGCTCTTGTCTACTCGCAGAGGTATTAGGCGATGCGAAGGACTGCCTGGATTCTGCTCCTCGTCTTGGCCTTCGCCATCCCGTGGGAGTACTCTCTCGATGTCGGCGAGCCACTGGGCAATGTGGCGCGCATCGCTGGCCTGCTGGTGCTACTGGCGGCTGTTCCCGCCATTCTTCAAGCCGGCCGCATGCGCACGTTCAACGCATTCTGCTGGATCACCCTCGCGCTGTATCTCTGGTTTTGCTGCACCTGTTTCTGGACCATCGATTCCGTAGTCACCCTGGAAAAACTCCGTGCCTACTTTCAAGAGATGATGATCGTCTGGCTGGTGTGGGAGTTCGCCGATACGCCCGCGGATCTGCGCAACCTGTTGCGTGTCACTGTAGCCGGCTCGTGGGTTCTGGCCGTGCTCACCCTGCTCGCCTTCCGCTCACCTGAAGCCATCGCCACCGGCCAGATCCGTTTTGCTGCCTATGGCCAGGACCCCAACGAGGTGGCTCGTTTTCTCGATCTCGGCTTTCCGCTTGCCGCCCTCCTGGTGCACTGCGAGCGCCGTTGGCCGCTGCGACTCATGGCCCTTGGGTTTCTGCCGCTCGGAGTCGTGGCGGTTTTGCTCACAGCGTCGCGCAGCGGATTCCTTGCCGCTCTCGTGGCTGTCGCAGGGTCCATTCTGATTCTTGCCCACGGCCACGCCCGCCGCGTCGCTGCCGTAGGCTTTGCGCTGCCGCCTTTTTTCGCCACCCTCTGGCTGATAGTCCCTGGTGGAACCTTCGAGCGCCTCGCGACCATCCCCGAGCAGTTGCAGGGTGGCGACTTCAACCAGCGCGTCAACATATGGTCGGCCGGCTGGCGCGCCTTCGTTCACGCGCCCCTCTTCGGTACCGGAGCCGGCTCCTTTGTCGCCGCTGCGCATCTTGCGCCCATCGACACCGCGCACAACACGGTCCTGTCCATCCTGGTCGGTGGAGGGCTCTGCGCTTTGCTGCTCGCATCGCTGCTTCTCGTCCTGGCCGTTCGTGCGACGCTCCAAACCGGCGGTCCTCTGCGCCTCGCGCTGTTCACATGCCTGCTCGTCTGGGCCATCATCTCGCTTATTGCCACGGTCGAGGAGAACCGCACCACCTGGCTGCTCTTCGGCCTTATCCTTCTGGCCGCGCGCCTTTCCGAAGAGGACCCCCGCGGTCTGGCCGCCTGTTTCCGATTTGCGCTTCCGCACCCGTCCGCCGCTCCAGCCCAGCCATTCGCGGTACAGCCGAGTTCCTGAAAGTCGCGCTGCCATGCCCGTTGTCGCGCCCACCCGGTCCTCTACCGTCCATCGCAGCATTCTGCGCGCTGCCCTCTCTGTCGGCGCAGCAGGAATCTTCGTCAAGCTCATCGCTACGGCCAAAGAAATCGGCGTCGCCTCCGTTTATGGCCGCTCCGACGCCATGGATGCCTTTTTCGCCGCGGCGCTCATTCCCAGCCTGCTTGTCAACCTCATCTCAGAATCCATGAATCAGGCTCTCGTGCCGACCCTGGTCCGGGTGAGGGAACAGGAGGGCCGCGATCGCGCCCAGCAACTGCTTTCCAGCTCCATGCTCTGGATGTGTATGCTTCTCGGCGTCGCGTCGGCACTGATGGCGCTTCTCGCCCACGTCTTCTTCCCGCTTATTGCCGCGAATTTTCCGCCCGCCAAGCTCGCGCTCTCCATCCGCCTCTTTTACGGCCTCTTGCCCATCGTCGTCCTCACCGGCGTCGCCACCAACTGCACGGCGATTCTCAGCACGCTGGATCGCTTCGCCCTTCCCGCGCTCGCGCCGGCTGTCATCTCCATCTCCGTCCTCCTCGGTGCGTTGCTGATGGGCAGCCGCTTCGGCATCTGGGCCATGGTCTTTGCCACACTGGCCGGTTCGCTGCTGCACGTCGGCATCGTCGCGTGGATGATGGAAGCCCACGGCTATACCTTCCGCCTGCGCTGGCATGGCATGACGGAAGCCATGCGCGAGGTCGCCGGGCAATATGGTCCTGTGTTGCTCGGCAGCGTGGTGGCCTCAGGCGGCCTGCTTGTCGACCAGTCGATGGCCGCCATGTTGCCCGCAGGCAGCGTCTCCGCTCTGGTCTACGCCAATCGCTTCGTCAGTGTCGTACTTACGCTGCTGGCCGGCGCGGTTTCCACCGCCATCGTGCCCTACTTGTCCCGCATGATCGCTCACCGCGACTGGGCCGGATGCCGCCACACTCTCCGCACCTGGGCCCTGCTCACCGCGTTGGTCTCCATCCCCATCGCGGTTCTCCTCATCGCCTGCGCGGGGCCGCTGGTCCGCATCGCGTATCAGCACGGCCGCTTCGGCCCGCACGACACCGCCACCGTGGCCTCAGTGCTCGCCATGTACGCCGTCCAAATTCCGTTTTACGTCATTAGCCGCGTTTATTACCGCTTCATTGTCGCCATGCGCCGCACCGATCTGGTGCTTTACGGCGGCGTCATTAACCTCGGTTTCGATATTGTGCTCAACCTCGTCCTCATGCACTGGTTCGGCGTGGCCGGAATTGCCCTCGCCACTTCGCTCTGGATGGTAAGCTCGTTCTTCTTTCTCTGGTACTGGAGCCGAAAGCTCCTGGCGCGCGTCTCCGCGCAGGTGGCAGCCGCATGATCCCTTCTCCCGCGCAATACCTGCTCCGCATCGACGATCTCTGTCCTACCGTCTCTGCCCAGCGCTGGCGGCAGTTTCAATCGCTGATCGAAGAGTTCGGCCTGCAGCCCATCCTGGCCGTCGTCCCCGACAATCAGGACCCGGAATTGGAAGTCTCTCCGCCCGATCCAGTCTTCTGGGATAGCATGCGCACACTGCATGCGGCAGGAGCTGCGATCGGCCTCCACGGTTACCATCACATGTGCGTAACCCGCGGCCGCAGCCTGGTCGATCTGCATCGTATCTCGGAATTTGCCGGCTTCCCCGCTCGAATGCAGCAGGCGTGGATTCGCGAAGGCGTGCGCATCCTGCGCGGCCACGGCCTCGATCCAAATATCTGGATCGCTCCGCGCCACGGCTTCGATGCCAACACGCTCGCAGCCCTGCGTGAGGAGGGGATTCTTCTTTTATCCGATGGTTTTGCGCGCGCCCCGTTCCTTCACAGCGGCTTCACCTGGATTCCGCAGCAGCTGTGGGGCCCGGTCGAGAAAGACCGCGGCCTTTGGACCATCTGCGTCCACCCAAACACCGCCCGCGACGCGGAGATCGCGACCCTGCGCAGTTTTCTCGCCGTCCACGCGGCTCAGTTCACCTCCGTCGATCGTGTTCTCTCCCAGATTCAGCCTGCCACCTTGACCCTCTCCGCGCGCATTCAGGCTGAATGTGCGCTGCGGCGTCTCAAAATCTCCCATGCCGGCAGACGAATGTGCCGCGCGGCGTTCTTTCGCTCCAGCAACTCCGCATAAAGTCGCTCCCAACGGTCCATTACGGCGTCCAGGCTAAAGTGCCGGGCCACGTGATCCCGAGCCCGCTCTCCCATCGCGTGGCGCTCATCGGGAGGCATGTGCATCAGTTTCATCATTGTCTGCGCCAGCTTCTGTGCATCGCCCGCAGGCGTGAGCCAGCCCGTTTCCCCATCCACAACCACCTCGCGCGTTCCGGGAACATCGGTTGCCACAACTGGAACCGCGCATGCGCCCGCCTCCAGCAGAACCATGGGCAGTCCCTCGTAGCGCGACGAAAGCACAAATCCGTCGGCGGCGCGCATCCAGCGCACCACGTTTGGCTCGAAGCCCGCAAAGTGCACGCGCTTCTGCAGGCCCAGTTGCTCGGCGAGTTCCTTCAGCTCCCCATCCAGCGGTCCCGCGCCCAGAACCAGCAACCGAGCCTTGTCCGGTGTGCGCGTCATCGCCAGCAGCAGGCTGGGGTAGTCCTTCACCGCTTCCAGACGGCCTACGGCGAGCCACAAAAATCCGCCCCCGATTCCGAGTTCGCGTCGTGCCTCGGCGCGCCCTTGCGCATCGGGTTGCCAGGCATCCACGTCAATTCCGTTCCAGACCACCGAGAGGTTGCTTTCGCTCACCATCCCGGCGGCCAGATGCGACGCGGCCGTTGCCTCGCTCACGGCCGTCACATGATCTGGCAGCCAGCGGCTGCAGGCGTAGCCGAAATGCCGTCCCATCTTGCCCGTTGCGGAGCTGTGCAAGGTGTCCACCACCAGCGGCACCGGCGCGGCCAAACGCGACCAGCGGGCCAGCCATGCGGCGTGCGGCAGATGCGCGTGCAGCACGTCGGGTTGCTCGCGCCAAAGCCAGCGCTGGAAGCGAATCCATCCCCGCGGGTCGGCAAGCCCTTTGCGCATCTGTAGGCTCGTGAACCGAACTCCCGCATCCTCCAGTTCCGCGGCCGTTGTGCCTCCCGTGCCCGAAAGCGCCACAACGCTCGTGCGCCAGCCGCGCCGCCGCAGCCCCTTGGCCAGTAGGATCGCCTGTTGTTCGGCGCCGCCCACCCGGTCGAGGCCGGGAATCGTCATCGCTGCATGGCTCATGGCTGCCTCCACACGTGCGCAGCGATCAGTGCCTCATAGGCGCTCATCGCCTCTTCAAATTCGAATTCATCCACCGCGCGCAGCATTTGAAGGGCAATCGTGTCCTGATCTTTACGCTTCAGGAAACCGGGAACAATCGCGACCACCCCCGTGCACAGAGCCGCAATCAAAAACGAAATCGCGAGCAGCGGAAGCGACAAGGCAAACAGCAACAAAGAAAGCGCAAAGCGCAAGCCATCACGAAACATAGGCCCCTCCGGCGACCTCGTTTGTACGTCGCTTGCTGAAACCGGCGCAGGCGGCGAGGTGGACGGTTTCACGATGATCTTGCCCGCGAGCTGCGCCAGCGGAACGGCGCTCGCTTGTGCGAGTTCCGCCACATGGGCGCTGCGATGGACGTGCACCGTGAAGATATTTGTCGGGAGACCAGTTCGACAGCGGGAGGCAATGCTCTATGGAAATGAAGCCGGTACATCAGTGGCCCGGCACGCCCGATCCGTCGCTGTCAAAACCAACCCCCTGTGAACAACACAGGAGTGACCCTGGTAACGGGTCCTTGCTTTAGGGTTGAAAACTGTACTGTAAGGAAACATCCGTCTCAAAAAAATGTCAACAGATAAAATGTGCGTTGGATAAATAGCCTGTTAATAACTTCAGATCGTGAGACGTCACAGCGCTCAGTGGCGCGCGTTGCACCATCTCTCATGCATTTCGTAAAGCTGTCGACGGGAAGAATCCGTGGCGAAAACGGGCTCCCGGCCGGAGATCTTCGAGAGCCTTTTCCAAGGCCGTGGTGAGGGCGCTTGCAGAAACCTCCGTCGCCAACCACGCACCGGGCCGGCCTGTGAGCAGGTCCACTAATCCTCCTGACGCCGGTGTGGACACAAGCGGCAGGCCCGCCGCGGCCGCCTCCAACATCGCGTTGGGCATTCCTTCGTACCGCGACGGCACCACGAAAAGCGTGGCTCCCGGAAAAAATACATAAGGAGGGTCCACCTGTTCAGCAAAGTGGACCGCGGTCTCCAGTCCCAGAGAACGGCATAACGTCTTGAGCGCCATCTCCTCGCGGCCCGATCCCACCAGAATCAGGTCGGCCTCCGGAAACCCTTTGCGCAGTCGAGCAAGTGCCTCAATCAGCAGATCGAAGCCCTTTTCCCGCGACAGTCTCCCCACGGCCAGCAGGTGGGGACCGGGGCCGTTCCACGCAGACGGAGCGTCCCGCGCGGCCAGAATCCCCTCGAGATCGACGGGATTCGGCAGGACCACAATCTGCTCATTCCGAACTCCTGTCTCGTGTGCCAGATCCTCGGCCATGGCGCGTGATTGGCAGATCACGCGATCGGCTCGCCGATAGAGCAACCGGTAAAGCAAGCGCGTGTAACGTGGTACGCCGCCATGAGCCAGACCGGCTGAGACCGTCCCGTTCTGCCGCACCAGCACGCGCGTCCTTACCGGGAAGAATGTTCGCAGCAGGAGCGTCAGAAAACTGATCTCCGGTGCACTCGACAGAATCACATCCGGTCTCAGCCGCCACACCAGCAGCAGCAGGGGAAGCGTCGCGGCGCGGGCCCGCCCGGCTCCCAGGGTATGAACCGTCGCCCCGGGCGGCGCCGTGCCAGAGCTTGCATCTCCCTGCCGCACCAGCCCCAGATGGACCTCGAACTTTTCGCGCGGCAGCCCGCGCGCCACCAGCACCAGCACATGCTGGGCGCCGCCGCCGCCAAGGCTGGGAGTCAGCAGAAGAACTCTTGTGCGTCGCTCCATGGGTTTCCTGAGAGGAAAGCAATTCTGAGCCAATGCACCTCTCAAGCTATGTGTTCGCAGTCACAGACTCTTTCTTAGAGAACTCTTATCAATGTTTCGAATCATTACATCTGTAGTCCTTCCTTCCAGAGTCTGCGCGCCGGCCTCCATGTCTTGGGGAAATCTTTCCGGCTGGGACGCTTTGTGGCAGATTCTGGGTTCTTTGATCTCTGCATTCCTCCGTGGCGCGCAAATAAGCCGCCAACCATCCTCGTTGGAGTCACGCACGCGCAGACCTGCCTTGTACTTGGGGCGCGCGTGCGAGCCCTGCGCAATGCAGGATTCCACGTCATTTTGCTTTCCAGCCCCGGGCCCTTGCTCGAAATCACGGCCGCGCGTGAAAGAGTGGAGCGGATTGCGCTCCCCATGCAGCGCAGTATTGCGCCCTTCGCCGATCTGGTGGCTTTGTACAGGCTTTGGCAGTTGATCGGAAAATGCCGCCCCGACCTTGTCGAGTTCAGCACCCCGAAAGCTGGATTGTTAGGAACTTTCGCCGCCTGGCTGCGTGGCGTGCCCCGGCGCGTCTACATGTTGCGCGGGCTCAAGCTGGAAACTACATCGGGATTCAAGCGCCGCGTTTTGCTGGCCGCGGAACAACTGGCGGCGCGCTGCGCGCACGTGGTGCTGTGCAACAGCGAAAGCCTGCGTGCCGAAGCCCTCGCGTTGCGCCTAGCTCCTGCGAGCAAACTGCGCTTGTTAGGTGAGGGCAGCAGCAACGGCGTGGATATCGAGCGCTTTTCTCCCGGGCCAAGCCCGGTGCGGGAGCAACTGGGCATTCCGCAGAACGTCCCGGTCATCGGCTTTTCAGGCCGCTTGACACGCGACAAAGGACTGCCCGAACTCTGTAAAGCCTTCGACCGGATTCTTTCGGCCGAACCTTCCACACGCCTGTTGCTGGTGGGCTGGTTTGATGTCGCTGAAGATGCCCTCGATCCGGGCTTCAGGACGCGCATTCTGTCTCATCCCAACATCTACTGCACGGGATTTGTCCCCAACACGGCGCCCTACTACCGCGCCATGGATCTGTTTGTTCTGCCCACCTGGCGCGAGGGTTTCCCGAATGTTGTGCTGGAAGCGGCAGCCACCGGACTTCCCGTCATCACCACGGAAAGCACCGGCGCGCGCGATTCTGTGCTTCCGGAAGTCACGAGACTGCTGATTCCCGCAGGATATCCAGGCGCAATTTGTGAGGCGGTAATGAAGCTCATTCGCGATCCCCAACGCCGCCAGCACATGGGCCGGGCAGCCCGCGCATGGATTCTGGAGCATTTTGTGGAATCGCGTGTCGTGGGCATGACGGTCGACTATTACAAAACCCTTCTCAATGACCGGCTTGTTACAGCCTTGCAAAGCGCCTGAGCATTCGCCAGAATAGGCTCGCGATCATTGCCGTGCAAACTCATACGTGCAGGGGCGGCCCTCCAGCCGCGTCCCTTTGCCGTGACCTTCGTGAAACTCCGCGCGAATGTCATACGCAAAATTGGTGCCGCGCTGCAGGTTTCCAGTGACGTACTGTGGCCCACCGGTTTTCCCGGTCGCATGCAGAGTCCCGGTTCCGTCCTCGGCAAGTTGTCCCTCAATTCGTATCGACGCTGGCTCACCTTCCGTGCCGTAGTGTCCCACCAGGTGGCCCTCCTTCACTTCGCTCACAAAGTGCCAGGTAAATCCCTGCGCATCTTGAAAAGGAGTGCAATTCAGAGTGGTGTCCCATTTCCCGTCGAAGCGATCGCTGGCCCCCGGGTTTGCTATCAAGGCACTTGGAAGCAGCATCACGGCTGCAATCAGGATTGGACTCAGTTTCATGCCTGTACGCCCTTCTCTCCTCGCTCGATGGCGCGTGAGCCACCGCGCGTTGTGCACAAAAAATCGGCGGCATTCAACCCGCCTCTCCCTCGCCTCCAAACAGGTCGCGCTGCTCCTCGCCCGGTCGCGCCGCCTCGGCCCGCTTCCGTCTAGCGGCACCGATCAAACTCACCACCTCAAGAGACTGGATCGCCTGTCGCGGCACGTAGATTCGCTGGGTATTCGAACGCGTATCGGGCGGGGTCAGCAGAAGCCCGGCGCCGTCCACCAGGGAACGGTCGTTGGCCGCGAGGCCCTCTAACTCGTCGCCATCGCCCAGGGTCAGGCACAACCAGAGCCCGGCAGTGCGCGGTCGCAGCGAAAATCGCTTGCGTACAAGCCGCTCAGGGTTTGCCTGGTCCGCGGGTCCGGCAGGGAAGTCCCGCACATAGCAGATCCATTTCACCTGCTCCCACCCCATCCGGACCACTTTGCCGGTCTGGTCCAGAAACTCCAGATCTGCTTTCTCTTGCCCGAATTCCGCGCCCGCGTAGCCCGCGCACCAGTCGCGCGAGAACTTACGCACAATGACGGGTTTGCGCGCCGAAGCCATCGCTCTGGATTGTCGCACGGTCAAGCCCACTACGGCAGCCGCATCTATTGCTCTTTCTGGCTCCCCAGGGCTCTCAGGGCCTCGCCGGCTTCCAGGTATCGTGCCGAAATGCAACAGCATCTAATATTTAATTCAGCCGTGCGGCAAAACTGGTCATTCTGCTCAACTTGTGTTAATGTTTTTGTTTGCCAGCTTCCCAGATTCTCCCGTAAGGGCAACAACATCAGGTATTTGGCTGAAGGTGAGGATGGCAGAAACAGGATAGCTCATGCCCGACTACATCTACCTTCTGGAAAACCGGCTTTCCGCTGACCAGCGCCACGCGCTCACTCAGTTGCGCAACGCTGCACGCGATGCTGGCAGCATCCTATTCCTCACCGGAGACGCCGTCCGCGACCTCACCAGCGGCCACGCGGTCCGCGAGCTCGAGATCGCAGTCCACGGGAACGCGCTTAAACTAAAGAAACCATTGGAGAAGCTCGGCGGCAAGCTGTGGGGAGAAGATGAGTCCTCCCGCAGCCTCTACCTGTGTTTTCCCGGTACCGTCCGGGTCAACGTCGTCAGTACCCACCGCGTGGAGTATCCCAAACCCGGCAAGCCGGTCTATCACGCTGCCTCCATTCAGGAGGACCTGCGCCGCCGCGATTTTACGGTCAACTCCATGGGCATTTCCCTCAATGAAGGCTCCTTCGGCCTCTTGATGGACCCCCTCAATGGGGCCGCCGACATCGAATCTCGAACTCTCCGACTGGTTTCGAATTACGGGTTCCTCGAGGAACCCTCGCTGATGATACGCGCCATCCGGTATCGCGCTCGTCTAGGCTGGGAGATGGACCCCAGAACCCAGATCCGCTATGAAGATGCCAAGAACGAGGGCGTCATTGAGCACCTGTCCTCTCATCAGCGCAGCCAGGAACTGGAGCAGATCGGCCACGAAGAGGATGGACTCAAAGTGCTCCGCGCCCTCGAGGCCGAAGGCTGGATGAAGGTCCTCTTTCCGGCCTGGACGTCGGCCAGGGCCGATGAAACCAAGCTGACCGCCCTCCACGATCTTGCGGTGCAACTACTCGTGCAGGGCATTCATCCCGATATGTCCGCGGCCCAGATGCACTTGCTTACCGCCAAGCTGCCGTCGAAAGAACTCTCGGCGCTCAAGAAGGCGATGCTCCGGCCCGGTTTCGTGGCTGAGTGGAACCACCTCGATTCCCAGGCCAGCGCATTTGCCAAAGTGCTGCTCTCCAAGCAAAATACCAAGGCCTCGGCAAGCTATAAGCTTTTCATGAGCTATGATCCAGAAGCAATTCTCTGGCTTGGGTTTACAAGCAAGGACAAGAATGTCCAGGAGCGCTTTAATCTCTTCCTCAAGGTCTGGCCTGAAGCGCGTCAGCGTATCCCGTACCTGCTCATGCAGGAGATGCGCATCACCCCCGAGTTGCCCGGCTATGCAGACTTGGTGCAGAACATCTTTCTGGAACTGATCGACGGCCACCTGACCACACCGGAGGAGATGCGCGCCTACCTTGAGCCGCACTCGCCGCCCGCGCCGCCGCCGCAAGTCACCATCAAGCGGTCGC
>Ga0187887_10003465_pt1 | contig 12207 bp, 10 predicted proteins | sample June2016WEW_7_10_FD_132977 | JGI IMG/M metagenome (GOLD analysis project Ga0187887, IMG submission 132977) | Peatland microbial communities from SPRUCE experiment site at the Marcell Experimental Forest, Minnesota, USA - June2016WEW_7_10 | ecosystem: Environmental > Terrestrial > Soil >...
ATCTCGAAGACATTCACTGGGCCAACGAGGCCATCCTCGTCCGCGGCAAAGGGCAAAAGCAGCGCTACGTCCCCTTGGGAGACACGGCTGCCGAAGCGCTCCGCGCCTACATTGCCGAGCGCTCTGCCCTCCTGGCAGCCGACGATGGCCAAATTCCCACCAAAGCGGACGTCGGCCAAAAGCCGCTGAACACGCCGGCGCTCTTTCTCAATCTGCAACTGCGCGGTCTTGCGAATGGAAGTCAGGCTCGTCTCACCACCCGCAGCGTCGGCCGCATCGTCAAGCGCATCGCCATCCTGCGCGGGCTACCGTCTGACGTCCACCCGCACACCCTCCGACACGCTTTCGGAACCCATCTGCTCGAAGAAGGCGCAGACCTCCGCGCCATTCAGGAGCTGCTCGGCCACGAGCGCCTCTCAACCACGCAGCGCTACACCCAGCTCACCACCGCCCAGTTGACAGCGGTCTACGACCGCACCCATCCCCGCGCCAAGTAGCTCTCGATCCCCTCCCCAACTCCTTCACCGGCACTCCGTGCTAACATTGTTAGTACATAGGAGGAGCAATGCTCACAACCATCCGCCGTCTCGGCAACTCTCGTGGAATCCTGATTCCCAAACCACTGCTCAAACAGGCAGGGCTCGAAGATCAGGCCGAAATTCTCGTGGAGGGAAATACGCTTGTACTGCGTCGGCCTAAGATGACCTCACGACAAGGTTGGGCTGAGGATAGCAAGCGCCTCTCGGCATGCGGCGACGACGCACTCGTTTGGCCTGAGTTCGCCAACGAGGCGGACGCGGATTGGAAATGGTAAGGCCGAGGACAGTTAGACGCGGCGAGATCTGGCTCGCGAGACTCGATCCGGTCGTCGGCAGCGACATTCGAAAAACTCGCCCCTGCATCGTCATCTCTCCTTCTGAGATGCACGACCATTTGCGCACTGTAATTGTGGCGCCTATGACGACGAAGGCCTTTCCAGCCGGTTTTCGTGTCCCTATTACGCATTCCGGCAGGAGCGGCTTGATCTTGCTCGATCAGGTTCGAACCATCGACAAAGTGCGTCTCGTCCGCCGCCTGGGTTCCGTCTCCCCTGCCACATTGACATCTACCCTCGCCACTCTCGCCGAGATCTTTGCCGAGTAATCCTGATCTAAGCGCTCCGCTTTCCAGTCATGCGCCACCATCCATACAACCGCAACCGCCGGGATCACATCACATAGATCGAGGAACAAAGCTCATGGCAAACGCTGTTTTCGAGAACCAACCAACAGTCGATGACATTTACCGCGAGGTCAACCGCATCAAGTCAATCGTCACCGATGCCGTTGACGATGGCGTTCAATCGGCGATCCGCGCCGTGAAACAGGGGCGGGATGCGGCCGAGGACGTAGTCCACGACACCCGCTATCGAATCAAGCGCAACCCGCTTCAGGCAGCGGGCATCTTCCTTGCCGCCGGTGTCGTCATTGGCAGCCTCGTCACTCTCTTCACCGTGCGGCGTTCCTGAAGCTTCAGCTCGGCCTCAATCTCTCTCATCACCCAGCCTTTAGCCCGCGTTGCGGCCGCAAAAGCGAGTAACCCAGGGCGCCCGCTTGGCGCCCGTCACGCCGAAACACAAACAACGCGCCTGTTCCAAGTGCACCCAAGTCAGCGAGGAGTTACAAATGAAAAAGTTTCACTCCCTTTTAGCGCTCGCGATCCTTTCCACAAGCCTTATGGGCGGCGTCGCCCTTGCCCAGGACCATCACGACAATCACTCTTACGTCGAACACAAGGAATGGCACAAGGGCGCACCCATCAAACACGAAGACTGGGATCGCGGTGATAAAGTCGACTACCGCCAAGTTCACCTGAGCGCCCCGCCACGGGGCTACGAATGGCGCATGGTTGACGGCTACTACGTCCTCGCGAACATCTCGTCGTTCCAGATCCGCACCGTTGTCCGCATCCCCTAACGCGCCCTCCCGCCTCCATTAGGGCCGCCGGATAAATCTCGACCGGCGGCCTTCGCCATCTTCAAGCTCAGGCAGTAATGAATGTATCTCCATCCTTCGCTCTTTTCTTGCGAAGGGTGGAGAGGAACTCGACCCATCCTGAACTGTGTCATCCCGAACGCAGCGCCCGCCGCGGCGGAGGCCCCAATCAAGCTCGCTGTGATTGGGGTAAGCGGCTGAGGCCACTGAGCGGAGCCGAGGGACCTGCTCTTACGCGACCGCTGCGCTCTTTCGGTCTTGCGGGCGGGTTTCCGCGGCCACGGCTTTTGCCAATCGGGGTGTTTCTACCACATAGCAATTCCGGCCGTTGGCCTTGGCGCGGTAGAGGGCCGTATCTGCGCATCTGATCAGATCATCCGCATCCAGTTCCTCCTCCCCGTACAGAGTGCAAACCCCCACGCTGACCGAGACCGGGACTTGCCGGTCCGCCAGGCGAATAGGAAAAGCCAGCGACTCCACGATCCGTGCGGCAGTTCTCTCCGCCGCGGGGGGATCGCTCAGATCGGGAAGCAACACAACAAACTCGTCCCCACCGAACCTGGAGACCGTATCCTCCTTGCGTACGGCGTCCTGAAGACGGCTTGCCGTGACTCGCAGAACCTCGTCTCCCGCCGGGTGGCCATGGGTGTCGTTGATCCCCTTGAACCCGTCCAGGTCCACCATCAGCACCGCCAACCTTGTGCCATGTCTCCTGGCGCTCGCCAGCGCCACATCCAGCCGGTCCTGGAGCAAGAGACGAGTGGCCAATCCGGTCAATGCATCGTGCAGAGCCATGTGGCGAAATCGTTCTTCGCTTTCGCGCAGCAGAGTGGTCTGCTGTGCCACCCGCCTTCTCAGCGCCGCCACCCAGACCAGCACCGCCAGGGTTCCCGCCAGCAGAAAGGCCAACAGCAGAAGCGTATGCCCCGTTGTCCACCAGGAAGCACGGCTGATGACCACTACATCGGCCGGCGAGCGCAACAGAATGTGAAAAGCCTTGGGATCCCAGAAGTCGCGAGCAGACTTGTTCTCAGCGATGAGGCAAACGCCGGTGATTTGAATCTCACGGGCATTGCTCAAACCGGTTAGCCCCTGCTTGTCTTCGTCCGGAAGTATGGCTGAGAACACGCTATTCCCGTACGCGACCAGGAATGTGTCTCGGTCACCTTCATGCTGTATCTCGATCAAGCGGCCGCTGATGCGCACCAGTTCGTCGACAAAATCGCCGGAGGAGGCTTCTTGAGCCGTCACAAGTTTCGGCTCTGGCACCGGCGCTGTTCCCAGCCGCTTGATGATCGCATCGTCCAGGGTGGTTGATGAGGCGTCCAATGAACGGTATCCAACCGCATCCACCAGGTCGCCCGGCTCGAGCGACGTTGGTTCCAGGGTTGTAACGCTGGCGCCCTCGGCGTCATCGCGGATGAAGACGCTGCGGCCCCAGCGACCGGTAACTACGCCGCGGATTCGAATCAGATCGTCTGCATGGGTCCCGGGCGCAAAGTCAACCAATCGTGTGATGGACGTCAATGGAAGGGAAAAAGGATCGGCGGGCGCGGGACTGAGAACTTGTATGCTGTCGATGCTGGGCGCATACACAGCCAGAAAGACCGCCTGTCGCCGCTTATTGAGGAGCGCGCCCCCGGTCGCGCTTATTCGGACCCGCGCGCCGATGAGGCGTTCGTACCTTTCCGGGGGAGCCGGCACAGTCACCGTGTTGATCTGCCAGCGGCCCGACGTCACGATCATCGAAAGCTGCCCGTCGCGAGGAGTCACCGACCGCACTGTGCCTTCGAATGCAATCCACTGTCCGTCATACTCGCCGGTCGATAGCCTGTCCAGGCTGACGTCCCATGCGGGCGGCAGCGGCCGTTCCCCCACAATGTGCAAGATCGCCTGATCGACAACGGGCTTATACTCACCCGGACCTGTGACGCCGCCTATATCGAGCACGATTCCAGGGTGAATTGCGTTGGTAAGTGGAACATGATTCTTTGTCTCCACATAGACGCCCGTCACTCCGTCATTGACCCAAAAGCCGTGCCAACCCGCAAAGCATACAACGCAAACGGCCCGCAGGTGCACGGGATAGTGCAGCTGGGCTTGCGAATGAGTCAGACTGTGAACGGCTTTGGCGGTCGTCAATACCGGCAGAGAGGTCGTCCCAATGGGGATGTCGGCATCGGCTGCTCCACCGCGTGTCACCTTTCCTGCGCGGAGGGTGGGCGGCCTGACTTGCGACCTGCCCGGGGATGCTGCCCACGCGGGCAAGATCCAGCCAGGGAAAAACAAGCACGGAGCCAAAAGCAGGCCGGCAAACCCCAGGCGGCAAAGGCAGCCGGGCAATAGACAATCTCTCGCCTCTTTCTTGCCGGGAAGGCCCGCGGCGTCCTTGCTCCTGGCCCGCTGCGCCGCGAACTTACTGGCGATAAATAAGTTACTAAACTTCAAAGCGCCGAGCCCCCCCTGCTCCCGGTCAGCTGCCACATGACACGCCGGAACCATCGATATTATCGGCATTCCGAGCGGGCGGCATCACTTTCGACCCATCTTACGCCGTCTGAGAGTCGCCGGAGGGGATCCTTGCTCCCTAAGCCTGCCCTGTGCTGAATACAGTGTTACGCTGCCACCCAATACAGCGGAATGCTGCCAGCTGGATCCGCCCGGCAACCATGACTGCTCAACGAGGCAATCTTGGGAATCGCGCATTTCTACAGTCTCCATGTGGACAAACGGGATATAGTGGTCTGACCCAGATTCTGGAATCGGTCCCCGCACATGCAGATTTCAAAGAGGAGGAGTTCATGACCCGATGGATCACGCTTGCAGCGTTGAGTCTCTTCGTCCCAAATTCGGCTGCGGCCCAGGCACAGACGAAGCCCGACTCCGCGCAACCGAAGTTCAAGGCCATCTTTGAGCCGGTCAACTATCCGCAGGACTCTGAACTCCGCGACGTGTTCTTCGTGAGCGCGGATGTCGGGTGGGTTGTGGGACTCACGCACTCCGATGCCGGTGACGGCGGCGTCCTTCTCCACACCATCGACGGCGGCCAGCACTGGGAAGTTCAACTCGGCGATCCCCACTCCGCCACGCCTGCTTTTGAGCAGGTCTATTTTCTCGACGCCACGCATGGATGGGCCACGCAGTGGGGAGGAGACGGTAACCTGCTCAGGACTACGGATGGGAAGAACTGGGAGACCGTCTCTACCTTTCCTCCAGCCGAGGGGTTCGTATTCACGAGCCCGAATATCGGCGTCTATATTCATGGCGACAAAATCTATCGCAGCACTGACGGCGGAAGCTCCTGGCAGCCGGTGTACGCTTGCCGTACTCATATACAAGTGAACGGTCTGGCTCAGGACGTCCAGTGCAGTTTCCAAAGCGTCTATTTCCCCACATCCCAAATCGGGTATGCCACCACGGTCAAGCTTCCCGATCAATCCTCCGCGATTGCAAAGACCGAAGACGGTGGGTTGACCTGGACTGTCGACCGTTTTTTGCAGAACGCCGCCGCCGGAGATCGGGACGGCGTCTTCTTCATGGACGCCAACAACGGGTTGTTACGGACATACGATCACATCTTCGCGACCTCCGACGGGGCCCAGACATGGCACGGCACAAGCGCGAGCACGCTCAATGGCCCCATCCGATTCGCGGATAGTGCGGTGGGGTGGGTGGCTCGCGGCGACAAAATTACCTTTACCTCCGACGGCGGTAAGCGTTGGAACACGGCCGAGATTCGATTCCCGGCCGATGTGTACTCATCCAGCTTGCCTGCGCGCGATCGCGGTTACGTCGTGGGTGAACATGGGATGATCTATCGCTATCGGATTGTACCCATCGGCTACAACGTGAAGGGCATGATTCCTGCTCCCACAATCGCCGCGCCCTGACCTGATACAAACTTTCGGACGTTTCTTGCCGTCCAGCGCGAATCCTTGCCCGGGTTGGGTGATTGAGCCCCGCGACCCCGTGTTGCCGGAATCACTTTGCCCGCAAAATAAGGGCCAGGGTCTCGAGCGAACGCTGCCAAAGTGTTTGATGCCAGAGGTAGTCGTCTGCGGAGATGAACGCGGTTTGGCGGAGTTCGAGAACGCTGCTGGCAAAGTTGCCCCGAATGCGGAAATCAACCATGCTCTCGGCAAAACTCGGACTGCATTCCTTGCGCCACCGCAGGCGCATCTTGCGCTGGTGGCAAGAGAGAAATGAGCCGATGATGCTCGCGACGACACGGCCGGCGCGCCAGTGATCGAGCCCGTAGCCGTCTGCTCTTTTCGAGGCTATGATCGACGAGCCTTCCGCCTGATCGGGCATGGAGATCCACGCCTCAAGATATTCAGGCTCAGTTAAGGCTTGCGAGATGCGACGCGCATCCGCATCGACGCTAATCGAAAGGACAATGGCCCAGTCGGAATGTGACATTGGGGGGACACAGGAATGAGGCCGCTGCGCCGGCTGCTCTGGGGAAGCCTCCAATATCTCTATCACGACGATGACCTCACTGCTCGGGAATGTGCACGCCGCAGTCCAAATTGCCCTTTGATCCGCCAAAGTGATAGACACCGCGCCACAGGGACCAACCGCATTTAGCCGGGAGGAGACCCATGTTCATACACGTTCTTACGGACAAGAACGCCCCTCGTACCTTTTGCGCTCGGGAGATTCGCCGGCCACACCTTCCGATCCCGGGATCGAGGGTTGGACCGCCTTGGGGTCGTGACGAGAAGCCTGGGTCTAACGCTGGAATGCAAATCCAGTCAGTGAACAATCCATAGAAACCGGTCGCGCTCTCCAAGAAACGGGAGATTCAGGACCGTTGGAGCCGATCGCCGAGTAACGTCCGGTAGCTTCGGCCCATTGCGACTTTCTGGCCATTGTCGAGGATGACCACGGAGTCGCCATTCGTTTCCCGGCGGACTTCCTTCACATACTTCAGATTCACGATGAAGGAACGATGAACGCGCAGAAATCCACGCGGGTCAAGCCGATCCTGCAGATGAGCCATGGTCTCGCGCAGAAGGTGCGTTTCAGTGGCCGTACAAAGGCGGACGTAGTTCCCCTCGGCGCCGATCCAGCGAATGTCGGAGACAGGAAGAAAGAGAATGCGTCCGCGAGACTTGAAGACGATGCGATTGGTGTACAGGTTGAGGACTGAGGCAGTGCCATTACCGGAGCTCGCGTTCGGCTGCTGGACGGCGGATTGCTCGCGAACGCGCTGAATGGCCGTGTGAAGCCGCTCGCGCGTAAATGGCTTTAGAAGATAGTCGACCGCATTCACCTCAAAGGCGCGCACCGCATATTGGTCGAAAGCAGTGGTGAAAATGATGCGCGGGGCCGGAGCTTCCGTCTGGCCGGCGAGGGCTCCGACGACATCGAATCCATCCATGCCGGGCATTTGAATATCGAGAAAGAGAAGCTCGGGATTGGCGGCGCGCACCAGCTCGATGGTTTCAAGCGATGTAGCCGACTCGCCGACGATCTCGATGTCGTTCTCGTCGCGAAGCAACTGGCGCAGCTTCTGGCGGGCCAGGACTTCGTCATCTGCGATCACTGCGTGAATCATCACACACCGAACCTTGTGACGGTTTCGAGAGCGCTTTGCGAAAGCTGCAGTGGGAATGCGATGGAGACCTGCACATGGGATGGGTCGATCTCAACAATCGAGAATGAGCAATCCTTTCCGTAATGCAGGTGCAGCCGATTCTTTACGTTGGTCAAACCGACGCCATGGCCGGCAGATGAACCATTCCGGGCGGCCGCGAGTCCACGCCCGCTATTTGTGACCCGGGCGCACACCTGGCCGGCGTCGCTGGTAATCTCAATGGTCAGCTCGCCTCCCCGGTCGAGCTTCGACACGCCATGGACGAACGCATTTTCGACAATCGGTTGCAGGATCATGGCAGGTACCAATGCATCGTGCAGTTCGGGATCGACCAAAAGCGTGCGAATGACTCGGCCTGTGTATCGCTGGTCTTGCATGGCGAGGTAGGTTTCAATGAATTCGATTTCGTCGTGCAAGGGGATAAGCTGGACGTCTCGCCGTTCCAGTGTCATACGAAGCAGGCTGCTCATTTGTTCCAGCATCGAATCGGCGGCGTCAATGTCGCTTCGCATCAGGCTGGAGATGCTATTCATGGTGTTAAAGAGGAAGTGCGGATTCAACTGCATCCGCAATGCCGCGATCTGTGCGTTGGCCAGTTGCGCCTGAAGCTGAGCAGCGACGGTTTCCTTCTCGCGAAACTGCTGGTAATATCCGAATCCCCGAAAGAAAAAGAAAGCCCCCCAGAAGATAACCAAGCTTTCAACCAGGTCGCCTCTGAAGTTGAACGCAACGCATTGCCAATAGGGCATACGAGCGCGGTCGATGGGAATGCCCGGGAAGAAAATGACCCATATCATCTCCTGGATGAAGCAGGTAGCAAGACTCACCGGAAGTACGATGGTCAAAATCTGGACGGCGCTTGCCCGTTGAATGAAGGGGCGAAATAGCCGCCACAGGACCCAGGAGATGATTCCCCAAATGAGATACTGCGCCCCCCAGGACTCGAAGACCATGGCCGCACTAATGTGATAGCCGGAGTGGAAAAGATGCAGCCACTCCTGCGCGGCGAACAGGATTCCGATCGACGTGAAGGCAGCGACAAAAATAATGGGGTGGGTCCAGAGCGAACGCTCAGAGGAATTTTGAGCTTTGACCCCGGCCGAAGAATCAACCCCGATGGTCCCGGGTATGGACACGAACTTGCCTCCCCAGAATTAGAAATCGTACTGATTGCATTGTCATCGATTCGTCATTCAATCGCTGCAATTCCGCAAAAAAATCAGGGGAAAGGGCGCTAGAGCGCGCTTGCATGGCAATGCTGAAAGGGAACCACGGGGGAGTCGCCGTGCGGCTATGTTCTGCCGCCATTAATCGAGCGGTGAGGCCAGTAACTGAGGTGCATGTTCCCCGACTGCCGGAGCAGCCAAGGCCAATGCGGGGAATCGAGCCTGATTCTGTCCTTGCTTATCGACGAATTCGAGGACGAAATGGTGCTGCCGGTACCAGTTTCCAGCCTCGGAATCGATGGCCTGCGCCCGGCCGGAACCCATCGCCGCCGAAAGGAGCCTGAGGTCGATTTCAACGAGCTTCCTGGCCTCATCTCCGCCCTGCAGAGCAGCGACGCGGAAGTGGTAGTAGGCGGCGCCGTTGTCAAATGGGACTCCATTGCCGTCCCGAGCCAGCACTCCGAGCAACGCCGAAGACCTCCAATCGCCCGCGTTTGCTGCGTCGTTGAGAAGGACCATTGCTTCGCCTGGATACTTTGCAAGGCCGGGATTGCGGACCAGAAGCAGTCCCAGGCCGTGCATCGCGGGAACATAGCCCGAGGCGGCGGACTCGCGCAGCAATCCTGCTGCTGCACGAGGGTCGTGAGCGTGTTCCTTAGCGTCGAAGAGGAGTGCGGCCAGATCGAATTCCGCTTTAGGATCGTGCAGGCTTGCGCCCTTCCGATACCACCGTTCGGCGGCTGCTTGATCCTCAGGTACACCGATTCCGAAGGCATAGAAGTCTCCGAGATAGCAAGCCGCCAGCCCGCTGCCGTTCGCGGCGGCCTCACTCAGGAGCTTCAGGGCCAGTTTTTCGTTCTTCGGAAGTCCGGTGCCCCACAAGTAGGCCATGGCGAGATTAACTTTGGCGCCAACCAATCCGCTGGAGACTGCGAGCTGATACCATTGCGCGGCGCGCACTGGGTCTTTTGCAACGCCGACTCCGGATTCATAGAAGTAGCCGGTCTCGAGTTCCGCCAGGGGATCTCCGGCTCCCGCCGCTTTCTCATACCAATAAGCCGCCAGCTTGAAATCCTGCGCAACGCCGCGGCCGGCGAGATAGTCGCCCGCAAGCTTGATCTGGTCGTCAACGGAGCGGGGCTCAGGCACAACCTTGATTGAGGGAACATCGGGCTCGGCGCCGGCAATCAATTTCGACGATGCGGCGAGCAACACACAGCAAGCCGCGGCGGAGATGGCAAATGCGCGATGACGATTGCTTTCGAAGAGCATCATTAGTTTTCTCCGTTGTGAGATCGTGAATCGGGGACGGCCAGTGAGTTGGCCGATCAGAAGTTACTGATACGACCTTGACTTGCATTATGACGGAATGTTATTTAGTTTGAATGGTTTACGGGGATGCCCCGCATCGCCAACTGGCCATCACGAATCCATTCCTTGGCGGTCGGTCACGGGGAAAATGCCGTTGGTCACAAAAATTTAATTGGAATCAGGATGGTGAATTACTGCAGCGCAAGGTCAGGCAGCAGCCATGCTCTCAGCGAGTTCTTGGTGGCGGCGCCGCGGGGACGCCGCCGTTGGTTGAAAGCGAGGTTGCGCGTCGAGCAATCAGAAGACGACTTTGCCTCCCAGAATCACGAATCGATTGCCCGAAGTCGAGCCGGGTACACTGCCCGAAGTGTTCTCAGCATTGCTCGTGAAGTTGCTTGCTCCCACGAAGGCATTGCCGACTCCGCGGAATTGCTGGTTCAGCACGTTGTAGGCTGCCATGGAGAGTTGCAGGTTCACGCGCTCAGTGATGCGGAAGGTTTTCACGACGGTCGCGTCGAAATCGCTGTATGGCTGCCCGCGAAGCAAGCTTCTGCTCCAGCCTGGATACGGATTGTTCACCGAAAGCGCGTAGGCCTGGTTGCTGATGATCCAGTGCGTGTTGGCAGGATTGACGGGCGTGCCAGGGCTGTAGACGCCGGTGGGATACACCGAGGTGTCGTTATTGAAACCGTCACTCCCATAGATCACATATTCCGGCGTGCCCTGAAGCGGCGCCCCCTGGGTCGGCCCCGGCGTAGGGTTCTGACCTCCCGTGTACGAATTCAGGTAGGCGACCGAATTGATGGGCGCATTCTTGTTCGAAACCACAAGCCGGCAGCTATCAATCCCAGTTACGTCCTGGTTGAAAGCCCCGTCGCAGAAGCTGGTGTCGCCTGTGTTCGAATCGAGATCGATAGGTTGATACGGAGTGTAGACTTGGCCGCTGCGGTAGCGGTAGATGCCACTGAGCAGGAAGCCGTTCGCGAACCGACCGAGCAGTGTGTCGCCTTTCACGAATTTGGGAACGTTGTAAGTGAATCCAATGCCAAGTGTATTGGGGAAGTCGTTGCCGCTGAGCCCGCGCTCGGCAACGCCGGGATCAAGTGGGTTCTGAGAAAAAGCGTTCGTGCTGCCTCCGGATCCGGTGCTGCGGAATCCGTCGGTGGCGTTGTTCATGGCCTTGTTAAAGGTATAGGAAACCGTCGAATTAAGACCGTGGTAGTTTTGCGTGGTCAAGTTCAACTCGAGCGCGTTGTAGTTTGCCCAGCCGCCGTTACCGGTCTGAATAAGGTCCCCGAAGTTACAATTCGGGCGGCCGTATCCGTCGGCTGAAGGGTTTGAGCAAAGCGACAGGCCAGAATAGAACTTGGGGAAGGCCGAGACTACAGGCAGCAGGAACGGATTGGCGTCGATCGATTGAAAATCGTCGGTAGTCTTGGAGCCGACGTAGCGCACCTCCCCGACAGCAGCATTGCCTATCTGATGCTGGATTCCGAGCGTCCAGGTTTGCACATACGGCGTACGGAAATTGGTCGGGAAAGAGTCTACGACATCCTGGCCGGGGTCTCCGCCAATGGGTAGGGAAGGCAGGTTGAGCGTGCGAAAATCCGCGTTCAAGATTGAGCCGTTTGAAGGGAGGCATGCATTGGAACCACAAAGGAAAGCGCCATCGTTGGTCACCGGTGCTCCATCGGCGACGAGCAGAGCAAGGTTATAGTATGCGGGGTTCGCATTGATGGCGTAGCCGGAGCTGACGACCAGTTTTTTGTCGAATTCCGGATTCCAGGCAAAGCCGATGCGGGGCTCGAAGTTCGTATAAACCTGAGGGACATAAGGCACGGTGCGAACGCTGAGCGGCAGCGAAGGATCCCAAAACGCTGTGGCGGGGTTGCTTTCGCGGGCCACGGTTTGTGAGTGCAGCTTATCGATCACAGAGCTAAAAAACTCCCAGCGTACGCCGAGATGCAGAGTCAACGTGGGGAGAGCCTTCCAGTCGTCCTGGAAGTAGGCAGCAACGTCTGGTTCGGTGAAAGGAACGGTCAGATCACCGTTCGCCAGATAGGCATAGCTTGACACGCCTGACACGCCCGTTTCCGCTTCCAGCTGCGCGTCCGGCGCTCCCAACAGGTTGCTGAGTGTTCCGTAGTTGGGCTGGCCG